>Ga0307508_10000174_pt1 | contig 77544 bp, 73 predicted proteins | sample 9_EM_MG_FD_203089 | JGI IMG/M metagenome (GOLD analysis project Ga0307508, IMG submission 203089) | Populus trichocarpa ectomycorrhiza microbial communities from riparian zone in the Pacific Northwest, United States - 9_EM | ecosystem: Host-associated > Plants > Roots > Unclassified | place... | reverse complement strand
CGCCGCCCCCCCCCCCCCCCCCCCCCCCCCCCCCCCCCCCCCCCCCCCCCCCCCCCCCCCCCCCCCCCCCCCCCCCCCGCCCCCCCCCCGCCCCCCAGCAGTTGCGCGAGTCCGAAGGGAAGGAGACACCGCACTGTTCTGTTTGTTGTTTGTTGGGTGCTGCTCCACGCTACTTCGCCGCTGCCGCTCCTGTGGTCTTCCCACGCCGTGCGTTGCCTGTTTCGCGGTAGTCGCCAGGCAGATGGGGGGGGGGGCATGTGTAGCAGCAGCACTACATAATAGCTACACACAGGTATGATGATACATATGCAGAGTACAGTGCGGCCCACCCTGCGCAATTCCGGCGTTGTTCGCTTCGCCGCCACTCCGTCCTCGCGCCGCACAGCTGTCGCGCTGCGTGTGGGAGGGGAGGGCGAGGGCGAGGGAGAGCGGGTGAGCGGGCGAGAGACGGAGAGAGAGACCACGCACCAGCACAGCCGCGCACCAATCGTCGGCGGCGTGTCGATTCTGGCACACTTCGCTCCCACCGTTCTGCCCCCCCCCCGTCCCCAGTCCGGGTTGGAGCGAGCGAGTGCGCACGCGTTCCCGAGTCGCTCCCTGCCTCCCACACCCCCGCCGGCCCTTTTTCTCTCCCAGCCACACCGAATCCCACGCGAGTAATGATTAAACAAAAAAAAAAAAAAAAAAAAACCCCCCGAATCCCACGCTGGTTTCCCACCATCGCCGAGAACGCCGAAAGCAGACAAGTGCGTGGACAGCAGCATAAAAAATCCTGTACTCTGTGTACTTATCTACCATGTACTTTGTAGCTGCTCTATCTGCTCTACATACGCACTTGTGCGGTTTGCTGTAACGGGAAATAGAAGTTTGCTCTGAAAACGGTGATTCGATCGTTGTCCAGCTGCCAAGAGTCCCGCCACTGTTTTTTTCCTTATCCGGGAGAACAATGCGCGACGACTAAGTACATACTTTGTATATATGCGCTAGATAAAAAAAAGAAAAGAAAAAAAGAACAAAAGACAAAAAGAACAAAAAATATGCACACAGTGACGCTGCTGCAACTGCCAGATCCGGCTGCCACTAGAAGGACCCATCGTAACCATGCAGAGTGAGGTCATGGGCTTCCCTTTCCCTCGTCTTTCGCACGTCTCTTCTCCATTGGTTTTTTTTTTTTTTGTTTAGCGTTCCTCGCGCCACGGCAAGACATTCCTCACATGATGCAGCTAGATATCTGGACCGCTGTCTAGATATGTAGAGTAGAGTAGATACATACATAGCTCGCTCGCACAGCGTCCCCGTGATGCCGTGCAACAGCGGAGCGGAGAGACATCCCGACCGGCACCGCGCGAGGACGAAGAAAGGCAACCAACACCCCGCTCTGCCCCCCTCTTACGTACGTACGTATGTATGTATGTATGTATGTATGTATGTGTGTGTGTGTGTGTATGTATGTATGTATGTATGTATGTATGTATGTATGTATGTATGTGTGTGTGTATGTATGTATGTATGTATGTATGTATGTATGTATGTGTGTATGTATCCCCATTGCTCTTGCGCGGATACTGATGTACATAGCTGTGTATCTATGCAGCTATCTATGGCTACATAGAACCCAGAGCACGTCCGCAGCGCATGCTCGTCACTCACTGTCACTGCACGGTGATCTCCCCAGGGTTCGCGAGGTGGTGTGTCAGTCCGAGTGGGCCGATACATATGTATGGGGTGGGGTTTGTTTTGCCTGGGGGAATCCGCGGCTGCAGAGAGAGATGGATAGATAGATAGATAGATAGATACGACGGCGCGAGAAGAAAAAAGAAAAGAAAAAAAGCAAATGTGGCGCGACACATGCACCGCGGACTGCATGCATGCATAGAGTATGTATATGTATAGTCTATCTACTCACCTATCATACACATCATATCAGAGGCCTGACAGAGCGCCGGTTTGAGGCCGAGAACGCAGCGAACGGTTGCGCCCTCCCTCCCCCCGCTTTATGTCTCCCGTAGATATCGATAATCGACCTGTCGGCGGGACGGACGAAAGCGGCCGAGTGTTCTCGTGTGCCAAACGGACGCCCGCCACGCACCGCAGCTCCGTCGCCGTCGCTGTTTCCGGTCGCGCGCGCCGCGTCGCCGTCGTCACTCGATGCAGGCATGTGGCACGTGAAGCGGGCACAGCCCGCGCCGATACGAGGCGGCTCCCCGGCTGCGCCGCACGCCGCGCGGCCCAAACTCAACCTCCGACCCGGCGCGACGCGGCACGGCTGGTGGCTATCCGGCTACGCCCAGCCACCAGCCACCCGCTGACATAGCCGAGCCGCCAGACGAAGACGGCCACATACATAGATACATACATCCGTCCGGCAACGCAGGAGCACTGGCACCGCTAACCGCAATCTCGAGCCCGCACTCGTGCCCGCACCTTGTGTCACCACAGCCACCCCATCGCCTTCCTTCCTTCCTTCCTTCCTTCCTTCCTTCCTTCCTTCCTTCCTTCCTTCCTTCCTTCCTTCTTCCTTCCTTCCTTCTTCCTTCCTTCCTTCCTTCCTTCCTTCCCGGGAATCCGGACGGACCTCGAAACCGTGCGCGCGCTCGCGGCGGGAGGCGCCAGACTGCCGAGTCTGCAACGGCCCTGATGCAGGAGCACCGCCAGCCTTCCGCGCGCGCCCCACGACTCGCTTCCGCTCTCGGGAAGTCGGCGAGCAGCCGCTCACACAGCGCGCTTAGCCCCCGAGTCTCGTGCGAGAGCCGTGCGCTGCAGAGGACGGTCTGGCCCCCTCGCATGCACCGGCCTTTCACGCGCATAGATATCATGCAGGTAACTGGCGGGGTACGTATCTAGAGTATCTACATACCCGATATACATATATGAGCGAATCCCAGCGCTCGAGACCTGCAGACTGTGTAGATATCTACATAGGTACATATCCAGGTAGACACGCGATGCACGGAGCGGAATGTTTTATATGCTATGTATCTATGTAAAGTACACTGCTTACATACCTACGCACTCCATTCCGACCGTGTGTGCTACATATGCATACTCTAGCTACGCACCGAACCGCCGCTCCCATCTGCGCCCACTTCGTCTCGCTCGCCGAAACACATTCCCCGCAGCATGTATGTATCTATGTGCCATTTATCTCACACATACAAGACGCATGGTTTTGGATGGCGGTATGTAAGCGCCATCTTGGCACCGAGTAAGCGTGCACTGACGCGTACCAGCGCGCTTTGGGACTAGCGCAATATCGAATTCGCCCAGGCCCGATCTCTCAATCTAGAGTAGATACTCTGTAGGTAAGTATGTAAGTAAAGTATGTACGTACCAAAGAGGGCCGCCCCTTGGCCGGAGGAACACGCCACTAAAGATCTCCGTCCTGCCAACGCAGGTCATCATACTCAAACACCATCATCCTCGTCAGATTCCTCTGCGTCGATGATTTGTGGGAACTGCAACACATACGTCGTAGCAGGCTTCGCGGTCAACCAATGGAACCAGCCCTGTGGGAAGCGGGATTCGGCTGTGGAACCAGGATAGAGTTCGTGGTGTGACCGCTGTTGCCGCCCGTTCGAACCATTTGCGGCGTACACCACGCGGCCCATGAGTCGACGCTCAAGCAAAGGCGACGACCACCGTCTTTCCCAAAGCCCTTCCAATCGAGGAGAGCCCCCAGCAAGTCCGGCGAGCTTTGCCGACAGCCCTGCAGTAGAATCTGCCTCCCACCTAAACTGCCAGGGTGACAAGTCATCAAACGTTCGTATCGGATGTTGGCAGATAGATACTGCATGGACTATCTAGAGTTGCCTACTTTCTTCCCATCGCGATATCTGATCCACACTGTTCAAACAGAACCTACGTCTGCTCTCCTCCCCCGCTGGTGCCCTTTGTTTACCTGCCCTGGATGCCACCCCCCGCGTGTGGGTGAGCCCATGCAAGGACTCCCGGCTTGAATCCAACCGTGTCCTACCAGTATTTGTATTCCCATATCGTCCGTAACATGTCCCCCATTGGTGGTTGTCCAGTTGCGTGGTGGGTTCTATTGGTCGAGAGACGTGTTCCCGGCCGAAAGCCGAGTCACGTGACAATTTAAAAAAAAAATCCCTACGCGCTTACCACCAAAAAATCCATGCGTCTTGCACATGATAATTATCCACGGTAGATACATTATTGTATGTATCCAGAGCAGAGCTTCGTGCAGCATTTGTGTCACACCACACACACACAACGCGGTATGTACTATCAGCAGAAAAATCTAGTAGATAGTAATCTAACGGTGAGAGACTGCAACATTTTCTTTTTCTGCTTCTCTGGAGCCCTTGCGCTGGTCTCGGGACGAGGGAAGCCGGGGGGGGGGGCGGAGTGACAGGGACCTGGATGAAAGGACGGATGATTACATATGTACCCACTTATGTTAATTCCGCCCGCCGATCGGGGAACGTGAAAGAAAAAAAAAAAAAAAAAAAAAATGTCATCATACATTCAAGTCGGACTTTCATTTGCTCCGATCCCGATCCGACGAGAGCGAACACAAAAAAAGAAAAAGAAAAGAAAAAAAAAGAAAATGTGTGATTATGTATACACAACCAACAGCAATTGACGGAAAACAACGATCGGAAAAAGGGTCATACATATGTACGGAGGAGAAGGAGGAAGGAGGAAGAAGAGAGAAAGGGGGAAGGGGGTGGTGACGATCGAAATCAGGATCGTGTCTCACCCCGCTGCAACCGGCTTCGGCTATCTCGCGAGTCGTGGTCGGCTGCGCCTGCCGCTTCCGTGGTGTCGCGTGGGAGGAGAGCACGTCTGCGGGGCGGATCAGCGCTCTCCGCGCTTGAACTCTAGCCGTTCCGCACGCCGTCCGATGGCTCGGCCGGGCACGTGGACGTCGGGGGAAACAGCGGCATCTATGCAGCGCTCCGGCCAGTGCTGTGATGAAATCACCGCCGAAGACTCGAACCGACGTGTCCTGTCCTGGAACGTTCAGGTTGATCCACTCATAGATAGATATATAAAGACTGCCCTCTGTCCGATCCGTTGCGAACCGAGTGACAGCCGGTGCATCACTCGTCCCCGTCCGAGACGAGGATCGCCTCGTTGGGACGGGAACTGGATAGTGTGTGTGCACCGCCAGAGTCCAAATAGGTCGCGTGCGGTCGGTGGTTGAACAGAGGGGGCGAAACGACGGAGTAGATATCCCCGGTCCGGCAAGCACTTGATCGCCCGCGGAGACGGCACCGCCACGGCAAAGCCACTGCCACGGCTGAGACCCGCTCACGGGCCGGACTACCGATCCGCCGCTCAATCAGCAAACAGGGTTCGCGCTTAGTGCGACACCGAAAAGAGCCGCAACGGAAAAAAAAAGAAAAAAAAAAGAAAAAAAAAAAAGTTCGGGGCCGTCCTTGTCCAACGTAGCCTATCGAAACGCTTGCTGCGAGTGACCCGCCGTACCACAAAACCCTCCTCTCTCTCTCCCCCGCCCACCCACAACGAACCGTTTCCGATATAGATACGCGTCGACCGCGGAGCCCACGAGATACCCGAAACCCGGCGTCCATGTTCCGGAATGGCATAAGCATCGTCCAGCGCCCACTGTGGCGGCAGCTGGCCGCCCACTCGAAACTCGAGGTGCCGTTCGTGTGCACGGCCTGTCTGCAGGCGAGAGCGTTGGCCAGCCACTCCCGCGCCGCCGTCGCCAAGGGCGCCAGGAAAGGGCGGCTCAACCAGGACGACGGCATGCTCGAGCAGATCAAGCGGCTGGAGGCGCACGTGCGGCTGATGGAGCGGAGCTACGTCGAGCAGTTGCGGAAACGGGCGATGGAGAAGGTGGGTAGGCCCCGCTCGCAGCAATTATTTCCCCGCCCCCGTTTTTTTTTTCTTTTCTTCTTTTCCTTTCAGCGCTGACGGGGCCGAATCGGTGCAGGAGCTACCAAAGGAAGACGTTACCGAGGAGGAGAAGGATAAGGCCTATGCGGCCCTCATGGCCCCGGACGAATCGCTGTTCCTGCCGAAACCGTCGGAGCCGGCGGAGCGACTCCCCGCGCCGATCCGGGACCGCCTGGGCGGCTCCGGACTGGAGCTGGTCAATGCGGAGGTGCCGGAGTGGAAGCTCGTGCTGGCGAAGCTGGAGGAGACCGGCGGTCTGGGGGGGCTGGACACCGGCGCCGTCAACGGGCTCCTGTCCTGCATCGAACTCGCCCAGCGGGTGGAGCTCACGCCGAGGATCTTCGAGATGATGGAGGCGGCCAAGATCGAACCGGACACCCTCACGTACGACCTGGCGATGGTCGCGCAGGCGGGGATGCGCAACCCGATAAAGGTCAAGCAGCTGTTCAAACGGATGAAGAAGAGTACGTCCGGCCAACCCCCCCCCCCGCCGCTGATGCCGCACTGAGACGCTGACACGACGAACGCAGAGGGACTGAAGCCGACCGTCTACTCGTACGGCCATCTGCTCAAGGCCCACTCGCAGGAAAACGACGTCGCCGCCGCCGCCGCCGCCTTCCGGGAGATGCACGCCGCTGGCATCGAGCCCAACCTCGTCGTCTACACCACCCTGATCCAGACCTGCATCAACCGCAGAGACCTCGAAACCGCCCGGCAGGTCTTCAACCTGATCAAGTTCAAATCCACAGCGACGGCGCCGGACCAATCCGCGTACGCACTGATGATCCACGCCTGCTCCCTGGACGGAGAGACCGAGAAGGCACTCGACCTCTTCGCCGACATGACGGAACGTCGGCAGCTCGCACCGTCCGCGGAGGTGTACCACTCCATCGTGCACGCCTGCGCCGTCCGGAAGGACTACTTCTCCCAGGCGTGGAGCTACGCCGTGCAGATGCAGCGCGAGGGGATGGCGCTCGACCGCCGCGCGCTCAACGTCCTGGTGCAGGCCTGCGGTCGCGCCGGAGAACTCACCCGCGCCCGGCTGCTGGTCCGCCACATGATGGCGTCCGGCAAAGAAGACTACGTCCCGGACCGGATCACGTACCAGAACCTGCTGCGCTGCTACGCCAGCTTCGTGGCGAAGGGGCCCCGCCGACAGAAACTGGCCCGCAAGGTGATCGAAAACGACGCCGCGGCGTTCATCCAGCCGGGCAAGGAGCTCCAGCCCGAAAGGGGCAGCAGTTTCATCGAGAAGATCCCCTTCCTCGACCGATCGGTCTTGGACACCCCGCGCCAGGTCCTCGACGAAGCCGCGCTGATCGTCAACTGGCTCCGCGACACCCGCCCCGGAACCGTCGACATACAGATGATCAACTCGTACATGGACGTGTGCATCGCCCACGACTCGTTCACGGACCTCCAGTGGAGCTACGAGAACGACACCGAGAACCCAACGAACCCGTTCCACCCGCCCCGGACCAAAGCGGAAGCAGCGAAGGGGAAGCAAGAGCCGAAACGCGACGACTGCGACCCGCTCGTGGCCGACCTGCCGAAGCTGCACCGCAACATCCACACGTACGCGACGGCGCTGCAGGCCGCGCAGCAGTTCCGCAACCTCGAGTTCGCACGCCAGGTGTGGGCCGACCGGCTCGCGTACACAAAGACGGCCGACTACTCCACGCTGCCCAAGAAACTGCGCCGGACGCTCGACCTCGACGCCGAGCGCGCCATGCTCAACATCCTCGCCAGCGCCGGCCTGCTCGGCGAGGCCCTCGAGCGCATCCGCATCCTGCACGAGGACGGCGGCGTCGACTGGGCCTGGGGAGACCTCAAGAAGGTCTACACCTACGCCGTCCAGGCCGAGGACGTCAACACCATGCGCTACATCCGCCACGTCACCGGGAAGGCCGTCGACGACTGTCCGATGACCTCGCCCATCCTCGAATGGAAGAGCGAAATGTGAATGAAAGAAAAAGGCACGAGCCAGTTGCTTTTTTTTTTTTTGAGGGGGGGTTATGGGATCTTCGCTTTTTTTTTCTCTCTCTTTCTCTCTCTTTCTGTCTGGCGTGAGGAGGGGCTCCCTCTCTCCCTCCGTGTGGGGGGTTTTTTTTTCTCTTCCGGCTATGGACTGTAAAATATAGACGGTGGTGTTGGGGAGTTTATGAATGTACATGCATGTACTTTACTTTATGTAACAAACACTTTGCCAAGTGTAAGACCAGCCAGGTCAGCGATGCAATCACACGATATCACTCTGTAGCAATCTTAGAAAGAAGAAGAAAGAAGAAGAGGAGAGAAAAAAAAAGGTGTATACGTATATACGCTTTGAAAGATCCCCATAACCCTCAGACATATCGATTCCATCCATTAGATACCGCTCGATAGAGCAGAGAACACAAAACGCCCCGCCCCTAGTTACCCATAAAAGTACTACCTGGCTACTGGTATGTAGTATTCACATCATGAACCATGGAATCATCAAAACCGCCCCCCCCCCCACAAAATCGAACCCTGGCCCAAAACCGAGAAGAGAGGTAAGAAGAGAAAAGAGAGAAAAGAGAGAAAAAAAGAGATGAATGTACAGATTAAAACTCCACCCCTACCCGCAGATACCGATCGATCAAACATAGTACCTCGGCCGGTCGAAAACGTGATAGCTATGACCCCTCGTTCCCTCCCCCTTGAACGCTTCGGGAAACCTGAGTCCAGGGGCGACATCCCGCTCGTCCATCCGAACCTCACCGTTTTCTTTCTCGCCAACAATGAACTTGCCGACCTGTAACTCGGTATCCGTGATCGTCCCCCTGGAGACGCGCGCGTACCCGACGCGGCGCAACCCGCGGTAGAGAATGTATTCGCACCAACGGTCCCAGTCGCTGCTGTCGATGTCGCGCATCCGAGACTTTTCAGAAACGTACCTGTTGTAGTTGCCCTGCTTGGGGTTGGTGACGAGATAGGAGAGGAGGATCAACGGCCGCGGGGAGTCGGCCATGATCTGCTCGACGCCGATGCTTTGGAGGCGTCTGTCCTCGATGTCTTCCTCCTGACCGGAATGGAAGACAAGGACGTCGACCATTTCGCCGTACATGTCCAGGGTGGCCAGGATTGCAGGGGCGAGTTCTCCCACGGGGGAGGGGAGGAGGTGGTGGGTCGAATTCACGATGGGAAATTTAGAGAGCAGTGCACAGCCCCAGGTGTGTTTGTTGGGCCCGGGACCGAAGTCCGCGTACATCCCCAGGTCCTCGGCAAGGAATTGGGTCATGTCACGGTTTCCCATAATGATGCGCTGAAGATCGGATTCGAGCAGACCGATAACGTCGAGTTCGAGATCCTTGATCGCGTCGCGCATGCGGCGTTCCGAGGACCACATGTCGTTGTCGAGCGCAAAGTGGACGGTCCAGATGCCGGCGGTGACAAGCTTTTCCTTGGGATGGTACGGAGTGTAGTCGAAGGTTGGGAAGCGGAGGTATGCTACCGAGACGGAGATCAGTTGGAGGATGGTGAGGGCATAGATGTTGTATGTCCGGAAGCGACGGCGGTGCGGGGCGTCGTGTTTTGTGTATTTGCTGTTGAACGCTTGGGGAGTCGAGACAGAAGCGGAGATGGTCGAGAAGACACCGCAGCCAATCATTGCCATCATCGCGGTAAGGACGAGGTCGCTACGTTCACGGAGAAGGGGACCGCCGGGGACGAAGGCATACGCCACCACCCATACGTGTGCTAGGACGATGAGGTTGTAGAAGAGGAATGCCAGGCCAAAGGTCTTCCCCGGACCGTAGCGGGTTGCAGTGGTGATCATAGAGGGGATGAGAGCCATGAGGTAGGTGGCAAGGATGAGGGCACCGTAGAATCCAGTCCAGCCAGATTTGTTGTAGAATGTCGCGGTGGCGATGGATGCAACGCCAAAGAAGCTCCATGTCGAGGCTACCTGTGCGTTGAAGAGACCGATCAGGAAACCTGCACCCATGGCCGCGATCGTGTAGGCACCGTGCGGAGCCGGAATGGGTCCTTTGATCGGGTAACCGTCCCAGACCCAGGTAATCATGGTACTAGAATCCGAGAGCAGAGAATGCAGGCCAAAGATCAATCCGGCGAGGCCAATCGCCGAAAGCGTCGCGGAGCCTCCCTTCTTCTGCTGCAACGGGGTAAGATCGGTCGAACCCACCGTGCTACGCCTGGTGGATCTCAACACGGCGAGGATTGCAAGCACCAATCCGGTCTTGTTCCAACCACCGTTGATGGAGTTCATGATCGGCCAGACGGGGTTATTAGTGTGGTTGGCGAACTTGGCGATGCTCGACAGGATCAATCCTAGGGAGAAGGCCGAGATCTTCGCGTCCAATCGACCAGCGTTGTTACGTTCGGCCCAGAAGCTACCGGCCCATGCCAGACAGGAGAAGAAAACACCCGCGCCGACAGAGAAGAGTCGAATCTCCTGGTGTGTCACCAAGAAAGCCGAAAGCCCAAACAGCGACAATCCGTACACGTAGCCTGGGTGGTTGGCAGCAATACGGCGGACGGCGGGGATACCCAGCAAGAATGGAGATACGGTAGTCATGATGAGAACCTCATAGCCAGAGATTCCCATGTGCCACAGCGGAAAGTCTGGAGGCTTGTCAGTTTCACATTCGCAGACATACGGGGGGACCAATCGTACACCACACAGTGACCCCCAGCGAGGTCAACACGGACCAGAACATGAACTATCACCCGACTGGTTAGCCAATCTTCGGGTGGCGTACAGAACGCGCCCCGAGTGAACGGCAGCCAGGTAGATAGAACCCACCCCAGTGTAGATGTCAGCAGCAGCATCGTAGACGTCATCCCGAGAGTACGAGGCGCCCAACAATTCCTGGGGTAGCATCTGACCGCGTTCCCTACCCAACCCATCAATACAATTCCCGCGCCACCGGCATTCGGTTGGACTCACTTGGACTTCTGGAGGACAGTGTCCGCCTGAAATACGTCGTTTCTATAGCACCCAAAAGAAGAAAAAGTAAGAATCCGGGTATTTTTTTCGCTCGCGACAAAATAAGGCGAAATCCAACGATCTTCAATCCTGCCTACTGTACAGCGGGATCCTGACGTACCCTTTACCGCTGATACCCCTCACGTCCACCACCCTCAACTCGAGTCCAGCGAAGTCAAACGCCGTAGCGGCATCGAAACCAACGTCGAAGAGGATCAGGGACCACTCGAAGAACGCGTAGATGGTGTATGCTACATTCCGACTTCAGTACAGTTCTTCCCCGCAACCGGAGTAACGGGGAAGGTAAGCCCACGCACCTCCGGCAACCTTGTGGACCTTGTGCTGGATGAAAAAGTAGATCAATGGCACTAGCGTTCCAAAGAACAGTATGGCAAAGACCTTGCGCCACTTGATCGCGTCGCGGTTTATGGGAGACAACGCGAGACATCCGAGGGTCCACGGCAGCGTAAGCACCAGGTACGAGATCATGAAGATGTCGTGCCAGGCATGGTCGTCGGTAGACGTGATGTACACCCACCCACCGCAGAGTATGGTCCTCAGCAAGCCCACCGTAGCCACGAACTTCGGACCGCGCGCGCCGGGCCGGGCCGTAATCAGGTACCAGAGGATGACCAGGGCGAAGCGAGGGCCCGACGTGATCGCAATGAATATTTGGAAGATGGATCGTTCAGGATACCGGTCGCCAATCGTCGCCGAAACGGAGGGGAACCACTCTTGCGGATAGCCCTGATTGTTTCGTCGTCGTCAGTCCCTGCACATGCAACGTTTCGCGCGCGCGCGATCCGAGCAGGTATCGTAGGTATCGGTACGTACATAGTACTCATTCTTCACAATCTTATGGAAGTGTAGTGACCTGGTACGGCAAGATTCGAGTGTCAGCTAGATGCTGGCTGACCGTCCCGCCCTCCTGTAGCCGGGGGCGTCCACTAGCGAAAGAACGGTATTTATGCATTTCTGCCATCCATACGTACATGCCGACGATTAACGCGCTGAAGAAAGCACCTATTCAGCCAGCCAGCCGGCGCTGCATCAGCATACCCTATTCGAACGGAACGACTGCATGGCAGACGAGTCGAGCATATCATGACGAGGTACGGTACGAGGAGGAGGAGGAGGAGGATAGTGAGGGGAGGTGGACGAACAGTACGCGACGAGCGTGTGGCTGTACGCTATCCATTTTGCTGACACCTGTCGTTGCACTCGGAGAGCGGGGTGTTAGCAGGCAAAGATTCCGTGGGCATTTTCAGTAGATACGCTCGGTGCCCCAACCGAGCGCAAAGGTCGCCAGGGTGTCACAGAGCGATGGGGTTCGCTCCGTCATCAGTAGGAAATGACGTACCGAAGCCAGGACGACGCCGCCATCCTTCTCTTTCGACATGAGGGAGAAAGCGTGAGTGATGGGCGAGTCGATCCAAGGGCCTTCAGACCGAGCACGGGGGGCAATGGCAGAGAGAGGGAGGAGGGAGAGAGAGAGAGAGCGTCCGATCGAAACAACGAACGAGCAGACGAGAAGCAGTCGAGTCTAGAAGAGGTGGTTAGGAGAAGAACGGGAAAGAAGAAAAAGAAGAGGCCAGCAGCAGCAGAAGAGGGAAAGATTGATTACATTATCCAAGGCACTGAACCCCTAACGCGGAGGTGGTCGTGGCCGTTGAGGTGGTGGTATGTAGGTGTTGGCGGTGGGTAGCATTGGCCGGGGTTGTTGGGGGGCGGTGGGGGGATGGGGGTGATCCTCCTCGGAATTCGGAGCTTCCGCTCGCACAGCGTTTCTACTTCACCTCGACGCCGGTCCCTTTGTTCTCGAGGGGCGTTGCCATGGCCTTGCCTGACTAACAGCACGCCCAGGACAATCTCCGAAACACCGATCGGAGTGGGGATGGCGATGGCAGAATACGCAGACAGTTACTCTACAAGCGGTAGGCGGGAGCAACCTATGTATCAACCGGGGGTGTTGGGCCGAGATGGATGATGCAGACATACGACAGACCCCACTCTTGGCGTCAACTGTTGAGGAACATCTCCGCTGTTCCAAGCCGGACAGGGGAAATGGCCGAGAGAAGAGCCTCGTTTGCATGACGGAGATAGGCCGCGTGCATGTGCAATCCGAAACCTTATACAAGCGCACGTATAGGTGTTGTCGCTTACGTAAGCAAGGCTCCGATCGATCGATTTCCACCTGGACATTGTTTATACCGGCCGCTTTTTGCGGGTATCTGCAACCGCTGTGGTATAAACATCCGCGACGGAATCGAGTTCGTTGGTGACGCTCTTCCGGCCGGCATCCAGGGTTCTTGGACCAGCGAGAGTGGAGACACGTGTACTGGGTGGTGATTTTCAGGCTTGTTCCAGGGTAGAATAGGCAGCATCCGAGAAGGCAATCCGGACTGTGATGGAAGCTCCTGGGGGCATTCGCGCCGGAACGGGACTGATTTCCAGAGAACGACGGCTTCCGCTTCCAGGACTGCCGAATGCGTACGGGGTCGATTGTCGGACAGTCGCGACCGATGCTATTGTGGGGATATCCAACTTGAAAATACATGCCTACCTATGTAGCTATGTTGTCGCCAGGCCTTGTTGCTATGTACCTCCCAACATTTTGTGTTGGCATGTCGTGCATGCAGGTGCTATAAACCCACATATATACACTCCATACGGCCAATGGTGCAGGTCGTATCGATCCCACTGGGAAAGGTACATATATAGCCGGAGTTTGGATGCATGTATGTACTATCGGCAAGTGGGGGGGAATATCCCACCGGCAATGTAGCGGGAGTACGATGTCGCATGGTTCTCCGCATCCGTCGGCCGTACACAAGAATATTATTTAGGAGTCCTTCGCACAAACCATCCGCGGTTGATGTTTAAGCACCGCCGCCACCACAACTAGGACAACGGCAGGAGCAGATATATCGGTGCCGAGCTGGAGATGGGAGCCGTGAGCGATGATGGCAAAGGCCGGAGCTTCTCTCCGCCACATTTTTCTCCGTCAGACGAGCCAGTGGACTATGTATGTAGAGGGCTGATGTTCGGATGAGACGCGACTTGATTATATCTACTCTATCTAGATATGGTCGGCACACTCGGCACGTGCCTGGTCCGTGCGTGTTCGAATTCCTACAAGCGTGGTGTAACCCAGGTGCGGCTCGAACAAAAAATTCAAACTTCACCAGCGCAAGTCTACGAGCAATTCTCCCGACGACGTTCCTTCTCTTTCCCTGACGATTCGCCATGGCTGCAGCAGATAAAGCCCGCTTCTACCTGGAACAATCGATTCCGGAGCTCCACGAGTACGAAAAGAAAAAAGTTTTCAACAAGGTAACCCTCACCCGCCGCTTTCCTGTCCCCCCTCCCACCACCAGCGAGAAGCACACTGACCCGCCGGGTGCAGGAGGAGATCGCCGCGATAACCAAGAAACGCAGCGACTTTGAGCACCGGATCAATGCGTCTGGATGCAGCGCGACCGACTTCACGCGGTATGCGCAGTACGAGATGAACCTGGATGCGCTGTTCCGCAAGCGCACAAAGCGACTCGGGATCCGCGCGCGCATGCACTATGGCACGCGCAGGATCTTCTTCATCCTCGACCGCGCCACTAGAAAGTTTCCGGGAGACGTCGCCCTGTGGCTCCAGTACATCGAGTACGCCAAGAAGGAGAAGGCAAACACTGTGCTCGCGAGAGCGTTCGCCGCCGCCCTCAAACTGCACCCGATGAAGCCGCAGTTGTGGATCTATGCCGCGAGACATGCCGTCGATGTCGATCTGGATATCGTCCAGGGGAGGAGCCATATGCAGCGCGGATTGAGGTTCAACACCAAGAGCAAGGATATGTGGAGGGAGTACGCAAAACTGGAGATGGTGTTCGTGGCGAAGGTGTTTCTACGGAGGAAGCTGCTCGGCATCGAGCAACCAAAGGACGCCCAGCCGGAGGAGGGTGCGGACGGAGATGAGAACATGTGGAAGCTGCCGGAGATCACGGGAGAGGACTTTGAGGGCGTCAAGCTGGACAAATCGCTGGACACGATCGCACTCGAGAATGCCGACACCAACCCGGCGCTCAACGGTGCGCTGGCGATCGCAATTTTCGATCAGGCGATGAAGGAGATTCCGGGAGACCTGGCGTTTGCGGCGGAGTTCTACGACTTGTTCGCGCAGTTCGACCAGCTCAAGTGCTGTGCGAGGCTGCTCGAGCACGTCGTCAAGCACATGTTGGACACCGCGCCCCAGAGTGCGAAGTCATTGTGGTTGGGAGTACAGCTGCCGTTATTTGGTGTGGCCACGGCCGATCCGATGTTCCCCGGCCGACTGTCGACGGCCCTCACGGGCATGGCAGCAGCGGTGGGAGAGACAGATCGGAAGAGCGAACTGTACCTCTTCTTTACGAGGTACTTTACAAGGCTCTTGGACACCTCGCCAGAGCTGGATGCGGGCATCAGGAAGGTCATCTCGGCGAGCTTGCTCAAGTACTTCAGGCAGGCAGAGAAGGAGGGCGAGACCACACCTGAGCTCTATACGCTGTGGGTCGGGTTCACGAACCGAAGGGGAAAGAAGGAGGAAGCGGCACGGATAGCTCAGAGAGGGCGCGAGGGATACCCCGAGAATGTGGGGCTGGTGCAGTTGGAGGGGAGCGAGTCGAAACGATCTTGATTGCATAATGTACGGCTTTGATGCTATTGTACACAGATACACACACACTGGCGTTTGGGTACGAGCGCTCTGCCTAATCGTCGCCCGGCCTGCTTCGCCGTGAGTCCTTCTTCGATTTCTGAATCGTCTTCAGCTTCCTCCGCAGTCGGTCGTCCTGCCTTTGACTGCGACGGGTTAGCTGTGGGATCTTTGGCCTCGATGATGCTGGGGGATGCTGGGGAGGGTAGACGATACAGCTCTTTCACGCGCTGCTTCTTCTCCGCGCCCGTGACGCCCGGCACGTCGACCGACACGCACTCGACCAGTATCTTGTGCAGACGACGGTATGCCTCCTCGATGTTCTCTCGTTGGCTCCTGGCGCCATCTGCCTGGATCACGATCTCTTCGTTCTTGGTCAGATGCCTCGAGTTCTCGCGGACCTTCCGTGCAACGAAGTCCGGCAGGAAGCCAGCATCCTTGTTCAAGTCCAGGTGCAGGGTCGCTTTCGTCGCTAGCCTTTTTTTTTTGGTTCCGTTGTTCCTTTGTCAGTGCCAGTTTTCTTTCCTCCCCGTTTCTTTCATCGACTTTCCCAGCGATGGGGGAACAATGGGGGCAGCTATTCATACTTGTTGACATTCTGCCCACCCGGCCCGGAGGATGCCGAGCACGCGATCGTGCATGACTTCTTCGGGATGTCGCATACTCTGAAGCTCTCCACCCACTCGCGCGCCCGCTCAATCTCTTCGTCGGAGTTCCATTTCGACGCCAAGTGCGCGCGCCAGTCGGTGGCGTAGAACCGCGACAGGAGAGGACGGATCGCCGGGGAGAGCAATGGCTGGAGCCGGAAGAGAGACATCCTTTTCTTTGTTGTCGGCGACGGGCTGCCGAGATCACCGGTTCGCTTCTTTTCGTTTCGTTTCGGGCGAGGGATGGAGATCGTGCGGGAGTGACGCAGTGGCTGAACGGCGTGGCTGTGGCGCACGTGTGGCTGCGGTGGCTGCGGTGGCTGCCGCGCCGTTTCGCCCACCACTGCTTTCTTTTTCGACGTCCTTCTTCGCGCCTTCCCTGCGATCCATCCACATCCACATCCACATCCACATCCCCATCCCATCCCCGTTCCCGTTCCTCCACTCTCCGCCTTCTGCTCGGCTTCTGCTCGGCTCCTCCTTCGTCCTCTTCTCCCTGCAACCATCACGTCCCCTCCCTTCTCCCTCTTCCACGCCGCCACACCAGCCCCAAATTCCCACCATCGTCCGTCGTACTTAAGTTGAGTTGACGCCAAAAACTCTCTTGCCCGCCGCCACCACGGTAAAAAGCTCAAATATATACCGCCGCCCTCTTGGCCTCCCGTGCTTTCTCCCTGACCCACCCTCTCCCCCTCTTTGACCCTCCAACGACACAAGCATCAACAACCCTCCCCACCCGCCGCCTCTCAACCCCAACCACATCTCCCCATAACCTCCGCAACTGCCTCCTCCGACCTATCTATCCTTCGCTCGCCCGGAACAGCTCTCCGTCAGACAAAACAAACAAGAAAAGACTCTTGCTGAAATTGCCGCTTCTCATCTGTCATATCCTGTCATCCTTCAATCCCCCCCCCAAAAAAAATCAAAAAAAAAATCAAAAAAAAAATCTATCCGTGTCCTCCGGATACACCCTCCCCACCATCGCCTCAATCTCTCGTTCGTACTGTTGCAGATTGATTCCAAAGAGACAAGAGAAAGAAGACACATACTTCATACTTCATACAAACTCGCGTTGCCCGCCGGTGCATCGCTGCTGTTCATGCGCAAAAGCATCGTTCTGTATGTCTGAAAACCAGTTGCCCCCACCCCAGCCAACCCAAGCCCCTCCACCCGCATCGACACCTCCGCCACCCCAGCGGACTCCTGCCCTCTCCTCCGCCGCCGACCTCCAACTCCGCCACGAATCCCTCTCCTCCCCACCACCACAGACACCGCAATCAAGCCCGCAATCCCCACCCGCAGGCGGCATCGAAAAGCGACACATCCTCTCCCCAGTCTCTCCCCGCCCAGTGCACGTCGCTGAGTCCGCGGCCCTGAAGAACCAGATGGAGCTCGCTTTTACCTTCCCTGATGCCCATCCCCCCCACCCGCCCGCGACGTCTAACGACAGGTCTGCCGTGAGCCCGGTGTCAAATTCCCTCGAGTCGTTGATGCTGCAGCGCCAGCAACAGCTTCACGCGCCGCAGCTGCAGCAGAACCACCAACAGAACCCCCAGCACGTCCCATCGCCGCCTCCACGGTCGCAGCAGCAGCCACCGCAACAAGGAGAGGCGCCCTCACACGCGAACTCGGCCGCTCTCGTTCCTGCCATGGATAGTTCTTCCTCCAATTCCTGCACGTCTCTTTCCTTCGCGCAGAACGGTGATGTGCATGCTGGTGACGGACTAGTGGCATCGTCGCCGGCCACGACCAATGGAACCGCTGCTGGCAACCCTGCAAACACTGCCACCGCGGGACTTCCATTGCCCTCCCCGATCCCAGATGATTTCGCCAGCAGTGTGGACCTGCAGGCTCTGTTGACCAAGCTGTCTCCTGCGGCCCCCACCGTGCCGCAGCTGCTGTCCTCGGCGCCGCCCGCCCAGTCGCCTCCGCCAACCGGCCCCTCCGTCGTCGCGTCTCCAAGCAGCGCGCCTTCTACCATAAAGGCAGCCCTGCCACTTTCCCCCGTCCAAAAGACACCCACCCCCGCGCCTCCGACGAACCATCCTCTGCCGCCGGTCCCAGTCGTGTCTTCGTCGCTGCCGGGCCAACCTCCTGCCGGGTATCCATCGTCGCTGCCGCCACCCCCAAACTTCAACCACAATAAGCAGTCGCAGTCGCAGTCGCAGCCGCAGCCGCAGCCGCCGCAGCCACAGCAAGCCCCCCAGCCGCAGCGGCAGGGTTCGGATGCCGCTGCCGAGGATGAAGAGGATGAGGAAGACAGGCTCCCGTTCACGGTCGACGAAGAAGAAGAGTTTTCGAGATTCCTCTCGGACGAGCGTGACTACGTGACTCAGGGTCAATGGGACCGCTTCCCTGCCGGCTCCCGACTGTTCATTGGTGCGCATCCACCCAATCCGCTCGTTTGCTGCCCTTACCCCCTTGCAGTTGATTTGTATTCGACGCCTGCTTGCTTGATGCTCTGCGGCCGTGCTCCCGAGCGTGTGTGCAAGCGTGATTGCGAGTGAACGGAAGGACTTACTTGTAGCCTCGTGCCCCCATCTTCTAGGAAACCTGCCCACCGAGAAAGTTACCAAACGTGATCTGTTTCGCATTTTCCACAAGCATGGCCGTCTCGCGCAGATTTCCATCAAGCAGGCCTACGGGTTTGTTCAGTTCCTCGATCAGTCGTCGTGCGCGTCGGCACTGCGGCACGAGCAGGGGTCCTCGGTGCGGGGCCGTAAAATGCGTAAGACAGCCCAATCCAATCCAATCCAATCCAATCCAATCCAATCCAATCCGATCCCAGTCGCCAGGCTGCCTGCCATGGTTGCGTGAGCGATAGACGAACCGCGGTCCTAACTGTCGATGCCCTGGAATACAGATCTGGAGATCTCGAAGCCGCAGCGAAATACCCGTCCAGCACCTACGGATTCTGCCCGTCCACGTCGGTCGCGCTCCCCAGACTATGCTCGCGGTGGCGGCTCCCCTAGGCGATCTGCTCCGCCTGCCGCCGCCGGACGCCGAGAGGTGGATCGCTACCGAGCGCCGCCACCGAGCGACAGGGACCATCGCGATCGCCGTGACAGAGATGAGTATAGCGCCCGTCGCAGATCATCGCCGCCGCCCCTGAGGGGTGCGCGTGACGACTACCGTCCGGGAAGGAGATCAAGATCGAGGTCGCCCCCCACTAGGTATCGACCGAGAAGCAGGAGCCGGACCAGGAGCCCCGATTTCGACGACGTTCCGCTTCCGAGAAGGGCGCCCGAGCAAGTGCCCGAGGTGCAGATTCTCGTCAGCGATGAGCTCGATAGGTGCGCGCTCCTGTCGCTGGCGGTTGCGAGCTCGATTTGCTGACGTCGGACAGAAACTTCATCTGGTGGGTCGAACAGGCTTTCCGACAGCGCGGTCTGACGTGCGACATGCTGTTCCTGAATCCCCGGCTTCAACTGTCCGCGGTTGTCAAACGCCAGGTCCTCGAGGGAGTCCATGCTGTGGTCTTCCTGAACAGGAGTATGCAGGCCGCCAGTAAGATTTCGATACAGGTCTTTGACCGCCGCGGCGAGGGCGAGGCGTCGTTCGACCGTAAGCTGTCCACCCCGCCCCCGCTTCTGCGGATATTAACATGCTGGATATCCAGAGTACGACAGTCTTGATCCCCCCATTGCGGCAGAACTTGTTGTCCGCTCGAAGCAATCGTACCAGCAACACAACGCAGCACCTCTCGCTCAGTACGGAGGAGCCTACGGTGTTCCCCCGGCACAGCAGCAGCCTCTCCAACAGCAGCTCGGAGCGCTCGCTGGTGTCCCAGGGCTTGCCAACCTCTTGACTTCACTGGACGCCGGCAGTCTCCAGAAGCTATTGGCCGGACTACAGCAGCCGCAGCAGCCAGTCCCCCAAGTTCCGTACCAACAGCAGCACCAGCACCAGCAATCTCCCCAGCTTGGCGCTGACCTTGCGAGTCTCATCGCCGGTGCCGTCAGGCCTCAACAGCCAACACCACAACAGCAGCAGCCACCACAACAGCAGCAGTACGGCGGTCAGTCGGCTCTCAGTGCCTTCGGCGGCAGCGCAGGACTAGCAGCACTTCTCGGCCAGGCTCAGCAGAAAGTCGCAGCTCAACAGCAGCAGCAGCAGCAGCAGCATCAACAGCAGCAATCACATAGTAGCGCGGGTCAGATTGGTAACATCATGGAGACGCTAGCGAAGTGGAAGCAGGCGTAATCTTGTTCCTTTTCTCATATCTTTTTTCTTTTTTCCGTTTCCTCAAGGGGAAGAGTTTCCTGGCTTTCTTTTTTTCTTTGCTTTTTTTTTCCTGATAGGCGTTGCTTTCCATTCTTAGTTTTCTCATGTTGCGGTTTTGGGTTTCTTTGTTAAGTCTGCTTGGAAGGGGGAGGGAAGGAAATACTCGGGGCACGTTTCCAGATACATGAACGACAGGTTGTTACCCTTGTTTTTCTCTCCCAAATTACAGATTTTTACTCGAAATAACCCCCCCAAATTGTGGGCTTCTTTTTGTTTTTGGAAATGGCATGGATGGCGTGTAGTTATGTGTGCATGTACTGCTGGGTTTTAATGGTGTGCTGAGTACGCACTGTGTCACGAATAGGGCTCGCCGGAGCTAAAAAAAAATCATCAAGATTCGATGAATCATGTTTGGAGGAAGCCATTGACTCTGTCTACTCTACCGTTTGTTGTACATCCACCATCCCGTCTATGTAGTTGAGTCGATGTCCCGTAGGTATGTATCGTACAGTCCGCTGTCCCCGATCTATTTCGCAACCTGCGCCCAGTTTTCCGGTTTGAGTAGCCACACGCCCGGTTTGATACCGCCCACAGCTTTGGTGACTTTCTCCCAGTTCCCCAGCGCATCCCTGATTTCGCGTTCCTTGCGTCCGAAGGTATCGATCCCCCGCTCCTGCGCAGCCATCAAAAGCTCCTCGCCGGAATCCAGCGCCTCGGCTCCACCTCCGCGCTGGAGCAGCGTATCGTCGAGCGACAGATATTCCACCCTCCTCCCAACTCTAAGTCTCCGCAGCGCTTTGAGCGGGAGGAGAACCGAGTCGACGCCCAGCACCTTGCTCACGTGCGCCACCTCTGTGCCACTCAGCTCGTTCAACTCCTTCGCGGCAGCCTCCCGGGTCGGCTCGGCCGCCAGCGTCCGGTAGGCCTCCTCCCGCTTCTCTGCCGCCAGTCTGCGCTGCCGACTGAGCTGCTGCGGGACGCGGCACGGATACGGCACCAGCTTCGGCACGAAGGGCAGGATGAACGGGCTCGTCTCGCCGAAGATGATGAAGATCAGTCCGAAGGCGGGCAGGCGGATGACGTCGTGGCGCGCGCGGATCAGATGCTGGTATTCGCTCCGGGTGATGCGTGCCGAGGCGACCAGCGCCGACAGCCCGTGCTCGTCCGCCAGATCCTGTAGCGCCCGCGTCGACTTGTAGTTGTGCAGGATCGACGAGAACCCGGTTTTGAAGAACGTCAGATACGCCTTGCCCACCCGGAAGAGGTGCGCAAACGTGCCCGTGTCCGCGGTCCGCTGCGGAAGCGAAATCGGAGCGGGAATGCTGCTGAGCGGCGAGTTTACCGTGCCGACGGAGGATGGCTTCGCGGCCGGCGGAGGTGGACTCCGCGGCACGACGGATGTGGTCACATACGACTTGACGAGAGATTGAGTGCATACTACCCGCGGCGGGCTATACCGGGAAAGCAGGAGGGCACTGGAGCGAAGGTGGTGAGCTGAGTTGTTCATCGTGGAGGAGTTGAGGTGGAGGTGGTAGTTGATGTCGGAACTGAGGTCAATATGGTTCAAAAAATAATTAGACTAACTAATGTAGTACATAGCGCAGGAAGCGAATCGAACCCAGAAGTGAATCAAACATGGAAGTGAATCAGTACGAGGTGTGATTCAAGGCTCCCTCCCCCCCTATGTTGAACCTTCTCCTCAGCAACCACAAACCAAGAACTCCGAACACGTTTCCTATAGTTAAACAGAATGTATCACTTTTTACCACAACAATCGAGACACGCTCCTCGATTCTACCGTTGCAAAGATGGCAGGGGTATAGAAATCATGAACTAGATACGTCTACTCTATTCGTGATTGCTTACCTACTCGCGCCACGGAGCATGGCGTGTATCTATGTATGTACAATACTATCGCTGGACTTGAGCGGCGGGATCTTGAAGGCGCTAGTGATTTCTTCCACTAGATAAATGCTTGATCTGGTGATGGCGGTTAGACTACAATGTGAGATCGATACGGGAGTCATCTCGGTCTGAATCTCGATCTTATCGGCAAGAACTGGTACAAGCAGTTCTATCACGGCATCCAGCATTACGGATAGGCTATGCACAGTCGGTCTGAGATTGGAGATTTATCAGCATCAAACACCCCCTTGACTGACGAAGGATAAGGTGAGGCTATCAATGTGCACAATGGAAGGTAGAAAATTTGGGTGTTTTGACAACGATGAGCAAAAACCAAGGACGAATGGGCATTCATTCACATTTCATTCCCCATTGGATCCTTCAGCTTCGGAGTCGAATGTAACATAACTTCTATGTACTCGGATTGGATGCATTTTCTCTCACTTTCCCTGTGCTGTGGTCTGAGTCTGATTCTATTGCTGTACATACCATCTCCGGCTTCAATTCGGCATTTATTCGCCGACTCGTTGTAAAACTGCTTCCACCGGCATCCGTCTAATGTTGATCACGCCGAGTTAATAGGCCACCTCGTTTCTGGCACTGCGAAGTCACTGCAATGGAACTGGCTCTGTATCCATGGTTCGTCTATCTACTCCCGAGTCTGTCGCCCGTGTTCTCTTACATACTACATATACTCTACTCTCTCCCAGACGGTTATGGTTGGAGTAGTGCTTGAAGCAGCTAGGAATGATTCCCTTCCAGGTTTGATTCGCTTCCTGCGAAATACATACTATATATCCACTACGTATGTAAGTACGTTAGTTATAGTTACTCTACTTGGCGAAAGAAAAAAAACAAGCAGGGAAGTCACTGACTTGGCGCGGGCCGGCTGTCATCAACACCATCAGCCCCCGAGCTGAGCTACTTTCCCCTCATCTCCACCCGACCGCCTCATTGATCGATCACATCATACCACACGCGCACATAATGGCTGAAGCCGAGTAGGCTTCTCTCTCTCCTCCAGCTTCATATCGCAAAGAAATCTAGTTATCTGACGAGGGATGTTTTTTTGTGGACAGCGATGCGAACCCCCGCGGCATTCCCGTCGCGCCCTTCGTCGAGGACGTCGAATCCTTCGTCAGCAGTCGTGCAGAGATCGAGCCGAACCTCAGAAAATTTCAGGAGATGATCGCGTCCGCCTCCCCTCCACCACCTCTGCTGTGCTCCCCCTCCTGCAGGTCCCGCTGACCTCCCATTCTGGCAGCCAGTAAGTACCAATTCATGGAGATGAACACACAGCGCCGGACAGCAGGCCTCAAGGACAAGATCCCGGATATCCGCAAGACGCTGGAAACGGTACTGTTCTTGCAGGCGCGTAAGGGCTCGAAGGCGTTTGAGACGACGTTCGAGCTCAACGATACCCTCTACGCGAAAGCGCAGATCCCGGCCGGCACCGACGAGGTGTATCTCTGGCTCGGTGCCAACGTCATGCTAGCGTATCCGATCGAGGAGGCGAAGGAGCTGCTGCAGGGGAAACTCAAGGCCGCCGAGGAGAGTCTGAAGAACTGCGAGGAGGACATGGACTTCCTTAGACAGCAGATCACAACACTGGAGGTCAACACGGCTAGGCTGTACAACTACGATGTTACCCTCAAGAGGAGGGACAGAGCGGAGGCGGAGGAGGAGCAGCGGAAGGGACAAAAGTAATAAGTGGTGGGATGCATCTGTCGAAAGATTTACTTTACTAGTAACTCTTCCGCCGGAACGCCGTGAAGACTATCTATTCGAAACTGCTGCTGCTGCTGCTAAAACCTGGGGTCGTCGTCCTCATCGTCCACCATCTGTATCTCCAAGGGTGACTCGCTCCTGCTTCTGGGCAGCTGGAAGTCCTCCACGACTACAGGCGCATACTCCCCGGTCTCCTCCTCCTCCTCCAGCCCCTCATCCTCAATCTCGACCATATCCCCCTCCTCGGTCTGCACCGTTCCCTTCCTCAGTAGCTCCCGCGTATCGAGCACCCAATCCATCTTTCTCCCCACCCACCCGGCCAGCTTCAGAAACTCCTCCCGCACCCCCTTTCCCCTGTCGGAGTCCTCTTCCTCCTCCTCCCTCAGCATCTTCCCGAATCCTCTCAGCAGCTTGAGAAGCTCTGCCATGACCTCGTCGCCCAGAAACCCCCCTCCATCTCCCGCGCCCACCAGAACCTCGAGCATCCTCCTCAGTCCGGCCAAGAACTCAACGAACCACGTCTCCATGTCGCCAAAGACGGTGGCGCGACACGTCAGCACCAGCTTCACAACCCTCTTCCACTGCTCCCCCGCTGCGAAGTTCCCCAGGAACAGACAGACCACGAAAGAAACCTCCCACTCGGCCAGAAGCTGCGGTTGTCTGCCCAGCACCTCCCGTAGAGCCCACGACCTGTCCCGCGCCATCTCCGTGCGCTCGCGCCCTAGTGCGCCAGGCGGCCATGTGATCCTGAGGTTTATGGGCGTGAAGGCGATTCGCACCTCGCTGTCCGTCTCGAACTCTTTGCCCGCGAGACCCCCGGCGTCGTCGTCATCGTCGGGCGAGGTGGACGAAGACGTGGTCTCGGCCGCCCAGCCCTCGCCCAGTAGTCGTGTCAGCGCCTCCGGCGTGACGTGCTCCACCAGTGCCCGCCAGGCGGAATCGCTGGTCCCCTCCGAGCCGCTGCCAGGATGGCGCTGGCGGTAGCTGATCAGCCCCGCCACCTCCACCTCACCCGGCCGCACTACCGCCCCCTCCACCGCCTCCGGGATGAGCCCCTCGCTCGACGCGTCGTAGCAGAAGTAGTGCTCGTCGCCGGCGCCGGCGCAGTCGATCCACCGGCCGTGGCGCAGCGTAAGTGATGGCGCGGGCGAGATCCAGATGTGATGCAGTCCCCGAGGCAACGAGGAGATCCCCGCGAACGCGTCCGGCGTCGTGAGAGAGCTGAGATCCAGCCCGAGGTGTGATGACGGCGGTAGCCCGTGGATGTAGATTATGCTTGTTGACATGGTGAGTTTGGTGGTGGTGGGGTGTGTGAATAGTGGGCTGGCGAGCTGCTTGCGTCATGGCATGGTGAATGGGTACGTACACAGTGTGAATTGTCACTCGAATATGGATTTGACCAAAGTGCATTATTGGATGCTCGAAGGCTCGCAATACCTACTCTTACACTGACAGCAATACGACAAAAAAACAACAACTCTTAATCATAGCAGAAGGCAGAAGGCAGAAGCCACTGTACTCAACCAACTTGCCAAACACCCAACAGCAATCAAACTCGTCCTATCTTCCGCAGCCACGACGCTCCTCAATACCGCTCCTCCCCGATGTCCGTTCACCAAATCGTGAAAAGCACCCTGGCCTGCACCCTGATGAGCTCGCCCTCACGCAGCGACACAGACTGTGCGGTAACGTCGACCTGGCCGGACTGCGTCAATACCAATCCGGTCGGATCGCCCTCAACGATCAGGAACGACAGTGTGCCTATCGAGACGCTCTCCATGTCGCAGGGGAACGTGACGAACTCCCAGAAGATCCTCTCGATGAGGCGCCCAGGCTCCGGTTCCAGCTCCGGTTCCTCCTCCGAATGCAACTCCTCCTCCGATTCCTCGTCCGATTCCTCCTCCGACTCCGGCTCCGGTGCGGCACGGGCTACCGCCGTGAGCGTGAAGTACTGGTCCCAGCTGCTGTAGGGCGGCGGCGGGGCATCGGCCAGGACGTGCACCGGCTCGGCCGGGCAAGAGGCGTCCAAGAACGACTTGAACGAGCCTGGGATCGTGTTGTTTATCAGCATCTTGGTTTGCTCACTCGGTCGGGATCGTCGCGGCGCGGGTGAGTTGTAGTGGTTGTTTTGCGGTTGCGTTGGGCTCGTGCAGTGGGGTTGAGTTCGGATTGAGCTCGTGCGGGGAGAGAGAGAGGGGGGGGGAAGGAGGGGGGGGGGAGGGGGGGAGAGGGAAGTGACACTCCGATAGAGTGATCCATCTCTTTCTTGAAGGTCCTGGAGGAGAACGAAACGGAAGCTGTGAGAAGACGTGCAACGGCTTGAACGTCCGTGCAATCGAGGCTGGGGTGGACGTTCGGCGAAGTGTCGTGGGAAATTTGGAGTGAGTCTGGACACCGGGGATGACTGGACATTCATCCCCTAGCCTGTGTGCGATTCCGGTGTCAGTGGCAGGCCACCGTTGGCAGCTCCAACCCGGACGACAAAACATCATCGCAGCCCCACACCGGTCAGGAACTTGCGACTGGCTTGCGCCGAGAACGAACAGCCTTCCCCACCAAGCATGAACCCCAACCGAGAGCTGCCAGACCACGATTCGAGAGGACTATCCGCCACGATGGACCACATCGCGAGCAACGCCTTCCCAGACCCGAAGACCCGGTTCGCTCGGCTGACAGCTCATGCACATACACCATCTGGACGCTGGACTCTCACCGCGGCTGCTTCCCGCTCCCGAGTGATGTGACGTGAGACCGAGCATCGTCAGTGTTTGTGCTTCTTTGCGGCGACGATTGCGAGTGCAGTCACGCTCAAAGACCGATGTTTGCATTCCAGCATCTCCGCTAAAAGAGAAAAAACAAACACATGGCTACAATTGTATACGGAAACGAAGGGGCACAAAAATGGACACGCAAGCTCCGGCCTATGCCTGCCGCCATCTGAAAGCATTGACGTCTATCCACCAGTTGTCCTGGGCGAACCTGACCTTGCCCTCGGACTTGGCCAAGCCGCCAGCGGTCTTCGCGCAGTTCTCGGCGATGTCCATGATCGCGTCGCCGACCTTCCAGCACGGTAGACAGAGCACTTTGTCGGCGCGGTTCGAGCACATCGTCGACACGATGTTGAGCGCGCGCGTCACCTCCGAGCACCCGGTGGGCTTCAGGTTGCAGCACCACAACGTGTCCAGCCGTTGCAGGGACCGCGCGGTCTCGCGCACGCCCAGCTGCAGCGCCGGCGAGTGGAACGAGCAGTGGCGCTTGCCCGTCGGCATGTTCAGGTACAGGCCCGGCGACAAGCGCGGCGTCCCCTCGGCGCGCCAGCTCATCGGCCGCGGCACCGTCCGCGGCAGCTGCACGGACTCCGTTAGTCGCGGGCGGAGCGAATATGGCTGGCAGAAGGGGAGCGGTTACGTCGTACAGCTGGAACCCGCGCAGGTACCGGTACAGCTGGTCCGTTATGTTGAAGGCCGGATGCTTCGCTACTGCCGCCGGGAGCATGAGCAGCTCGCTGGCCTTTGCACCGCGGTGCACGTGCACCGCTCGTCCGTCGAGGTCGGGCGTGGCGAGCGCGAGCACTCGGGTCGCCAGCAACGTGAGCGCAACCAGCAGGATGCGCGTGAGTGACATATCTTCTGGTGGATGGATGGGGGGATGTAAGATGGATGGATAGCAACGGTGGGCTTTCCGGAGAAGGACTGGATGCTGCCCGTCTTATCAGTCCGCACCGCCTTCGTTTCCTTGCGACGCCATGTTCATTTTCTCCCGTTCCATTCCATTTCCACTGCCTCTCGAGACGGCGGAATGAGAGGTGAGCGAGCAGGTCGCATTGGTCCGTCTTCTGCATTCCGCCGTGATAGATCGTGCTGCACACGGTTTAGCCACCATTCCGTCCAGCGAGTTGGGAGTCTGTATCGGTGCCCCAGCTCTCCCGGCATTCCGATGGCCAGATACGAGCCGAGGAAACAACTGCAGACATACATACATACATACCTGGACGGCTCTTCATTCCTCCTCCACCGCCGCCGTGCCCTCGTTTCCCCTAGCTCACCTGCTCCAGCTCCTCCTCGCTCGCTGGCATTCCCTTCCCCCAGTATGACAGTATGGTCAAGTGCGGAGCCAGATACGCAGAGGAGTGGATTGGATGTGTGTATGTATGAACGCAAATTCGCACGGCCGTTCACTTCATTGTTTTCTTTTTGTTTAATCATACTCGCATTCAGCCTATGCAAACTATGGCGGCACGTTGCAAAGCTCCCCTTTGCCCTCCACCCAGGCCTGTCCCAATAAGATATGTCACGCACCAAGGAAATAACAAAGGAAAGTACCAAGGAAAGCAGGCCTCCCCCCTACTCCTCGTCCGCGGATGCCATGAAGGAAGGTGTGGGCAGGAACAGCGGCACCCAGCTCCTCCGCCTCCGCCCTCCTCTCTCCCTGCGCTCACACTCCGACACCTCGCTCGCTGCGTCTTCCTCAGCCGGGACCGGCATTCCCACATCCGTGGTGGAGAGGAAGTCTAGTACTGCCTGACTGCACCTCCCGTCGGCAAGGAGGTCCCGGATCTCGAAGGATCTTCCCCCACCTGCTTTCCTGCACCTCTGCCCCCAGGATCTTCTACTGGGCCTCCCACTCTGGGCACACCTTGAAGAGGCGATCCCGTGTCTGGCACTACCAGCGCTGAGCGGTGCGCCGATTCGTCGTCCAGCGTAGGCGCTGCCCAGTAAGGCAGTGGCCCGTCTTCAGCTGGTAGAACCTCGAGGCAGGTCTCTAAGAACCCCCCCCGCAACCGCCATGTCAGGCTTCTGCCTGCTCGGCATCCCGTACTTTTTCCTGGAGGTCTGGCCCCCCACCCATTGCCGTGCCCCCGCCCACTTGTTCTCGGAGATCTCTCGCCCAAGGTATGCAAGGGATATGGGAAGCGGCATCACGCGCGCCTCCACCCCGCGGGCGTTAGGCTCATCTGCCGTCAGCTTAGCCCATTCGTCGGCCTTCTCATTCCCTAGGACCCCCTTGTGCGCTGGGCACCACATGATCTCGGTGGTGATATCCAGTTGTGCCCGTCGCAGCACTGCGGTGTGCTTTCTTGCCTTGAGCGCGCACATCTGGCCGGGGCCAGGTTCCTCCGAAGCTATCCGTCCGATTGCGGCTCGGGCATCTGTGAAGATCGTGACTCTTTCCGAGACCGCTTCTCTTGTCGAAGCCGTTTCCAGTGCCCTAGCAAGGGCAGCGCGCTTTGCGTTGTAGGCCTCCTGGTTGTGCCCCCCATGTGGGTCTTGATGCCCTCCCAGGATCAGCCGTTCTTCCATACCACTGCATATCCTGGAGTAGTTCCATTATCCAGCCGTGACCCATCGGTGAACATCGCTAGACCAGGCCGCATCCCCTCTGCTTCCATCTTGGCTTCGGCCTCCTCTTCCTGCAACGCTTCTGCATCAAGTGTCTCTGGTTCCTCTAGCAAACCCGTGCTTTCCGTCTTCCTGAGCGGCTATCGCTGTCCTGAGCCCCGATTCCATCGACAAAGCCCCCGGATTGGTTGTCCGGAAGCAGCCTGTGGCCGCGCGTGCCTCTTGGTTGACCAGAATATAGCTGCAACTCATTTGCCTGACCGATGGTGCCCCGTATCCGGTCGCCTTTCCACCACTGCCCTGATCTGGACATGGCGACTGACCGGATGCAAGCTGTCATGGCCTTCCTGTAGTTGGCTGGCGAGAGGCCCATCTTCCCTGTGAGACGGCGGAGCTGTGCCACTGCATTCTTCCCCTTCTTTAGCCGAATGGCGTGGTGGTCCTTGAGCGCGAGATGGGAGTCTAGCCAGACTCCAAGCTAACATGTTCGCTTCCTTGTTGAATGGAACGGTGTTTGTGCCAACGTTCACCGCTGTGGTGGGAGGGGTCTTCATCCTGCGAAAGATTTGCGGCCTCTGCTTTCCCATGGCCAAAGGCCGCTCCGTTGCTTGCTGCCCAGTCAATAGATGCTGCCGCTGCCTTGGACAGCTTGGCCGCCACTGCTTCATCATCCTTACTGTCTACCCACCATCCGATGTCATCCACAAAGGATAGCCCTCCAATACCTGGGACTGCCCTCTCCACCTCATCAAAGGTGCCTGACAGGTATGCAATGGAAAGGATTGTGGTCGCTGGGATCCTTGGTGGATGCCGTTGTCTACTGGGTTCGCTTCCCCCGCTTCTCCATCAAGAACAGCTGCCAGTCCATCTGATAAGGCCCGACTCGATCTCAAGCACCTCCATACGCCTTCCCAAGTGCGCCCTGCTCGCATTGTTGAATGCCGACTTGACATCCATGAACAGGGCGCCTGCCACCTTCTTCTCCCCCCGTGCTTGCTGGGTGTGGTTCATCCGGAATGCCACGCCAGCCACGCAGGAACTCTATTTGCCGCCGTGGAAGCCTCTTCCTTTTCTCCGCTCCAGGTGGTCAGCAATCAGGTGGGCAGCGGTCCGCTCGACAGGCTGATGACGTCTAAGAGTGAGATTTACCCGGTATGTTCGAACCTTGGAGTAGTCTGGCTTCCCCGGCTTGGGAACGGCACCGCCTTTTGCCTTCTTCCATGGTTAGTTCTGGGTCGGATGCGTGCCCGCACGAGTTGTGTGATCCACTGTTTGTCCCACTGCCAGGAGACCTTGATCGTATCGGCTGGGGTTCTGTCGCCTGGTGCCGGGGCGTTGGCAGCCCTCCGGCCAGCAGTGCGCCGACTAACTGCGCATCGACGTGCTCAAAGGCACGCTCTCCTTCTCGAGGCTCATAGCTCCCTGCTGGGCCCTTTGGGGAATGTGCTGCTAGGATCGCCTGCTCCCGCTCCTGCAGGAACCGATTCCAGCAATCCCTCAGAGCTACAGCTGCCTCATCCACCTGCTCGGTAGTATGCACCACGGCCATGCGGCTTGCAGCCAGTGTCCTCCATAGTCCGGATGAGACGGGCTGCTAAGAAATGGTCCCGCCCGGGCCTTGGACGGACTACATGGAAGCAGACCGTCCTGTCCGCGGCGGGGCCGAACGGATCGGTCAGTTCGCAATTATCGGCCGTCCCAGTCACGTAATGGTCCTACATATATCATTGCGTCACACCTCGACCTAGTCACCAGTTTGCTCAAGAGTTATAACACATTCCTCAAGTTTCAACCATGAAACGTCCTTGACGGAAGAAGACAGCACATCTACCAAAGCAACCGTCGGTACGCACATAGTACTACGTCCGGCGAGCTCGTACCCAACTAGACACCCCGTCAAACGAAGCGTCATGGCAGTGGAAACGTACACAAATGCCAGGACTCCAACCAGCGATACCGATTTGGTAGTGGAGCTTGTGATGATGACTCCATTCCGGCAGAAGACGATGTGTTCGAAGCCCTGGAGTGTCTAAAGAGCCGGCAGCGAGATGAATTGATCGCGGCCAGTAAGGAGGTCATCAAGGCGATTGAGGAAATGCCCAACACGCTTTGTGAGGAGGACTTAGCGTAGTTAGCTATAGCTCACGGAACACAATTGCCCAGTCCCACGCTGTTGCCATCCATCTCTCGCTGTAGATAGCTCAAGACCTCTCTAACGCTTCTGACGGACTGACGCTGCACTGTCTCCCCTGTCTAAGGCTTAGCAGTCGAGTGTCCGTCCGCCGCAGTCCGACCAGTCCGTCCCCAAGAAAAGCTTGGCAGTCCCGTCCTACGGACGGACGGACTAGACTACAGAGAATACTACTTGCAGCCCGGTGGCAGCACTCCTGTGCTGCCCGCTTCGCCTCTACTGCCTCTCGATCTCTGCTCCTCTTTCCTGTGGGACCCCCGAATATCCCACCCTGTGGTCTCCTTGCTGGCCTCTCTGCTTGCTGGCTGATCTCCTAGGACCTCCCACACCATGACCTCGTGATCTGAGCCTGTTGCATCCTCTTCCGCAATGCTCCAGTTCAACTCGATGTTTGGTGACAATCGAGTGGTTGCTCGCTCCCGGCCCAGCCCTGGTTTTGCCTCCTCCGGGTTCCGCGCCGCCTGGCCGTTCACTTCATTGTTCAGGAGGAGAAGGGGTACTCGCAATTCCCCCCAGAATTCCAAAAGAAAGAAAGAGAGAAACGCCAACCCTCCTCCCCTCTCCCATCTATTTCGTTCTGCCCGTATGCATAGCCTCGAGACAAGTCGGCGGCAGCTCGTCCTCATCCAGTCTTCCAATGGCGTCCTCCTCTTTCCGTCCCTCCCCAGCCACCCACCTGCGCAGGCGTCCACGGGCGGACAGAGCCCGACCATGACGAGCGTCAACACGACGCCGAAGAGGACGATGCCGAGGGCCGTCACAGCAGTGCTCGAGAGCTCGTTGTCGTCTTTGTCGTCTTTGCCGTCGTCTGTATCCGATTTTCGGCTCGTCGCCGTCCCCGTCAGCTGTCCGGAAGCGACGGCTGGCAGCAGCAGCAAGAATGCCAGTGTGTTGTGCTCCGAGAGGGCCATTTCGTCCCGTAGGTGCGAGTGGGTGGGGGCGGGTTGTGGTGTAGTGTGGTTGCTTGCGCCGAGAAGAGCTGTTCGGTCGAGTCTTGTAGTTGTTGCCTGCGGGTCAGCGAGCGCCTAGTTGCCGCAGCTATGTTTGGTCCACCTGAACGACGAGAGATCACAACATTGGATTCGGAGGCTATACCCGGGTCGATGCGTGTCTCCATCGCCGTCTCCGCCATCACCACCCGGTCCGCACCCCCGAAACGGGGTGGTGGCTGGGACGAGGAGTCCAGAAATGAGTATGGGGAGGTGGGCCAGGCGGAGGGCGAGTAACTGGGAGAGGAGGAGGGCGCGGAAAAGGAGTACGCGGGGAGTGAGTGAGAGTCTTTTCCTTGATTCGGCTTTCCGGGCTTCCGCCCCACGGTCTTTTCGGTTTCCTTCTTTCGTTTCCCTTTTCGTTTCCTTCGTTCTTTCGGGGGCGGGCCAGGTGGGGGCAGGAGGAGTTGCCGCGGGGCGCCGGCGGACTGTGAAAGGTCGCGGCGGGCGGCGAACAGGAATGGACTGTATATAATGCCGCCATGATCCGACAGGGTCGCATGCGACCGATTAATCGTCATCACCATCACCTTGCAGGTCACCGTTCACGCAGTTGATCAGACAGGTGGAAGCTCCAAGCGACACGAGCACGGCGGTACAGGTCGAGCAGTGTGCAACCGCGCTCCGAGCGGCAATGGCAGAAACACCGGACCTACGCGCACGGCAGAGGAGATGGTGTATCGGATCAAAGCGGTGGTGGACAGAGCTCCGGAAGGTCCTTGGGAAGGCGCGACGCAAACGGGACTGAGAGGCAGCAAGGGAAGCCAGACGCAACCAGAGGAGGGAGATTCGGAGAGCCAAGAGGAGATGCTGGAACCCGTTCCTGCAAAACGCAAAAGGGAATGAGGTGTGGACGGCAGACAGGTTGTACCGGCCCCAGACTAGACAAAGCGGGGCAAGCATTGCGAGACGGGGATGGTCCAACGCTCGGGAGGAAGCATTGATTGCGGCCCATTTCCCACCAGTCCTGGCAGAGGAGGAAGATATCAGGGGCTTGGAAGGAGGAGCACCCTACCGGCAGGTGGAGGCAGAGCTGGTAGGGTCTCTACTGGCGAACGCGGCCAGCTTGACGGCCCCGTGTGACAACCGGATCAGCGCGGGCATTCTGAAAGTCTTCTGGAGGTGGGGAAAGCTCCAATTCGTCGGTCTGGTGAGAGCTGCACACGGCCAGGCTTTCACCCGTTTGGAAGACCGAGAAGAGTGGTGATCCCGAAGGCAACAAGCCAGACTACTCGCAAGTCAGGGCCTACCAAGCGATATCACTGCCGGATGTGTTAGGCAAGCTGGTCGAAAGAACCGCGGCATACCTGATGGGGGGATAACCTGGAGTGGAGAGGAGGGTCACACGACGGGTAATACCACCGCAGGAAGCGAAGAGCAACGGTCGACGCAGTAGCGGTGCCCACGAACCGGACATAACAGGGCTGGGGAAGAAAGCGGGTGATGGCGCACTTCTATGGACGACCAAGCGGTCTTCAACAACGTGAGCAGAGCACTACTCGCGAAACGAACGGGGGAGCTGGGAATCGAAGCAGACCTGTACGATGGACAATAAGCTTCATGACAAACCGGAAGGTGAAACTGGTTCTTGGTGGGGAAGAGGGGAAAGCACGCAACGTGGAGACAGGCATTCCGTAGGGCTCGCCAGCAGCCCCGGTGCCGTTCATCACTTACCTCTCAGGCATCTTCGGCGAGGTAGAACAGAGGTGCGAAGGGGTGAAGGCGCTGTCCTTTGCTGACGATATCTCCTGGTGGGCGGAAGGGAAGACAGAAGAGTAAATGGCAGAGAAGCTGTCGGAGGCGGCAGAGGTGGCATGTGAGTGGGGCAGCAGGAACGGCGTGACATTCGATCACGGCAAAAGCGAGGCAATGCTTCAGCCGAAGAAGAAGGGGAGAAATGCCTTAGCCAGGCTTCGGCGGTTGGCAGGCCAGATGGGCCTGTCACCGGCGAACAGTCGGAAAGTAATGGCAGCCTGTATGCAGTTAGTGGCAATGTATAGGAACGAGCTGTGGTGAAAGGGGGAAGGGAAACAGGGCATGACGGGAGAAGCGGCGGAATTGCAGAAGCTGGTCAACCAGGAGGCTCAAGCGGTCACGGGCTGTTTCCGGACGACTAGTCACTAATCTGAGGGCGCTGGCGATGGAGTCGGGCCCAAGGCCAGCAATCGCCCAACCGGAGAGCAGGCAAAGGCGATTCGGTGCACGACTGCTCAGCCTCCCGCGGGGCAATGAGGCCGAGATGTTAGTGGGGGGCGCCGTCTGCCAACGGGAAGAGGCTGGAGGCAGCGCTTGGATAGGCAGGTAGAACGGAGGAGTATCCTGTTGCCTGTTCTAGCTTTAGAAAGCTAGGTGCGGCTACAATAGTGGAGGAACACAAAGAGGCGAAAGAGGAGGCAGAATGAGACAGGGCGGGGCTCACCATCTTCACGGATGGATCGAGGCTCAACAGCGGGGCGGCGGGGGTATGTGGTAGTCTGGAAAAGCAAAGGCCGGTGGGCGAGCATCACGACTCACATGGGCTACAACCAGGAGGCCTATGATGCAGAGTGTGCAGCGCTAGCGAGAACCTTGGTAATGGCAGGGCGAAGACAGACCGTCCTGGAGAGAGTCACGATGTTCACAGATGCACAGGCCGCAACCAGAAGAATGGCATCGGAAGACCCAGACCGAGGTCAGCAGTAAGACAGCAAGGCCGGACATACGCATCGATATACGGTGGCGCCCTGACAGCGGGGCGGCAGGCAACGAGAAGGCAGATGAGTGGGCGGGGCAGGCGGCAGAGGAACCAGTAGCGCAGAGGTCGGATGGCTGGGCTATGGAGACTGGTATGGGGGGCGGCGGATGCCCCTCCTTGGGTCACTAAGTAGCCAACATCAGGCGCGAAATTTCGGAGAAGAAGTGGGAGGAAGCGTGGAACTGGTCGAAGGAAAAATTCAATGGGAGGAAGTACAGAATGCCGAAGACTCAGCACCCAACCGGAGCGATGGCCCGAGGATCGAAGCGGCTGGCAGGGCGGTTCCATCAGCTCAGAACGAGGCACTGCCGCACCGGGAAGTACCTGAAATGGACGAAGGACGCGGACACGGCGGCGTGCGGGTGGTGCCAGTACAAGACGCAGACACGAGAGTACCTGTTCAAGAACTGCAAACGACGGAAGACGCAGCAGAAAATTCTGTGGGCGGAGGTGCGAGAGATACAGGAAGAGGGAAGAGCCGTTTCAAGATCCGAGACTTACTCGCGGATGAACAATGCACCCATTCGATTCTAGTCACGGAAAATGGTCACATCGTCAAATCATTACATGCCCCCGAGCCTCCAAACGGCATCGCTGTCCAGTCCTCATACGTCCTCCTCCGCCTCCTGCGCCGCCTTCGCCCACGCGCCGACCGCGACCACGACCGTCGCCCAGCTCATGCACAGCGCAGTGACGCCCACGGTCACGGTCAGCGAGAACATGGCATCGACGCCGATGCGCTCGAGGTAGTTGACCGTGTCCCTGTTGCTGCACATGAACACGAGGCCGCCGGCGGCGAGACAGAACGCGGTCAGGACTTCGGTCGGCGGACGGGTCGGGGCGGTGCTGCGCGGCGGGGCGAGGAAGAACACGATGTACGTGAGCCAGCGGGACACCGCGGCGGCGGCGAGAAGGACGCCCCACTGCGTGTGGATCGTCGACGACAGCCGCGAGTGCTGGTGGTGCCGCGACATCAGGACTCCGAGCAGGAATATCACGAGTGCCGGCAGCGGGTTCAGCGTGAACCCCGCGCCGTGGTCCGAGCAGTCCGAGCCGACCACCCGACGTATCCGCTTGCTTTCCAGCAGGAGGCCGAGCAGCCCGCCGCCGAGGAACATGAATGCGATCGAGACGTGCTGGAGGTCGCTGTGCGACCACTCTCCGCCCCAGCCGGCCAGATGCTCGAGAAACGCATTGGCACAGCCGTAGACGAAGATTCCGCCGCTTTCGAGAGTTTCGCAGGACGGTGCCCCGCTGCTTCCGGGCTTGATGTTCCATGACTGGCGGACGGTCTCAGCAGGCGAACCGGCGAGAAGGAGGGAGGGGGACTAAAGCGCACCCAGCCAAGCTCGGAATACGCGCCGAGCCACCGGCCGAGCGTCAAGATTCCATAGAGAAAGAAGATCCCGCCTTTGGTGAAGTGTGCGAGGCCGTTGAACACGCTGCTGCCCATCTGCTCCCACCACCATCAGTCGCTATCCATCGCCCCGGAACGGGCGAGGCAACCTACAAAGATGCCGCTGCCGGTAACGACGCCCAAGCAGATCTGCGTGAACCCGAGCGGAACGAGGAACCCGGCAATGACCGAGTAGACGCGATCGCAGACTCTGGCGGCCCGCTCGTTGCAGAGCGCGGGCACGCTCGCCACCACCGCATTCTCGAAGGCAGCTAGATCCGCCCAGCGCCGCCGTCGCCGGGGGCCGGCCGATTTCTCGTTCGCCCACTCCTCGTGGTCGTGGGCGCCGTCGTCGTCGCTGCAGCCGCACGAGTCCTGATCCACGGACCCGCCATGTCCGCTATCGGCGGAGTGGCGGTCGCGGTACAGCCGCGGATACGTCTCCCGGTCGTGCGAGGGCACGGGCACTAATCCTCTCCTGCGGCCGGCATTCCTGCCGACTCGCGCGAGCACGCCGACAGCCGCCTGGACGCCCAGGATCGCCAGCAGCGTCCAGCCCAGCTTCCGGTGCGAAGCCCCCGGATACAGGTCCTCCGCCTGCAGCCTGGCGTGGATCGCAGAGAAGACGAGCCCAACGGCGTTGGTCGCCAGGAACGACATCTGCACGGGCAGGTGGTGGCGCGATCCGGCGAGTGAGAGCGTCGTAGCTGCCCGCTTGTTAGTGTGCGCCATCCACACTCGACAACATGGGTCATCGTGAAACCAACCGAGAGGCATGACGATCACCCAGCCAAACAGCATGGTTACGATATGCAGGTACAGCCAGCCCCGATGCGATGCGAGGGCGAAATAGTAGCGGCTCGCATCTTCTTCTCCGGAGCTCGCACTGACGCTGCTGTTGTTGTAGTGGTTGTCGTGGGACGACGGTGGAGAATGCGGGTGCTCTTTGGCTGCGAGTGTGTCCGCGCCGCCGCCGTGCGGGGCGCCATGGTCGTCGTGGGCGAGAGTCAGCGAGACCAGACCCAGCAGGACAGCTGTGGTCCAGAGAAACAGAAGTTTAGTCCGTACTGAAGTCATAGAAGCGAGATACGCACCGCACGCCGCGCCACGCAAGGGACGATAGAGGATGGAGGAGGATGTATGCACCGTGCTCTACGGTAGAGGGTAGCCGTGTGTTTGTTGGTTCTCCGGAACCCGAGTGCGCATTCGAAATACGTGTATGTCGGCACCCGAGGGGGGGTGGCCGTTTATTATACATTCACGCCGAGAGGCCGTCTCGAAAACATCACATCTACGTAATCACACACACCACCGATAGGTGCGAGTGTGGATGTCGAGCAATGGAGGAAGAAAGGAAAACCTTTCTCGGCCTAGACACGCTAGCCAGGTCGTCGTATCGTGATCTCATGATCGCGTTCGTCCGGGGATGTGGACGCCATATTTGTGGGCTCGGATATATGACGCCGCGACGATAGATATAGCCACTTAGCCCAAGCCCCGTACTCGGGTTATGCATGTAAGATGTAGGATGTAAGTGAGGCGAGTGGCGCCTGTCCGCCAAGATCCCCACCGGCAACACGGTAACGGTCGCTTCACCCCAGCGTTTCTCTGTAGACGGAGAGCGGGATGGTGCTTATCGCTCTCGTTTCCCCAAGACCCCCCGTCCACGCACATGCGATCCTTCGGCGAGTATGCCCGCAGACGTGTAGATACGTATCCGCACGCGGCGGATGTCGATATGGCAGATGCCTGCCAACGAGCTGGGCGAGCCGAACTGAACTGAACTGACGGCCTGTCGTGGATGCTGTCATTCCGCAAACCCGCAGATGTGCGCCAGGTTGCAGGTTCAGTTGTCGGCACTTCTGAAAGCCGCCCGGCGCTCGAAGCAACTGACGGGCAGATACTCCGTAGTGAGAAGAATTCTGTTCTCTGGAGATACTTCGCATCTTGGCTGGGGTGTGCCCGCACGAGTCGAGTGGGGTGGCCTGCCAAATCCACTGCACTGCGGAACGGCGATTCACAACTGGCGGACGGGAGGACCAGGGAGGGTGCTTCCACTCTACTCCCTCACATGGTCAGTTCTCAGGTAGATAGATATCTTCCCACCCCCCCGGAAACCCGCCCCCACCGCAAGAAGGTAATCCTCAATCGAAAGAAAAGGCTTACGGAAGACAGCAGTAGCGTCGGCGACGAAGTGACCCCGCCATCATTCTTTCCTCCGCGTAGTGTGTAGTATTACTAATATCGACGTTGCTTCGACTCGTGTCTATCTGATTCTCTAGGTACACCCCGCACAGAAGTCAGAGAAACCGATAGGCTAAATGCGAGTATGATTAAACAAAAAAAGAAGTCAGAGAAACCCTCCCCACCGTCCACGCCCGACCCTCCAGCAGCAATCCCTCGTGCAACCAGTGGGGCGACGCATGGCGACTGTCTGGAGATTGTCCGGATACTCACTGCAGAGGGCACAGGGTTCGTGCCCCGGCGCCGCCGTCTCAAGCTTCCTCCTTGAGAAGCTTAAAATGCGCGCTAGGCAGATTGCTGTAGCACCAGAATTCGTTGCTGAGTCCCTTGCGGTGACGGACGTCCAGATCCGTGCGCTTGAGCCCCGCCTGGCGGTACAGCTTCATCAGGAGGTCGCGCATCCTCTCGCCTGTGCACATCATGATGCGGAGGGAGTCCTTGTCGGGAATAGGCGGAGGTAGTGTCCAGGGCTTGGTCAGCCACCGCACGGTCAACGCCGCTGCAGTTCTTCGTCAGTCCCTTGTCGACGGAAACACCTCGCCCTCCTCCTCGATCGACACCACTTGCTTGACTCACTTTTTGTCTGACAGTCGTCGCTCAGGAAGGGCGGATCGACCATGACCCTGTCGAACCTTCCTCTGAGATCCTTCGGTAGCCCACGCAGCGGATACTCAAAGTCGTAATAGACGAAGTCCTCCTTGAAGACGGCAAACCTCGAATCGTATTCGAGCAACTTGATGGTCATATTCCTTGGAATGCGGCCTGTGGTCTGCGGGCGCGTGTTAATCTATGTCTTCGACCGTGCGCATCCGAGCGATCTGTCTCGCGGCTGGGATCGCGCCGCTGCTGCTGATGAATTGACTGACCTTCCACTCCCGCAGCTTGACGTAGACGGTCGGAGCCGACACCAGGGCGATCGCCGTGTTCTCCGTAGCGCCCTCGAGCAGCGATTCGGCCAGGATCGTCGCCGTCTCATCGTCGTACCAGAACTGACCAGCTTGCCGTCAGTATCTCCTCCGACCATGGCATCGCCGCCACCCCAATCCATCCCCCCCAGCCCTCTCCTACCTGACTTTGATTCCAATCCTCCTGGAAATCGGCCATAGTAACGATCCGGTCCTCGTGGTCGCGCTCGGCCTGCAGCCGCAGCTCGTCGAACCGTCTGTCCTGCTCATCCTTCTCTCGCATGAACTCGGCGAGCGCCTGCATCGCGTCTGGCGCCAGCCTACTCGATCCTGTCAGTAGCGTGTTTGGCGTGTTTGGCGTACGCACTGACTGGAGTTCTTCGTCGTCGGTAACAGTCATATTGAGGTGATGATGTTGCGTGTGATCGTTGACGAATGGTGTAGATATTGTCGGTTTTTGTCTAGAGAATGCTGTTGTATATACTCTAACTACAGCACCATACTCTGCACGAGGCATGGAGGGAACAGAATTTGCTTGGGACGCCAATGCATGCTGAAACAGCCGCTGTGGCTAGTTAGCTAACTAGTTCGCAGATCACTTCAGCCTCAAAACGAACTTGCACTTGGCACATGCAGGCTATATAGGATGACAGTTCACCTAACCCTTGACGACATCGGGGCATGTCAACACGGGCGCATTCATCCTTCAAAAAGAGAGTATGCCACCGTCTTTGAATGATCGTATGTTGAAGGTGTGCTAAAGTGCCGGGAAGAAGGCCGGCAAGGCGGAGAGAAAGCCGGCGAAGCAGAGGGATGATCGGCGAAGGGGAAAGAGGAAGGAACAGGGTGAAGAGAATTCAGGGTCCGTTGTTTTAGGTGGCGTGTAGCTGTAGCTAGAACGATATGTATGTAGCAATCTCAAGCAGCAGTTCGCACTCGTAAAGTTGTTCACCGTACGGTACGGAACGGCGCAGTAGCTACACACCTACATGTTGTTGCAATTGCCATATGATACATCCAGACACCTGCCATATCAACCCACGGCATCGATTATCCGCCCGGATGACAGCTACCGTTTCTTGCGCACGTTTGTGGGATCGATAGCAATTAGTGTAGCGATGGGACGAGACCAACCATCGTGCTGATTTCCTGGCTCAAACAGCCCTCCAATCCTGTTCTCCACAGTGCCCCCCGTGCACCACTCCGCCGCCGCAAGTGCGAATTCCTCACCGCACCCACTGTCCACGAGCACGAGCACGAGGGCCGAAGGCTCTCCAACACCTCTCCTCCTCCCTTCTTCTCGGTCGGTGAGGCGAGTTCGTTGCGGCCGGACGCATCATGATCGATCACGCACGGTGCACATGCGACGGATGGCGGAAACCCTCTAATAAAAAAAGGGCTTTGTTGCTATTCCCGCTACGTCAATGGAAATGAATTGGCTGGCAATTTTTTTCCGGCCTGCTTTCCCTATCGTGTTCTACGGTGCTATTGGCGGTACCATATTGCTCTATAGCATACCTCGTATGGTTCATATGCTCCAGTGAGGTACAGCAGCTTAAATTTCGTTTTCAAATTATTATTATTTCAAAGAAGCCATACGCTTTGGGCGGGCGAAGACCGTAACCCACTTGTAAGTACTTATGTAGACACAGGTGCAGTTCGAAGGTCTCTTCAGCATCAACGTACAACTACTTCTAACTCTGACTCTGACACGCCGGGGATATAGAACGATCATCAGATAGGACAAATACAACCACCCCCCAAATAAAAAAAAGGAAATGCACTCGGAATGGAAGGAAAAAAAAGAAAAAAGCTCAGCCGTAAAATAAACGCCTTTCACGCCCCTTCTCTTCGGATGAAATGCAACTTCTGTAATACAACAAACGTTAGCCCCAACACCACATACTGGAACAGCACTACCGGAAACTTGCTCCCAGCTCACCAATCTGCGCCAAACTATGGGAAACGTACGAGAATTTAAACCAGTTGTCGGTCCTCTGAGGACTAATTGAGCGTGCGGATGATGTAAACCAGCAGATATGCCTGCGCGACAAGCACCTGCCTTTCCGTTGCTAGGGTGACCATACTGTCGTCGAATTGAAACCACTTCACCGAGTATATCGTTAGCATTGGAGGGTGCCGCGGTGATATGTACTAACCTGTCCATTTTCTCGACAATAGCTGATATAATGACCGGAATTGATCTCGCCCTTGTGTACCACAACACTGAGGAGGTCATAAACGTATGGCTTGAAGATCCGTTGCTCTTGGCTGGTTTTACGCTTGGCCCTTGTCGTGTATGGAGTCATGTCGAGTTCGAGCGGATATCGTATATCCGCATCGATCTTAGATGATACTCCATTTGCGCTATGTTCAAATCTCTATCAAACGATGTAAATAACGAATTTCTAGATGGTAACAAAAATAGCACATACCTTCAACTGGATGCACAAGACGGGTGGTAGGCGCTTAACCGTCAACTGCTTGGTAGCTTCCTGTGGACCCGCGCATTTGCTGCAGTTGTATTCGTTCACTCCGAGCTTCTCGGTCGCTGTAAACCTTGCCAGGCATTGCTGCACTGTCTGGACGATGCCCTGGGGTTGCTTGCTCTTTTTGTCTTTGATCCTTAGGTCTAGACTCAAGTCCATCACCGGGTCGTGAGCTGTGGTCACATTCCTGCAACTCTCACACGTAACATCGCTCTGCAGTTTCCCATAGAACGAACGGTGGATTATGCACGAGCAGTCCTCTGACTTTTGGTCTGTGCCTTTATTGGTATTATGCAGCTGGTTGAGCAGAAACTGCAAATACTCATGGGCATCCTGCTGCTGGTAACCTGCGAGCGCCTATAACATCCCGTAAATCCACAGTTCAAAGAAGGGACGGTTGAAAGCAGCAGAATGTCTCTTTACCTGTTCGCATTTCCAGGAAGTCATAAGGAGGTTTATGGGTCCGTACCCGTCCTGTTTGTCGGAGGTGAAGAATTCGGAAAACACATCGTCCATGTCGCAACTCATGCAGTTCGTCTGGTTGCATTCCCTCCGCTTGTGGCCGTCCGACAAGTAGAAGTTCCGTACCAGTGGATTATGTATCAAAATCTGCAGGATCACGCTCATGAAGCAGGTCGATCCCATGTTCAAGAACCCCCGAAGACCGGTAGCGCGACACGGTGCGAATGTGGTATGCAATTCAATGCACTTCAGATCGTCGGCGGAGGGCTTGGAGTCTTCAAGCCGGCGCTTCTTGCGAGCTATCGCGGGGGTGTCAATACCTCCCATCACTTGGCCGGTACACAACTCACCGCCGCCGTCTATCGACGTCTCGTGTTCTATCCGTATTTCTTCCAGCGCTGGATCATAGATGTAGTCCTGGCACTGGAAGCAAAAGGCATGGCCGCTCCGTGAGTCAACTCCTGTCAAACGCAATGGGCGCAGTTAGAAGCAAGGTTTCTCCAATCAACCGGGTTCCCGGGTTGCGCAGGAGGCAGCTTTTGGGGTCCGCACCAAACGAGTGTCCTTTCTCCCGGTGATGCTGTTCCGCATCTCTCTGACAATGAACCATGGTGCATTGCATGCATAAGAAAGTCTGGACGAGCACATAGTCGCAGTCGGTGCATTTCTGCGCCTTAAGGCGGCCCGAATCGAGGACCACACGCGCCGCCTCCGAGTATAAAGTCTTCCAGTACGTTGAGCCGGTCAGAAACATCGATCCGATGTGTTCTGCGCACGGCCAGTCTTGGGTCAGCAATACACAAAATTCAAAGCCCGCCGCCTCTATCCACTTCACTCTCGCGCTCTCCCGAGTCGACGACGTACCACAACCATAGAATACCGGCGGCTGGATAATCGGCAACTTGTTTTTCGAGACCTTCGGGGAAGATGTCGCCTGCGAAGACACCGAGACCGACGGTCGTTTGAGGACGATAGTTGTCGCTGTCACGCTCATGATTGCAACCGATGGTGAGTGTTGGTCGAGTGGAGGGTTGGCGTGTTGGTGTGTTTAATGTAGCATCTGCAGGGAACTATCGGAGACTAAGGTATGAAGCAAGGCTATCTACTAGTGCAAGCTAGTTACATCTAGCGTCTATCTATTGTATGTATGTAGATAGACTCATATGCAGCGAGATTGGAGGCTGAAAGTGCACTATGCACACCGGATGAGCGGGCCCACACAGGCTTTAAATGTTATGCGGGAAAAGGCAACCAGGAAGCGCATCATAGGATATCTACTTACATACCTCTCTACATGTACCAATGGTCTCACGATTCCACGAAAATATGTATCTAGTCGGCAACAACCAAAGTTCAAATAACAAAACGTTCCCAGCCAACAATTATTCATGCAGCCGCTATGCTGTCTTGGAACGCTACAAACTGCTGGCACCACTTGACTTCTCTAACAGCATGTACTTCGTCGTTCCGTTCCTCACTACACTCCTGACCTTTCCCTCCTTCTCCAATTTGTGAAGAACCTGCACTACCCCCCCTTCCGCTGCAAGATGCAGGCCCGGATCAACATCCGTGTAGATCCGCTTGACCAGCTCCATGCTTGTAACCGCCTCCTGATCCGCCTCCTTCTCCACATGCGCCGCTTGTAGCTGCCTCACGATCTGGGACTCCCTCCTCTGCCGATGTACAATATACTCCTGCAGTTTCTTCTGTCCCTCCTGGATGAGCTGTCCATGCGCAGGGTAGGCGCGCCCCGGCTTCAGATCCAACATTTTCTGCAGCGAGCCCATGTACTCCTTCAAGTCCGTAAACACAGTCGTGCCATGTCCGAGGACATTATCGCCAGTGAAAATCGTGTTCTCTTCCTTGAGGAGGAAGCACATATGATCAGGGGCGTGACCGGGTGTGTGGACAGCCTTCAGCGTCGCACCTTCAACCGAGAACTCATCACCGTCGTTGATACCCTCGTCCTGATTGTCGTCCGGTGAGTTCTTGTGGAACACCGTGCTCGGTGAGAGTTTGCGCAGATCCGAGATGCCGCCAACGTGGTCGTGGTGGAAGTGAGTGATCAGCGCTCTCTTCACGACGGCGTTTTCCTTCTCGAGGACTGATTTGAGGGACTCGATCCAGATGGGGATGCCTTGGGCCGTGTCGATAAGTAGTCTCTCGCGTCCTGTGCCGATGAGATAGGTGTTGGTCCCCTGAAGTTGGAACTGTGCGGTTAGGAAGGGGAAAAGAAACGCGAATGAGCTTGATGCGATGACGTGCGGACAAAGATGCGGGGTAGGGTAGTAGTGCACGAGACACATACATACCTTGCCAGGATTTCCACCCAAAATTCTCCAAACAGAGTCGCTGAGCTTTTCAATCGCCGGCAGTGGGGGGAGACTCGCGAGCTGTGCCTTCAGGAACTCGTTGTGTGCAGCGGCCATGATTCTTGTAGAGGTCATTAGGGTTCAATCAAGGTTTCTACCAGGCGAGGGCTCAGGTTAACTAATCCCCAGCTAGAACTGCCAATTAGGCCCTGTTTGGTTCGCCCGTATTTCGCCAACCGTTGGTTCGCGAGGCCACAAAACTACTATATAGATCACTTCAAAAGTATTAGTTTTGCGACCTCGCGAACCGACGGTTTCTCGGTTCTGTGGTAGCTTCTCAAAACCAAATAGGGCCTTAGCCTACTCTACTACGCACCCGAGGCACAATGAGTAAAACGCGACCACCACGGCCGCACGCGCATACAGAAGCGCCGGAAACTGATGTGAGAGGTATATACATCTATGAGGGTTTTCCAGGGGGGGTTTGTATAGTAGATTTACATGTCCTCGGTAACGTGCATGTACTTCCTCTCTTCTCTCTTCTCCTTCGCCGTCATAGGTGGGAGGTCGAAGTACGCGTTAGAACTATAAGCACAGTCAGGCGGCGGTTCTTCGGCACGTGGAGTCATTGTATAACTTACCGGTAGTCCCTGACATACTGGTACGCCATGTCGTCTAGCTCGCTCGGCGTGATTCCGAGATCAGCGAATGTCTTAGCAGTAGGATCGATCTTCTGGTTGAGGAATTCTCTCTCGATCTCGTCGGGATCGTATGTAGGCCACCAGATCTTGTTCAAGACTGTGGCTGCGGCCTTCGCAATGGGCTTCGGAACGTTGATGCGCCTTCGCTCCCTCAAGATCATGCGGTAGATGAGATGCGCAACCTGGTACTTCGCATATTCACGGTTTCCATAAAGTTCGTAGGTTTGGCTAGCGGTAGAGTCGTCGTAAGCCATGATTTCGAGAGCTCGACCCACATCAATCACATGCACAGGCTTGGACTTCTGCTTCCAGCCGTTTGAACTGATGAAGTCGGTGCCCCGGGCAATAGGGTGAAGGAATCTGTCTTCGTAACCAAACATTGGCGCAGGGCGAACAATAGTAGCCTCGGGGAAGATGTTGCGCGCCTCGATCTCTCCTTGGCCCTAACATTCGCGGATCAGTGCTGTTGGTGTCTTGGTAAGAAAGCTGCATTCCTACCTTGGTAGCGAAGAACTTGGAGGGCGAGTTGACATCGGCGTTGTAGGAGGAGACATGGATGTACCTGTCGACGTCATATTTGGCAACGGCCTCAACGATTCTTTGGGTCCCTTCGATGTGGACATCCTCGAAGGAGAAGTTTCTAACGCAAAGTTAGCCAAGCAGCGATAAGCTGGACACGGCAGGAGAGAATACTTGGTCGTGTAATCACGCCCAACGAGATTGAACACGATGTCCGAGTGCCGCACGCTCTCTTCGATAGATCTTGTGTTTCTCAGGTCATATTCCTACCAGATATCAGCCGATCTCCTTGGTCCTATAGCGTGTGCGAGCGCTCACGATCATGGTGACTTTGCCCAAGTCGCCAGAGACTTTGAGATGGCGCTTGGTCATTTCCTCACGGTAAGGAATGACGACGGAACATCCGACCCGAGCTTGAGCCCATGACGTTAACACTCCGCCGCCCTGCATATTATTTAAGCCTCGACAGTACATACCAAGCCTATTAACGATGTATCTGCCCAAGAAACCAGTAGCACCGAAGACAGTGACAGTATGTCCTATGTTTTCCCTTAGCACTCTTTCCTTCCTTCTGCCCGCAGCACTCGGTCCGGTCTCTGCATACCTCCAATCGACGACCTGAAAGTTTGCAGCCCATCAGTCACATTCAACAAATCTCAATAAGATTTACCCAATTCCTCACCTTCCACCTCCGGGTACCCTGATGATTGGTTTTCCTGTCCGGGTGATTGCGATATCGTGTATGAACTTGCGCGCGGGGGCAGCAGGTTTCGCAGGTGCTGCTAACCGGGGTAGGACAGACGGACAGCACCTTTGCATTTCGGCGATGGGAGGCACTGAGGCGTTAGTGGGGTGTGTGGTGGGTGAAGTTGGAAAGAGAGCGGAGAGTTGGATGCGACTTTGACTGGGATGGTTAGAGAGTAAGTACACACATAGATATGATAGAACGTTCTATCGAGCTGACGCTAAAAGCGAAGGCTTACATAAGTACTTACTTGTCAAGCTAATGTAACTTATCTGAGAAGGAAATCCAGGAAGACTTGACAGGCGTCACGACACAAATCATATGAAATATATATCTCCATGACCTGAAATCGGTTACCCACCATAATACCCACATCCAAAACCTCTCGTGATTTTACACATTTTGCTGCCTCTGTAAAATTAACTCGTTTCGAGTGGTTCCCAACACAGATATCCCCTTGTGATATGGAGGTGTGGCACAGAGGTCGTGGGCGTCGTGTTTTGTCTACATAGTATGGTACTGGAGTGACTTGGTGGCTAACACAAGCGTTCCTAACAACCAAGGGCCCATCCGAAGGACGAACGAACATTCACCATGGAAAAACAATAAACTCGTTGACAAATAACTATCTGAACACCTGCGTTTGAAGCGCTCCAAGCAATGCGTCCTGGTAAGTCATCTCCGTCACACAGATTGACTCGGTGTTCCAGTGGACAGAAATTGTTGCCCGTGAATCGATATGTTACAGAAACAGATGCTTTGTGCATAGCATCGCAGTTGATAGCCACTGACTTCGTCGAATAGGTATCGCAAAACACAGCCAAGCGACCATGCGGACAGCTTACCTGGGTGCGGCAAACACGACAGCTCGTATAAGAAAGTGTTGTAACCCACTTCAGGGAAAGAGTGCTAATAATGGGCCCTTACCAAGTGATTCTGAGTGAAGGACATCTATGACAAAGAAAGGTGGCTGATTTCAAATTGGTGTCGAAAGGGCAAAAACGGCCGGGGTCCCCGCAATTCCGATTATCGGCTGCATTACACACGCAGGCATTTCTTTACATACCTACGCGAGATCATCGTGAGACAGAGAATCGGAAAGAGCAGGCGAAGGGCATAATGCGCTGTTTCGATGGCTTATGCTACTGGCCTGTCTCAGGCGTTCAGTATGCCGCCGCAGTATGGGGACACATTTGTTGGTCGCGGGGATGGCGGAGAGCATGCATACGTCCGTCCATGAGACCGGTTCTAGCATTTGCTTGAGAAGTCGAGATAGAACCGCGAGGCACTGCGGGACAAAATTTCTCGAGAGAAAAAAGAGAAAATAGCAATTTTCCCAAGCGGACAAATCCCGATGCCTGATGTTTCTATCCCAACAGGCAACAGCCGCCAGTCGCTGCTAAAAGTGGCGGCGTTGAGACTTTGGTGGATATCGAAGTTGGCGTTCAAAGTGCTTCGCAGTGACTGCCAAGACGGCGAGAATCTGGTCAATAGATTTCACCTGTCGCCAATTCTTCCCAACAACCCGCATAAAATACCTCACCAACCCGCAACTCCGAAGGCTATACACCTCCGTCTCCGCCTCCTGCGACGAAATTCCTCAAACACAACTACAATTTGCCATGCTTAAATCATTCGTCCCTCGCGCTTCGCGATTACTCCTCCGGCCCGTGTCGTCCTCTACCTACGCACCTTCGGCATTCTACTTCGTGCCACGGAGAGGGTTCGCCTCCGAGGCCGAGGAGCACGATGTTGTCGTGATCGGTATGCACACACCAACGCTGGAAACAAAGAACGGACGTGCTAACAGATGAAAGGAGGTGGGCCTGGTGGTTATGTTGCTGCCATCAAGGCTGCGCAAGAGGGGCTGAAGGTACATCGAACCAGGGCTCTCAGCTCCGCGCGAGGGGTTACCGAGCTAACGATTGGCCCTCATACATAGACTGCTTGCATTGAGAAGCGTGGAGCTCTTGGAGGAACATGCTTGAACGTCGGATGCATTCCTTCGAAATCGCTCCTTAACAACTCGCACATTTACCACCAGATCCTGCACGATGTCAAGAACCGTGGAATTGACGGTCAGTCGGCAGTTCCGCCAAAAACACTACACCGCTCGGGATACTGATAGGTGTTAACAGTCGGCGATGTGAAACTTAACCTTACCCAGATGATGATAGCGAAGGAGACCTCGGTCAGCGGATTGACCAAGGGCATCGAATTCCTGTTCAAGAAAAACGGAGTTGACTACATCAAAGGCACCGGTACCATCACCGGGGAGAATGAGATTAAGGCCAACCTGTTGGATGGTGGCGAGAAGACACTCCGCGCGAAGAATATCATCATCGCCACCGGTTCGGAAGCAACACCATTCCCCGGTCTCACCATCGACGAGCAGCGTGTTGTCACCAGTACTGGTGCCATCGCCCTGCAGGAGGTTCCCAAGAAAATGGTCGTCATCGGAGGTGGTATCATCGGGCTTGAGATGGTTGGTATCCTCTTGTCGCCAATATACCATGTACCAGACTTACGTTCGCTAGGGATCCGTTTGGTCTCGTTTGGGGGCTGAGGTCACCGTCGTCGAGTACTTGGGTGCCATCGGTGGGCCCGGTATGGATGCGGATATGTCCAAGGCTATGCAGAGGATTCTCACCAAGCAGGGTATGAAGTTCAAGCTGAACACCAAAGTCGTCAGCGGAGACGTCAACGGTGAGAGCATTGGCGTGAACATTGAGGCTGCTAAGGGCGGAAAGGAGGAAACCGTAAGTCACGGGCCGACTTCCTATCCACCCACGATAACTGATTGCCTCGTAGCTTAATGCCGATGTTGTTCTTGTTGCTATTGGTCGTCGCCCTTACACCACCGGTCTCGGTCTCGAGAACGTCGGAATTGAGGTTGACGAGCGGGGCCGTGTCATCATTGACCAGGAGTACCGCACCAAGATTCCCCACATCCGTGCCATCGGTGACGCCACATTCGGTGCTATGTTGGCGCACAAGGCTGAGGAGGAGGGTATCGCCGCTGTCGAGTACATTTCCAAGGGATATGGCCACGTCAACTATGGAGCCATCCCTAGTGTGATGTACACTCACCCCGAGGCCGCTTGGGTTGGCCAAACCGAGCAGGAGGTCAAAGCTTCCGGCAAGGAGTACAACGTCGGAACTTTCCCCTTCTCCGCAAATTCCAGGGCCAAGACCAACTTGGACACCGAAGGAATGGTCAAATTCATCGCCGATAAGGAGACTGATAGGATCCTGGGTATTCACATCGTTGGTCCCAACGCTGGTGAGATGATTGCCGAGGGTGTGTTGGCCATCGAGTATGGTGCATCGTCTGAGGACATCGGACGGACGAGTCACGGTAAGTCGCTCGCCAAATTCCGCGACGTCCGGCAAGGCTAATGCAGATGACAGCTCACCCCACGCTTTCGGAGGCATTCAAGGAGGCTGCCATGGCTTGCTTCTCGAAACCCATCCATGCATAAACGAAGTGTGTACTGTTCTTTGCGGGTTTTACTTTCTTCTCCTACTGGTGTTACAAATGATATCTATAGTTTTTCTATGTCTGGAAGACAGCGGCGGCTACGTGAGCTGGTCTAGTGCGAAATATTCACTGTTTACGAGGACAGGGACGCTTGTTGAGAGCGTTTTGTGCCGTGTGGTGCTGAAAGATCGAAGAGTGTCTTGATCACTTTAAAGACTTTCCCACACGGCAGGAAGGAGAAATGATGTGAGAAGAGAGATATGCGACTCTGTTTGTAATATGTATTATATTTCTCGATTCCGATATGCTGTAGATGTTTGTTTACTGGAATATTTGCCACAAGAGGGCGCTATCTCGGCGCGAAAAACGAATGACATTTCAGACATGTGCCCAAGGGAAAAAAAAAGACAGTCAGCCCAGGGCGCCAGTGGTGAGGACAGGCGGGCAACGTGAAGTGCGTTTCCTCAAGAGCCAATTCCCCTTTTCGGAGCCGAGACCTCGCGTCTCGAGATCATGAAAGATACCGTCTCTCCCGTCAGATCCTTTGTGAACGGCTGGATGATGGATGGTCCGGCTCCTTCGTGCACTGGCGTAGCATCGATAATCCCGTCATCTGAATCCCGATCATCATCGCTTCCATAGTCTGGATCTGAATCATCGTGCTTTCCCACATCCGCCCCAACCGGCTTCTTCTCAACCGGCTCCGGATTCGCAAACACCTTCGAGTTGAGCACCTTCTGCCTCAAATACTCCTGATATCCATCCTCCTCACCATCACTCGGCGGTAAATCTCCGCTACGAATCTCATAGTCCACCCCCTCCTCTCCTTCTCTCGGCCCGTCCGCGCGCGAACTCGCATACTCTTCCTCCAGCTTGACCATCCACTCCGCTTCAGCCTCCTTCACCGCAGCCGCATCCTCACACGCAGCGTACCTCTCCAAGATCTCCCGATTGATGTCGAGGAACGCCTCGCCGTAAGTGAACGGCTCCAGGATAATCTCCGCCCACTCCCATTTCCCGCAGATGGCGAAGCACGCAGCCAGCGCCTCGACACAGTTCAATCTCCACGGCTTGCCGTAGTTGACCGAGTTCGCGGCGACGAGGTATGGCAGCAGACGCTCGTGTTTTCCTCCGATCTTGGAGAACGGCACTTCGTCGAGCCGCGCCCAGGAGCACTCGACGACCGCCGCGCCGTAAGTGAGGAGGATCTCCATGTCCGCCGGCGAGACGACGGATTTGCCGCTCGGTGTCACGACTATGCCGCCATGCTTACGGCCGATCGCGAGCGGCTTCAGAAGCCCGAGGCGGAAAAGCTTCTTGCCGGAGCATCGCTTGGGGTCGCAGTGGCCAAGGTCCCATGCCGCAGCTGTGGGAGTTAGCTGTGCTCTGCACCCATTGGACAACAAGGGAGGAACCTTTGAACGGGGGCCGAGCAACGGAGTTCTCAGGGTCATCGGAGGCAACTGCAGTGCTGCGGCCGGAAGACTTGTAGCGGTCTTTGCCTTTCGTGTGGTTGTTGGTGTTTTTGCGAACCATTGGCACTGTCTGGTGGCGGGGTTGCCAATCGATGGCGGGGGGCTAATAAAGGTCTTTGGAACTTTTTGGTAGTGATATCACTGCTACCTTAAAGGCCGACGACCAGTGGATGATCAGCTAGTTGCTCCCAATATGGTATTACCTATGGAGGGTCAGAACCGAGAAGAGTCACTCTGAGTCCCTGTGGGTCAATTTGCTCCGAGCCGCTGTTCTGTGGCAGTTGGGGCGATTCGGGTGGATAGATTAGCAGCCAGCCATAGGAAGTGTGGAGATGGGGCAGTTCTCTGCGCTGTGCTACGGTCACTATGGGTAGGGCAGTCGCGGGGCAGACGGGCATATTTAGAGTTGTTTACATACTTAGTTCGGAATGCAGACTCTCTTTCACTGTCCAATGCTTGTTTCTTCTGCTTGGTGGGAAGAGTTGTCAGCTCGAGTGCGGCAATCCTTGTCGTGCGGCGTCTTGACCCTGGCGACGGGTTTGGAGGTGCTGCCCAAATTCGCGTCGCCTCAAAAGAACACACAACCTCGTGAAAGGCCTTCCCTTCCTTCTGCCGCCATTTATCATCCTCCTCCTTCCAACCCCAGTTCATCCTCTTCAAACCCTCTTCACCTCTCTCCTCCACCTCTCTCTTCCTCCTTCCCCCACAACTTTCTTATTCCACAATCCGCCCCCGGAAACCCCCCACTTTTACTCTCTCGCCCCCTCCAAAAACCCATCCAATAAGCAAATCTATCAAGTCGCAAGCATGTCCGTCGTTTCCCTACTCGGAGTTCAGGTTATCAGCAACCCTGCCAAGTTCCTCGACAAATATCAGCTCGAGATAACTTTCGAATGCCTCGAGAATTTGAGCAAGGGTATGTTCGGCCAAAACACGTTATGCAAAAGCTTTACTCGCGCTCTATATTTTACACTTTATACACATCCCGTGTAGAGAATCCCGGCATTTCCGTGCTGACACCGCTACTTCCAGATCTTGAGTGGAAGCTCACCTACGTCGGTTCTGCTACCAGGTACGTTTCAAATCCTGTGACGGTAACACGTTTCTTGGCTCAAATTCACACGAAACAGCTCCAACTACGATCAGGAACTTGGAGAACTCCTTGTTGGACCTATCCCGGTCGGCGTCAACAAGTTCATCTTCGAGGCCGATCCGCCAACTGTTAGCAAGCTCCCGACCGCCGAGATCTTGGGCGTCACCGTCGTCTTGCTTACCGGCTCCTACGATGGTCGTGAGTTCGTCCGTGTTGGTTACTATGTCAGCAACGAATACGATGTCCCAGAGCTTCAGAACGAGCCTCCCAGCAAGCCTATCTTTGAGAGGATTGTTCGCAACATGTTGACCGAGAAGCCCAGAGTCACGAGATTCGCTATCAAGTGGTATGCTGCCTCTTCGCCTGTAATCGATTGCTCGCGCATGGAGCTGATTTGGACTTAAAGGGATTCCGAGGACTCCGCACCAGCTGAGTTTCCTCCGGAGCAGCCCGAGGCTGACGAGGCTCCTGACGATGCTGACCAGTACGGAGCCGATGAGGCCGCGTACGAGGAAGCCATCGAGAAGGTCGGCGAGACCGAGGCCGAGACTATTGACAGTGTCGAGATGGATGTTGAAATGGGTGGTGCTTCCACTGCCCCCACCGAAAAGATTGACGAGGGTGCCGAATCTGAGGATCTTGAGGCTGAGTCCAGTGGTGAGTCCGATGAGGAGGACGATGCCGAAGGCGACGACGATGCCGAAATGGGTGATGCTGATGCCGAGATGGGAGACGCTGCCTCTGTCCCGTCCGCCGCCCCTCAGCACCCTCCCGCTCAGGCTTAAATCATCTACTCTACTAGGACAGCACTGACTAAGATTACCACTGCTGGGGGTTTTTGATTCCTGCTTGTTTTTTTTTGTTTAGTTACTGCCCTTTTGGAAGAAATATTACCCCAGCGATGGTTTTGATGAGTGATGAAGCCTACGAGAATCCAAAATTTTCTTTAGTTACGACCAGGGAGTGAAAATACCAAAAGGCTTCATGTTCGCATTTTGTGTATTCTTTTTCATTGGTTTCTTGGGGGGTTCTGGTGTCTTGTTCTTTGGCTGTTTTTCGTGGGGAGTCTCATACTGGTATTCTTACACTGCGATTTATACCTAATAGACACTTGCGGGGTTTTGAATTCGACTTTGGCTGTATCTAAGAAACAATCCAACAGTCGAGAACAAGCGGTGGGAGGCAAGTGATACGTACCTATGTACGCATGTCACAGCAACCACTGCGGACGTCATGATTATTGGGCGCTAGCCTTGTGAAACAACGGCACGGGCCACAAGGCGACGTCATGTCCCGCCAAGTGAACGCAGCTGCAGCAAGAGAAACAGAAATGCTTGCTCTCTCCATCACGGTATCTTCACACCACAACCATGGATTTCCTTCGCTCAAAACAATCCGGTATCCAGCGCGATTTCTCGGGAAATCTTGCTGTTGCGCCTGATGTTTTTACTTTGGATCAGGTGAGTACTTACGAATATTGTGCTCGCGGAGTAGCTATTGACATAACAGTTACTCACATAGGTCGCGAAGATTGGCCTCACCACCACAATCTCCACGCTCGCCTACGACCCCGTCCAATCTCTCCTCGCCGTAGGGACATACCAAACCTCTTCCGCATCCGGCGAAATCCACATCTTCGGCCAAAAACGCGTCCACGTCGTCTTCCGTATTCCACAAAAGGTGACCGTCAGGACCGTGCAACTATGCGATTCCAAAGTAGTCGCGTTGGACTCCAAAAACGATATCACGGTCTTCGACCTTGCTACGCCTGCGGCAGCTGGAGTAGCCTACTCACCGCCAGGAGTGGTCACGACGCTGCTGACGGATCCGTGTTTGGATTGGGCGTTCCTGGGACTCCAGACCGGCGAGGTGCTGGCTTACGATATCGACCGAGAGATGCTCTCGCCGCTAAGGGTTCCGAATCTTTGGAGGGAGAGGGCGCCGAAAGCTCGGCTGCTTCCTGTGGTGTCTCTCGCCCTACATCCGAAGGATGTCGGCACACTGTTGATTGGGTATTCGGAGGGTGCCGTTATATATTCGTTCAAGCAGGCGGCGGTGCTGCAGTTCCTCAAGCTCTCGTTGCCTCCTGGCGCACCAGGCGCCGATACGGAGCTTTCGATGATAAGGACGTTGAGGAAGCCCGCGATCACGCAGGCGATTTGGCACCCCACGGGGACTTTTGTGTGCACGACGCATGAGGACTCTGTGATAGCGATATGGAATCCCAAGGATGGATCGTTGGTGCAGAGTAGGACTCTGGAGGACGCGGGCGTGCATCTGCCTGGATCTCTACCGGGTGCGAGCGACGGCGGCGGCATGTCGGCGAGACAGCCAATTTATAAGATCGCCTGGTGCTCGACGAGTAATCCGGACGACACTTCGTTACTGATTGCGGGTGGTAATCCGATCATTACAAGGTCCAAAGGGTTGGCGTTGATGGATCTCGGGCCAACACCGAATATGCTTACATCCTCAACCCAGGTGGTCGCTGATCACTTCGCGAAACCCAGACGGCAGAGGATATTGCCGACGCCTACAGAACATGATGTCGTCGACTTCTGTGTGATACCCAAGACGAGTCCACATTATGGAGGCGGCTACGATCCGTTGGCTGTCATCGCACTGTTGGCTTCAGGAGAACTTGTGACGTTGAGGTTTCCCGACGGCCAACCGCTCTCTCCCGCATCCTTGCTGAGCCCATCCCTCATCCTCACACACCCCTTCTCCACCCGCGTTGATGTTTCCGCCGTGCAGCGACAGCGCTGGCTGGGTATGCCAAGGCTACAATCGCAACCGTCTCAATCCACGCCAGAAATTATTGTGGGAGGAATCGAACATCCCAAACCGTTACGGCGCTATGAGAATCGCACCATCGTCCAAAGCTCCCATCCTAATGGTACAGTCCGGATCTGGGACCTGGGACATGGCGATGAAATCGAGAATGTTGATGTATTGGAGATCGACGTGGCAAGGGTGTTGCAGCGAGCGGTGGACCTCAAGATTGAGCGCGTGTCCTTGGCTGGCAACTCTGGTGAAACGGCGGTGGGTATGGGAACCGGCGAGGTCATCGTTTTCCGGTGGGGAAAGAATACTGCCATCGGCCGGCAACAGGAGGAGCGAAAGCCTGAAGGTGATCAGGTGATAACAGACGTCCGCATGAGAGCGGATCCAGATGTTAGGGAGGGTTTGATGCCTGCTTGCATCCTCAACCAGAAGTGCGGGGCTGTCACTGCGCTGAAGATGAGTGATGTCGGCTTCTGTGCGGTCGGTTATCAGTCGGGGCAAATTAGTGTTGTGGACATGAGGGTGAGCACCGACATTCATGAAAGCAGGGATCTTAGGCTCACGTTGCGATTAGGGACCAGCAGTGATTCTCCACCAAAGCCTACTCTCGATCCAAAAGGAAAGACGGACGAGCTTCAGGAAGTCTCACAATCCAGCGGCGACAACGGAGAAGGCTACATGCCTCGAATTTGGTGTGATGACGCTTGAGGGAGACGGTGTGTTTCATTAAGACTACAAACTGAACTTTTGCTAATATCGGAACAGAATTCTCGTCCATTGCCCTCTTCATTGGCACAAGTTTGGGCAGAGTCATAACCTTCAAGCTCCTACCGCAGCAAGGAGGCGGTTTCGCATGCATCTTTGAGGGCGTAAACAATCTCGACGAGAATGCACCTATAATATCTATAATTCCCATCAACTCCGACTCCGGCAAGAGGACATGGGCTACCCCTCAAGCAGTCGCGGGCCTCAGAGAGGATGTCAAAACTCCCGGCGTAATTGTATGCGTCTCGCAGAACGATGCACGAATCTTCAAACCTCCACAGGCTCGCGGCGCGCACAAGACTTGGGGTGACGAGTTCACTGCGCATGCTGCATGCGTCTGCGAGCTCGAAGATTATGGAATATGTCTCTCGATCGTCACCGACTTGGGGCTGATCATAAACTACTCCCTTCCCGGGCTGAAGCAAATCGGCGCGCCAATATCCATCAAGAACGTTTTCGAGAAAGAACGCCTGCACATGACGACCGTCCTCGAAAGCGGTCATATCCTCGGCTGGAGCGGCGAACACGAGCTTACCCTCGTCTACCAATGGGGTCTCGACAAAAACCTTAACGCCCTCCCACTAGACACGCTCTACAATCCTACCACCCCGCCACCTCTTCGGCCCACGATTTCCAATCTGCAATGGCTCGCTGGCACGCAGTACATCACCACAGCGGACCTGGACCTTCTTATCGGTGGGACCGATCGTCCGATGTCGTTTAAGCAGCAGCAGCAGCTCCGTGCCGAGGCATCCGCTGAGCGTGAAGCCATTCGACACCAACAGAACACCCCTACCGCACCAGTGGGCGAGGGTGTATTCGCGAATATGGCTAGGAATATGCGCGAACGCACGGAAAAGTTGAGTTTTACGACCGATACCATGGATCGGCTGGAAGAGAGTAGTGCGAGCTTTGCGGAAGACGTTAGCAAGTACGTCAACCAGCAGAAAAAAAAGGCGATTTTGGGGGGGATTACGGGGAAGTGGTTTTAGTCCGTAATGCCTTGAAGACGGGAAGTGCTGGTGGGATGAGAGTTTTCCGTTCCCAGCTCTTGAACTTGTTGCCGTTTTCTTGACATTGTACCAATCCCATAGAACTTACATCGCTAAAATACCCGAGTAATAACGACACTACGGTGGCTACATAATAGTGACTCCAGGCTCCCTCTCTGGCATCTGGAACTTCTACCTTGACTTCATGGCTGTTTCCATCTGTAGTGGCGCGGTAGTTCTACTCCATCCGTTCCATGTTACTCTCACGCTTAAATTGAATCATCGGGAAGGATATGTAGATTTGGCCGGGAAGAATACGAGTGATATGTATGATGTGTCTACAGATTTCGATTTCAACACTCATCTTCTTTATGTACTACAGGCGTCTGGGCCTTGACCCACTCAGCAATCTCCCAAGCCCATCACTCCAGCCCTTCCCGTTGCAATCGATCCAGATGGCGGCCATTCCGACATTCCTAGCGCTGACGACATCGAAAGGACTCCCGCTAACGAGCACAGCGCTCTTTCCCTCGCTAGTGGGGACGCTCAATGTATCCAGCAGCTTTCGACACGCTGTGGGGTGTGGCTTACACTTTTTCTGGCCGTTTGCATCTGCATCGTTGGAGCTGTCGACGCTGCACCGCCCTGGACTGGCGGAGATGCTCAGCGTTGCCGTTGGTGAAGACGACGGCAGGGATATCCTTGGCGTGCAGCGCGTCCATCATCGGTGCCTCGTCCGGGAACGGATCGAGGTCGCCATAGCTCCGCAGAACCTCCCCGACCACTGTGGACAACGTCACCCCGCGCTGTGCAGCGCGTCCTGCAGCGAGAAACACTTTACGGCAGAGAAGTTGAGATACCTCCCTGCTCTCTGCCGCCGAGTGTCAGTGTATGCCCCCCACCCCCTCGTGGGGATATGTGGAGAGAGAGGATCCGAACCCATCGGGTTAAGACGCCGGGTGTGTTCCAGCTGGTGCTTGCGCCAATTAGTAGCTATCTTCCTGGCGAGCTCGGTTCATTCGTAGGATCCTGGAAGGTGTGAAGCAAGCCTCGGGCATACGGAGAAGCGGAGATGAGCGTGCCGCAGAGGTTGAATGCGAAGATAGATGTCGCCATAGTTGTTGTGAAGGTATCGGGGGAATCGAGGATTGGAACGCCGGTCTTACGTGACCGAGTCTCCGAGGAAAGGATGAGATTCACTGATGTGACAGCTACCCAGGACTATTGTGGAACAGGAGGTGTGGGGTATGATGATTAGCAGGATGATCTGCACTACTCTGTCTATCTATATATGCGCAGCTTTCCGACCTGCAGACCAACGTCTATGTACACATAGACATCTGACAGGCTGCACATGTAGGGACTAAACGCTCCCCTCCCTGCTAATAGCTCTACTGCTTCTCTCCCCGTCGTCGCCCCCAAACGCCAACAATCCATCGCCAACATCAAATACCCCTTCCACCCAGCGACAAAACATCTCTCCGTCCCACGGCACATCGGGATTTCTAGGCCTACGTCCTTTACTGACAAACACCTCCTCGTAGTATTCATTGTAGGTCTCGATGACGCCCTCCATCACCGCGCCCACCAGTGTCTCGCCCGTGCGCCGGTCGTCAATGTACTCGAGCACCTTCCTCCGCATGACGGGAACCTCCCTTTCCACAGCGGTCTTGACACGTGCCGCGGGATCGGGGGAGTCGGCGGCGGCAAGCCGATTAGACGCGCCCTTGATGCCCTCAGTCATGCGGCCGCGCCAGTGGGAGACGAAGGACTCGATGGCGGTGCGGAGTCGTAGGTCGAGTTCTGTCTTTGCGTCGAGCATGGAGGCTATGACTTTCGGCATGGCGGCAGTTTTGACGAGTGCGAATAAACCCTCGGGGGAGAACAGGGAGCCAGCTGTGCGCAGCGACGAGAAAGTTCCTGCGATAGTCGAGAAATCGATGTTAACATCGGGCTGGTGCGAGAACTCAATATCGAAGGCGACCAACTGCTCCTTTAGCAGGAGCAGGTGGCGTATGAGGAAGAGCTGGCTGTCGGCGAGGTCACTTTTGGACTTGGCGAGGGACTGCGAAGCGAGAACAAGTGAGATGGTCGTGGAGTGGACGATTTGGTGTGCTAGGTCGTCGAAGACTACGCTGTTCACCAGTCGGTAGATCTTGGAAAGCAGCCAGATGCATTTCCGGAGGGTTGGATACCAGCCCGTAAACATCGTCTCCGTGTCAAAAGAGCCCTCGGTGGCGGGGTCGCTCGATGGCGGGGAGTTCCCCTGTGAGGCTGCACTCGACCTCCGTCGGAGTCGATTGCACTTGGCAGGGTAGTCCAGGTCCTCGGGTTTCGGTGCGAAGTGCTCGATTTCGTCGCGTATAATGCTGGAGGTGCGAAAAACTATGCGGGTCTGGGTATCTTGCAACGTTGATTTGATCAGCTGGCCAAAATCCAGTTGAGAGCGGTCGAACGGATCGATATCAGCTATCAAGAGTCTTTCAGTGAACCGGATGCCACAGTTTCAGGATCATGGGACGTACGGTCTTCGAGGTCACGCATATATCGCGTCTGGAGGAGGGTACACAGCTCACAAAGCTTCACTAGATTATTCTCGTGGATTATTTTCGGTCGTATATAGTCGTAAACGGGTTCGCAGATTGTCTCCAGGAAGTTGCTGCGAGGTTAGCATCAGCCACTCGAAATGAAGGGTGCCGCTCACTAAACCTCCTCATCTCCCCGCTCGCCTGCAAAGTATGCGTAAAACAGCTCAAATTCATCCAGGCAGATGCTCCGAGTAAAACTTATGGCGCTCCGTGCGAAAGCAAGAAGATCTTTGCTGGTGGTCGTTCCGGCAGCGGAAAGTTCCTGCATGCGTTTCGTGATCATGGGCAGTATCAACTTCTGCCGGACCGAAGCGTAGCACGAGTAGCACTCATTGAGTAGAGAAGCATATCTATTCCGAATGAGTACGTCCATCTAGCGAATACTACGAATGAACGGGGATAATACTCTTCGTGCCCACACCGCTTCTCAATCTCGTACACAATATCCCTCAATTGCGGTGCATTGATTCGGAATTTTGCATTCTGCGCTGTATCATTCATCTGACGCTGCTTCATCTTCTCCGTGACTTCATTCGCGACCTCTTTCATGCTCGACACAAAATAATTGCGGATCAACGTCAACGCCCTAGTCATGCACTGCCGGAACCTTGGTGCGTACGACTCAACCTCCTTGAATGACCGATGCGCAGGATCATTCATCCAGTCAAGGCAGTGGTCCAGACGCACCAGCATCTCGCGGAATGATTGCGTCTTGACGAAGTCAGAGCCGGGGCGTGCAAGCACCCGCGTTATCGGCTCCAGCTCTGTAAAGGGCTGCAGGTTGGTAGCCACAGAATCTGCAAGTATCTGCAACCGGCTCTGGTCGGCTAGAAGTGACGAACATGACGCCTGGAAGGCAGAGGTTTGAGCATCCACGGTGATGAAGGAGCCCTGCAGATCGTTCAGTATAGTAAGCGCTTTGTCGGTCGAAGAAACAAGGCGATTGCAAGTCGCTAGATGTGACTCGAGCACCGAATGGAACAATCTGTATCATGTGTCTCAGTATCTACCACCTTCTCCGCGAACAGCAGCAACGCCATACTTATATTCCTCGTTGGACGCATCCTCGAGCTGTTCTTCGAGTTCACCATACCAATTGGCAAAGTCTAACTCATCCTTGATGTCTGCTAAATCCACTGTTGCTTTACCATTGCTCTTCCTACGGTCATACCGGGCCGCCTTCAGCTCGTACAAACTATTCCTCGACTTTTGTCTCGACGGGGACGCGTCCTCGACACCCCCGTCACGTGGCAGCACAAATTCAGCGTGTCGGAGGTTACTCAGGGATTTCGGTCTTCGAGGAACGTCGGCAACGGGAGGAGCGGGCATAGTTTTCCAAACTTGTGGTTTCTTATGAGCGTTCGGCGAAGCTCTTTCCTACATATAGCAAGATTAGAGGTGCACGCCTCAAAGCAAACGTGAACGACAGACGCACCAACGATGGACGAGGTGAATGTGTCCCCAATTCATCTTTGCGGAGCTTAGAAGAAACCGCTGGCTCCGGAGTGGGGGCGGAATTTGGGGCATGGTACCAATGGTCGTCGAACATTGTGTGGTAGTGCTGATGATGATAGTTCTGGAGATTTGAGAATAATTAATCCAGGGTACCTCGCGCTCGCGCTCCGTCTGTGGTGGACGAGCCGAACGCGGGAGTCACCGGGTAAATGGCGCTAACTAAATCTAATCCATGTCCTCACTCTTGACCGCTGAGGTCATTACTCGCCTTCTCTGAGCCTCTGATCTCATCGGACTTCGAAAGACAAAATCAGAAGCTCTGTAAGTCTTTCGATTGCACCGGTTAAAGAATCAGACCTAACTGCTCTCTCCAGAGTTATCAAATGTACAAATACAGCCCATCCGCCTTCCGGGCACTTGCACTGTCCCGACCCATCCTGCGTCCTCAGGCCATTAGAGCTCGCCGAGCGCTTCATTCTCGGGCACAGAGAACGACTCGTACGAACGCAAGGTTTCTGGTTGCAGCTACTGCTGGAACGCTTGCAGGATTCATAGCATGCCACGGACTCGAAATCGGCGGTATTGTCCATGCCGAAGCACGTATTGCCCCTAGGGAGCAGACGACGAATCTCAGTTTGCAGTATTCGCAGGTCGAGAGTGCGCTCGCGAATCCCGGAGTCTATGCTTGGGGCGACAACAGGTGAGGCTTCAATTGCTTCAACTGTCGCTCTTGAGATGATTCTGATGGTACCCAGTGACAAGGTGATTGCACCGGATTCGAAGGAGAAGGTTATTAAGACTCCTCGACGACTAACGTTCTTTGACGGTGTCCTCCTGCGGGATCTCCAGCTCGGCCAAGATGCTGGAGGTGTGTATCCCACTCTTTTGAACGACTTGATCAACGCTAAGCCCCGCAGCTGCCGTCAACGAAAAGGGAGATGTCTTGCAGTGGGGCAATGGTTACTCCGACGGAACTCGGATACCGGAGACCACATTCAAAGGAAAAAACATCGAGCGGGTGGTCCTGAGCAAGGACAAAGTCATTGCCCTGTCCAAAGACAAGACGATCTACAGCTTCCCCATCGCTAAGGAACACCAGCTGAGCGGCAAGAAGCCTAGCGAATCCTCGTGGATACCTGGACTGAGCTCCACCTCTGACATCTCCTACCGTATCCTGAAGCCTGAGCTCGGTTACTTCGAGACTGTTAAGGACATTGCCGCTGGCCGCGAGCACCTCCTAGTCCTCACATCCAACGGCCGCGTCTTCTCTTCCGCCGCTGCATTCTTCTACCCGTCGCGCGGCCAAATGGGGATCCCCGGTCTTCGTTGGGAGACCCGGCCAGCCGGCAAGCCCGTCGACACCCTCCAGGAAATCGTCTCCCTGAGCTCGCACAAGATCTCCCAGATCGCTGCGGGTGATTACCACTCCGCCGTTCTCTCTAGCACTGGCGAAGTCTTCACCTTCGGCGACAACATGCACGGCCAGCTCGGCTTTGAATTCAACCCCGAGACCAGCATCTATGACGCCCCCACACTGCTTACTCTCACGCCCCTCTACCCCACCAAATCAACCGCCACAAAGATCACTTCTATCACCGCGGGCGGCATGAACACCTATCTGCAAGTCGACGTCACCGACCCAAACAACTGTGTCTCCAGCGAAGTACTGTCCTGCGGCATCGGAATCTTCGGAAACCTCGGTAATGGCCACTGGACGCACACACAGGGCACGCCCACAAAGATCAAGGCGCTCAGCAACCTTCACGAGTTCAACGAAGCCACACAAGCCACTCAACCGATCCGCCTCGGCGCACTCCATGCAGGCGCCAACCATGCCGCGGCAATCATGTCGACCTCCACGACCTCGGACTTTGGCGCAGATGTCCTGGTGTGGGGCAATAATGAGTTCTACCAGCTCGGCACTGGAAAGAGGAATAACGCCAGTGTCCCCGTGTATATCCAGCCACTGGATGGCGTTCCGGCGGCGATGCTCGCGGGTGCTAAGTCGTTCACGGGGGGCAGTAGTCGTGGCGAGATCGAAAGACCGAGTGGCATCATTGGCAGCGTGGGAGATGCGGAGAATGCGAGGGCCGTGAGCGGGAACCAGGTGAATAGGTTCCAGGTTGCGAGCCAAGGGAAGACGAGGGGCGGGAAGAAGGTGGCCCAGACGGTCGTTTGTGGACGCGGGAATTCGGCAGTGTTCGTGAAGGCCTTGTAGGGAGGGTGGGGGGGAAGTGTACTGTAGCATGTATTATAGATTGTTGATATAATGTATCATAGGAAATCAAATGTACTTTTAGCAGGGTGATATCGAGCCAGCCAGTTTCCACATACGTTCTCACTCGGAAATTGAACTTCCTCTAAGGCTGAGCAGCGGCCACCCGATCGTGAGGAGGGCCGGGCAGGAACCGGAGACGTGTATACTGCCATGATCTAGATAGTTCACATGCAATTTACTGATTAAACAAACCCCCCACATGATCGTGAACAGCCATGTTCTATAGGTATAGGTCGAATGCTAAGATGAAACAAAAAGCAAAACAGCCGATTAACTTCTCTGCGATTCTCTAAATCAAGCTCAACGGCGGCAAACCCCCAAAACACAATAACCAGAGCCATTCCCAACCAACTACCCCCTCTTAACACCCCATTTCTGCCGTCCGACCCAGGCAGCCCACTTCTTCACATCCTCCCTCTCGAGCAACAACTCAACCGTGTGATAATGCCTCGCCAGCTCCTCGTTAGTTGCGACCCTATGGACCATGCTATGGCATGGCCTACAGAGCCACGCGACCGAGTTGAGCATGTCCTCCCGATGCCAGCCTCGCTTCAGCACCTTCCTGTGCACCTCCCTCGGGATGAGGTGGTGGTAAGTGAGCGGCACGTCGCGCTCGCAGATCTCGCATTCGGCAGCGCGGGTCTGCCTCCACGCCGGCGGCGGCGCTTGAGCGGCGACGAGGTACTCGCCCAGGATTACCTGTAGCAGCGCCGTGGCCGACGACGCGCTCGGGACCAGCGAGTACGACTGCAGCGTGTCCAGCAGGGCGGGGGGGAAGTTTGGCGGCGGCGGTGCCGCCGCGGGAGAGGAGTGGCTCGCTGTTCGCAGCGACTCCGGGAGTGAGGTGAAGAGCTCGGTGCTTAGGTACTGGCTTCTTCGTCAACAACTCGAAGGGGAAAAAAACAAAACAAAAGGGACCGGGGGCTTTGGGTTGGTTACGTCGATGAATTCCGCAAGCTCCTCCGCGTCGTCGCTGCTACCCACACTGATGCTGTCGGAGACGGGCTTGTGTTTCGTCCGCTTCTTGCCGCTGCTGCTGGACGCGTCGCTCGGGGCGGCGCGAAGGATTATCGGCGCGGACATGCATTCGCGTAGGATCGTGAAATTGCTATTGGTGGCAGTGGTGGAGGTGGACATTGTGCGTTGTCTGCCCCATGTGGCGCTGGTCTACTATACATCGTGGGGCATTGATGGGACTTAAAGCTCTTCCCTCCTGGGGCTGTGATGGAAGTGGTGGCAGTGTATTCATCACGATGAGTCTTGTCACAATCACCATGATCCGACATCCGCAATCCCTTCTCCTGCGCAAACACAGACCCATAGATGAATACGAGGTTGAGATCTAAATTCCCCATTGCTTTTTTTTAGCAACGCCAGTAAGATGTATGTAAAGAAACTCCCCAACTCCAATAACGAGGCTTTTCGTCTGTAGATATCAAGCCCATCCCCTACTTCGCACGTGCACAACGGCCGTTGCTTTCTTTACCGCCCAAGGAAAAAAACTAAAAGTACTATGTACAATGCTTGATATCGACACCAATTCCAACAAAATCATCACTCGCTTCCAGCCGCGGTACACTCTAAACCACCTGCTCAAAGCCGCGCCTGATAACGTTCTGAAATTCTGCACACCCAGTCCTATTAGCCCAGTCCCACGCAGAACGCATAGCGGCAACCTACGGTTGAAGGAAACGTTCTCGCGGAACACAGTCGTCTTGGCTTCGTTTTCCTTGTTGAGCGGGATCGTGACAACATCATTCTCGAGGCCCCACCCGTAGCTCGCGACGACTTCCGCCAGATCGTCCTTGCGGACATTGAGCCAACCCTGGGCGATATCCTTCTTGACCTCGCGGGCGATCATGCTAGTCTGCAGGGCGATACCATCACGCATGATGTTTTCGAAGCCGACACAGTCGACGACGAGATCCGCATACAGGTCTTCGCCCTCGAAGGCGTTCCAGAACTCGCGGTAGGAACCGGACTCAATCAGTTCGTTTAACTGGGCAAGCTTGCGAACGGCATCGGAGAGCGGGTCCGTCGCCGTCTTGGGGTCTAGGATGTTCGGCGGGAGGAGGTGCAGGCACAGGCTGAAGTCCGGCGACGGGAAGATGGTGAGCGCCTTCACGAGGATGTTGGTGATAATCTCCTCCTTAGTGAGCTGCGGGTTGAACTGGTAACTGTGGGTTTTCGCACGGCAATGCATGGTTAGCGTCGCACTCTCTAATTTCGAACAACCATTGAGAAGATCTCGACACGAGCACAGCCCGAAATCAGAAGAATACAAACTCGCTTCATGCTGAGAGGGGCGTTACTCCCTCGTTCAGGTAATAGGAAACGTTGACGTGATGCTCATCATTTTGACCCCGCACTCCCAGATCCACCCCTCCACCCCTCCACCCCTCTGTACCCCATCCCCCAAGCCCACGCAACAGAGAAAGAGAGCAGTCAAAACTCACAGTTTCAACAACGCCAAGTTCGCCAGCGCATCATACGTCCGGTTCTCACACTGGAACTGCACGTAGTCCTGGAAAGTCGAGACCGTCTCGGGGTTGTATCTGTCGAGGCCGGCAAGGATGGCATCGATGTGCTCCGGTCGCGAATCGGCGGGTATCGGCTGGGTCGTCATATGTCCTTTCGTGGGTACTTTCGTGTTTGTTTTTTCGGTAGTCGAGAAGAAGGGGTATTTCGGTGCTGCCCGTCTGGTATATAGTGGTAGATTATTGTTGTTCGTTGTTGGTAAAGGCACGGTTTCACAGACACCAAATCTTCATTTACTGGCAAGGGCAAAACCCTTAACCACCACCGCCGTGCTCCTCCGCAGAAAGCAAGGTACTTGGTAACAACAAACCTTGAGGCCCACACCCAACCCTCTATATTTCCGCTAAAAAGTAATAAGAATTGAAATGCGTGACCTTTGAATGGGAAACCAGTGTCAGTAGAATTAGCCGATTTCACGACGAAGCCCATTTTCCTCCGGGCGACTCAATTCATTTTCAGCCACAGATACAGTAACATCACATTGGGGGGGGGAAACCCCGGATCGATTAGAGATAGAAAAGTTTGTACGGAATCATATATGTATGCTGTGTGTAAGAGAAGCTGGTTGCCTGTAGATCTCTCTTAATTCGTTGGATGCGGAATAATCAGCTGGGTTAAGGGACTCGGATTAGGGTTTGTCAGCCTCAGTGACTCTTTAGCGAATCATTGAGTGTGTTTGCTCTATGTAGATATCCTGTGGATCCTGTGGATACATACACATCCTTCGATCACGGGTCATAATACAACCCTCAGTTTTCCCACCATCATCACCTTCCTTTCGTGTGTGCTTTCTGCTATCGGCCTGAAACAGGTCATCACTACTATACTTATCCATCCCTGCATGTTGAGCCGCCCCGGTACGGCCTCGGAGGAATTAGGTGATCATTCGAAATGTACGTATCTATCGGCATGGGAACCCTCTATTCCCCGACTTTGTGGATGGATTTATAAGAGAGCATAGATATCCGGCTTGCTTGAGCTCACATGTAACCGATAACCACTCATTTCCCTCACTTCACACGGCGTCCCCAAGCTAGCTACTTGACGTGCTATGACCGTCCGCACGGCACGCCCCACTACCGCCGGCCCCGAGTCGGGCCCCGAGCCTCCCTTCCCGCTGCGTCTCTCCGGACCCGTCATCAAAGGCTTTGGACGGGGCTCCAAGGAGCTACAGATTCCGACCGCCAACATCCCCATCGCCGGATTGTCGGTCGGCGGTTGCGCCGATATTGATTCCGGCGTGTACTTCGGCTTCGCTTCCATCGATCTCCCCACCACCACCACCGACACGACGACGACGACGACGACGACGATGACGCAGAAGGTGTTTCCGATGGTCATGTCGATCGGCTGGAATCCGTTCTACAAGAACACTGTCCGCAGCGTCGAAGTCCACATCATTCGAGAATTTGAGGAGGATTTCTATGGCGTCGAGATGCGCCTCGTTATACTCGGGTGGATCAGGCCGCAGCTGGACTACGTCTCCAAGGAGGCCCTGATCGAGGACATCAGGACTGATATCCGCGTCGGCCTGGGGAGCCTCAAGAGGGAGGCGTACAAGAAGTTCGAGAATGATCCGTATCTTCTCGACTTCGGAAGCGCCGGAGCGAAGGAGGAGAACCGAGAAAAGATGTGAAATAGATACACGTGGATTTTATGTTATCATGAATTCTTTTCTCTGCATTCATAGAATTTTAGGGGGGTGGGTTTTTTTCTACCAATATTTGACCGATCATCGTAACCAAATAAATGAAATGCAGCCCTTGTTTATATTCCCCGTGGCTACCCTGCGCAACAAATGATGTTCTACACAGGGAAGCAAGATCCCACCACCTATCTCACCGTCAAGCTTTGACCAGCAAGCTCCGTCCAGTCATATCTTCCGGCTGGGGCAGTCCCATAACAGCCAGCAGAGTGGGCGCAACATCTCCAAGGACACCGCCCTTCTTATCCAGACGCCAACCCTCGGGAGCGTTCGCCATCACGAAGGGAACCTTGTTGACGGTGTGCGCGGTTTTCGGCTTGCCTTCCTCGTTCAGCATCTCCTCGGCATTGCCGTGGTCAGACGTGATGAAGAGGACGTAGCCGTGCTGCTTGCAGGCCTTGAGAACGGTTCCGATCGCTTTGTCGGTGGCGGCGACGGCGGCGACTGCGGCTTCGTAGACTCCAGTGTGGCCAACCATGTCCTGGGTTTGTCAGTGGTGGGAAGCGGAGTAACGGGAGGAGGGGCAGGCTCACAGGAGGGGCAAAGTTGTTCATGACGAGATCGAACGACTTCTCGCCAATACGCTCGGCCATCTTGTCGGCGACCTTCTGGGCGCTCATCTCCGGCTGCAGATCGTAGGTAGCGACACGGGGAGAAGATATCATATCCCGGATCTCGTTTTCGAACTGCTTCTCGACACCACCGTTGAAGAAGAAAGTGACATGCGCGTACTTCTCGGTCTCGGCGATGTGGCACTGGGTTGCGCCCTGCTTGGCCAGCCACTCGGCGAGAACGTCGTCCATGCGCTGGGGAGGGAAGGCAACGTTGAACGGGTAGTCAACCTTGTACTGCGTCATCGTCGTGATGTGCAGATTCTTGGGCAGGGTGAAATTGCTGTCGGGAAGGTAGGAGCTATCAACGCCGAGGAGGAGGGTGATCTCGCGAACACGGTCGGCGCGGTAGTTGAAGAAGAAGCAGGTATCGTCGTCTATATGGTCCGTTTAGCATGGAGAACCAGTTAGATTGGGTTTCGTCGAACGTACCCTTCAGTCTTCCCTCGTCGCCACCGATGACGACGGGCTTGAAGAACTCGTCAGTTTCTCCATTCTCGTACTTCTCCTCGATCGCGGCCATGGGATCGTCGGAGGTCTCTCCCTTCCCCAAGACGAGCCCCTTCAGAGCGATCTGAACGCGGTCCCAGCGCCTGTCTCTGTCCATAGCATAGTATCTGTACGAGACGATCAATATCAAAAGACGTTGCATCCATAAATCAGGACAACCCCACCTTCCAACAATAGTCGCGATCTTCGCAACGCTCTCCATCTTTAGTTCCTTGATCTTGTCCAGCAGCTCCTGCATGTACCTCGCCGAGCTTTTGGGGTCGGTGTCACGACCATCCCCAAAGAAGTGAATGTACACATGCGGAATCTCCATCTGCTTTGCCGCCCTGAGCAGCTCGTAGAGATGGGTATTGTGGGAGTGAACGCCACCATCTGAGATCAGACCGAGGAGGTGGAGCCGTCCATTGCCGTCCTTGGCGTGCTGGAGCGACGCGCGCAAGTGCTCGGTGTTGATGAAATCGCCGTTCTTCATCGTCAGATCGATGCGCACGACGTCCTGCCAGACCACCCGTCCGGCACCGATGTTCAAGTGGCCGACTTCGCTGTTGCCCATGAGGCCCTCTGGGAGGCCAACGGCGAGGGAGGACGCCTCGAGCTCGTTGTAGCCAGGGGTGGAGCGGAAGGAGTCCATCACGGGGGTGTCGGCGGCAGAGATGGCATCTCCAGGCTGGTTGGGGGCAGGCGCGATTCCCCAGCCGTCGATGACAACTGCGGTGGATCGTTAGCACTTCGCGGTCGCCGGTGCGGATCGATAGAATGAGGGGGAGTATACTCAGTGCAACCTTGTGGTCAACCATCGTATCTGCGGAATTGAAAGAAGAGGAATTTGAAAATCTATTTGCTGAAGAGGAAGAAGTCGAAAGGTGTGGCTAGGTATTTCTATCGGTCTATTCTCTATCGTGCTCTAGATGGATGTGCAGACAGCAGCGGTGGGCGGTTCTGCAGTGTAGTGATATGTATGTAGTTAGAATTGATGGCGGGGTTCGTTTCAACCCAGCGATTAATCACTAACTTTTGTTTGGCGGGGTCCCGCGCAAATTGACGACGTGGGGGTTTATCTACTAACCGCGTTACGCAATAGAACCGTTCCTTTTTCCTGGCGAGGCCTGTCACTACTGATCAGGCATCTATACTCATGTAGGTAGTATCTAGCCATCAGAGAGGGACCAGGACGATTCGGGACGCAACCAATGGCACATCCACTCGGTTGGGCGTGCGCGTATGTCCCGGTGCCGGAAATTCATCGCGCGTTCCGAATCTTCCGATTCAGCATATGCACCAGGCCTGCGGAGCGATAGTGATTACATAGTACTCTGTGTAGATCCCGCTCACTAAACCTCAGTTCGAGTGATTTGATGGGATGAGTACATACATAAGTACTTATGTATCACCACGAATGCACGCTAGTGTATAGTATATACGATCGTTTACTCAAATAAAACTGGAACTGCACTACTCTTCCTCCTCTACAATTCTTGCTCGCCAGCGGCTCTTCCTCGTCCACAACTACAACTTTGCTCGCCAACAAAACGCTCATTCACGCCGGTCGTCTATCTACAGCAATCTCACAGTTAGACAATCCTCTTTACGCGCGCTTGTCTTCGGCGACCTTCTTCGCACACGTTCGTCTACGGCAATTCACTACACCGGCGACCCTCTACACGGCCGCATACACCGATCACACCTCGGTTCCCCGTACAATGTCCAGCCAGAAGCCTGCCGTTGATGCGGCCCGCCCCGGCGGCGCCCAGATTCCACCCAACGCCTTCGACTTCGTCTCCGATATGCACGCGTTGATCAGTAAGATATACAACGACGAACTGGACCCAAAGGACATCATCCGCGAGTCGAGCCACATCTTCCTCAAACTGAACAAAGCGCGCGAGCTCGTCGCCAACCTGCCCTCGATCGAAAAGACCCTTGAAGAGCAGCACGAAACCGAGAAGGCCCTCGAAGAGCACATCGCCAAGCAGCGCGAGGAACTCAAGGCTGCTGCCGAGATGAGTGAGGTGCAGGAGGTTCTGTTGCGGCCTGGAGAGATGGAAATCGATCGCTAGGCGACACGCTCCGTGACTCTCCAGGCTGCTAAGGGGAGCAGAAAGTAAACGGGAAGTAAAATGGAGAAGGAAAGGAGAACGCAGGGGCAAAGTTAATATGCGGAAGCAAGTCGAAGATAGTGCAGAAGCGAATAGAAAGCCAGAAGCAGATGGAAATCCAGAAGCAAATGGGATTGCAGACGCAGAGGGAAAATGTTGGCGCACACGCGGATGGAAACGCGGGAGCAGATGGCAATGGGAATCAAGAAGCAAATAAGAATGGATATCCGGAAGCAGAGGCAGAGTACGCAAACCCACATACTCGACTCCCCGCGCCTGCTGCCCAAAGACCAAGATCCCGGCTGCGACTTCGAAGGCGAAATGAGGCGACGTACATAGGGAGAGATTCGGCTGAACTGGCTTGGTCTATAAGGGGCCCGCAGAGCTAGTTAGTTACCAAGTCGGAATTGGAGTACTGGAGCGGTGCAAATCGACGGTCAAATCCGAGCAAATTGGAGGGGAGGAGCGCCCTGACCCAGATGCGATCGGTCGTGGAGTAGAGCCGAGGAGGAGGACGCCATGTTTGTTTGTACTTGTGGTCATAATGTGACTCTTTGCGGTGTTGCACAATACGTGGAAATTGGAGAGGGAGATTGGGCTTATTTATTTGCCCGGATAGTGGGAGCCGATGGACGAGATCGATGCATGTACGACATGGAGCCCCGCATTCGAGCCATCCGCAGAGCGCTTGCCTGCCTGAGACTGATCACATCACGCGCACGATGAGGGGAACTACATATGTACGGAGTAACAACCAGTGGAGGCGCCAGCGACGACGGAGCTCCCCCGTCCGTCGAGGAGATGGGTGCCATACAAAGGCTTCGTATGTAGTGACACAGCATCGCTGTGGATTTTCCTGGTACTGTACGTACCTACGTATGTGGATGGGCTGGAGCTGTGTGCGTGCACAAAGTGGGTGGGGACCATACACATCGGTATCTAGCAGACATGCACACAACCAGAAACTTCTCCCTAGCTGGGTTGCATTTTGGCTAGGTCTCCCTTCAAAAAACAAAAAAGAAAAAAAAAAGGGTGCAATTCACGGTGACAATGCACGAAAACAATTGTTCAATGGAGACAGAGAGAAAGGCAGCAGCAACACGCCGTTCCAGCCTGTGACATCCTTCCGCAGCGGCAACTTGTGGTATCGCGAGTTACACGCAGAGGAGGGAAACAGTTCGTTATCATCCTCGCCATCGCCATCGTCATTCGGTTACAGCAGAGTAGACAAAGTACAGAAATCGACCATCCTCGCTCCCATCCATCCGTCCACCCATCACGACGAAAGCAAGAAAAAGAAAGAAAGAAAGAAAGAAAGAGAAAGCAAGAAGAAAAGAAAGAGAGCAGAAAGCCGATCACGTGGCCCTCCCAACTAGCGGCCATCATCGACGACAGCGGGCGGGGTCCTATCAGTGGTGTCGATGACACCCTCGTCGTAGGTCATGCCGTCGATGAGTCTGGCCTCCTTCCGCTGCTCGCGGGCGCTGTCGGTGCTGGCGGGGGAGTCGGTCTGCAGCGGCCTTCCCGTTCCCGTCCCCGTTCCCGCACTAGCCGTGCTCGCGGGCGTGTCGGGCCGCTTGTTGACGTCGAAGTATCCGCCGGCCGACACCGCCGACAGCCGCGAGATGCGCTCGGTCGCGCCGTCGAAGCCTGTCATCCCCGGCCGGTGGCCCGCGTGCCCGTCCTTGATCGCGACCGTCGATATGGCCGACATCGGCGTCCCCGGGCCAGAGTCGCCGTCGTCGCACATGTCCGGCGGCGTCGACGGCAGGTTCAGGATCGTCGGGTGCGACGAACGCGACGTCGACGGGGTGTTGCTGCTGGTCGGAGGAAGCGTCGACGCCGTGCTGCTGCCGCTGCCGGTTTTGATAGAGGGCGACATTTTTCGGGTTGTTTGTTTGTTCTGTATGGGAGGGTGGTGGGTGGTGGGTGGTGGGTGGTTGTGAAGGGTGGGTGGTGGGTGGGTGGTGGAGGGTGGTGCTGGAGGGAAGGGGTGGATTTTGTGGGGAAGACCTATCAGAAGCAGGGAGTCAGCTTGAAGGCACACGTTGCGGTGACATCACAGCGTATACATAGTCCACTATGTATGTATGTACATACATATGCGCCCGCCCGCCCCACCCTAGTCGCTAGAGGTCGCTGCAAACGGCTTAGCACAGAAAACGGACATCTAGATACCATCTACCGAGTGAGACGAGGCGGACGGGATGCGTCTATGTATCATACCATGGAGAATATCACCGTCCCGGTCGATCGCTGTATTAACAGACTAGCACGCCCTTCCCCCCCCGGATCAAGGTGTCACCGGGACACTGTGCCCTACATACAGCCCCACGTATGTACACCCACTGCCTCCCCGCTGCCCCACCCGCCATCGTCACCGGCTTAGTGAACCACCGGTGACTCGCTATCTGAAGGGGGGAGGACATCTGCAGCCTGTCTGCGCCCAGAATCCCAGTCGACCAACCCAGCCACGTGTCATACGAAATACTTCGTGACCAAACCCCTCTTGATGATGCCAGTATTGACGGGGCCATCTTTGCCCCAGACGATCCGTCCCTGCGGCGGGGGGCCCTCCTTCTCCATCCCCGTCTCCGTCTTCGTCTCCGTTTCCGTCTTTGCCACCTCCTCCGCCTTTTCCGCCACCCGCGGCGTCCGCCCAAGGCCGAAGCCCTCGTTGAGCTGGAACAATGCGAACCTGCGGTGCTCGCCGGTGCGGATCCAGCCGACGACATCGCCGCCGTAGCCGTGGGTTTGGGCGGCGTCGAGAATGACGCGGAAGTCCTTGATCTTCTTGATGCCGTTCGTCTTCTTGAAGTCGATGCCGAGCGTCATGTCGATGTGGCCGTGGTACAGCGAGACGCTGCGGTCGCCCGTCGCCTTGACCTGCGCGACGTACCGCCGCAGCCGGTCCGCGTGCTCGAATGGCGCCGAGATGACGATGTGCGCCGGCCTGCCCGTACATATCATCCCGCACACCTTCAGCTTCAGGCTCAGGTTGCGGAACCGCGTGATCGTCTTCGTCGACGAGCTGAGCTTGCCGAAGCGGAGGAAAGCGAGCGGCATCGTGGAGGGGTCGTGGTGGTCGTGGTTCTGGCGGTAGTAGTGGTGGTGGGTTGGATGTGCACACGGGGGAGCTATTTTTCGACACGCAAAACGTGGTCGCGCCAAGACGCTTCCCTCGAAGTACCGATGACACGTGATTCCTAATATACAACTACATGCACACGCCGCAGATTGCTAACAGCACTATTCCCACTTCCACCACCTGCTGTCCAGCAAGAAGGTTGTGTCGACCGGCCCGCAGACGCGCTCTCTGGGGCTCGGCAGCGACTACAAGCGCGGATGCCCACTGCTCCTAGCCCGCCTGCACGCAGTCCGGACGCACGTCCGAGCGGTCAAGTCGATGCGCGGGCAGGGCGGCAGTAAGTGAGGGGGCGGCGCGCGTCGAGACGTCGAGGTCGCGGCTCGTGTGGAGGAGGGGCGCGGAGGAGATTGCCGCGGCCAGGACGCTGCCGCTGCTGCGAGAACCAGCGGCGGCGTCCACGCCGGGCGTGGGTCAAGCGGGGTTTGGGACCGGGCAAGGAGGATGTATGTATGTAGACACTAGGAGCGTGCGCATGGACGGGAGAGTCGCTGCACGCGCGTAACACGACCAAAAAGCGACAGAAAGGGCCGGATTCGCGAAGGAAAGGGTAGAAGTCCCGACCGCCCGGACGGATGAAAAGAAAAGCCTGCCCCGCCGCCTCTACCCCTCCAACGGCACCTTCTCCTTCTTCGTCTCCGCCGCGGCGCTCGCCTCCCGCTCCCTCTTCTCGAGGACGTAGTCGGCGGCCAGGACCGCCTTCTCCAGCCTGCCGCCGATCTCGGGCACGGTGCTCTTGAGCCTCCCGAGGCCCTCGGTCGCCCTGAGCCTGGTGCGCTCGACCTCGTCGCGTCTGTCGATCTCCTTCACCAGCAGGCCGGCCGTGCCCTCCGTCGCCGCCGCCGCCGCCTCCAGCTTCGCCTCCCAGCCCTTCCTCAGTCTCGCGGCGCTGCGCTCCTCGGCGTCGATGGCGGCCTCGTACGCGGCCACGACGGCCCTGGGCACGGCGCGCCGGTAGTTGGCGTTCTGCAGCGTCCGCTGCTCGACCAGAGCCGCCAGTTCCGCCACGCGCGCGTGCAGGCGCCCGTCGAACGCCTCGTACTCGTCCACCGGCTGCGCGTACTCGGCCGGCGGCAGCGACGGCAGCCCGTTGATGCTGATCGAGGGGTGCGCGAGCGTGAAGGTCCTGTTGACGAACTGTTTTCCTCGGTAAGCCCAACGCCGAGTCTGGGGGGGGGGGGGACGGCAGAGCGCACCAGCAGAACATCCTCCTCGACGCGCTTCCGCAGCGGATCGTCGGCGGCCACCGCGCCCGACGGCAGGTGCTGGTCGATGCTGCTGCGCGCGACCTCCGTGAGCTGCGCGAGCAGGTAGCGCAGGTCCTCGGGCGACTGCAGTTCGATCTTGCGGAACTCCTTGGCGTCCATCGTTTCGTTGATGCTGTTCGTGAGGGGAAGACGCGCGGTGCGACGGGAACACGTGCCGGACGTCGCCAGCGCCAAGGAATTGCGGTTGCGTTAGCTCGACAGCTCCCAGATAGGCAACTGTCGTTCCTGCGCCGTGCTGGGTGGATGTAGCTAGATATGTATGTACCAGGCAGCTCAACACTGCAGCATCGTGGCCATCCACAGCCCGGAGCCGCGCCGAGCCGCCCGTGGGGAGCGTCGGGGAGCTGCGGAGCCGGGCATCGGGTTCGTACGGCTGGGCGCCCTGCGCAAGCGTAGATAGCCCCCTCCCCGACCGCTGTCGCGAAGCCTCCCGCCGCGCCCAGCCGACGCCGCAGCCGGCTATGTATGCAACTCGCTCATGTGCGCCGAGAAAAGCCCCAACAACTCACCCATAGCTCCCCCGCCACGAATTGCCGGAGCGTCCAGGCTCTTATCACGCCAGCACGTCCGTCCACTCCCAGCGGCCCAGCACCGCCGTGGACGATTCCTACGCAGCAGCACAAGCGGAATTAAAATAAAGACGGCCAGCACATCCGGGAGTCTTATTCTCTCTCCCGTCCTCTGCTGACTGACGTGGATGCCGCCCGCACCACGCCTGAGCCCCGTCCGTGACTCGTCCAGCTGCATTTGTTGAGTCACCCGCGACGGATCTTCCGCGGCCGGGCAGCATATCATAGATACATATCGGCGCACATGCACTTGGATAGATACATCGACACGAGTAGCGGTCGCTATCGTACGTACATAAAAGCCGCCTACCGGGCCTGCATGCAGCGCGCCTTGCTTCCGTCCTTCCAGCCAGCCAGCCAGCCAGCCAGCCAGCTAGCCAGCTAGCCTACTAGCCTGCATACATCATCCCCAGCTCCTCCTCCCTCCTCCTCCTCCTCACCACCACCACCACCACCACCACCACCACCACCACCACCACCACCACCACCACCACCACTACCACCACCACCACCACTACCATCGCCACCACACTACCACAACCACAACCACAACCACACTACCACTACCACTACCACTACCACTACCACTACCACTACCACTACCACTACCGCACTACCACTATCTCCAAGCCATGGCGCGCACCGCCTCGATCGCGATCCCGTCGCCGGCGGGCCACAGCACATCGCCGTCGCCGTCGACGCCTCCGGGCTTCGATCTGTGGGCACACCACCGCCGGCGGCCGAGTCTGCTCAGTGCGTGCACACCTCTCCGCCCGCGATCTCCCCGCCGCGCAGACTGACACGTCCTCCAGGCACCTCCTTCAACCGCACCGAGCACACGACGTTCGACCTCGGGATGCGGGACGGGTCTCCGCGTGTAGTGCGTTTTCCCCCCTCCCCTCCCTGCTACCTACCTACCCACCCACCCTGCTGACGCCCCGCCGGTGCAGATCACCTACGTAAAGACGTCGCAGGGCTTCGACTGGAACCAGGACATCTTCCTCCCGAGCTCGGCCACGAGCGACATCACCATCCACAACGGCATCAACCGGCCCGAGAAGGTGGTCGAGATCGTTCTCACCGACGAGGACCGGTTCCTGCCGTCATAACGCCGTGCGGCGGGGG
>Ga0307508_10000173_pt1 | contig 77598 bp, 90 predicted proteins | sample 9_EM_MG_FD_203089 | JGI IMG/M metagenome (GOLD analysis project Ga0307508, IMG submission 203089) | Populus trichocarpa ectomycorrhiza microbial communities from riparian zone in the Pacific Northwest, United States - 9_EM | ecosystem: Host-associated > Plants > Roots > Unclassified | place... | reverse complement strand
CCTCCCCCTCTCTATTTGTCTTTATATTGTCCCTTCATACCTTGGCTACGTTCCCGTCCATAACAACCCCCGCCCCCCCCTCCCTTCCCTCCCTTCCCCTTCCATTCCATCCATCCCCCCCCCCCCCACTCCTCCACACTCCTCCTACTCTCCGGTCTGCTCGAACGACACCGTCACGATAAGCTCCCCGTGCCCTCAGCTCGACCCCTCATACTTGGCCATCACTCTCCCATCACCAGAGAAAGCTACCACACACGTACATACAGACGGACAGTAACTTACTGATGCAACATGTCGTCTTCCAGACAGTCACGGCTACAAAGGCCGAAGAGTGCCTTGTTGTTTGGGGGCGCCGATCGTTCAATGAAGCGCATCACAAACTTCTTCAACGCATCTGAGCCTCGACTTCCGCGAGGAAATGCTCCCCCAACCCCGCCGCTAGCTCCCGATGGCCAGGCCGCTGGCCCTCCCCCCACCGCACTAGACATCCGGGCGCCCCGGACGCCGCTGTCGGTCAACACTTCGTCGGTCACTTCGCGACACACTCTGGCTCCCCCGGACATGGGATACGGCGACACGCTCTCCCCAACGGTTTCCGGAAGCGGGGCGCCGTACCTCTACCCACTTCCGCCCTCGCCGGGCATGCTGCCATCGAGACCTGCAACTTCGTCTGGATTCTCTCCCTTCGGATCGAGACCGGGAACACCGCACGGATCGAACTTCAACCTCTCCTCCGTCAACCTCACAATCGCTCCGCTCGAATTGGTCACGGCGCGGAAGAACCGCGATTCGCGGTTCAACAAGACGGGCGCAGGTCTCGCTTGGAGGCTCGCACGTGGGGATACTCAAGAGTTGGAGTCGTATGACTGTGGGCCCCTACTGCGCGGAGAACAGGTGCGTTCGGTGTGGTGTTTTTCCGTCTTGTGGGCCGAGAATGGCTCATATCCGACCGTGCGACAGTGACGTTGACAGCGGGTGTGCTGACCCAATGGGGAAACAATAGGCCAAGGAGTTGTGGGACGAGAGCGGTGACACCCTGGTATACCTGAGCCACCCCGACAACCAGAACAGCAGGTACGGAAGCCCGGTTTTCCGCATCAATTCCGGCCCTGCTCTGTTCGCTTGTCTCGGAAATTACATTGTCGAGGTCGAGCAACAGCGGACTACGTCAATGTCGGGGGCAAGCAGAATGTCGCACGGGAGTATGCGGTTTCAACTAGGTGTGTCAGGGTTGGATGGGTCGTCGCCCGGACAAGATGATGTGGTGGTGGTCGACAGACAGTTTGATGTCAATCCGTCGAGGAGAGGTGTCGCGGTGGACGGAGAGCGGCCTGTCACCGCGTACAGCGGTTCTCGCACCTCGGCTTCTCCAAGGAATTCGTCGGAGCAACACACTTTCGCGCACACGGTCACGCACCCACCAGCAGACGCCGAGTCCCCTCGGCGAGCGGAAACCTTCCGCGGGGAGGAGGCTGGCGTGTTCTACAAGCTCTATTATCCAGCGGCGGATAGTGATGCTTCACGACCTGTCACTCCGCTCAAGAAATCCAAGAAGCCTCAGCCGAAACACACCCAGGCAGATGCGGAGGAGTCGCTGCAGCGTTTCATCGATGCCCGGAATGTGTTTGCGTTCCTCTCCGGCGTCTATCTGGTGGCGTCGCGTCCGAGACACCTGCCGTTCGATGTGTTTGCGATACTCAGTGCGCGACTCGGCTTGGGGGAAGGCGAGAACGACCTCCTGCGGGCCCAGTCGGTGCAGACCTACTTGGACATGTACGTCGACGATCTGAAATTGGACGACATCCGCAACGACGATGAAGCGATTGTCGAGACACTGATATTGGGCGAGAAGTGGCGGTCACTTCGACTTTACCACGAGGCGTTCATCCACGCCGCCGGGAGATGGGGGCGTATCTCCAACCATCCCGGACTCGCTCTCGTGTCCGGTACCACCAAGAACCGCCTCGAGCGTGCAACTCACGACCTCTTCAACATCCGCCTGGTCAACATCAACGAGCGGATAACCGACTTTGAATTCCCCTCCGTCTGGGTCGGCGAGGGGCGATACGCCGAGTACAAGAGCTGGCGTAACGGATACGATCGCATGAGGACGCTGGTGGAGCATCATGTTAGGCACGTATTTGGATCATGGCCACCCAGAGCGGGAAGGCACGGGAAGGGTGGCGGCTTTTCCGAGACTGGTGGCCTGAACCGTGTCGTGCTGCGAAGGCTCTACAACGACCTGTGCTGCGTTTACGATCTCACCGTTGACAGGGAATGGCTGCACGGCGAGAGAATCCATTTCGAGGGCACCCAAGGAGGCTCGGACGTCGATCAATCCGACGAGATTAAGAACCAGAACGAACGCCACAGAATCGCGCTCCGCAAGATATTGGGAGAGTTCGACAAATGCAGTGTCCCCGTGCAACCGGAAATGCCGTTCGACCTGCCTCGACTGCCGTACCGCTTGCCTTCCGCACTTAAGAAGAGGAAGATGGGGATATTCTCGAAGTCGAACAAGAAGGTTCGCGAGGAGGAAATCAACGATCTCCTGAAGAATTCCTACAACGGGGACTCGTACGAGCAGTACGCCGAGAACGCGTTGGTGAAGTCGTACATCGCGATGGAGCGGGAGTTTGGCATCTCGAAGCCCATCGAAGAGCTCATCGGCGCGAGGCGAGGAGCGTGGGTGTTCATGTACGCCGTCCTGCAGACACTGGTTTTGGGCGTTGTCGACGGCGGCGGGCTGCGATACGGAGACGGTTGCGAGTACTTCCTGTGCGAGAACGTGAAAGGCGTTTCACCCTGGGAGAAGGGCGCAAACCGCCGGCAAACGCGGATGAGCGGGATGTGGACCGGCGGTGGACTTATGAGTGCGATGAACTCGGCCATCAACCTTGGCGTCAATCCTGACGACGAGATCGAGATGACGTATCGCGCCAGCCACTGTTGGCGGGTCGCCGAGCATTGGCGACTGGTCCTCACTGACGTCGAGGACGAGGATACCAACTACGGACCGGGCAGCGATGGCTCGGGATATCAGGAGTACGATCCCGGCGTCACGGTTCCCGAGTCTCCGCAGCTGCGCGCGGGACCACCGCTCAGCGAGCACCTTGCGTATGCCCGGCAAAACGCCGAGATCGAACAACTACCGGAGCTGCAGCCCGGGGGGCAGTCACAGCGGGCGCACTGCGGCCAAACCCCCTCGCCAACGTCGGATCAAGGACAGCCAGTCCCGGGATACTACCGTCCCCAGTACCAGCACCAGTACCACGACAGCCGAACGATCTCCCCCACCTCGCCAGCGCCTCAGCTGCTCTCACCAGTCGAGGAGCGGCCGGCGCAATTCGAGTTCGACCTCGGTCCGCACGCCGCCGGGTTCCGCAAGACGCCGCCATCCGAGGGCCACACCGCGTCGCCCGTACCTCCCCGGGCATGGAGTCCCGCAGCGAACCAGGGTCTCGTCCGCAAGAGCTCCGGGCCGGTCAGCGGCGGCTCGAGTCCGCTGCGGTACGGAAGCCCCGCCCTCGACGGAACGACTTCTCCCTACACGGCGTACAGCAGTCCGTCGGATTCTCCCGTACTGGCCCCCCAGCAAAAACAACGGTCGGCTACCATGCCGAGAAGCGCGAGACGTTAGTTGACGTCTGACTTGCTCCTCCATTTCATCGTTCGCAGATATGTTTGTCCATCTCTTTTGTCGGTGTTTCCGGGGTCTCTTTTTTTCCCTTTTTTTCCTTTTTTCTCTCTTTTTTTCTAGCTTTGGACGAATGTGTGCTGAGGCAACTGTGTGGATAATCTTTTCCTGGTGGTAATACCCTTTCATTTATTTTGTGATGTTAGAGTATTCCTTCATTTTTTTCTGCCGCATTTTCTTTTCCTATTCACTGCTTTTCTTGGGGCTTCTTTCCGTTCATCAAAGGGGCAAAAAAGTGTGGGACTCATTTACATATACATATTCCTATGGGCTTAAAATGGTGTGCGCGGAGGAGGAGGACGGGGGAATATCCTGGGGGCATATAGAATTTTTTTTTGGCAATAATGTGGTTCCTCCAACCTGGAGGAGCCGGGTCGGGGGCGGGGTACTCCATATGGATAGGTATTTACCAGAATCGATGCGGATCCACTGGTGCGGTTGTCGGTGATCGGTGATGTGTGATGTCGGTGATGGTGGTTGATGATTCATTGATTGCATGCAGCCTATCAGATCGTGGCGCTATAAATACGCAAGCCGGATCCCGTCCCGTCCGCCTTGACCTGATCAGTCTGCAGGCGACCCGTGGCGGCTCCCCCTGGCCTGTCCCAGTAAAAGAAAGACAAAGGTAGAAAGGAAAAACAAAAGAAAAGGCGGTGCCCTGCTACACCTCCTCGGCCGCCCTCCGCCCCACATCGGTGGAGTGAAGGAAGTCCAAGACCGCCTTCGTGCACCGGCCATCCGCGAGGAGGTTCCGGATCTCAAAGCGGTCCTTTCCCCCCCTCCCGCACCTCCGCCCACAGGATTTTCTGCTGCCATTTCCAACTTGGGGGGGGGGGGGGGGCAGTTCTCGAACAGGCGCACCCGCGTCTGGGTCTTGTACGGGCACCACCAGCACGTATGTAGCGGTGGTCCGACGCTTCGTCCACTGGGGAGGTATTGCCCAGTGAGGCAGTGCCCCCCCCCCGTCTTCAGCTGGTACTAAAGCCGGCTGGCAAGCCTCTTTGTGCTTGTCCGGTAATCCCGGCGGTGGGTCCGGCCGTCGGCCCACCCCTTCTCCGAGATCTCACGCTTGAGCTTCGCGAGGGATCTGGGTATGTGCATAGGGGTCATATTTCGGTCCGTCCGCGCGGCCACTCCAACCCCCGCGCCTTCTCGTTTCCCTGGGACCACGGCCCGGATTTCGGTAACGATATCCGGCTTGGCTTGGGTCCGTATCTATTCTGCTGCCTATCTAGCTCGGATCGCGTACCTACTCTCGCCGGGGGGGGGCGGAGCTCTTCCGGGTCCGTGGAGATCGTGACCCTGGCGATGGCCGCGCACCCCCGCGTCATACGCCTCCCGGCCGAACCTTGAGGCCCGCAGTCGACCGCGCCGCGACCCATCCGTGAAGAGGGTGAGGCCTTGCGCACTCCGCCTCCACCATTGCTGCTCTTCCTCCTTCCACTCCAGCAGGACCGTAAGCTCTCCGTTCCGCTCGAGTACGCTATGGCGGCTTCGAGGTGCTTCCCGATGGCGCACAGCCCCCCTCTCTCGCATGACCGCTGTGTGGAAGGTCGAGCAGCCCCGAGGCGGATCTCCGCCGCCTGTTCCCCCATCCGGTGGTGGTCCGCGTGTCAGGCCTGCCTTCTTGTTAAATGGAACCTCCCGGCCGCAAGACGAGACCCGTCGTCTCCGGGGGACCGTCTCCCATCGCGGAAGAAAGCCGCATCATCCTTCCCGTTGATGATGATTCATTGATCGTATGCGACCCTATTGGATCGTGACGATATTATATACAGTCCGTTCCTGTTCACCGTCCGCCGCGACCTCGCGCAGTCCCGTCTGGCCATCCCCCAAAGATACACAAATAGAAAATATAGAAATAGAAAGGATATAGAAAAGGAAAAGCAGAAAATGCGTTAAACGAGTGACATGTGCCAATAAAGAGAGAGAGAAGACCGGACCAATGAAAGTTCTCCGTCAACCTGATCCTTCTCATCCTTCGTCCTTCTCGTCTCCCGGTTCCTCGACCTCTGCATCGTCCTTCCCGTGGTCGGCGGAGGATGGAGCTCTGACACGCTGGCACCAGTGATTGATGATGATTGTAACGGACGAGGCCGAGTGATTTCCAGAGAACCATTCCGCGGCAGCGCACAATCTCGCCCCCGAATCGCCCCCGGCGCAGATGCGGTGGATCCGATTGCCACACCGGGTCGAAACGGAGGCGCGAGTGTACGCTCTATGCTCTGTCTAGGATGGGGGCGGGTGGGTAGACGTCCTACGACGAGCCGGTCCGCCCGCCGCCCGCCAACGGCCTAACCACGTTCTCTGGACATCCCAACTAGAGTATGTAGAGCATCAAGTAGATAGCCGGCGCCAGCGTGTATGTACCCACCCCACTGGAGTCCAACTGATCGGCAAGACCCAGTTCGACTGGCAAAGTTACTGTCAGAGCGAGCGTCATCTCCAAGAGCGCGTAGGGTCGGTCACTGCCTGATTTGAGGGAAGTAGCTATGTACCTATTACGACGTACCTAGCTGAGCTTCAAGCGATGGGCGACAAAGCAGCATGGAATATCCGACGAGATATGAATGTATAGCAAAAAAAAAATGCTGCTAGAGATGGAAGGAAAGTGTGTATTTGGGGTAAAGTAAGGGTAAGGGACGCACAGCGCGTGAAAAGCAACCAAGACGCACAACGCCTTTCAAACTCCAATGCAAGCGCGCACCTAACACCACAGCCTCCCTCTCCTCCCCCAAGAGTACAATCACGCACCGCCACAGTTTTCGGGGGAGAAAAAAACACTATCTATTCCTGCTTGCTAGTGCTAGTCGAGCTGTTCCAGCGCGGATGGTTGTCTCCGGCCTTCCAGCCCCGCTTTCCGCCAAAGCTGTAGATTTTGACGACGCCGTCGACCATCGTCTTCATCTCATCGATGGCCCAGTCGTTGCCAAGTTCGTCGTTCAACCCTTCGATGTAGGCCACCGGGAGCACTCTGGCAGCAGCACGGATCGTGCTGGAGAGATCCTGGAGACTGTCCGCGAAGGCGATCATGCGCGCGATAGCCGCCTGCTGCTCGGGAGTGAGGGCGGCTTCGATCTGCCAGCGTTGGGTCGGCGGATCGTCCAGCGCTGAGCGCTGTGCGGTGTTGTCAGACTGATTAGGCACCTGATCGTGGTATTCCGGCTGCATGTCGACCTGCTGCGACTGCGGCCAAACCGCCGGTTGCGGGCCATCCTCGGATTGCTCGGGTTGGGTCGCTCCGTTGTCGGCTTGCTGATCATATGGATGCTGCGCCTCTTGCTGGGGGACATCAAACTTCTGCCTTTTTGCGCACTGTTGCTGTTCCTTCTGCTGTCTGTATTCCAAGAAACGTTTCCCCCTCTCCTCAGCACTCTTGCGCATCATGTTCTCGTCGGTCTTCTTCTTCTGAACACGTTGCACCTTGAGCGCCTTCAGCACCAACCTGCTGCTGGCAGGGCTTTCCGGTCCGTTATCCTGCTTTGCGTCGTGCTCGAAGGCCGACTCTTCCGAGAGATTCTCATCACTTGGATCGTCGACGTGGGAAAGGTCGACAAAGGTGTGGCGTTTCTTCATCTTGCGAAGCTCGTTTGCAGCAGGCTGCAGGTCGTGTTTGGAGTGGCTCTGCCCCCGTTCCTGGGCGCCGACGGTTGGGTCTTCCGAGACGGTGGTCGGCGCAGTCGGTGTGGGCGTTGCTAGTGTAGACGCTGCCGGCACAGGCGCTACTGGTGGTATCGGTAAGTTGTTAATAGGGCAAACCTAGTGATTCCAAACGTCAGCACACTACAGCTCAGAGCGTAAGAGACCTCACGTTCCCGTGTGCCTTCATGAGTGGCTTTCCGATCAAGGCCCCACAATAGCAGACGACCGACGGTCCAGTAAATTTCCCGTGGATTATAGTTAGATGGTCGGCAAGCTGGCGAGCAGTCACGAAGATTTCGCCGCAACTCTCCCATTCACATGCCCAAGAGACGCTCCTTCCCCTATCGACATGCGAAGACACGGCGTGTTTCTGGAAAACCGCGAATTAGTCTCGTGGCCAGCCAAGGGTCGATTGCGTGCGGAGAGGAACCGACAGCCAAACTCGTAGGATCTTTGATAGCACGGAAATCACACCCGTGCCACATACATCGTTTTCGAACTGACGCCGACGACAGAGACCCCATTTTATTGTAGAGCTGTGGGGCAGAACTGTTAGCTTCCGTTCCCCTGGAGTATTAGAAGGGATAGCGAGAGGCTACCATACCGGGGTCCCCTCATATCCAAGATGCTCGCGTAGCAGATGGTTCACTCCCTGGTCTCGGAAAGCGATCAACTGCCCGCAGCTTTGCCATTTGCACCTGGTCGGAAACACTGTCTTGTTGAGGTGCGTTACCAGGTGGATCTGTCATGTGACTTAGCCAGCAAACTGCAAATCGCAGTTCAGTTCCTCAACCATAGTAATTCTTACACGTAAAGTCTGAACAGAATCTGGTTTCTTCATGCATCCCTCCCACTCACACTTAGTTGACGGCCGAGCCATTACCCAGGTGGGTGGATCGTGGCGGTAGGATAGGTTTGGTGTTTGACGTTCCGGAGGCGAGGGACCGCAATTGGACATATTTGTGGTGGGACGAGTGCAGCGTATTTTGCGTAGCACTCCCAGAACCGCCGTGGTGAATGGCTTCCACAGCGCGTGTCGGTGGGGGGTGGAGGGGTGGAGGCACTGGAGGGGTAGAGTGGGGTGGATTATTTATGGGGTGACGCGACTTTACTCGCGAAGAGGTACAACTACATAGCATTCTACTCAACCGTGCAAGGATTCTTCCAGTGGTAGGTACTAGTACTTAAGTAGACTTTGATGACTAATTTGAATCTTCAGTCATGCAGGCACTAGGGATCTGCACTCTACAAACTCAACAATCCTGTTAGATTCAAAGCCGAACAATCAACCGCCGAACACAAAAGAAGGTAGAGACTCGATCCAACTAGCCGCACCCGATGTGTAAATTACACATTACTTTGCGTGCGAGTCTCCGGTTAAAATCTCTCGGAATCTTCGGACTCTGAGGCTGGAAAAAAAAATACTCGATACCTACTCATGTATATACAGCGTCAAGGTACAATTAGCACTTACATCACACCCAAACCATCTTCTATTTCGGTTCTCTTCCGTGCTATCTTTCCCATCAGAGCTGAAAGGGACACTTTGCACATGATTAGATGATAATTGCTTTTGATGGCTTCACGCGTGCTGAGCTGCTCGCCTAACGACCTACCTAGATATGATGCAAAAATTGTTGGGCCCTGCACCCAGTGGTTTGTCTCGAATAGACAGATATGGTCTTCGCCATCCTTCGTGCTCCCACCACGCTCCCTTTTACAATCGCGACTGGCGCTATCACGGCCGCATCGGAAACGCTCGCAGTCTCGCACAGGACTTACCTCCTTTCCTCTGGAAATCTGGGGTTCCGCAGAACGAGAGACTAGCAACCACTCAATCTCCCCGGCTCGTTGTCCTCCACCGGAAACCAACCGATCCAACCGTACACACTCCCTTAATCGGCTCTCGACTCCTGCTCTGTCCTTTGCACCCCATCCTGAGAAGTGATGGGGCCAATATCGCTGCTACGATCGGTGTTCTCTTTGGACGTGTTGGACTACCGCATCACTGCGGGCCCGCGCACATCGTCACTACCGAAGAATCGCAGGGCTGGCCCTTCTTCGTCATCGTCTGCACCACTTACAGCACCGCAGAGTCCGCAGGGTTGGAAAAAGGATGACACGGAGCCGTCGAAATGGAGATCACCGGAATTTATTGCCTATTACTTCGTGTTTGTGACCTTGGTGCCGATGATGTTCAAGAAAGCGCACGATGTGAGCAAAGGTATGCAAAGGTCCGTGCTGGTTTCGGTGGGGTGGCTAATGCAGAGGCAGAGTCACATCCGAATTACTCCAAATATCACCACCTTTTGTCACCGGGCTGGATTCCCGGCAGAAAGGTCGACAACTCGGACCAGCAGTATGCCAGCTTTCGGAACAATGTACCCATTTTGTTTTCCGTTCTTGCGCTACACTTTTTGCTCCGTCGGATCTTCAATTTCGTGTTCAGCAGGGCTTTCCCGACACCTCCGCAGAACTCCTCTTACCGGCCGAGCCACAACTTGTCGCGCCGAAAGCTGTTCGACATCCTGTTCGCGCTGATCTTTCTCACAGCGCTGCACTCGCTCAGCGTCATCAAGATCCTCGTCATCCTGCTGCTGAACTTCTCGATCTCGTACTTTCATCCGTCGTCGATACTGGTTCCGATATTCACGTGGGGGTTCAACATCGGCATCTTGTTCGCGAACGAGTACTTCAGGGGTTACAAGTTCCGCGAGATCCTGCCCTTCTTGATCGCCGGGGAAGGCGAGGGAGTGGGTTACTGGATGGATCATTTTATGGGTGGCGGGATTCTGAGCCGGTGGGAGGTGTCGTTCAATATCACGGTGTTGCGATTGATCTCCTACAATATGGATCACTACTGGGCGGCAGTTCAACAGGAAGACGGCGCCGAAAGTGAGGCGGGGAGCGTTATCGAGGTAGGTCGTCTGGCAACAGCTGAACACCATTCCGTGGAGGAGGGGGAGACGGAGAGAGGAGAGGGTACCGATTCGGAGCGCACAACCGGAGAAAGCAATGATGGAGCTGTAGAGGACTCGGGCGATGAAGATCGGCTGATATTGAAGGCGGAAATAAAGAAAAAGCACGCGAACCCTGCCAATGTGAATGAGCGTGATCGCATCGAGACTCCGGCTAGGCCGGAGGATTACAGCTTGTTGAACTACCTCGCATATATCCTCTACACGCCGCTGTATCTCGCTGGCCCAATCCTGTCGTTCAACGACTTTGTCCACCAGGTTTGTTGCCCCATACCTGGCTGCCATCGCTCCGACCGCTAACCGGACTCGTTACAGCAAAAATACTCGACGCCAACGCTCACCGTCCGCCGCAGTCTCCTCTACGCCGTGCGCCTTGGCTTTGCTATCCTCGCTATGGAATTGGCCCTGCACTATCTCTATGTCGTCGCAATCTCCAAGACCGCCTCCCGCGGCAGTTGGGCAAACGACACACCTGCGCAACTCGCCATGATCGGCTACTTCAACCTGCACATAATCTGGCTCAAGCTCCTGATTCCGTGGCGCTTTTTCCGGCTGTGGGCACTTGTCGACGGCGTCGACCCACCCGAGAACATGCTCCGCTGCATGAGCAACAATTTCTCCGCACTTGCTTTCTGGCGCGCCTGGCACCGGTCCTTCAATCGCTGGATTGTCCGTTACATCTACATTCCCATCGGCGGTGCTCGAAGACCAATCATCAACATGGTGGCGGTCTTCACATTCGTCGCGTTGTGGCACGATTTGAGTTTTAAGCTCCTTGCATGGGGTTGGCTGGTCGTGCTCTTTGTTGTCCCTGAGATCCTGGCGCGCAAGATCTTTAGCCCGAAGAAATTCATGGGCCGAGAGGTCCTGTACCGAAATCTGTGCGCCCTTGGAGGCGTGGCTAACGTTCTCATGATGATGTCCGCCAACCTTGTGGGGTTTGCGATTGGGGTTGATGGGCTGAAGGATATGATCAAAGGTGAGCGTTGTACACTTTATTTCGGAGAGCAAACATCGCCCGCTGACTGGATACCCGCGGCAGATATGTTCTCCAGTTTCCACGGCTTCGGCTTCCTTCTACTCGCGCTCGTGGCGATCTACGTGGCTGTGCAAATCATGTTTGAACTCCGAGAGTCGGAAAAGAGGAAAGGCATCACGCTGAAGTGTTGATCAATGTTTTCTGTGCACTTACTGTTCTGGTCATGAACTGGGGATGGGAGTTACGAGAGATGATAGATTCTACTTACATTGACTTTCTGTATTGGATATCCACGGGTATGACTGTAGGGGTAACTATTGGTGAATATGGGATGAGCATCACATAATGAAACTCCGGAGGGTGGGGATGTTAGTTGCGATAATCTACTGTAGCCTAATGTACTATGGTGGTAAATAAGTTCCGAGTTTATACGACTGCAGATAGATCACACGTGCATTCTATTGTAGATCCTTGCACTAAGGGTACTGTGATACTTCCCCACCACCTCAGTCTCGCCGTCCTGCCACGACATACGTCCTCAACAGCGCCAATGGTCCTCTTTGATGATGGCCTCACCGTGTCCGGCGCGGCGCCGGCTAACGTCTTCAAAACCTCGCCTTCGGCCTCGCCTACGGCGAAAAAACGAAAGCAGATAAAAACCTACGGCAAACCGTCGAGCGCAAAAAAGCTTGTCCGTCTACCGGATCGCGCATCCCCACCGGCGTCGCCGTCGCCGGGAGAGCCTATTGAAGATGCGCTGGAGACCACGGAAAAGTCCAATCGCCAGAAAAGGAAGGAATCCAGGACTGTGGCGTTCCAGCAGAGGATCGAGAAACTAAGGCAGACGGACCCGAAGGATGTCGCGGCGAAGGATGTCACGACGAGGGATGGTGGAGATGACACCGGGACAAGGAAGCGACTACGGGAGACGATGGGCTCTGGGGCCGCGGTGAATACGAGGAAAAGAAAGCTCGTTGCACCTGCGACGGAATTCCCACTACTCAATGGCACAGCAGCGCCGCGGGTGTTGGACCAGAAGAAACGGAACGAGCCGAAGAAACGCGATGAATCATCGGCATCTTTCGCGATCACGGCCAGTGCTGACGCACACCTCCTGAAACAGCGTGAGAAACTGCCCATCTGGCAGCACCGCGACGCGCTCCGCCAATGTCTCCGTGACCGCGACGTCCTCGTTTTGCTCGGAGAAACCGGTTCGGGAAAGTCTACACAGATTGGACAGTTCCTCGTCGACGAGCCCTGGGTGAGGCGGGGTGGGTGCATCGCGATCACCCAGCCGCGACGAGTTGCGGCGATCAATCTTGCTCGACGCGTGGCAGCTGAGATGGGCGTGCGCCTGGGAGAGGAGGTGGGATACTCGGTCAGATTTGAGAATAAGAGCTTGGATAAGACGCGGATCAAGTTCTTGACCGACGGAATGCTGCTCCAGGAGATGCTCAGGGATCCCCTACTTGAGAGGTATTCTGCGGTAATCGTCGATGAGGCGCACGAGCGCACCGTGGGGACGGATCTGGTCATGGGATTTTTGAGGAGACTGGTGTACCATGAGAGGCGCGGCGGGTTGAAGGTCGTCATCATGAGCGCTACGCTCGAGGTGGAGGCTATGGCGAGATTTTTTGAAGAGAACAGAGGGGCTGGGATCGAGCTGCCGGTTGAGGAGGTGACGGAAGAGACACCCGAGGTGATGGAGATGGCGCCGGGAAAGACGAGAGAGCCGGCCAATAGCGAGGTGGAGAGCCACAAGAAGGCCAAAAAGAAAAATAAGAAAAATAAGAACGGGCTCTGCAAGTCAGAAGACCTCATCCGCTCACGCTCGCCCTCTCCAGTCGTACAAGTGGTCAGGATGCCAGAGCCAGAGACCGATGGCAAGCTCGAAGGAGCGATGTCAAAGGGCGAGCGAGTGGCGCTGTATTTCGGGAGCGTTGCGGTCTTTGAGGTGCCCGGACGGCAGTATCCGGTCACTGTGCATTACCTCGAGCAGCCGATCCAGGATTACCTCGAGGGGGCGCTTAAGACTGTGTTCAAGATTCACTACGCCGAGCCGTTGCCGGGAGACATCTTGGTGTTTCTGACAGGTCAGGAGGAGATCGAAACACTCAGGAGGACGATACACGAATATGCGGCGAAGATAGAGATAGGTGTTCCTAAGGTTTACACCCATATTTCCTAGCGCTCTGGATATCCTCCTGATTGTATGCAGATGCTGGCGCTCCCTCTCTACGCTCAGCTACCACTGGCCCAACAGAATAAGGTCTTCCAGCCTGCCGGCGAGAGAAACACTCGCAAAGTGATCCTCTCCACCAACATTGCGGAAACCTCCGTTACGGTGCCAGGTGTGCGCTTCGTAGTTGATTGTGGTAAGGCGAAGTTGAAGCAATTCCGTCCGAAGCTGGGATTGGAGTCGCTTCTCGTGTCGCCGATCTCGCGGTCCTCGGCCCAGCAGAGAGGAGGTCGTGCAGGTCGTGAAGGTCCTGGAAAGTGCTACCGCCTTTTCACCGAGGCCGATTTCAACGAGCTCAAGGAGGCCACGAAACCAGAGATTCTGCGGACGGATCTGGCATATGCTATTCTCGCGCTCAGGGCCCGTGGTCAGGACGATGTGGTCAACTTCGACTACCTCTCACCCCCAAAAACGGAAAGCCTGAAGACTGCGTTAAACCAGCTCTACTCCCTCGGAGCCTTCAACGACGCCGGCAAAATTACAACCATCGGAAAGAAGATGGCGAAGCTTCCACTCACCCCACCCCTCGCACGCGTCCTTCTTGCCGCCGCCGAGCCCAGCCTCTCCTGCCTGTCCGAGGTTGTCGACGTCATCGCCGCCCTCTCATCCGACAACTTGTTCCCGCAGCCCGTCAACGACGAAGACCGTGCGGCAATGGAAGAAGTCCACAAGGCCTTCCGTCGCAGCGAAGGCGATCATATCATGCTTCTCGAAGTTGTGCGCGCCTACGACTCCGCCACCGTCTCTTCCTCGGACCCAATCGCCGCCGGACCCTGGTGCACCGCCAACTACGTCTCTCGCGCCGCCTTCAAGAACCTTCTTGATATCCGCAAGCAGCTCCGACAATACTGCATCTCCCTATCGCTTGTAGACCCCTCTTTCTCCTCCTCCACGTCATCCGACGCGATCTCCCCCGACCTTGCCCAGCGTGTTCTCAAAGCTTTCCTGCGTGGGTTCTTCCATCAAACCGCGAGAGCTGCCCCGGATGGTAGGGAATACCTCACTGTCCTCGGACACCAGACTGTGGCTATCCACCCAGCGAGTATCCTGTTTGGCCTGCGCAAAGAGGCAATCGTGTATCATGAATATGTGTACACGTCCCGTCCATTTGCGAGGTGGTGCTCGGCTGTGCAATTGGATTGGGTTGCCGAGGCGGCGCCAGCAGGAAGCAGGAGAGATGTTTGAAAAAGTTGGTGTATAAACACCTGTGTCAAAGAATGCCATAACAAATCTTTGAGTACACAGCTCATTATTACGACAGCACTGGGAGAAAAGGAGGCACTTGAATAGGTTTCTGTATGGTGACAATGAATTATTGATCGCATGCAACATATCAAAGTAGTTCACACCTGTCTCCAAGTCCGCCTGTCCCTAGGGCTGGCCCAGCGCAGCAAACCCTTCCCACGCGCCCAGACAACCAACTGATGAAAGCACGTTAAGGAGAGCGCTCAGTAAACGAAACGAGGGTGAATCTGTTCATCTGTCAAAATAATGGATGGAAACGATGAAGTCTTGTGTTGTATTGGCTTAGAGAGAAAGTCTGAAAAGTGAAAGTCTGAATATACGAATATGACGTTAATCTACATGACAAAGCAGAACGAGTAAGAAAATGCAACATCACCAACCAACCCACCACTGAGTGACATTGTGTGTCGGAGTACCGTGTATTAGCAGTCAACCGAACCTTGCCTGCCAACCGCCTCCGATCTTTACAGATAGTAGCATCCGTTACCTTTAAGGCGATACGTATCGCACTGGTAACCAAACAAAAACTTCTCTGTTATCCCTTTTGATTCCCGCCGAGTGACAGCCCATCAATATGGGGTGGAGACCTTAGAGCTTCGGTGGTAGACGTATATATAAGTGCCTACTCACTGTGAATTATTGATATTGGAATGTTCCGCTGTGTAGCTGCCATGCTCTCTACTTCATCAATCTGCGAGTGGCACCAAATGGACAAGTGGATACATTCTCGTTTCGTAGAATAACCAACTTCTCTTCTGCTATGACCAAATCGCCTTGGGATTAAAGCTGTCCGAAGACAGGAACACAAGGCTGAAAATCGACCAGTCTAGACGTGGCGACTCGTTATTGCCTAGTCTTCGTGGATATAACAAAACTCTCACACCCACCCTCTCTCCGTCCTTTCCTTTCCTCTCTTGGCTTTCTCATTGACCTTTCAGCCCCTCGGGGCCCTTCTGTTTCTTTTCTGCTGCCTACCTCTTGACTCGTGGATATTTCAAGTTCTTCTGGTGTTATCACTAATTTACAATTGCCTGCTATATTTTTCTGCCTTTGATTACTTCCTGGAATAGCTCTGCACTTTTACAATGACTTGATATCTTCCTGCTCATCTTTCCTCGCTACCGGGCTGGCATCTGCGACCACCGAAGGAACAGTCTGAAAACCTGAACATTCTCGCAGTCCCACACTTGGAGCACAAGTGGCGTCATTTTCAGTCGGTGCGTGTGATTCTCCTAGCACCCCACTTGATAAGCACTAAGCTGATTGCTTGGAATATGGATCCGAGCCCAGGCCGGACAGATGTCTGTTATGAACCTCTTACAGGATCCGGTGGCGTTGGCTACACACGGTACATACATACCCCCCTTCTACTTACTATTGACGAATGAAACTGACCACTAGCAGGGCTGGCTCCCATGATCGAGCGGAGATGAGGCCAGTGACCACAAGCCATTAGCGATGTGTACCATCCTCCGCACCATTCCATGTGGTGGCCGCCTGGCAGCCTTGCCATCTACCTGCCCTCTGCACTACTATGTATGGCGGATGTCCAGAACCATCGTCGCCATGCAATTTCCCTCTCGAGACCGCGGCATCCACCCACAAGAGGATAGCGGTAGCTGAAAACTAGGCTGCTGGCGCATCCCAGTGCGTCAACGCGTACGGTTCCGCTGGGCATCGGGGACGAAAGGAATGAAGGAAGCTCTAAGGGCCGTGTTAACTCTTGAAAGTTGAACCGGCTGATTTTTTTTTCCTTCACCCATTCATCGCATCCAGCATATCTACTAAAAACTACTGCGCAGCCACATGCCCCCAGCGCCCTCACCGCCCAAGTCCCAATGATATGAGCACTCCAAGGAGATCTATCTGCCTGTGGTGGCGGTTGGGCGGGCTGATTGTTGACTCTTCTATTGCCAACTAATTGTTTACTTGTGGGGAGAATGGGTGTATGATTGGGCGACTGTATTTTACTAAGTTTGTAGCCGACGAACCATGATGACTTTTTCAAGGTTTGGTGTATGCAGCTGCTGTTGTAAGGAATTGAACGGTTCCAGTGTCAGTTGCTCTTCATGGTCGACGACAGGCTGTCAGCTCTTTCTCTGTGCCAACCCAGGCCACCCTCCCACCTGTCCAGTCGCAGAGCAGGGAGGCAGGTTTATTCGGCAGGATCGTCATTGGAGCATTACCCATGTGCACGGAATTACTAATGGTGCCATCGATGAAGCCGAAGGAATCGAGAGTCCAACTAGATACCCATACAATCAAACACGCATCTCCAACACCCATCAAAAGCCAAGATCCAGAATTGATAAAAATAAAGAAAAAAAATTTCAAATCCAAACCCAGCTTCCCCGTCATCACACCGTCCCCTCTCTCCTCTCAACCACCCTCCCCACAAAAGCTTCCATTCCGTTCCCTCCCCCTGTCCGGTTCTTCATAACTAGCACCTTCGCTCCCATTTCGATCCATTCCGCACCCGCCAATTCGAAGCCAAACCTTCTCGTCGCACCCCCAACAGTAGCATCCTCATCGTCGCCCTCATCGAAGCCAAACATATCCATCTTTTCCGCGGCCGGAGGGAGATGGGTTGTTGGCGGCGGCGGGTCAACGGAAACAACGCGTGCTACCGCGCGCACGGATGCGACGTACACTATCACATCGATCCCGACGACAATGCTCATTGCGGCGGCGTCATCGTCGAGTTCGGCGAAGAATCCGGTGTATGCTTTCATCCACGGGGATTTTCCGGGGAACGAGCGGTTGAGGATGACGTTTCCTTTCCGCAGCCGCAGCTCTTCGGGCTCCTTCTCGTGCGGCAAGGAGACGAATGTGACGGCCTTGAGCGGGGAGCCTCGACGGCAGATATCGATTGGCTGAAGGGTGAGGGAGGGATCGGAGGCGGCGGTTGTTACCCGGGCGTCCGTATGGGGGGCGGTTTCTCGTTCCTCCTCCTCATTGATGGGGATTACGCCAATAGTGCCTGCTTCCATGGCGAAGAGTGTTGCTACGGGAAGCCGTAGACGTCGTACCGAGACCACGCGCACGAGCCTCCATTCGTCTTCTTCTATGTCGTATTTCCCGCGCCCGCGACTGCCGGGTGGGCTGCGGCCACCGCCTTCATCGCCGCTTTCGGGGGAGCGGGAGAGAAGACTTCCATAGCCACAGCCGGCAGATACCGACAGCAACGAGGAGCCTAGCACTGTTGGAGCCGCTATTGGAGTTGGCGTTGCGCTACGAGACCGATGGGTTTCCACTCCGGAGTAAAACGGACCGACGATGAGCTTATCTCCGATGGAGACCTTGCCGTAGCGGACGTGCCCACTGACTACCGATCCACTGCTATTCTGGTCCGAATTGGTAGAGGGTTTCATTCCGTAAACCTCCTCGATATGGAATAGGGTTGTCAGCCCTGGGTCCCCGTCTTCGGCACTGGTCTCCATGTTCCTGCCACTTCCGGTAATAGCCAGGCCCTCGACTCCCGTCATGACTCTAGTCAGACTGATGTTCGGCAACGGGCGAACTGCATCTGCGCCTGGAAGTACCGGAAATTTGGGCATGGGCAAATTCATTAGCAGGCCGTGGACCAAATTAATGGCATCGCCTTTCACCGAACTGGTAAACACAATAGGAACCGCAATCTCAGGCTCCGCCGCAACCGCTTTGCAGGTATCCATAATCTTGGCTGACTTCTGGACCATGAGCGGCTTCTTTCCTGATGCCTTCAGTGTGCTCAGAACACTCGACAACACACCTCTCAGCCCAGTCTTAGACGCGATATCTATCTTGGTGAAAATGACGATGAGTGGAAGACCAAGCTTAATGCATAGCTCCATATGAATACGACTAGCAGCGCTAAGGCCAGGGTTTCCATCCTCGCTCTCACAGTCGTTCGCAGGTATAACGATGGCGGCATAGTGGGGCGCCCATCCAACCAGAGAGCGAACTGTAGTCCGACGATACTTCAGCTGTCCGGCGGAATCCGACATGAAGACGATCCTTCCACCCTCGGCCGCGCCGTGAATATCAGTCCACGAGGAGATATTCCCGGTAGCGTAATTGACCACCCTTGATATGTCGTCATCGCCAGGCTCTGGGTCTGCACTCCCGAAGAACCCGCAGTCAACATCCTTGCTGTTCGGCGCCGTCGATCCTTTCGGCTTGTATCCTACGATCTCCCAAGCAACGGAAGACGTCACGCCAGTGACCAATTCGTGTCTATGTCTGAGTAAAGAGAGCCTGCTCTTTCCACGTCCATTGTCCAGGTCTCCTGTAGTCAAGGTGCCCAACAGGGTGCTTTTCCCGCAAGTGGTCGATCCTGTCAGGGAGATCCTCAGCTGCTCGGTAGGGTTCGATCCGGACGGCCGTACATCACCAGAGGTAGCACCTAGTCGAGTGGTCCCATCGTAAGGCTTAATGAGTGCCTCCGCGACCCACAGAGTTGCCCCCATTTTCGGAATGTGAAATTTCTCCGCATCGGCAGCGTCGACCTCATAATGCGCCAAGTCCGGGACTTCTTTGAAGTTCTTTCCCCTCCCATTCCTGGCTTTCCCACGCGCCCTTGCGACTAGGTGCTCCGCCAGTTTTAACTTCGCCTGGTCAACATCCCTTTTTTCCACCGTCTTGACGAAGACTTTCCGCGTCACGGTAACGCTCGCGCCCAGCTTTTCCGCCATGGTTCGTAGTACATCGAGTGATCCCTCCAGCTCGTCCTCCTCTAGTCCGATGAACGTTCCATCGTCCGCGATTCCGATCTCGTAGAGCGCACCTTTAGATTCCTGAAGGAGTGAGCTGATGGCGTCGGGGGATTTGGACGCAAGGCTAGTTCCGTGGTATCTGATGGGGTCAGTGGAGGCATCCACCGCCATAAATTCGGTGAAGAGACATACGAGGTACTCTGCTGTAGTCGCCACAGCAACTGGGTGGTCAATTGCTCCAAACGCCCCTCACTCTTCCCGCCTCTCACCAGGCTAAGCTTATACTCCGTCGGGCCGATCTGCGGTTCTGCGGCGAGGCCGTGAACAGACTCGCCATCCTCGGTCATCGCTTCCCCGCTGTCTCCATTCACGATCAATCCGCTGCGGCAGCGCGAAGATGACGTCTTGAGATGGCCCGGCACATCGGTCATGACCTGTTCCGGGTCATCGGAGGAGGGCTGCGGCGTCGTAGACGGTGAGCTCGCCCACGGGGATGCCGGCTTCGGTGGGGACGGGTTGTACGTGAAGATACTGGACATGATGGACGGATCGCGGGTCTATGGGGTGTAACTCTAGTGACGGTCTGTTCGCGTGTCGGTCAGCTGCATCCGCAGCGGTCGGCCACTGAAGCTGGAGCATACCTAGGCTGTTATAGTACGGCGGACGCCCGGTAAATGGTCACCAACGCCTTGGTCTTTCCACGAAGCAAAAGATTCAATTCGAACCGGAACAGCGAACACGAGAAAGACAAAAGAGAGACTCGTCCCTTCAGACAGCACCGGTAGAAGTAAGGAGATGACGATGATTTGGATTTCCTGTCAGGGAAGTGAGCAGGAGCAATAGATGAAGTATAACCAGGAGCCAATTTTGTTTTTGGTGAAGATGCAACATCTTGGGGTAGGGTGAGCGGGATGCTGGAGCTACTGTTCGTCCCGTTGGAATCGGTAGGGGGGAGGGTTGCCGAGATGATACAGTGCTGAGTTACCAGATGGAGGTAGAGTGCCAGGGAGCTGGTGAGTTGGAGGGATTTAGGCGGACATTTTTTTTTATCGGCGGCGGGAGAGTTAAGTTGTTCGTATGTACTTAGACATCCGTCCTTCTTGTCCTTCGTTGGGGGAGGAAGTGGTGTCACTTTATGTAGTGGAAAGATGACCTCTCAAGATCAGTTAGTTAGTCATCCGCAGCTAGCCAATGACTCAAGCTTGTGGTAAGACAACTTAGAACTCTATTATTATTACATACACGTGATCGGCGTCGGGTAACTATCGGCGAGAAAGAGAAGGCCGGACCTTTATTTTCCAACCAAGCTTGTTAGCACTAGTAGGTATCCGGCAGCGCGCGAGCGACGAGTCAAGAAAATTGTCCACAAGTAGATACAACAAAGACTTTCTGCTAGTCACCAAGTATCATTCGTCCACGTGACCGTGATTTTAGTCTTCGTGAACGAGTGAGGAAACTCTAGAGCGAGGGATAGTTGTGAATAGACTGCCGAGCGTTGCCCGTGTAACCCCGGAAACCGCCTCCACGGAGACAGACCGACTCTGGGAAAGGGTGCTCTAATGGGCCGCTGCGTCTATAGGGCTCCGGCCACACAGCACAGCCGACAGCGCAGCTCAGAATCTTGCAGCCGCAGCGTCAGTGACCGTGGACCTTCTTCGAGAATGGTTCCAAGTGCGCGTATGACGTCGTATTATATTGTTTTCTAACCACATCTTTTTTTTGTCATTAATCGCGCGATGCACACACTACTAGTTCCTGCCCCGACCTCGACCAGCCCGCGGGTGGCTGGTTGCAGCTCCCCTTTGCCCTCCGCCCTGGCCTGTCCCGAAGATGAAAAGTGCACCAAGGAATGACAAATAGAAGGCGAAAGAAAAGACCAAAGAAAAAGCAACGCCCTCCTCTTCCGCAGAGGCCATGAAGGAAGGCGTTGGGGGGGGCACCTCAGCTCCTCGGCCTCCTGCCTTCGCTCCTCCCTCCTTTCGCCCAGCCGGTTACCTCCGGCGGACGTGGTGATGTGTTTTCTAGCCTCGAGGACACACCTGGCCGAAGTCGGGGCAGTCCGAAGTCATCCGCAGGATAGCCGCTTGAGCGCCCGTGTAGATCGTCACACGTCCGGGCGCGTGGGGCCTGCGGGCGGCTGTCTCCAGTGCTCGGGCAATGGCTGCGCCATAAGCTTCTTGGCTAAAGCCCATGTGCACCATGCAGCCAGCCCACTGCTCTCCCCTGCGCCAGGTGACGGCATGGCCGACCGCGCCCGGCTCCGTCCGCGTGCTGTCCGTGAAGATGGACAGCCCGGGGGGCTGAGGGCTATCCGCTGTCCGCTTGGCCGCTTCCTCGTCATCGATGATGATGGCTGCCCGAAGCGGGGCGGTTTTTTTTTTGTTTATTCATACTCGCATGCGACCTATCTAGATCATAGGTCGGAGCGGGACAGTGGGAGGACCGTTGTTTCCACCCATCCCGAGAAACAGTAGAGCCGACGTTGCGCACTCCTTCAGGACGAGCTGGAAGTCTAGCCGGGCTCCACGTCAGCGTGTCGCTCCCTTGTTGAGGGGAACGTCCCTGTCGCCCACCTCAATCGTATTGGTCGGAGGGGTTCTCTTGTGGTAGAGGCCTCTGTCTTGTGATCGAAGGCAACGACGTTGTTGGTTGTCAATTCTGTCAGCTTGTTAGCCACCTCCTTAATCCTTTCTCTCTGCCCGCCTGGCGATGTCGTCCACAAAGGGTATTTCTTTACGCCGGGGCAGACCCTTCCACCTCGTCGAAGATGCCCGACAGGTAGGTGATGAAGAGGGTCAGAGCCGCCGGGCCCCTGGGGTTCCGGTATCCACCGGATTCGTTTGCACACCTCCTCATCGAGGACCAGTTTAACTTGCCGGTCAGACATACATAAAGCTGCTGATGCACCAGATGAGGTCCGGTTCCAGCTCGGGTGCCTCCATGCGTCTGTGCCTAGGTGCACCCTCCTGACATTGTTGAAGCCGGACTTGACGCCCAGGAACAGGGCGCCCACCACCTTCATCCCGGCTCACGCCTGCCGTGGGCGGTTCATGAATTTTCCAACCGCATCTTGTTTTTTGTCTATTCATTAACCGCGAGCGACCTAGCTAGATCATGGGGGCGGCGGTGGCCGGTCGAAGCGGGCGGCCGGTCGAAGCGGGGCGATGAGACAATGACAGCGATAAATTGTCTCGCACCAAACCTCACTTCGCTCGTCACGTATAACTACCCTCGTTCATCGGCTGATATCACTACTCGCTGAAGAGGATGCAGTATCTACTCTATCTTCTTAGTCAGATGTCTGTGTCTAGATAGTGCCTGGAAAATTTTGGCCCAAAATGGTGTAGTGCAGACCCTTATTCTGCGATTTCGGCCAATCAGAGCTCGAGATTCGACTACCATGCATCCTCTCTATTGAGGAAGGCAAAATTTCGCAGACTGCCGAGACTCGACACAGTTGGTGCGAGACGAGGCGATAAACCGCATCTCTCTCTTTTTTTATTTTTATGTATTCATCAACCGCGTGCAAACTTTCATAGCGATTTGCACATAGTCCGGTTCCCGGCCACTGCCCTTGCGGCTCGTTGTGGCTCCCGCCTCGCCTTGGCCCGTTTCGAAGATGCAGAGCGCACCAAGGAGATAGATAGCAGAGGAAAGACAAAAGAAAAGCTGCCTTCGTGCTCCCTGATCCTCGTCTGCCGGGGCCATACAGGAGGGTGTGGAGACGAGCTACAATTTTGCCTCAACCTCAACTTCCACCTCTTCGACCTCCAGCCTCCTCTCCTCTTCTCTTCCCTGCCGCTCCCGGAGCTCCCACTCCACACCTCGCGCTGGGCGTCTTCTTCAGCCGGGCTCGGGAGTCGGAGCTTGCCTACCCGCAGCAATGGTGAGAAAGAAGTCCGGGGCCGCCTGTCTGCCCCGCTCGTCGGCAAAGAGGTCTCGGATCTCAACGTCTTTGCCCCTCCCAGTCTCTCTCCACGCCTCCATCCACAGGATCTTCTGCTGGCCAGTGGCGGCAATCCTTGAAGAGGTCTCCCGTGGCGGTGGGTCTGTTCCAGATACTGACCAGTAAGGCAGTGACCTGTCTTCTGCTGATAGAACCTCGAGGCGAGCTTTTGTTTGCCCCGGCAGGGACGAAGTCGGGCTTCCGACACGTCTTCCGACTGTAACGATATGCGCTTCTTGTGGGTGGCGTTGACGGCAGCCCACGCCTTCGCCTCCTTTCACTTGATCTCCGTAATCGAGCGCTTCAGATGGGCCTGGGGCCTGGGTGGGAGTTGCGTTCTCCTATAACGGACTCTGAAGGTGGGGATCTCCGCACCGGATGCTTGGCTCATCTGCTGCCAGAGCCGTCCACTTGCCTGCCCTTTCGTTCCCAGGCGCCCCCTTGTGAGCAGGGCCCCAGCGGATTTTCAACCGCATTGGGTGAATGGTCTTGGACACTCATCTTCCGAGTGACTGCGAGTGATTTCTGGGCGTTCGGGACGGGTTGCGAGTGTTGAAGCACACAGTACTGCATTTCCGTCCCGTTCGGTGGCCGATATAGCTCTTATCCTCCAGCTTTTCGATTGTCCCCTCATCATACACACCCAAGTATTCGTGTCTCGGGTGAATATCCTCGTATCCATCCAACTCACTCCTGACGTCCTAGGATATTGCCCTGGCCGAACATAAGTGCGAATCATAACTGCGAAGAACCACCGTGATATCTGCTCCCGAGGCTAGAGGCTCCTCTGCCAGTCCCAACGCCCGCCGAAGAGAGGGGGGGGCTACGAGAGAAATAAAACCACCGCATCCAGCATATGGTCTCGCAATCTCTCGTCCAACGATCCGGCCACGAGTCGGGCAACCTCACTGTCCATGTGGTCTGCTCCATCCAGGTCACTAATCGTTCTCGCCAGGTCCGAAGCGCGTACGAAAGGCGCGAGGTCTCAGTGTTGAAGACCTTGATCCAGTGAGATGGGGTAGGTACCTCCAGTATGGGGTGGGGTCTGTTTGGGGTGGGATCCAGCCCACGACTGGTGGTAAAAACTAACCGGTTCCGCATAGAGTTCTGGACCCGAGAGGTGAGTAGACGGTGGGGCGGGGAATGGTTGATCTGGGGGGACGTGGTGGCGGTGCGGGTTCCATGGCCCTCTCTGCTGGTGCGGCTGGTTGCGCTCCCGATGCCGCCCCGCACTGCCGAGTCCCACACCACAGGCAGGCTGTAGCCAAGATACTCTGTATATCTTGGCTGTGTCTCTACGCCTCCGTCCCGCATCCTTCGCCTCCATCCCGTCGTCCATCCTCGCTCGACCTCATCCCGAATCTGCTCCGCGCGAACGAGCGTCATGCCCACCCCAGCAGCTTTCACGTCCAGAATGGCGTTCACGGCGATCCACTCCAGTCAATGGGCTGAACACTTTCACTTTTTCCTGTCCTGTTTTCTTCTTCCTTGGCGGGGAATGCCCCACACCTCCGGAGCCGTTTTGGTTTAAATGAGAATACTTTGGCTCTCCATGATCTACATAAGGTCGCATGAGAGTATTGAATAAAAAAAAAAAAAAAAAAACCTCCGGAGCCGCCTGGTACATAGTTCACAGCGGGACCTACATAAAATCACTGGCCCTGAACTGTGCATGAGATAGCGCAGGACTGCGGCGTTGGGGGGGTTGGGGGCTATATGTGTGCGTGGGTATATCTATTCGGCGTCGGGGAGGCAGGCAGCTGACCGCACATTTGTGCATTAGAGGGCGGCCCAACAGCCGCGGTAGCCGCGCTGCGTCATGCGACGGTTGTCAGTTGACTCGCAGCAACCACCACCACATTAGCGGAAATCCCACGTAGCTCTTCTCCGGGTAATACTGTGCTGCACTCTGGTTTCATCTCGTAACTACAAGTGGTGCCGGTCAACTGCAAACTTCGGTGAGTCTTGTCGCAACACCGTCACTGCATTGCCTCTGACCAATCGAAATAAGCTCGTACAGTGGCTGGGTGCTCGGAGACTCCTCCAAGCCCTGAGGAGCCGATCCAGGCCTCGTTGTGTGGCCGGGCGCCGTCGAATGCTCTAGCCAGCACATAGCCCGCACTCAGGAACTAAGTTCTGTTATACTCTCGTGCCGGGTCTCAAGTGTTTACGCTGCTACGCTGCTTGGGGCGTTGACCTGGGAAGTCGCAGCCTGGGGGGAGAAATATCAGGAAGTCTCAGTGCGAATACCAGACACTCCAACCCACAGTCCGAGAGAGAATTTACTGCGAAAGGCCGATTGGATAGCATATCCCCGAAATACGCCATCCAACCAGTGTTGAATGGGCGCACTGAAGGCGGGATGGTCTGCTGCACACGCGAGCCTGCTTGTTGGCAATCATAAGTCGAGACGAGAACTGACGGCTCCTAGCGACGATGGCATATAACCGGTTCGGCTCTCCATAATGATGGCTACCGCGACAGCCGGTTTTCCGGGTGCAAAGGTTTTCTGGATCCGGTGTCTCGCTGCCACGAGTGCATCAAGGGCTATGATACACTGGATTCCGCCCAGTGAACTCGGTCCGATCATGGCAAGAGCTGCTCAAAACTTGCGATATGGCGTGAAGATACCGGCCTTGAACAGGGTTATTTTTTTTGTTTAATCATTAATCGCATGCGACCTATCTAGGTCATGGCGATGTACGCACTGTTCTGGTTCTCGTCCACCGCTGAACCCAAAGGCGGCTCGTTGTGGCCCCCCCTACCCTCCGCCCTGGTCTAATTTTGCTCTACCGGTCTCCTTCCGCACTTCCGCGCACATGATCTTCTGCTGGGCCTTTCAGTGGGGGCAATTCTTGAGAAGGTGCTCCCGGGTCTGGGTCCGCTACGGTCACCGCCAGCACTTGGCTGTGGGCCTGATCTTCGTCCACTTGAGGTACTGGCCAGTGAGACAATGGCTAGGCTTCAACTGGTAGAATCTCGCTGCCAGCTGCTTGTTGCTCTTCGCCGGAGCTAGGTCTGGTTTCTGAAGCGCCTTCCCCTACCAGCAGTGTTGGTATTTCTCCCGAGTGACAAGCGAATTCGCATATGCTTTTGGCTTCATGCCATTTCTTTCCCGGGGTCTCCCGCTTGAGATGTGCAAGGGGTTTGGGGAGTGGCGGTGACCGCCTGCTGTACCGGTGTGTGTATTGCTTCCATTCCACTCCGTGGCAGCCTTGAACAGGTTGTTCATGAATCATGATGTGTGTGTGGGTACCACCTAGTGATCTAGGTATGATGCACCCCGTGGGCGTCTGGCGCACACACCACGCGGGTGTCCATGCGCACCACCACCGCCACCGCCACCGCCACCCTTCCACGATCAGGGCTTCTGTTTGGGTGTTCTTGTGTCAGCTCGACCCACGGCTCTTTTGGGGGAGTTATCCGGCAGGTGCATGGGATCGGTGGGATTGAAACGGTTCAACTAATGGGGAGACGACTGCGTGCTCGTACGGTCGAACAGCAGTGGTTGCTCTGAACCTCCACCGACAGCAGTGCACTGTTTCTGCCGGTGATGGATGTGTTCTTGCTGCTTCCTCGAGCGCCACGCGGACAAGTCCTCCGATCCGCCTCTATCTTGCCCCTGTGCCTGGCCAAGATCTGAAGTCAGGCCAGTTCCCCTCTCCCCCGGAGCATGTGTGCGTGAGTCTGTGGGCCGTCACCCCGAAGGAAGGCTGCCATGCCGTGCCAGACGTGAGGTCACTGTGAGGTCACCGTGATATGATCCGCATACTACACGATCGAAGGACCTGGAGGCCTCGGGGTTTCCATCTCCTGCCCTCGGGACGTGAGATGGGAGAGGGAGGCAAGAAACGAGACGTCAATGGGGATCCCAGTTCTGTATGCGTATGGCATAAGCAACCACCACGGAGACTTGGGTGGAGGAGGGAGAGGAGGGGAGATAAATACAACTGTGGAATCCGTATTTCTCAGGAGACCAAATTCTAGTCCCTACCCCCCGGTGCAATCGTACAGACTGCCTACTTACTTCTTATAATTAACGGAACGGAAAGCGGCCGGCCTCTTTTCCCCAAGCCGGTGTTCTTTTTTTTTTTGATTGAATATATCCATTTTTAAGCTCGATATGGCAAGCGGCGGTGGTGCTACCATTTCCCCGAGTCCTAATACCGAGGGCTGTTGCGAGGAGTCCGCGATTAATAGCGTTCAGCGTGGCCGGAGCGATGTAGGGTATGCTTTCCAGCCCGACCCGGGCCCTGTTGTTCTGGCCATGTGGCAGGTGAAGCTTGACTGACCTTGTGTGCACAGATCATCAGCATGCTCTTCGCACACGGCGACACCAGCCGCCGTCCAGACAAACCGAGATGTCAGCAACGAGGTTTCACCAGCGGCGGTCCACAGACCAAACGATCCTGAGAAAGCTCCGTCCCAGGCCGGAACCACAGTCGACGTCGAGAAGCAGGAAGACTGGACCGTCCACGCAGGCCACGAACTAGCAAAGAAGCGGCATGGCACGTTGCTGCGGAATATTCGATATCAGGTGATGTCGGTGTACAGACGACTGTTCCTGTTGATATTCTTGGTGAATCTGCTGGTTGCCGTGGCGATTGCGGCGACGAAGACGTGCTCGGTGGAACGGCTTGCGGCTGCCTGTCTGGGGAATCTGGCGGCTACCGTCGTGATGCGGCATGAACACATGGTCAATCTGTTGTTCCGCAGCTTTTCGTCGGTGCCGAAGAGCTGGCCTCTCTGGATCCGACGGCACTGCGCTAAGATCTATGCTTTCGGCGGCATCCACAGCGGCTGCGCTTTCTTTGCGGTCATCTGGCTGATCTGGTTAACCGGGAACCTCACTCAGAATCGCTGCCACGGTGTACAGATAGTGAGTCTAACCTGGCGGAAATGTTTACACTGGACTGACTGACATCCGTAAAGGTAACGACCACCACTGTGGTCCTCTGCTGGATCGTGGTCTTCCTGCTCTGCCTGATGACGGCGTCTGCATACCCGTCCGTCCGCCAGTACTACCACGACTACTTCGAGATGTCCCACCGCTTCGCCGGCTGGCTTTCGGTAGCGCTAGTCTGGGGCTTGATTGTCAGCCTGACCAAAGACCTCACGGATCTCCCCATCGGCCCGTCCCTTGGGCGGGCTCTGGTCCGCACGCCGAGCTTCTGGCTACTGACGACCATCTCCCTGTGCCTCGTGTACCCGTGGTTGCACCTGCGCAAGCTCAGCGTGCGGACCGAAGTTCTCTCATCGCACGCCTGCCGCATCTACGTCAAGGACCGCTCGTACGTCCGGCCGTACCCGGGCTCTTTCGTGCGGCTGTCGCAGGCGCCACTGTTCGAATGGCACTCCTTCGCGGCCATCGCCGAGTCCGGCGGCGGTTCGGCCGACTACTCCGTCGTCGTGTCCAAGGCGGGCGACTGGACCAGCCAGATCATCGCCGATCCGCCCACGTCGATGTGGTACCGCAGCGTCCCCAGTACGTCACCATCTCTCCTCCGTGCCCCTCCCCCCCCCGCTCCGCACTCGCACTAACCTTACCGTCACCCGCCAGCCTGCGGCGTCCTCCACGTCTCCAAACTGTTCCGCAAGATCGTGCTGATCGCGACGGGCTCGGGCATCGGACCGTGTCTGGCTGTGCTCCGCGCCGGCGAGGTCTCCTGCCGCGTCCTCTGGAGCACCCGGTCCCCGCGCAAGACCTTCGGCGACGGCCTCGTCGCCGACGTCCTCAGCGCCGATAGCAACGCCGTCATCTACGATACCGCCGCCGGTGCTGGAAGGCCCGACGTCGTCAAGACGGCCTACTCGATGTACCGCGAGAGCGGCGCTGAGGCCGTCGTCATCATCAGCAACCCCAAACTGACGTACAAGGTCGTCTACGGCCTCGAGTCCAGGGGCGTACCCTCTTTCGGCGCCATCTGGGATAGCTGATGGGCGAGGATAATTGCGGGAAACGGCGTTTTGGCTGGATTTATCTCATTATTATTATTTTTGCTTTTTTTGTTGCCCTTTTTGGCTTTTTGGGTTGTTTTTTTTTGGTTATCTACATAGTTACTTACCCAACTATATTGTTCCTACCTTATGGTATTATCCGGAGCCAGCAGCAGATACGAAGAGAGGACTGGACGTGCCTGTAGAACCCTCTACCTACATACATTCTTACATATACATAACGCATAGTTATATCGGTAGGGGATGAGGCTACGGCTAGAGAACGATACAACACAATACAACACACTGATGCCTAATTCCACTTCGCAGCACACAGCGCCGACCCAGACGGGAATTGCCATGTCGCCTGCTTGCTCCGTACGTACGTTTCTGGTGCGGCTGAGCCCGACCTCCATCACCTCAGCTCAACTGCGATTCGGATTGGCTTTTGTCGCTAGGAATAGTTCACACCCACGATAGATACGAGAAGGTACATACATATCTCTCAACATCGTACGTCACCCAGCTTCCTGCCGAGTCCTGACACCTTCGTTTCCCTATCGACACACGCATATCTATCTACTCTAGCTCAATCCGCCCGCGCCCCGCCATGCGCACACACACTAGCAACGATGCGCACCAGCTCATGATCCCACGCCGGGCGGCCAATAGATTTTGTCGGTGGGCCGGGCCAACACAACATTTCTTCGAAGCGGGGAGTCGGGAGGGGGGGGCCGGACCCAATCGGACATGGTGAAAACCTATTTGCTCGCATCCCTCCTCTGCTCGTCGTCACGACATGGTCCGGCCCAACCCAGCCCAGCCCACAGTCAAATCAGTTAGCAGAAGGGTATCTAGAGCATAATAGGCATCGGCTTTTCAGCTCCTCTCCCTCCTCCTCCACCTCCACCTCCACCTCCTCCTCCTCCTCCTCCTCCTCTTCCTCGTCGTCGTCGTCGTCAAATCTTCACGCATCCTACTCCCATATCCAGTCGCTATCAATTCATATACATATATATATACATATAAAAATGGAACGAAAGGGCGTGTTGTCTCTATTCTTCGCCGCCAAAAAGAAAGTGAACCCGAAACCGAACCCGAAACCGAACCCGAGCCCGAACCCAAGCCAGAAGCTGGGCCAGAAGCCGAGTCTAAGCGCGCGAGCCCAGAAGCCGGGTCCGAGCACGCGAGTCTTGAGGTCTGCGGTATGCATCCTCAGTTGACTGCTCAATTGGGAGTCCCCGTCGAGCTGACTGTCCGACAGAAGGTGCAAATACGCTCCCCCATCACCACCGTTGCCACCACCACCGCCGCCAGCGTCGCCAGCGTCGCCACTGTCGCCACCACAGCTAATGCAACCGCAGCCGCAACCGCAACCGCAACCGTCGGCGCCCCGTCGTCGCGGTCCGTTGGTAGGATCTGCCTGCATTGCCGCTACTGCAAGCCAATGTACTACGCCGAGACGGCCGCCCCCGATTTCTGCTGGGTGTGTCAGGACTGTCTGCAGTTCGCCGTGCGGCGGGCGGTCAGGGCCGGCAGAACTCCGGTCTGTCCGCGGGCGGGATGCGAAAGCCCACTCGGCCATGGGGATGCTCGAGCGTTGGACGAAGTTCGGATCTACGCGGAAGCGTAAGTCTCTTCCTCAAGACACCGCCTCGAGGGGTGCTGATAGGGGTGGCTGGGACGTGGGGGGGCTGTGGGGATATAGATATGCGCTCTCTCACCCGTCCGAGCCGCAGCTCGACTGCATAGTGTGTCTGACAGCGCAGCCGATCTCGGTATTCCCGTTGGCGCCGACGTCGTCGTGCAGACACGCGCGCAAGCTGTGTCTACCGTGCATCCAGCAGCTGCTCGCGCACGCGCTGTCGGGCAGCGCGTGGACCGACCCCCGGTGTCCCGAGTGCAGCAGCGGATTCACCGCCGCCGACGTCCAGCGCTTCGGCAGCCCCGCGCAGAGCGCCGTCTTCGCCGACCGCGCCACCCGCCGCTTCCTCCAGTCGCTGCCGGAGTACAGGGAGTGCATCGCGTCCGGCTGCGGCAGCAGCCAGCTCCACGACGGCGGCGCCGACAGGCCCATCGTCACCTGTCGTGCCTGCGGCCACAAGACGTGCTTCAACCACCGCGACACGCCCTGGCACGTCGCGCTGTCGTGCGAGGAGTACGACGAGGACCTCCGTCTGGCTGGCTTGTTGCAATCCGAGGGCCCGATGGGCGAGCGCGAGCTGGCACTCGAATTGAGCGAGAGACTCGTCAGGGAACAGACGAAACCCTGCCCTGGATGCAAGTTCGACATCATGAAGACTGGTGGCTGCCAACACATGACGTGCGGGAAGTGCGGCTTCGAGTTTTGCTGGGAATGCAAGGCCGACTACGCCGACATCCGACGGTTGGGGCGGGGGAGCCATAACGAAGGGTGCACCTACAAGACTTAAGCGGAGGAGGTTCGCATATGGCATTTTTGATTGTGGCTGGGCCGTGAAAGGCGGTAATCTGTGACATCCAGAGCCAGATTTAATGATATGAATCCTGTGACCGTGATCCCACGCGTGCACTGCACGGAACGAAGAGCCCACATCTTGTATTCCCCCCTCAACTGCCCTGCAATCCACAGCCCCTTCATCGACGTCCACTCCCCCCCCCCGCGCGCCCAAAAATATCGTCCAACAACCACCCCTCCACTTCCGCCCCCTCCAGCAGTACGCTCCTCGCAGGCGGCTGCCACTGCGGCGCACTAATACAGCAGCTCCCCCGGTGGTCACGCCGGTCTTCTGCGAACCCGTCTCGTCTGCAACCCGCCTTTACGGGGAGAAGAACCCCGACGATGGCGGCGGCGAGGACTGCGCCGTCGTTAGCATCGCCAGCCTCGATAAAGAGGGCATCGAGAAGGCTCTTAAGCCGGCACACCATACGTAGTAGCGCGACGCTGTGGCGTGGTTCAGGTATATGATCCTCAAGGGGCGGCATCGCGGCGATGGAGAAGTTGGAGAGCTATCAGTAGATTTGCGGGGTTGCGGTGGCAACTAGGCGACGAACGGATGTATGGCTTGCGCTCTCACAAGTCTCCCGCGCAATCGTAATCTCGAGCCGCCGCCAAGCATGCCATTATGTACATAGAATATGCGGTGCCTACTCCTCGAAAGCCCCCCCAAAGCCCACCAGTCGTATCCTCCTCGCATCCCGCGGATGGAGCTCTGCTACCTTCGCTCTGACCAGGAACCTAGCCACCGCGCTCTCCATCTCCAGTTCGACGTACGCATCTGCTTCGAGACTCTTATTCATCAGCAGCTCGAGCAGGCCGCGCATCTCATCGTCGACATCCTCCTCCTCACTCTCCTCCTCCTCCGCGTTCTTCGCGTGTCTCGCGCGCCGTTTCTTCCTCGCCCTGAACGCCTGCTCGAGGGTGATCTGGCCGCCGGCGCCGGCTCTGCCGACGGCCTTCTTGGCATCGACGTCGACATCCGCGCACTCGGCGATGGGGCCGCCGAGCTCTTCGATCTCGAGCCGAGCCTTGAGCGCGGTGCCAAAGAAGGCTTGGAGCGCCTTCATAGTCCTCGCGGACCTGCGTCTGGTGTCCCTGAGCTTCGCCCTCAGCTCGGCGACGCCGTCAGCATGCGGTCCGCCGCCGCCGCGCTCGAGCTCCTGCACGCGGCTCTCGAGGGCATCGCCGAGGGCGTGGAGCTCGGCGAGCGTCGTCTCCGCGTGCGCCAGCTCGCGCCGGGCGTCGGCCAGCTCCGCGCGCGCGCGCGGGATCCGCGCCGCGTTGCAGCCGATGCTGCGCTGCACCGCGCGGTACCCCAGCAGCAGGTTCAGCGGGCTGCTCGCGGACGGCAGGTACCCCGTCGTCGCGAACGTCTCGCGGTTCGCCACCACCTGCGCCCGCTGGTGCCGCCGCGACCGTGATGCGTCCGACGCCGGAGACGCCAGCTGTGGTGCGAGCGTCGAGATCGTCAGCTCCTCGTCGATTATCAGCCGCCGCAGCGCCGTCGTCGCCGCCTGCAGGTCCGCTTCGTAGCTGGGGCTGGCCGCCGCCGCGATCGTGCTGGACGGTGCTGACGTCGAGGACGATAGGTGTGAATGCGCACGAGAGACCGCGTGCAGACGCGCGAGCTCGCGGATGAGCGTGGGATTGAAGTGCGGGGCGTTGGCGGCGGGGGCCGCCATTGTTGCTGTGCTGATGGGTGGTGGAGAGCAGGGAAGACGCGTAGACGAGGGGGTGACAGAACTTACTGTCATGTGATTACCATGGCCCAGCACTGCCAGGGTACGCCCCACTGCTAGCGTTCACGAATCATGGTCGTAGAAGAGACCCAACAAATCTATCGCTGATATGTACACGCATTTTAACCAGAGTGAATCACCCGTAAACATCTACCCATCTATCCATCCATCCATCCATCCATCCAGGATAAGCAAAGAAAACAACAAACCTCTTCGGCCTTGCCGATGGCGGCCAACACTGCTGGCCCCCCAGGGCGTGTAAACACCACTAAATACCCCCTTAGTAAGTCCTCGCAATATCCCAACAGGTCCTCTTCGCCTCCTCACCGGCCGCCTCCGCATGCTTCTTCAGAATGGCGGCAATCTCGGTTTCCTCGGCGTGTAGATGCGCACCACTCTCCTTGAGCAGCTTGACATTCTCGACCTTCCCTGCCTCCGCAGCAAGGAACAACGGCGTTCGTCCATCGCGATTCCGAAGATGGACACTGGCCCCTTGGCTCAGGAAGTCTCGGAGGATCTCTAAGCTGGGAGAACTCGCGGCGATGTGCTGTTTGCGGGAAAAAAAAAAAAGGTGTCAAGTTAGTATCTAGCAATGAAGGGATAGGCCATGGAGAAGTAATAAAAAAAAACCCCCGCCACTCACCAATGGGGTATTCCCGGAATAATCGAACTGATTGAGCAAGAATTGATTCGACTCCTTAATGATGATCCTGATGTCATCCAAGTTCTGATCTTGGATAGCGTAACCCAAAGCACTCAACGAGGACAACGCGGGCGGGAGCTCCGCATTAGGGTGCGAGAAGTGAATCTCGGATTGCTCCGTGAGCTCTCCGCGCATGGACCGAGACATGAGTTTTCTGATCTCTGCTGCCGTGAGTGTCGGGTTGGCGAGAAGGCAGGAGAGCTTTGTAAGCGCGGCTGGGGGTGTCAGCGTGATGTGGTAGCAGACAGAACTAGGACTGACATACCCTCGGTTGTCATGTCGAGACCGAATACTACCCCAGCTCTCGCCAGTGCCGTTGCGGACGCATACAGAGGACTGACGGTCCCGATTAGGCCTAAGACACCGTCAACCGGTGGCTCGGCCAGACGCAGTGGGACAACTGACACTGCGTGACATTCACGACGACGATACCCCGCTCGATCCCATCCCGCAGTGCATCAGTGAGCTCCGCATCTTCCGGGGCGTTCCCAGCACCGAATGTCTCAAGGATCAATCCCTTCAGTCCAGGCAGCTGCAGAACGCCGCGGACCATCTGCGGTAGGATTCCCGGAAACACCCGCAGACAGGCCACATGGCTCGTTTTGAACTCCGTCTGGACGCTGAAAGGAGAGATCCTGGCCGGACGTCGAACGACGCCCCAGTTCACCGTCGTCGAAATCCCGACCTTCGCCAGCGCCGGGTGATTGGGCGAGGCAAAGGCAGCAAAGTCGTGCGCGTTGGTTTTGGTTGCCCGGTTTCCTCGAAACAGCTTGTGATTGAAGAACAGGCACACCTCCGGAATCATGTAGTGACCGGCGATGATGAGACTGCCGAGGAGGTTGTCGGCGGCATCGTTGTGCAGCTCGGACATAGGGGCCTGGGAACCACTTATTCAAAGTCAGCATCTGCGCCAGTCTGGACCGGCAATATCCTTACGTCACGATCACTGGCTTTCCGAGATTGTTGATCATGAAGCTCAATGCCGAGCTCGTGTACGCCAGACTATCGGTTCCGTGCAGGATCACGAAGGAATCAAACAGCTGGTAGTTGCCTGGAGCCCGAGTCAGAATCTTCCTAACCGCGAAGTGCAGGAGGCCGTACGCTCAATGGCCTTCGCAATCTTGACCCAGCCCTTGGCATTGATACTCGAGCTATCAAGCAACGGATTGAACTCCAATCCAGCGAACCGTATGCGCCTCGAATACTTCGAAGGCGGTGTCCCTGGAAATAACAGTCAGCCGCAACTGCCCGCAGCGGACCCACTGCCTCAACTTACGCAACGTGTCAACCATCGTCACTTTTCCATCCTCCATGACTACCGGCACTGGCCTCGTCGGCGAGCCGTCATTGAACGACGGCCGCGGTCTCAGGGCGCTATCTAAGAACCCCGTAGCCTATTTCCCATAGACTTAGCTCCAGCACGACTCTGGACAGAATCCCATATCGGCAGGTCTCACCGGAACGTAGCCATTCTCGCTCCTGTGCATGCAGATAGTCCCGCCGGTCATGATGATCAGCACCCGGCTCTCGGGCAGGTTATCCACAAGCTCGGCGTGGAGTTGGAGGCCGAGATTGAGGTTGTAAGTCGACGCCGTGGGCGACGGTGCTGCGGTCGTCACATTGCTGCGGAAGCCGCTATAGAACTCGGTCGGCGGCGGAGAAAAAGGTGGGGGCATTGTCGCCGGTGGTAGCGGGTGGTTGCTAGTGTGATAAGCTGTCCGCCGGCGCGGGGGGTAGTCAGCCAGCTTCTCGTCCGCTGTTCTCCCCGTGGATGTGATTGCAGCTATTTTTGCGGAAGGGCAGATATGTAGTTGAGCTGCGAGGTCTGGTTTCGGCGGAGTCTCGGGGGGAACAACCAGTAGCGTATATTCTCCACAAAGCGTGCGTGCCGGCGAAAAATAAATAGATAGTCTAACCGTGTGGCTTCTCGATAATTACCGGGGGGGGGGGGAGGCAAAAAGTAACGGTCTATGGTCCGCACCAGTCGGATAGCTCCTGTCGTCGTGCTCCATTCACTCTATTTATCACCTCCCCTTCTCCTGGAACAACTCCTTTGCAGTCATACATGGCGGTAAAGCGCGCGTTGTCGTAAGAGAAACGAAACGGAAAAAAAAGACGCATATCCACGGCATCGGATCAGCATGCATGTGCAGGGACGGTACACTATGCTGCGATGGGATCCCACCGTCGATGTAAACGACCACTAACCCTCTGGTTCCTTTCGAGGCACCTCCAAGCGAGCACCGTTGAGCTGCGTCGCCCAAAGAACGGGCTGCTGACCAGTAGTCGAGGTTTTTTGGTTTACATACATACGTATGTATCTAGACTATTCATTTCTCGCATGCGACCGTTGGAGATCATTACGTATCTACATACAAACCCCGGGCGACTTAGCCAGCACCAGCCGGACACGCCCAGCCGACGTTCGGTCACTGAGCTCCGCAACGGATCATGGCCGCTCCGGATATCTTCCACGTCTGGCCTTCTACTTCGAGCATACGTACATACATACCGATCGAGAGAGAGAACGCGGGAGCTCTGTCGAGGCGACCGTCCGACTTGCAAGTGCTCTGCTTACGTATGGGGTGCATACCTGCGCAACGGTGCTGACAGCAGGATTGGAGGTAGTTGGATGTGCACTTCACTCGTCGCCTTCTGTGGCGGCATTCGTTACGCACCAAAATATCACCTGTGTTCGGTTCTGTTCCATCTCGCCGTGGTCCACCGGGGGTTGTGGACTGCCGACAACAATCGCTCTTGGGTTCTCCGCTTTCCGGCCCAAGACCGACGTCCGGGTCCGGTGAAGGTGATCGCAGTGGGGGGTCTACTGGCAATGGTTGTCTTTTGTGCGGTGAGTGATCGCGACGAGCAACACAGAGCCGCAGACCCGGGCAGTTGTGACTGATTGCGCATCTATTCGAAGAAACCAACCATGGCGGCGGACAGTGGCGGTCTTTCCGTAGGAGAGGTGGCATGGAGAATCTCTTTCTCTCTGCCACCGCAGCTTGTGATTCTTGGCGAACCACCAGCACATCCAATATGCCATGGCGTGCGTGAAAGCGCCACAGTCCTCCATTCCAAGCCGCCGAAACGATTTCTCTCCGCTGCCGTCCGCCGACAGCACAATCCGCGCACAGGAGAACCGCCACGGGAAGCAGCAAGCAGCGTTTAGCCCAACAGGGTCTACCTTTTGCCTCGGTGCGGTGGCATTGACAACCGTGGCTGTGGCTGCGGCTGCGGCTGTGGCTGTGTTTCAACATTCCAGTACATACCCTGGTCTCCCGCCTAACCAAGCGCCTAATCGATCTGCTTGGAACGGGACGGCGCCAATCGGTTGGCTGGTATCACTCGGCACGGTTTGCGTCTCACTTTCTGGATCAGCTGCGAGGTCAGCTGGATACCTATTCTCCCATACCGGCGGACACGGCTGCCGAATGTTCTTCTCTCCTCTACCGAGGCCAGCCATATCTGAGTGGGCTGAGTGCACGACACGGCAGCGCTCAGTGACGAGGAATGTTTTAGACGGGCAGCTGCGTCGGTGGCGGCTCGGCACCTGGCCAGTTTGGCGGATGCACCATCAGGTAGTATCCGCCCTTCGATGGATCCCACCACGGTCCATACCATGCATGAGCCGGCGAAGACTCCAGTTTGCCCATCCACTCTCCAGAAGCGCGAGGAAGCAGCGGTTCTGTAGTACTCTCTACCACCTGCGACCGCGGCTGAGTGGACGACTCTGTCGAGCACGGAGAACAAGGACAAGGCCGGGTCAAGCATGGGGCCTCGGGGGGCCGTTTTGTGCGGAAGGAGCTTCACGATGGCCAGAAATCTAGAAGCAACTTCGTTCGCCCCCAGACTATATTGGTTCGGGCCCACGTCAATTCCACTGTGGCAATGCGTCCGTTGGAAGTGATCCTGCGAGCTCGATCGGGATTAATACCGTGCAGAGGTTCAACCGCCACCGCAAACATGTCAACTAGGTACTCAGCCCCAAACGGTGGCGACTCGTTGCCAGCGTCGCTGCGCGACTGCGTGGCCGCGCCCGACATGGCCGCAGTAGAACATTCCTGATGCCGCCGGCCCACCAGACTTTGCTAGTGCAAGCCAGCACACGCACGGAAAGCCACCTGCGCCGTGGCCCAGCCAGCGAGAGCAAATCTGCTGGACTGCGCTTGATGTTGCGAAAGCCCCTGCTGGACTGGTATAAATCCCCCGCTTTTCCCGTGGCTGGCTGGCTCTCACCACATCGCCTCCCACATCCACAGCTGTGTTCCCGCACCCTCAGCCACAGCCACGCCTACAACACACCATGTTCCGCTGCGACATCTGCTCCCGGTCTTTCAAGACCGTCGGCGCAGTGAAGCAACACATCGAGGCGAAATACCACTCTCTCCCCGAAGTTTATTGCACTCCGTGTGGCCGTACGTTCGGCAGCCCGATGTCGCTGGAACAGCATGTGCTGAGCTCTAAGAAACACGGAGAGACGTGCCAACTCTCGGATGGAGCATCCGCGACCGACACGGCCCGCCCCGAGCGACGCACGCAGATCGCAGGTCCTTATTGCGAGCTGTGCGATCGCTACTTCGCCTTCGAGGTCGCATTGCAGCAACATCTCAACGAATCACCTCGCCATGTCCACGAGTTCCGATGCGTCATATGCGACCGTAGCTTTGCAAATGGACTTGCACTGTCGGTGCACGATTGCACGCACCCCAGAGAGACCCCTGCCGCTGCCGTGAAAGCACGCAAACACTGCACCCAATGCAACAAGCGGTTCAGGTCCCAAGCAGCGTGTCAACAACACTTGACGTCGATGGTCCACCAACCCATCTGCGAAAATATTCAGTGTCCATCCTGCGAGAAGACGTTTGCTGCATTCTCGTCGGCTGTGCAGCACCTCGAGAGCGGACAGTGCACGGGCGGCCCGATGAAGACGATGGTCGATGCGGCCATCATGGCGGCGGATCCGAATGGGGTGCTGGTTGGCGCTCCGAGCGGACATGTTGAAGTGGAAGAGGAGGAGGAGGAGGAGGAGGAGGAGGAGGAGGAGGGGGAGGGGGAGCAGAAGGAGGAGAGATATTTCGAGGGGTGGAACCCAGATGACGTTCTGGGCTGGAGGGGCGGATCGCACTGGGACTCTGACAGCGACAACGAAAGCGGGGTCAAAATCCACACCCCTACGTCCAGCCGGTCCTCCTCCTCGTTCGCGCCGACGATCCCTGGGCGGCTCGACTGCCCTCTGTGTCCCGATCGCCCGCCATTCGTCAACGCCTGCGCGCTGCAACAGCACATGGAATCCACCACCGTCCATGAGCCTTACATCTACCACTGCCCGACGGCGCTCGGCGGCGGCAGTCCGGAGAAGAGATTCCGCGCGGCGAGCGCGCTGATCCAGCACCTCGAAGCCGAAGCCTGTCGCGGCGGCTGGAAGACGTGGATGGCTGTGATCGAGATGCTGAACAAAGATCTGAAGGAGAAGCTCGGAGTGCAGGAGGTCAGGCCGCTGAAGAGAAACGACGGTTAGTCGCAGGTATATGTGCCTTCTCAGGTGCATAGTAGGGGCGGTAGATGCCAATCAGTGCAGGGCTCAATCGTTAGAGTTAGAGTTATGGAGGTATATAATCGAAGCGTATTTAGGCGGACACTAGAGCTATCCTATACAGTTGTGCCACTACGATGGTCCAATAATGTCTGCGCGTTACTACCACATTAGATGGCCACTACGCTGCGCCGACGAATGCGAACGTCGCAAAACGGAGATGTGACGATACACATCTATCGGCAGCTGCACACCGCAATGCCCCCAGGTTGTTTCTGCCGGCGGAATCCCGGGACAGCCCAACTGCAGTAGGGCCGGAGCCATCCCATGACCGGACGTAGCAGTCAGCTGTTATATAGCGCCAGGGAAGCACCCATATGTAGCACTGGAAAACTCCCTTTATACATACATAGGCGAACATGCACCACTCCACCACAGTAGACGTCGTCCCCACCTCCATCGACCCGTCCGATACATGGCTGCGTGTGCCGAAACGCCCCCACATCCAGCTCGAAGCGCATCCATGGACAGGATTGGATTATTCACAGCACCCCTGATTAGCGGTGCTCGCCCGCCCTTCTCGACAAAGCAGGCCTTTCTTTGCCCTTCCCCCTGGCTTCTTCTTCCGTGAGCACCAAACGCGCAACGTCCCGATTGGCCGACAACGCCGTGGCGCGAACCTCGTTGACGGACGCACCCTTATCTGTTCGCCGCCGCGCTGTGCACCCACTCCAGGTGGATGTCGAATAATAGTTAGGTATATAGGCGCCAAAATTGCCGACGCATGGGAATGTCGAGGAAACGGAGGGATGGATACATATGATGATATCGACAGCTGCTGAGCTGTACCCTAGGGTAGAGTAGAGCGTTCCTCAACCTGATTCAGCAACTTCCGGGGAAAACGGACTCCTTGGAGAACAAGCTCTGTCTCGTCGGGCTATCCTACCTCGTAAACGCGAGGTCATAGGGTAGAGCACTGTCTGGGCGATCGTCACTTCCGGACTGGAAGGCATCCCCAAGGAGCCAATGTTCCGCTGCCAAGGCTCCACTATTGGCTGGCATACGTAGTTACATACATAGCACATCGTCGACTGAACTCTGGACTCCGGAAGCTCCGACTCCGCATCCAGTAGGTCCATCATACCATCATGCTAAACTAAGGAGCTGTCGCCATAAAACCCCGCTTCTTCCCATCACAATCCGCGATCCGAATATTTCATCAAACACTCGGAGAAAAAAGAAAAAAACAGCCATCAAGATGGCCACTACTCCCGCGCCCGTCCTCGAGCTCGCAACCCTGCGCATCACCGTCTCGCAAGAAGAGGCGCTCGCGAAGCAGACGGCGCCCATCAATAACACCCTCCGGAAGGCGCCAGGTTTCCGGCACATCACGTGGGGGTTCCAGGACGAGGACCCAACGGTTCTGATCTGGCTTATCGGTAGGTTGTCCATGGTGTGTGGAGCTGACTGTCTGTCTGGATGGACTGGGTGGGTGGGTGGATAATGAGCGGGGATGTGCTGACAAACGCACGACGCCCAGGATGGGAGACCCTCGCGCACCACAAGCGTCTGGTCGCGTCGCCGGAGTACGGTCCGTTCGTGGAGGAGATCAGCGCGTTCGCGTCTCTGTCGCGGATCCACGCGCCGCTGACGGTGCCCTCGGGGGCGGCGGTGGTGGAGTGGGTCTCGTTCACGCTCGCGCCGGACACCGACAGGGTCGGTTTCGTCGGCCGCGCCCGCGTGCTCGAGGACGAGCTACGCGGCGCGAGGGGCTTCCACGGCGTCAGCTCCGCGGGCGTCATCGAGAACGAGAGCGCCGTCGTCGCCCTCGTCGGCTGGGACTCCGTGCAGGCCCACGAGGACTGGAAGAAGGGCCAGCACCCGGACGTCACTAAGAGACTCCTGGACGTCTTCCAGGGGAAAGATGTCGCCAATGCCTCCGTGTGGCATGTCGTCGTGGATGGTGAGGCTGGACCCGTGTAGCCACCGGAGAGGAGAGGGAGGGATGTCCTTATGTACTGGTAGAGCGATGTATCATATGCTGTGAGACTGGGACGTTCGGTCAACGTCGGAGTCGGGTGATATCGAATAAGTCAGGTCTTTCGCAAATCTCTCGGCGAACTGCCTTCTCTAAATATATTTTGAACGTAGTACAGTCGCAGCACACCTCCCAGAATAATCCCGCTAGAAACAGTTCACTCTTGTGAGAGAACCCCAAACGTCGTCAAAGTGCGCCGTTGAGCGATCCTTGATCGCGCGCCGTCAGCTTTCCAGAGAGTCTTGTTGAAACGGATTCTCCTGCGGTCCCATTCGTTGGCACCGGATCGCAATACGGGCCTGGTCCTCAGGGTGAGTTTTCTCGTCATAACAGCCTGTCCTTGACTTGACCAAGGTACCCACAATGCGCGGGGTCCTTTGATCGCTTCCCCAGGCCCTCCTGGCGTAGTTACTAACACGTCTCCAGCCCAAAGACTAGTTCCGCTACCTCAAGCCACTTTGGCCGTATTGGACGGATCTCCACATCCTTGGGCACTGTCTAGACTCTGAACTCTCCCGTACATACATGCCACTCTGAGGTCTTGCCAAAGGAATATGTGTTCTTGATGGCAACCCTCTCGTTTTGCTGGTCGGTTTGTCGGCTAAGTCTTGGCGGCGGCGTTCTCTCGTCGGCATTCACCCGAACTGTCAGGATATGACATATGCCGTGACAGATGCAAATGTGGTCCGAGTGAGGTTCCGCTGTGGAGTCTGTTGCCGTTCGTCCGGCGGCTGCGCATGACGGGCTGGAGGGGGCCACCGCAGGGAATATCATTTGCAGTGTAACCCGCTACGGCCACCATCTAATAAGCGCGTTTACCGCCGTTAATGACAACATCACTGTTGGCTCTTCGGTCCTGAGCCGATCTCCCAACGACGACAAAGGCCACGAGGTGCTCCAGGAACATACCCTTTCCTCACAGGAAAAAACCGAAGGACCCGTGTCTACGTTCCTTTACCTACTGGTAACTAGCACGGTTCGTCACGGTCGGGAAAGGTACCATATCAAGAGCACATAGGTAGGTAGGTAGTTGGGGCTAATACCAGCGATACAAGCAAATGCTCCACGAAGCCGGACACGAATATGGTAGGATAGAAAACAAACACAAAGAGCCCCAATTAAAGGAGGAAGGATCGTAAATTCACGCTAGGTACCAGGAAATAGAACTAGATCACATGAAATGCGACGTACCCTGTCAAAACGCTTTTCTCCTACTCGCAGTTGGGGAAGTTCTGTCCAGTGTTTGCTCTCAGGCGCTGGCGTTTCTGCTTGCCGTTCTCACCGACCCTCGCGTAGTGGTCCCACTGGAGGTGTGAGAGCTCACGGTCGGCGTAGTCGCGGACGAAGAAGGCCTTGCCCTCGAAGCCGCAGCGCAAGTCGAAGTAGCGCTTCGCCATGATGCACTCGCGGACCGAGAAGAACCGAAGCATCACCGAAGTGTTGCTAGGGGCACCGGCGGGCGGCTGTGGCTTCCCTTTGCGACCGGCTACTTGACCTGGGAAGGTGACGAACTCGAAAGACTAGAGTATCGGAAACGAAGTTTATCAGCAATGGGGAGAGGAAAACACTTGAAAGCGGGATCTTACAGTCCCACCACCAGTTCCCTGGTAAGGAGAGAAACGAAGTTGCTGCAGCTCGAACAGAACCACCTCGAGACTGCTGAGAACCTTGAGCTGCCTGGTAGCACCTTTGGCGATCTCCTCATTCATGTCACAGAACCAAGTATCATCCAAGAGGAACCACTTGAGAAGCTGGGCCTCGATGTCCTTGTAAAGCCAACCGCTCTGGTCGAGCTTTCTACCGGAAGCGTCGTGACCCCAGAAACGAAGGCTAACCTCCGGGAGATGTTTCTTGACCAAGTAGACCTTCTTGACGCCTTGCTGTTCGGGGGTACTCTGCACGATTCCACACGGAGTCTCGCCGGAATACTCGTCACCGTGAAGTAGCCGGTGGCCATGAGGAGCACGCAGGGACAGAAAGAACCCATGCTTGTCGGCGTATTTCTTGAATCCTTCAGCACCCTTGGGGTCCATGAAGGTGACCACCGCAACCTGGACTTGAGGCTGGTAGTGAAGAGGTGCGAAGTGGACTTGACGCAAACCACCAGGAGCGGTAAGGGAATGGACAAGGTCGCGGATGCGCAATTCCTTTGGAAGGGGGTAGATGATGAGTGTTTGATTGGCGATCGGAGGCTTATTGCCCTGCGGCTGCAGGACAGGTGCGGGAGGGTCGTTATTGATGACCACACGACGCTCACGGTTGGGGGCTGAGAAAGTAACTGTCAGGATCGCACTGCGGACGAGGGGGCGAAATGGAAACAAACTTGGGGGGGGCCAGCCACCAGCTCGCGAAGATGAGACCACTGGGGTGATCTGCTTACTCTTTCTTCCGCCCTGAGCAAGAGCCGCGGTGGCCTGAGAATGAGCAGCGGGAACCTGAGTGTCAACAGCGGGCTTCGGCCACTCGACGCCAGCAGCTCTCGCGGCAGCGATTGGGCCCGCTCGATGGCCAGGTACAGACTCAAACACACGGGCGAGGAGAAAGAGGTCGAGAACCATGTCACGCGGGAGCGTGATCATGTCCGAAGTGGTTCCGGCCTGAGGGTTGACTGGGGATTTGGGAGTGGGTGGCTGAGGCATCTCGTACTCTTGAGAAATGTAATGGTCAGGGGTGGTATCTTCAGGGAAAAGGGTTGGCTTGCGGATAGGAGTAGGAGAACAAGGACTTTTCTGCGGCTTGTTAAAAATCCCCGCTGGTGCGGAGCGCTCCGGCGATCTCGGAGCCTCGAGAGATGCCGTACCACTATTTATGGGCGCGATAACCCCCAACTGCGGCGCCGAAAGGACGGGCTCAATGGATTCTATGACAGAAGCAGACGTACCCCCGCTGGCCGCTCCATATTCCAACACCTCGCCATCGACAAAAGCCGATGGGTCGGTATCATATTCTAATTCCGAGTCAGCTTCAGAAGCGTCCAGCTTGCGAGTATTTCATTTGCTATATTTTGGAACTGACCCTTTCTCTCACCCTCTGACTCCGAAGAGTTGGTTTCCAGACGCCCGGCAGGCGACTCGCCCATTGCCTGTAGCTTTTCTTTCCTTGTGGGCTTCTTGGTTGGATCCATTTTTGGCTGGGCCCGGCTAGAAAGGGGGTCTTCGGATGCGACAGGTGGATTGTTGTTAAGATGTGTTGTGATTGGCAAAGGAGTAAAGGAAATGAAGGATGGTAGTTTGTTTTTCTAGAGCCGAACGAATGATAATCTATGACACATTGGACCTCTTATCGGCCCATCATATCTCGATCATCGCGATATTCTAGTACCGTTCCAACGTCTCGGATTATGTATTCCTTACATACTCCCCGCACAAGGGCGGATGGTCCTGTCGCCGGCCAACTGCAGGAAGGTCATGACGGCTTGCATCCAGCCAGTCGCCATGTTCGGCTCGGAGCTGTGGTGGAAGGGAGACCAGACCAGGGCACCATCGGTCAGGCAAACGAGTTGCAGCTTCTGGTCAACCAAGAGGCGCGTGCGACCACAGGCTGTTTCCGGACGACCAACCTGGAGGCTCTGTCTATGGTGTCGGGACCCAGACCAGCGGCAGCCCAACTGGAGAACAAGCAGCGGCGAGTCGGGCTACGGCTGCTCAGCCTCCCACGGGCGATCAGGCAAGAGTAGTGGTGGGTGCCCCAACGGCCATCGGGAAGCGGGAAAGCACAGTTCTGCCAGAGGAACCAGAGACACTCGACGCGGAACTGTTGCAGGAAGAGGAGGGCGAAGTCAAGGCTGAGGCAGAGAAGCGTCGGCCCGGACTGGCCATGTTCACGGACGGATCGCGACTAGACGATGGCGCCACCGGATACTCGATGGTATGGCAGAACGGGCGATCTCGGGTGGACATCAAACCCACATGAGTCACAACCAAGAGGCCTACGATGCGGAGTGTGTTGCCCTCGCCAGGGCACTGAAAACGGCTTCGAGAAGACAAACGCTCCCCAAAAGGGTCACGATCTTCACGGACGCTGAGGCTGCCATCAGGCGGATGGCCTCGGAGGAACCTGGCCCCGGCCAGATGTACGCGCTCCAGACACGGAAGCACATCGCGGTGCTACGGGGGGTCAGGCCGGACATCGCCATCGAGATCCGGTGGCGCCCGGCGCACAAGGGGGTCCCAGGAAACGAGAAGGCTGACGAATGAGCCAAGCTCGCGGCGGAGGAGCCAGACGCCTGCGGAGTGGAATGGCTAGGATACTCGGACCGGACGGGGGCGCGCGCGATGCCACTCCCCAGATCCCCCGCACACCTTAAGCAGGAGATCTCCGAGAAGAAGTGGGCGGAAGCCCGCCGATGGGCTGGAGGCCGGGGCTCCAGGAAGAAATACAAGATGCCGAGCAGGCAGAAGCCGGACGGCACGGTTGCGGGTAGCTCCAAGAGGCGTGAGGACTGGGCAATGGATCACCGTTCGATCGCCTCGAGGCCCTGCCAGCTGAAGACAGGCCACTGCCTCACCGGGCAGCACCTACACCGGGCGAAGAGTCGGCCCACCACCCGCTGCTGGTGGTGTCCGTACCGGACGCAGACGCGGGATCACCTCTTCACGGTGTGTCCCGAGTGGAAAGCCCAGCAGAAGAACTTGTGGGCAGAGGTTAGGAAGGAAGTTGGGAGGGGGAAAGACCGGTTCAAAATTCGCGACCGCCTTGCCTATAGGAGGTGCAGCCAGGCGGTGCTAGACTCCCTCTCCACTGCGGATGTGGGAGGGTTGGTTCCGGCTGTGGAAGACGCGGTGAGCGAGGTGTCAGAGTGGGAGCGTCGGGAGCGTGGGGAGCGTGAGGAGAAGCGGAGGGTGGAGGCCGAGGAGCTGGGTGCCGGAAGGGAGGAACCGCTGTTTTTCCCGACACCCTCCTTCATGGCATCTGCGGAAGAGGAGTAGGGGGCGGATCTCGGTTTCCTTTGTTCCTTCCTTTGTTTCTCTTTTGTCATTCCCTTTGTGGCTTCTTTTCCTTGGTGCGTATTTTATTCTCTTGGGACAGGCCTGGGCGGAGGGCAAAGGGGAGCTTGCAATGGGCGGACTGCGGACGGGAAAACCCGACAGTGTGTATCTCAGCATGTCAGCATGTCACATACGAGTAACTAATAAATACACAGAAATAAATAAATAAAAATCAGCTCTTGTCGATTGAGTATCAGATAATCCATCTTGTTTCAAGGAACCTGCTCGGTCTATTTCATATTCCAATAACCAAGGGAATACCCAATAATCAGAGACTACTGTATAGTGAAGCAAGGGGTAGAGGTAAATGACACTGATACATAGTCCTGTAAGGGAACGCATGCTATCCCCGAGGGGCGGTAGCGGCGCTGCGTCGGCGTGTCGGCGTATGCGTAACGTTCAATTCGGTTCAGCGTTTAGACGAGCCAATATTGCGTTATATCTATGGTATTGATAGCACATCCTTACAAGACGATATCACTACCATTCATTTTACCCCCCCTCGCACTATACAGTACAGTACATATATGATGTATGTATGAGAAGTATACTAATTTCCACCGCTTCTCGAATACCCGTTGCCATGGTACGACTCCCCACTGTCTAACAATACCTATCTAATAGAATCGGATTTGTCATCTGATCTGGAGGTGGTACTCGAGGTTTGATGGACTTCAGGTTTGCGATAATAGAGTAACAGAGAAGATGTAAGAATTACTGGTATGTGCATCACAAATCAGAACGTCGATCGCGCTTTTGTCTCGGGTGATAGTAGTTAGGGCGCCCGTTTATCCCAATCCTAATCTGACTTCATAGCCACTGGATGAGTACCGCGCTACCTCGCGTGCTCGCCACAAGTCCCCCGCTCGGGAGTCGGTCCGAATCTCCACTTCTAACAGCAATGGTGTCGAATGGTCAATCCACCTAGAAATCCACATATGCATTGTTTATCTCCTCACTACCGTATTATACTCGTAGAACAAATGGCAGGAAAGCAAACGCCAAGACAAAAACTTTACCCACTGGCTAAACACCGCTCTTTGTCGCTGACTCGCCGTCCAACAGCCGACCCTGTTCCTCTCCCATTCCGAGCCTTTTCCTTCCGACCACCGCTGCAATAGCACCGATAACAGTACTCCTCGCGACGCAAAGTCCGGCAACACAGAGCCCCATGATCACGAAGAACATGAGAGCCGTGCCGCTCGCCAATCCTGGGCCTCTGCCTACAGCCTCCGCACAGACCCTTCGCATCTTATTGGGACGTTGTGCCTTTCCGAAAACCGCTTTCGTTTTTGCAAGAACACCGACGGGCGCCAGGAGATGCGGACATACGGCACGAAGGTATGCTCCATGCGGGTCGCTGCCGCCACCGAGGTAAACCGGCGTGAAGATTATGTCCGAATCCCCGAGCTTGGCGACGGCGCGTTGTGTGGCGCTGTAGAGGCTCAATCGCAGAGAAGTAGTGGTGAAGTCGGGTTGGAGGATTGTGTCATCAGGATGTGGGGCGCCGCGGTGGGCAATCACCATGATCTTGGCGTTTGGATGGGCCTGCTGGCGGAGACGTGCAAGAAAGACGGCCAAAGTGCGCGTGTACAGCTCCACGTTTTGGCTCTTCATGACCAGATCCTGGATTCCCACATCGACTACAACATAGTTGACGGGGCTCGTGGGAACAGATGCGCTAGGGAATCGCCAGGCCGTCATCAGGTTGTCAATGTGTCGCGGATCGAACTTGTCCTTGATGTCTTGGGAGTGGCCATTGAAGTCCAGCGAAGAAGTGTAGAAATACTGGTCCGCCAGTCCCGGAAGATGTCGGCTGTCGCAATGTCCAATAAGGCATGTTCCAGCGGAATAGTGGGAATGCCGTACTCCCAACTTCTCTCCGAGTTTGTAGTGAACAGTCGAGAAGATGGCATCCAAAGGCGACTCGAGAGCCACACCCGCCGGTGGCGCATATTTGTCCGCCCTGTAAAAGCCCCCATGGCGCTCAGCATCGATCCCCTCGCCGATAAATTCAATCGTCGGACGTAGCGATTGCTTCTCAATCCACTCGTGGCCCTGCGTAACTTGCGTATTCTCCACCAACAGCCCCTCGAAACTGATGGGCGTATCGGAGATACCGGTGAGGCGTACAGTGTGTGGTTTCAACATCTTTCCCCCCCCTACGCCACGAGTCTCCTTCGGGCCCCCAAACACGATCGGAATTTGGTAGCCCTTCGTAGTGTGTTCGCTCGTGTTGAAGTTGTCGATATTGTAGCGCACATTCATCCCACCATCCACCGATACGACAAATGAGTAATGCTGCACCCTGCCTTGCGGCTTGGGCAGCAGCTTCAGTGACACCTTCTCACCAAACACCAGAATTGTCACCGAGTTGCCGGGCCAGAGCGTGGAGTGGTACGCACGCGAGTGCGGATGACCTGTTGGAGAGCGTAGCCATCGACCTGTAAACTGCACCCACACAGTTTGAGTATCACATTCCCTCGACAACTCATGTGTGCGGGGTCTCATACACTAAAAAGATTCGGATGTGTTGTCGGCGTGATCAGCAGCTGTTGGTGGAGCCTATACTTGGTCTCGTCGAACTCTTCAGAGCGGGAGCCCCCATCAGCCGCGACGACAGCGACCAAGAACAACAGCGCAGCAGCGAGAACGGAGGAGACGATGCGCATCACGAATTTGGGGTCTATCGTTGGTGTGCGATCATGCGTAGGAGGTAGGCGCACAACCACGGAGGATCCGAGACTCCTGGCCGGGTCGGGAAGGCAGTGGCTAGCTCGTTAGCACTGGTGGACGCGAGCACGGCAGCTAACGCGTGTATTGGTAGAGGCGAGAGGGGGGCTTCGGAGGCCGTATGGCGATGGTCCAGGCAGAAACAGCACGGGAAGCGAAAGAAAAAGAGAAACGAGTTGATGGAGCTCGCCACTCCTTTTTTCCCCAGCGGCCTAGCAGCTCCAAAAGCACGAGACGGCGTGCGCTACCAGGTGGTCGCAAGTAACTAGCTGGATTTAGAACGCTCGCCCAGCCCTCAGAAGAAAAACAGGAATGGAAGAGCGGCACAACGCCGGATTCCATGTTTCACTGCCTAGACTCAAATCTGTATACATAAGAGCCTCATCATACTCTAAGTAGTTAGTTACGCAACATTGTGGCTGTGTTACATCAAGCCGATTGGATGCATTCGACGATGCATAAAATCAAATACTGAACATTCATTATTTCAATATCTGTCCCTATGTTCTAAAAGTCACAAATTTCCCAGTTGGCCAAACTCTAACGTTAGCCAGGTAACTAGAAGCAGGACGCCGGGTACATAAACCTGACAAACAAACCCCACTTGCAAGTAAGTATTCAACCATTAGTTGTATCAAACCATGGGCAAACTCAAAAGCCGCGATGCCCACCCTTGTAAGGACGTCAAAATCGGCGAAAAGCCTACAAGGTAAATCAGATACTCTCGTTAGCAGTAGTAAGAGCCGTCGTCAAGTGGAGCCCAAAACTTAGTGATCATGGCTTTCCTCCTTGTTTGGATGGATTGTGGAAGATGATCGAGTTGGTTGCGGTTAATTGGGAGCAGTAAACTGCTACGAGCCAGGTGTGAAGCCGAAGGGCGTTGCAACATGGCATGGAATCAATTTGGAAAGAACTGAATCATTGGATTCTTTATTGTCATACAGATCCGGCCTTGAAGTTAGCTGTTCGTATGGATCGTCAGCGAGTACAGATATGGAGTATGTATACTACTAGTATGTGAATAATTCCAAGAGTATCGTGGAACACTTCCACAAGCTAGGCAAGATCACCAAACAAGAGCCTGTCGCCAACGTCGACGACGGGGAAACATATCTCCTCTACATATAACAAAGGTCCTCACCCGACGTGGCCAGAAAAACCCCTGCGTCACGCAGCATGGCGAGCGCGAGATAATAACCCTTGTTAGAGCTGTCTCCGTACGCGGCTATGTCTATTCCACCTTCCTCATCACCAAGGGTATGGTGCATACCTACGGATCCTTCAGCAGCGCATTCCCCAAAGCTGCAAAGGACGAAGTTCACTTTGCCAGATCCCCAAGATGGTGGACAGACCATGGGCTCGGCTACATTGGCTGACTGAGGTCTGCGAGCCAAACAACAGGCACATAGTTCATACGACCAGTCAAGAAGCAACTCTGATACTCGATGGATATCTCTCACGTCAACGCAAAGTTCTGCCGCTTCTGCGTGGATCACGACATTATGCTCTGCTGTCTCCCTGCGCACTCCATGCACTCCTTCATCCGCCGGATGTCGCTCTTTTCGCACCCCTGCAGAAGGCGTACAGCAAAGTGGTTGAAGACTGCTTCCCGGCAACCGATGTCAGCATCAGTCATCGGCAGTTTCTCCCCCTCTATAAGAAGGCCTGGGCACACGCGTACACGAAAAACCAACATCGAAAGTGGCTTCTGGAAGACTGGTATTGTCCTGCTAACCCTCGCGCGCATCGGACAGTAACCCCTTTGACATCCCGAGAACCAAGGTCCGATGGTTCTGCTACTGGTATGCTCGCACCCACACTGCGACCACTGTGCCTCCGCCCTATCTATTTCTCTATCCACATATATTTCTCTCTTCCCCTATGCTTCCCTATGCTTCTCTCTTTCTCTTTCTTTTATAGAGGTAGATTCAACATAGGGTAATACAATTACACAATCTGGCTTCTACTTACTTAGTCACCTGAATATTCACTAACGTACCTAGACTAGCACCCGCACCGAGTGATTGAGTGTGAATGGCGTCAGGCACTAGGCGATGGCGAGGAAGTCCCGCTGGAATCTCTTTTCCCCGTTTATCCATCATTCACACGCGACCCAGGTAGATCACGGCGGATATATGTACGGTGCGTTTCCTGTCCGCAGTCCGCGCACGGCGGCCTGTCGCAAGTTCCCCGTTGCCTTCCGCCCAGGAATGTCCCATAGAGATTGATACGAACCGAGGAAACCACAAAAGAAGCGAGCCTGGAGGGGAAGAAATGAGAGAGCGACTAAAAGGAAAAGTTGAACAAAGGAAAAAGGTATCCCGCCCTCACTCCTCTGCGGATGCCATGAAAGAGGGCGTGGGTAGGAACAGCGGCAGTTCCTTCCCGGCGCCTGGTTCCCCCCCCCCCGGGGGCCCAGCTCCTCCACCTCCGCCCTGCGCTCCTCTTCCCGCTCCCATTCTGACACCTCGCCCCCGCGTCTACCTCAGCCGGGACCAGCCTTCCCACATCCGTAGTGGAGAGGAAGTCCAATACCGCCTGGCTGCACCTGCCGTCGGAAAGGAGGTCCCGGATCTTGAACCGGCTCTTCCCCCTCCCTGCCTCCTTCCACACTTCTGCCCGCATGATCTTCTGCTGGGCTTTCCACTCGGGGTACGCCTGGAAGAGGTGATCCCTCGTTTGCGTTGGGCACTGGCACCACCAGCGCTGGAAAGTAGGGCAGCTCTCCGTCCATTAGAAATACTGCCCAGAGAAGCAGTAACCTGTCTTCATCCGGAAAAACCTCGGGGCAAGCCTCTTGGTGCTCCCAGCAACGCAACGTACCCTCCGGCCTCCCGCCCATTGCCGTGCCTTCACCCACTTTTTCTCCAAGATCCCTCGCTTGAGTTGTGCGAGGGACCTGGGAAGCGGCACCGCGCGTGCTTCCATCCGGTCCGAGTACCCCAGCCGCTCCACCCCACGGGCGTCTGGCTCCTCCGCTGCGAGTTTGGCCCACTCGTCGGCCTTCTCGTTCCCTGCAGCTCCCTTATGCGCTGAGCACCACCTGATCTCGATGGCGATATCCGTCGGGCCCTCTGAAGCACTGCAATGTGCTTCTTTGCCTGGGGCGCATCCATTTGGCCGGGGCCAGGCTCCTCTGAGGCCATTCTGATGGCCGCCCGCACGCCGTAAAGATCGTGACCCTCTCCGGTGTGATCAGCCCTTCTCGTGGCAGTCTCTAGCGCCCTGGCGAGGGCGGCGCACTCCGCAAGTCCCGCTGGAATAACGTCTGGCAAGACTCCGGAAAGCACTGTCACATATTCTCTTGAGCCACTTGGGCGTGTTACGTCATGTCGGGTGCCTAGAGTGTTTGCACACGTCAGATAACTTTGATCACCTCAATGTTAAGTGCAACAAAGCTACTCGTCCGGACCTACATATTGACTTCTCCATATCGACACCCGAGGGATTTCCGCACAGCCACTCCATGACGATAAACCCTTGTGTCGGTGTTGCTATTGTGGTAAACATAAAAACATCGTCATAACACCTGCAGTCTCTCGTTTTCTGCCCGCCATCTGGGTGTCGTCGGTAGTTCGCATCGTCCACGATGGGGGTACCTAGTCGAAGCGTGGGTAGATTTGAGAAATGGCGGCGAGGACGACCTCGCCGGGCCTACGCGTGTGGTGTACTGCTGTAGAGAAAGGATGTTGGGGAGATCAGGAATTGCCTTAAGATTTGCACATTGAATACTCTCGAACGTCCCCACCGCCCAGCCCCACCGTTTTACGCGGTCATGGAACTCCCCGTTGCCCAACCGAAAGCAGTCCCCCGCACCAGCCGTAAGTACAACAATGATGGGTCCGAACTGTGAGCCACGGAGATTGCGAACTTACACCACAACCAACAGCGGGAGCGAACAACATCTCACTTCCTTTCCACAGGACACAGCAACACATTTTCCACCTCATTCCTTCGGGTTGACGACACTCCCCACTGTTTCACTGCCACGATACTTAACATATCCACATATCCATCCGCTTCTTCCTTGCGGCCCACAGTTCTCATCTTTACTCCATTACCGCGCTCAACAATGCCTCGTATCGCCAGGACCCGCACCACAAAGGCTAGCGCCGCGGGTATGGGCATCCGCAAGAAAAAGTATTTCTTCCCTCCCGAACCTTTTCGCTCCCATGGCGACGCCGTGATCGATGCTTACCAGTAGCCTATAGGCCGATCGTTCCCTCAAAGAGAGTTCTCAAAGAGGGTGCTAAATCCCACTGCGAATCGTCGTCCGCTACCACTAGCTCGAGGCAGGCGGTCGACACAGAAGACGGTCAGAAGCTCGATGATCCTGTGCCTTCACCGTCTCCAGCCTCCGAATTGTCCTCTAAGAGCTTCATGATCTTGGTGCCTGAACTGAAGGGCAAGAAGTCCGATTACACGAAATACGACAGCTATGGTCACGAAGTTTCGGTGCTCGGTCCCGGATCCCATAAGACTCGCAACAGGTTAGTTACACCTCCCGCTTCTCCTCCCACGCCCGGAAGTCCTAACGTCTGGTGATCCTTTGGCGATAGTTTGGCCGCCATTGTCAAGAAAGGCGGATTGGGAAATCGCAGTGCCGAACCCGAGGAGAAGCCCGCTACTAGGGAGATTACTGCCGCCAAGAAGAAACCCGCCATCGAGAAGGATCCCGCTGCCGGGGACAAGTCCGCCGTCAAGAAGGCGCCTGCCAGGAAGCCGACCACCACGAAGTCCGCAGCCGACTCTTCTCGCGAGCGCGTGGCCGTCGAGAACAGAAAGTTGCGCAGCAAACAGAGCACTTTGGTACCCAAATAGTTGTCATCATTTGCGAGTTTTTCCTATGCTTGAGTATAAAGTTTCTTTCTGCTTTCGCCGATCCGGATTCTGGAGGTCGAATCTGGCAAGGTGTTGGGAATGTGATTCCACGGAACTGGCGTTTTCATGATGCACCCCGTACCAGAGAGTATATGGATCTCCTACTGTGCCAACGAAAGGGTGGGCACTTTTTTTTCCCTTTTTTTTTTTAAGGAGGGGGGGTGTTGTGGGTTCTTGGGTGCCTTGGTGAGGTCGCTGAGATTGCTACATAGTATCTATGTACTGATCCTTGGTGCTGAAGTGATGCTTGGGTGCAAAGACGTAGTTACACTCTGTAGCAAAAGAACGTAAAATTGACGCTATCAGCGTAGCTGAGATGTAAACACTGTGCCGGTGAGGGAGATATCACCCAACCAAGATCATGGAGATACCCTGCACAGCTGCGGTGTTTGGTGGTAGATTGGGGAGGAGATTGTCAAGGTAAATTTATGAACGGATGTGGTTTCAGAGGTGAATCCAATGCTCATTCTAATGAACTATAAGTATAAGCTCTATTTAACAACGTTTGTAGAAGATCGTAGAAGAATTGAGGTGCCAACCATGGATTTCTTCACACACTTTTTCCATAAAACTAATTGTTCGTATTCAGCACAAATAGCATGTCTCTATGCATGGATACTCTATGTGTGAGTGATAACTGGTGAGTCGATTAGTTGTGCATTTAAGGTTGGGTTTGCGGGATGCCAAGCTCTCCTCGTGAACCTAGTCGCCAGCCTCGTCGCGTCTTCCCACCCATCCTTCCACCCCACCACACCAGCGCCGCCACGATACCAACACCAACAACGATGTCGGCCGCACGACTCTCTCTCGCGGAGACGCGTCAGCGCCTGTTCGCGTCGGTGTTCTCCCCGAGTCAATCGAACAACCCTCAGTCATCTGCAACGATCCCACCCACACCCGAGCCTCCTACTCCGTCGCATGGATACAACACTCGGCATCATGTGCATCAGCTCTCATCGCCGCCAGTCGACGCCGTTGCGCTTTTGCCTAGCCCTGCAGTATTTCAAGCTCGCGAACAACAAGCATGGGAGACGGCGACCGCTTTTCTGCGGTTGCCCGATGGTCCGCTGCCACGGACAGTTAGAGATTGGATGAAGATTCGCGGAGAGCCAAGCCCAAGGGCGCTTGCGGCTATTAGGTACCTAATGCTTAATAATGAGGACGGCACCTCGCAGGGGAGGGAGAATCTTACCGAATGGTATACGTGTGAGGTCCGCAGGCATTTTATGCGCTGGGTACGGACGGAGTGCGAAATTCCTAGAGTGAGCTGATCTGTACTGAGGAGAGGGGTGCAGTGAAGGTGGATGATATTGATATTTTGGTCGGAGTAATAGAATACTCAGAAACCGGCGGCCCTACTAGAGAAAATCCTGGAGACGTTGGTTGGCGCGCAGTCAATCTATCTCTACCAATTCCGGACTTTCCTCTTACCAGTACAGGTCACCGAACCCTCGCCGCGCAAAACGTCGAAGCGGGAGACGAAAAAGAAGGATGTGGTGCAGGAAGTGGATAACAGTGATCCTCGGGTCAGGTCATTCCTGAGATCGCTGAATTCTATTATATCCTACTCTCTTCCAGATCCGGCGTGGAGCGAGCTCGTTTATACTGTTTTTCTGGAGCTTTGCGGAGTCGCAGTGGGAATCTCCATGAGTGAGGAGGCGGCGGCCAATATGGAAGAGGCCAGTACCATTATCAGTGAGGAGGGCACTGAGATGGACGACATTTACGACAAGATGCCACAGAGCTTCCTGACTGAGACAGATCTTGATGGTGATTCGATCATCGCTACAGATGAAGGTAATCCAATCGACCCTGCAGTACTCGACGGAATTCACGATTTTGAGCGTTACAAGAACGAGCCGAAGGGGAAGCAGGCGGATGCCAGTCGGAATGTCCTCAAGCTCTGGGGGGCTATGGAGCGGATTAGCGTTGGCGGTGGAGGTAGGAGGGGCGAACGTGTGTTCGCAGAGGTGATCAATACTCTGATAACTTTATACATCAATCAGACGTTTGCGCAACATTGGCAGAGCCCTAGCACCGCTGGGAGCGAACTGGATATGTGGGTTCAGAATACCCTTGGGCGTTTGATTGTCGACGTATTGTTTTGCCCTTGGGTGGACGACCTCGACGGCGTCGGCGATATAAGGCTCGACAAACTCAGCCCAAGGGAGAGTTTGAGGGTGACTCGTGAGAGTACCGACAAGCGACTTAGGGGTGGTATGGACCTCGACCCTTGCCCCACCGTACAAGAGGAACAGAAGAGGCGTCACGAGGACCTCGAGTGCTGGAAGAGGATTGCGATAGGAAGGCTTGGAAGGCTACGGGTCAACGAGCTCTTCGATATCATCGTCGACTGGCCTCAGAGCCTCGGTGGGGTTGAGGATCTGAAGGTAATCCCACAGTGACGTGCTGTTCAAGCTATCTGGACTAATAACCTGCAGACGTACATTGCTACCCCTCAGACAAGAGCACATCTCACTGCCACATTCTCGGCGGCGTTGGGTGCTCGCATTCTCCACCCTGCTGCTGCGACGTCAGATGTTCTCGGAGCCTACATCCGACTCATCCGTGCTTTTACAGTGCTGGATCCGCGTGGCGTGTTGTTGGATCGCGTTTCCAATTCGATTCGCCGATACTTACGTGACCGTGAAGACACGGTACGCGTCATCGTCCGCGGGTTGATGGCGGGCTCACTCATGGGTCCGGAGGCGGACGATGGCCTGTCGGAACTGGCTACGGAGCTGGGCAAGGGCATTCCTGCACTTAATGCGTCGTCCAGCGGCCTCGAGGACCTCGATTTCGAGGACATGGCGTGGACCCCCGATCCCATCGATGCCGGCCCTGAGTTCAAACGGAATCAGGGCTTGGATGTCGTGGGATCCCTCATTACTCTCTATGAGAGTAAGGAGGTCTGGCTGAAGGAGGTACAGCAGGTCCTTTCTGCCCGACTCCTCGCAGTGGGGGTCTACAATTTTGAGAACGAGATCCGGTCGATTGAGCTTTTGAAGCGCCGCTTCGGCGACTCTTCGACCCAGAATTGTGACGTGATGCTAAAGGACATGCTGGATTCAAAGCGACAAGATTCGACCATCCGCGACATGGCCCGTAGTGCTGCGCCACTGGCGTTCACACAGCTTCCCCCATTGCACGCCAAAGTCCTCTCGCATCTGTTCTGGCCGGATTTGAAACAAGAAGAGTTCCGCATCCCACGTGGTGTCGAACTGGCTATGAAATTATACCAGGAGGGATTCGAACGCTTTAAAAAAAAGCGCAAGCTCGAATGGTACATTGCCCTTGGCACGGTCTCTCTCGAAATAGAGCTTGAAGACCGTGTGATCGTCATTCCCGACGCGAGCCCAGCCCAAGCCGTCGTGATTGACGCGTTCGGCGATAACGAAAGTCTGGATGACGAGCCGAAGACCATGGCCCTGGAGCAACTCGAACAGGAGCTCAACATGCCATACTCCCTGCTACGTCCCGCTCTGACCTTCTGGGTCGAGAAGAATGTGCTGCGTGAGGACCCTCCTCGAATGTTCACCGTCATCGAGAATCTCAAGAACGAACCTGATGCCGCCTCTCCAAATAACCAGGCGTATTATGCAGCCGAGAACCTTGACGTTATCGACGAGGAAAAGGCGAAGGAACGGCAAATCGTCGAGCAGTTTGTTATTGGCATGCTTACCAATGGTGGCACCATGAATGCAGACCGCATCCGCATGATGCTGGGCATGCTGGTACCTGGCGGATTCCGCTGGTCTACTGAGGAGCTCGGTGAGTTCCTTGTTGAAATGAAAGAAGGAGGGAAGATTGCGCCTTCAGCAGGAGGATGGAAAGTTGTTTAGATGGAAAAGGGTATTTTGTGTGGCGTCCGGTGTCCTAGCGTCTGTTTGCTTTACTTTTTTACACAGCGATACCTATTGTTTTATTATATTCCTTCCATTGTTTTTCGTTTATCCAATGTTGTCCTGCCTTGGCAGTCTGCGAATTATTACCTTTGGCACTAACCGTAGTGACATCGAGGAACGAGGCGATACCACGTGACGAGCGAAGTGGGGGTCTGCAATATCCATTGCATGTAAATAAGTAGTAATGTGTCTATGTAAAATTTTAAATGCCCCTTCCTTGCTCCAAGTACTGTCGTGTTTCATTTTTCAGCGCCGAGAAAAAAAAACACCGAACTGTGGAACATGAATCACACCAATCCCTTCCAACGGTAGTGCATACTTATGTACAGCTACATACTTATGCTTACCTAAAACAAAATAAAAAAAATAAAAAAAGAATGAGTAAATTAATGATTGTTTAAGGAATGATCTAGACTATGGTGGCGCACTTTTTAACCAGGTTTCCCGTCTGCTGTCCGCGCGTGGCGGCACGTTGAAAGCTCCCCTTTGCCCTCCGCCCAGGCCTGTCCCAAGAATATATGTATGATGCGCGCCAAGGAAATCGGAAAGGAAAAGAGTCCGAACAAAAGGAAGAACAAAGGAAATCGTCATCTGCGGATGCCATGAAAGAGGGCGCGGGTAGGAATAGCGGCAGCTCCTCCCCGAATCGTAGTGTACCCCTTCCAACAAGGCGGGAATCACACGACGCGAGATCGCAGTCAAGATCATGAGCGGACAGTGCAGTGCATACGGTAGTGCTGCTATGGCAAGTTAAGTAAGTAGAGGTTTTTATGAGCAGGTACTATATAATAGGTACTACATATGTATGTGCCTATGTATTTGGGGGTATTTCACCTGGTCTGTATCATGACCTTCGGACCGCCTATCGGTCAGGAAAGACGGTGAACACTGGCCGTCAGTATTTCTCCTGGACTATCCGCTCTATGTCCACTCGTTTTAAAAAGACGCATTGAGCGTGAAGACAGAAGACAAAGCAATTATCATATCCATTCGCAGCCCTGCGACGCCGAGAAATCATCATTACGAAAAACCTCAGATCAATCAATTCCCATCGACATCACTAACTTGACAAATACACGCACTCACGCAAAAACAATATGGTATCGCCATGATCTAGATAGGCAGCATGCGACCACTGACAAAAACAAAAAATCGCAAAACAGCATGTAAAGGCAGAGCACTTCATCCATCCCTAGATCCATTCCGATCTTTTACTACACCAACTTTCTCCCCTTCCCTGGTGCCCCAACTTTGCCCTTCAGAGCGCCCACAAAGTTGACAGCCACAGCGATGACCATGAGAACACATAGGATGGTAGGTCCATACTTCTCATGATACCCGACCGCGCGTCTGGCCCTCATCATTTTCACCCGCCAAAGATACAGTCCTGCAGCATAGAACAAACTCGCTACAGCCGTGATCGTGAACCCAAGCGAAGCGTACAACAGCGCGCTCGTCGTATCCGCCGCAAAATTGAGCAGTGTGGTGGCAACCGCCGACATGATGACCGCAAACTCAAACCACGAAAGGAATGTACGCTCTGCAGCAAAGTAGACCTTTGGTTCAACTCGCACAGGGACGAAGATGCGTTTTCCTGGGGGCGCCCGGAATTTGCGCGCGTAGATTGTGCCCGAGAGGAGAGCGGGGATTTCTACTTGCGTGGAGCGCGGGCGCGGGACCAGGTAGTTAAGGTAGTGGAGAGCTGTAGTTCCGGCGTGCTGAAGCCTTTTAGTCATACCTGGTCGGCGGCGTCGGCGGAGCGGAGTATCGTCTTCGTCGTCGGAGGCTTCGGAGTCGTAGATGGGATAGTCTTCGGTCTCTTGATTGTCCGCTGCAAGCCGCTCTTCCTCGTCCATAACGCCGTTGCCGCCTTGGTGCGTGACAACGGGGACAGCGTGAGCATTGCCGTTGGCATTGGATTCGGCGGCGTCGATGAGGCGCTGCTCGGCGCCATTGGTGGGGGTTTGGGCGGCCGAGGGGATGTCATCGTCGTCTTCGGTGTCAGATGGGTCGTCGGACGTGGAGACGGATGCGCTCTGGTTCGGCCGCTCGATGCCGAAACGGTGTGTGATCGGCTTGCGGATATCGATGTGCATCTGTGGCGCCCAGTAGGGAAGAAGGTCGATCTTGTCGGGATGCAGCTTGCAGCATCCATGGATGAACTTCGAGAATTTCGGAACGGCTTCAACGAGATGGGACGAGGTGAGTTCCCTAACCCATTCCGGTGGTTCTTGTCCCGCCTGTGTCTGCAACTTAACCTCGAGAATAGCGTATGGGAAACGCTCGATATCCGCTGCCGGCAACTGGCTGAACGGGTAATCGATTCCGATATCAGTTCTTCGCCAGTTCTTTCCCGCGCGCTGCTTTCCGTCCCGGTTATCCTCGCGGATGAGCGAAAGTTCTGTATCAAGCGAGATACGCACGCGGGCGTCGCCTGGCAGCTGGAATGCCGTGCGGTTATAGAAACTCCTCACCATAGGCTGTAGCCTATTGGCAAGTACAGTGTACTGCACCTCCCTCGCAAGGGCCTCCAGTGACTCAATCTCCTGCATGCTCTTCTTTCCTTCTTTGCGCATCTTCTCGAAGGCTTGTTGAACAGTGTACCCACCGCTGAGGAAGGAATTGATGTTCTTCTCCTTCAGCGAGAACCGCGCTTTAACGGACTTCTCGCCGGTCCAGTCCTCGCGATGCGTCTTGCGCTCGACGAAGATCTGTTCCGTCTCCATCCCTCCGTACCATCGCAGTCGAACGGCCTCGGCGCCTTCGTCCTTGCGAAGTCGTCCAAGGTACAGCTCGAAATCATCGTTGTCGTAGTATATAGACGAGATGGCGGCATCGTCTTTCTCGAACTCCTTATTGGCATTGAACACCAAGACGGGCAGGTGCTAAACAACTTCGTAAGCCTCCCCGCTCCTTCCCCCTACTCCACCCTTCCACCACTCACATACCTTGAGAATGATCAGCTTGAGCTCGGTAATATTGTCAGGATGCACCCAATACTTCGTCGTCTGCCTGACGAAGTTCTGCTGTGCGCCACCAGCCGAGGAATCTCCTTGCGTTGGGTGACCACGCGTGCGGACAAGATCGTACAGCCGCGACAGCTTAACGATGAACTCGTCGTAGTTATCGCGGAAGAACGGCTTCGCGTTCAGCCGCGCGGAGAAGATAGGACGGAGGGTCCAACCCGTTTGTTTCTAACCCAATCAGTTCCTTCCTGAACAGATAGAATGAAGAAGAGTACTCACATCGTGCTTCTTGATGATCTTCTGGAAGCCGGTATAATTTAATTGCGTGAACTTGGCCAGATCATGAACATCGGCAATGATATCGCTCAAATCCTCCTCGAGCATTTCAAAGTCCTCTTCAGTGGGCGCCCGTTCTCCCGTGCGTCTCGAATCCAGCAGCTTGATGACGTCCTCGACCTGTTTCTGCGACACCTTGATCCGCCTCACGATCTCCCCGCTCTTGACTTTCTGGAATGTGAACACCTTATCGAGTTCGCCTTCCAGCACGCGTACGAACGCTTTCTCGTCATCTTCGGTCCATTGGTGTGCGGAGAGGCGAGTTTTCAGCTCGGACTTGAGATCGTCGTAGGCTATGTAGTGATATTGGTAGTCCTTGATCAAGGATGTGTGGAGTTGCTGGCCGAACCTGGAACATTCGGTGCGGTCAGTAACACACGCGCAGACCGCTCGCACTGGCTCACTTCATGATGTCTCAATTTCTCTTCTCTTTTCAATCCACCTCTCTTCCAGTTGTCTCGTCGCGTTCTGTCGTGTTTCGTATGTCGTGTGCCGTCTTTTGTGATGCGGGAGTCGTATGGGTGTGATGCTCGTTTGCAAAAAAAACCCCCCCGATACGGAGGAGGTTGGGATTTCTCTCTATCGGACGCGAGCTCAGCAAGCGAGAAAGAAAAGCTCATCACCCGCAGCCTTGCGGAGCGTGGCCCGTGTAGCGCCTTGGCAGAGTGATCATGTAGATGCAGACTATTTAGAGTCTATAATATGTAGCATTGACATTGTATGGTTAACTCTTGTTGACTGCAAGCGATGTCTCGATTACCACTCTCTTTACATGACACCAACAAATCAGTGCCTGGTAGTATCAGATGCAAACCATTTTTCCTAGACTAAGGCAAGGCGTTAATGGCAAATTACAAAGAAGAAGGAATATCACGCGTAAAACCCGCAAAACCTAGAACCCACAATACCTCCCAGGACACCTCCTCCTCCGTTGATCAGGTGAAACGCGATAGAACACCTTTTCCTGGCTTCGGTCTATCGTCACCGTCGCCATATGGAAATGAGGAGAAAAAGAAAAAAGGAAAAAGACGAAGGAAATACAAGCACAAGATCAGAACACCGTGAACTAGAATTTCAAAAAACACAACGGATCAAGGGTAAAGAGAAAGTTAAAAAAAAAAAGTAGCTGGAAGGGTAGGGAAACAAAGATGAACAAAGGAACAACCCAGAGAAGGAGAAAATGCCCTAAAGTATGTCAACTGTAGCCGACATCCCAAACACTCCTTCCCTAAACGGTAAACTTCGGTTTAGCCCTCGTGGAGCCCGAAAGCGCCGCATCGGTGTGTCCAGAGAACTCCACCTTCTCGGCCTCTCCCAGTTTGAGTACCTCCTTGAACCTCCTCCCGATCTCCTTGAGCGAATCCCTATTACCTTTGGCGCCCGTAGTTCTAGTCCAGACGCCGATACGGTAGAATCCTCTGCGAACGTTGACGACGACACCCATGACCTCCTTGACATCGTCCGCCTCAAGGGTCTCGCCGATAGCGGCGAGCATTACGTGAAGCCAGAGGTCGTCAATGGCGACCACTCGTTTGTCCTTGAACTGGTAGGCCCACTTGCCACCGTCCATGTTCTGCTCGTCTTCCCATTCCGGTCGAACGCCTTGCTTGAATAGGTGGTAGTCGGACTTGAGGGCGAGCTCGGAGGTCTTGGAGATGTTGTTCTGCATGAAAGCCTGATGTCAGCCTCACCATTCGTCCTCGTTGTTGTCACCACAGTTGGGTGACGAAGGGAGACTCACGTAGATGCCCCAGAATTCCTCGACGGAGTCGAAAGTAACGACCTCCTTCAGCAGCTCGCTCCAGTCATTACCACCCTGTTTGCCATCGAACAATCAGCACTTATTCCACTCTCCCCGGTCTCCTCCGTCCCGACATACTTTTCCGGACGGTGGCTTAGTGAACCACAGGGTCCACTTGTTCATCAACGGATGTTTGACGTTGAAATGGTCGGCAGAGTGAAAGACAGTAAGCTGTTCGGTGGGCTTCATTCCATCGGCAGCCTCGTCAGACTCTCCGTTCGGGGGCGAAATCGGAATCTCGGTGAGAGGACGCTGCTCATCCTTGATCTCGAAGGTTTCGGTTTGGGTAGCGGGGGTAGTCATATTGTGCGATGTAGTATGGCGGTCGTGGGTCGTGGGTCGTGGGTCGTGAGCAGATGGTAGAAGTAAGGGTGTCGGAGGTTTTGTGGTTGGGTGGTGGTTGTTGAATTCAGAGAGAAAAGTGTTACTGCTTTTGGTGGTTGGCTGTGGGTAGGTCCTGGCTTGATGCGGGGAAAGCAAAAATAAACAAAAATAAAAATAAAACGTCCACTTCTAAAATGATTTATGTAGCCAATAAAATGACTGCTTATCACGAGTGAGTGCTCATGATTGTCGATCCTGAAACGCGCTCCTACTCTACGCCAGCCGCGGTGGCTAGAGTGAACGGCGGAAAGGATGAGTGAAGCACACGAGACAAAGGAGAGTCAAGATACATAAAACACAGCCAGTCCATTATGCCATCACCATTTTTACTATCTAAAACACAAACACTCAAAACTATATCTAGGGTATGGGTATAATGAAGTAAGGAACGAGCACAGAAAACACGAATCAAACTCGGAAACAACGAAAGAAGCCAAACCAGTCCCACGGAAAATAATAGTCCCATCTAGATAGTCCCAGGACCGTCAACGCCTTTGAACCAACCAGTGTAAATAGGTATGTAGAAAAGCAAACGGTAATGCAGGAAGAAAGCCTGTTATTTATCGTAAAGGACGCAGACGAGTGTTCCACGAGAGGAATTATTTCACTGTCAGTCGCTCTAAATCTTCTCGACGTTACCCGCCTGCAACTTGATGTCGCTACCGGTGGGAGACTTCTTGGAGTTGACATGCGCCATGTAGGCGTTCCATCCTATCTATATTAGCAAAAAATACTACTCAGATCAACAATACTCGGGTTCACTCACCAATGGAAACAAAGTTCACGACTACAAGTCTAAGGTTAAGAGGTACAAAAGTGAAGTTAACGACTTGCACAGCCGGCCAGATCGCCCAGTTGCTCCAGAGGGTGCCCGCCCATTTCTCTTGAACTCTCTTCTTGGGATTTTCGCCTTCCATGATAGCCATGCAGGTGAAGAAGGTCGCAATACCAACCGGAGCAAACAGGAGCTGATCGCAAGCGGTCCTGGCAATTGCAGTCGCGGCATTACTTCCCTTGATGAAGACGTTTTTCTCCAAGACCCTGTACCAAGCCGTGGCAGCCGGACCGAAGATGCCTACGAGACCGAGTCAGACCGAGAAGCAGTGGAGATTCGAAGGATACGAACAGGCGCCGTAAAGCGTCATACGTAGAGTGCTGGCGAAGTCGTGGTGCTTGAGACCCTTGCGCGCCACAGCCTGCTGCGAGACGATGTCTCCCAGGCAAAAGAGAGTCTATAAATTCGTATTGGCATTTCTGGTCAGATATTCGTTGGCGGAGGAGGAAATTACAGCCGATGACAATGATGCCGTGACATATGGACGCTTGACGGACTGAGCCTGATAGCTAGAACACGGTGATGTTAGCTTATAATTATAACTAAGCTGAGAAGAAAGTCATATGTAGGGAATTAAAGACAAGGGGAATATACGCCATCAGGATGCGGGAGGACGCGATCCTGTTCATGTTTGTTGGTGTCCGGAGAAGGAGTATTAAGTGTTGTGGAAGGGGTATTAGATGTTTGGGAGAACCTCGTAGTTGTAACGAAGAGGCGGTCAGGTGAAGAAGCGACCGAAAAGTAACTTAGAGGGAAGAGGAGGAACAACTGAAGCAGAGGAGGCAGGACGCAAGTTGCCCGACTGAATCAGGGAACGTGACCCCAAGTAAACAGCGGGACCGACCTAAGCAACGGCTTTAAGGCTCCGCACTCAGGCACGGACCAGCTGCAGGCGGATGGATTTCCCGAATCGGTATGGCCGCAGTCATCCCCACTTGCTGTGGTCGGGGATCTGTCTTCCGGTAGGGAGAAAACCCAACCGAAACAGAGATGTGAACGCCGATTGGGGGAGACATCCCCAGCCTCCGTCTCAATGTATGTATTGGAGATGGATACTGCGGCTTCCAGAAATTGCTAGACGGGATTACCGTGGTGTAGAGTAGATAATTCATATGATTTGAAGGCTGGGAAACTACGAGGGTCTGGCTGGAAATGTGAATCCGTGGTTCTGGTGAGATGTTGGAAGTTCACCTCGCGATGTGAAGCGCTTTTATAGGCAAGACCAGGGAGTGATAAAATACTACCACCAGAGGCAAGATTATCTCAAAGTGATCCATAGTATGTACTAATACACTCTATCAGCGCGTGAAATCACTGATATATCTCGCCCTCAAGACCTCTTCCGCAATTATTTGTAGCCAATTTGATTATTCGGTTGCAAAGCTCGTGGAACAAATCTCAACATAACTCCTCTCGGTTCTCCAGTGCATATACCTAATATGGTCAGGATACAGGCTCACGTGTCGAATGTACGTACCGCGGGCAACTCACTCAGTTACTGACGATTGCATGTCACTCAGTCGAGTACTAGTTAATACCCAACATATTTGTTCGTAAAACCACATACCATATTCACATACAAGTACAAACACTGCAATCATCGTTGGTTCTATTCAACATCGGCCTCGTATTCATCTTCTTCTGACTCTTTTCCGGTCTCTATCTCAGGGCCGGAAATAGCGATAATCCCACTCCAAACAAGGTAACCGGCCATGCCCGCCACACCGCCGAGGACGAAACCGACACTCTTCCACCACTCCCTCCGTCTTGCCAGCACCGCCCGCCGGTTCCTGGCCTCGATCATCGGATCCTCATCCTTCCACTCCTCCACACCATTTCCCGCAAATCCCGCCACCCAGCCCTTAACCTCCTCCAACAACACTCGCCCCAACCACGGCAGATCCCCCCTCTCAGCCTGCCCAACCACTATGCGGGCCAGCATCCTGTTCAGATCATGGACATACGCCGCAAGCCTCGGCTCCCTCCGCACCGCCCTTGCAGCCCAATCCTCGGGCATCTCAGGTATCAGCAGCAGAGCAAGATAACCAAAGACGTAGCAATCCAGACTGCTCGGCGAGTCACCAAACCAGAACGGCCCACTGCTCTCAGCCACCTTCTGTGCCAGCGGCGCCAGGAACTCCGCACACACCCGCAACATCTGAACCTCCCGTTTTGTCCAACCAACATCGACGCTGCCCTCCGCCTGCGCTTCCCGCACTGCGCGTTCCCCGGGAGTCTCCCCGATCACCCTTTTATCGTCGTTCTCCTCTGCCAAACTCTTAGAAGAAACCCCCATATGTGCTGTCCGCTCCCTCGCGCGCCGCCTCTCCATCATGGGAAAGTAGTAACACTCGGGCCATCCAAGAAGCCCGGCGAACGTAGGCCTCGTGACCGTGGAGAAATTTTTGCTGTTGACATAAAGCGACAGGTCTACCACCTCGCGCCCGCGCGATTGTACATATGCTGTGAATGCCGTTATGCTTGCGCGCTGGCGGGGATCGAAGAACAGGTCTGGCGCGGTCATAGGATAGAGTTGATTTATGTAGTCGATTATTTGCGCCAGGCCGGAGGTCCAGACGCTGCCGTTTTGGAGGGCCGGGAGGATCCCTGGACGCGTTAGTGGATGAATGGGAGGAAGGGGGGGCGAGGAGGGGGATGGTACTGCTCGGTGAGAGATGTGGATTGCTGGATGGTATGATGATCCATTCGGCGGGAGGGATAGCGTAATTAAGGTATGCGATTGCGCTCAGACAGTGCGGGTCGATGCTTGGGAGGCCGAAGCCGGGACCCCAGACGTGCAGTGTGATCATTGTGTTCGTGGATTGGGGTGTTGGTGGGTGGTGGTCAGGGCAAAGATTTGAAATTTGAGCCGCATGGCCGCGGTGTAGGAACAACCCCAGTGCGCACTCCCGAATCATGAATGTCACTCGGTGGGTCACGTTGAATTGCGCTGGATGAAGATGATACCCGAGTATGTATTTACTACTAGAGTTCTCAACTCGCATTTTCAACCCGCCAGCTTTCGATACACATGCCTTCAACTCTTTTGCGTGGCAATTCGATTTCGGATTCTATTAAGACCCGGAATTGTACTTTTCCCCCCTATCTATCCTCCTACAAAGTTCTCCCGGCACGATCTGATCCCAATAGCAATGATGAATATTCTCCGTTCTCTTTGTTCCACCTGCCGCCCAATGAAGGACCCATGATTTAAAATCCTCAACCACCGCATCTTCCTTCCCTTGCCACCACCACGCTGCTTTCCAGGCGGGCCGCCCCGCGTCGAGCATCCTCCTCCGCGCCACCTTCCGCTCGTTCCATCCATAGTAATCATACTGCGATCCACAGCGGCGGCAAAGCTTGTATGGGCATGCGAGGTAGCGATCCGTGCCGCGGAAAAGCGGGAGGCACTGAGGTGGGGTGGCAGAGCTATTTACACGGGCTGGTATGACGGCGGGCGGGCGGCGGCGAGGTTTGCGAGTGCATGTTGGGTGTGGCAGGTTATCTGTGGGGAGAAAGGTGACGAGGAAGATGGGGAAAAGTGGGTGGAAGCAGAGTGGCCATGGGATAAACACGTATTATCGTGAACGTGGCTTCGCTTGCTCATGTTGCGCTCAAGGGCTGTTGCATTCGTCTCCGCAGTTGCAGATGTCTTTGTCTCTCGACTGCGATGAAACAAAGACGCTGATAACAGCCATCCGGTGGGTACGTTCTGCGGGTATATACATATCGACCAGCCGGGGAAAGAGTCGATTCGACGCCCAGGGAAGTGAGCGGTGAACCTATCAGCCCGACTTAGCCTTCAGCGCGAAGTCCCTGGCCACAATCGAGAGTTGCAGTTTGCAGCCTTGAGCTGGAGATCGGGCAGGGCCCTGAGGTGGTTGGACATACCGTGGGCATCGACAAAGTTCGTTTGGCCTCTTCACACCTCGACCAGAACTGCTAACCCATGGAATCTCGGACTATATCTTCGCATTCTGGAAGACGCCGGAACTGAATGCGAGGTGTGCACCACATTACCGCAGAGACTTTTGCGCTTCGGCCGACAGATCCGCACAACGCGGGACCGTAGCCCATAATGTGGTCGGGCAGACGAGCGTGTAGTAAAGACGGCAGAACAAGAAGAAGGGATGGTATTGGCGCTGTGTAGACTGGTCGGGCAGGTTGAATCGGGTGAGGAGAATATGCCGGGTGTATATTCATTGCATTCGCCTCGGGGAGTCCGTCGGTGCGAGTGTAGTTGCGCGATACTAGCCACAAGTGCGACCGCCTGGGGCCGACAGAAGAATCGGAAGCGGTGGATGGCAGCGGAGGTTCGGCATTTGTACTCCTGGGGAATCGACGTTGTAGACGTGGGGGACAGGCGATGTGGCGACACCGACGAAGGGCGCGATTCCGGCGACGCGGGGCAGACTCGGTCGTCGTCAAGGCATGGTGGAAGCCGTCGCTATCCGGCTGAGGATGTGGAAGAGTCGGGGGCGGGTCGGCGGGGATGACGACGGACAGGGCGGGGCAGCGGGGCAGCGGAGCAGCGGGTGAGCTGAGGTGGAAGGATCACGGTGTCCGGTGGGATTCGCCCGCTCGTTCCTGTTCGTACGCTGCTGCCGCAGCTAGCCCCCTCGCTCGCACCAACCTCTCTCGGCTGTAGGTGAGCCGCGAGAGCATTTAACCAGACGAATCTGATGGTGGACGTTAGTGAAAGCGAATGGGATCTCCAGAGTGAAAGGTGTTTTGCCAAATGACTTCTCGATTGATGATCGATCGATTGTTCGCGATTACTGACAAGCAACCAGCTTCCCGGGCCTTCCGACCGATTGTGGGATCACATCAGTTGCTGTCCTCTTTGCCCAGGTCGGCCCGTCCATTGGCCTGGCGACTGGACGTTGGTTCTTCACTTGTCTGGCTGTTTGTTGATCGCCTCTACCTTGACCTCCCAGCTCTACCTTAACTCTATTGACTTATGATCGACGTTCCGGTCATTCTGCTCTGCACCCACTATAGTTCCCAGCCTGGGTACATCTTCAGCTCTATCGCGCTCTCTCTGTTCCATCTAGCTATTGCTTCCTTTGCCAAACTGTCCTATTTGTTATTGTTATTTTTTCGCTTTTCGTCGCAATCTTTGCTCGCCCATACGGCCCGTGGCATTGCCTGCTCGCACGTCTCCGTGCTGTGCTGCTACTCGTTCCCTCCCGCGCCCCAGAGAGTCCCACCCAGCAACACCCGCCAGCTGCACCACCCACCAACCGCACCACCATCACCCACCAACCCTCCCCGTCCAAACTCCCCACGGACAACAGCAGTCCTCTCGATAATAACTCCTCTCGAGCTGGGGCGAAGCTCTCGCATTCTCACGCAGAAAATATCTCCCGGAACTCGCTCGCCCTTTCGACTCTTTCGCTTACGCTTATCTGCGACGGCCTATTCTGAGAACGGAACACGCAAATAACAGCAGCGTGAAAGGAGGAGAAGAAGAAGCCCAGGGAAGGCGAGTGCGCGAGAACGTGACTCGCGTACACGTCCTGGGGAACGGAGAGGGAGAAAGAAAGAACCAGCGTCGAGAGAAAGCAAGAGGCGGGAGAGAGTCCGGGGCAGTGCGAGGAGCCGGAATCTGCTTACAATACTGCTCTTCACCATCACAGAACACTCCCGATCGCTCGTCAGCCCCCTCGCTTCATTACCGCGACTCACCTCCGTCCGACAACTCCACCTGCGCGCCATTCCTACAAATCTTCCCGCCATAGACGCAAACGGTCAATCTCGACACATTACGAGCCGTCTTTGACCCCCACGTCGATGGCTGCCTCGAGAGAGGGCTTGCCGTACGGCTCCAGATGGGGCTTTCGCACTCCATCGCCCGATTTTGCGCGCACCGCCGTGGAGCCCCTCTCACCGCCTGCCGCTGCTACTCCCACTTTTGCCGCGAGATCCTTCTCGTTCCCGAACGCCAACCATGCCTCGCCGCCCCCCCCCTACTCGTCCTACGGCCTGCAGTATCCGGCTGATTCGCGGAGCTCGCACGACCCCGAGCCTGCCTTCTACCACCCTTCACCCCGAGCCCCTTCGCCTGCTCCGCACCCCTACAGCCACAGCTATGGCTTCGTGCCGTCGATTCACAAGCAGCCTCCGAAGGCAGCACAGAATCCCCTCGATGCTCTCGCCGATATCGCGCTCATGCATGGCGCTGGTCGTCTCCAGTCGGGCCCCACCTACAACCCTTCGCCACTCCCATTCCCAACGATGGCATCGCCATCCCCCCCGGTGGCCGCAGCCGTAATGACCTCCCCGAATCCCTCTTGGCAGCGGCCGGATTCCGCGCTACCCCCGACTATGCCCACCAGTAGAATATCGATGGAACGGATGATTCCGCACGCGAAGCCTGGACGCGAGCTTAATTTTGGCCCGATCGGTCAGGAGAGACGAGCTTCGAATGGTCCGGAACGCAGAAATTCTACTGTCGCCGATACATCTTTGTCGCCTCCTTCGCCGACCGCCATGCGCCTACCCCCGATGAAGTCTGAGCTTCCACTGCCTGATCTAACCCGAGCTGTAATGGGACCGCTATTAGGGATAGAGCCGCTACCTGCGCGACCGCTGCTTCCAGCGGCTATGATCTCTGAGTCGGCCCTGCCAGCAGAAGAGCAACCACTACAACCGGAACAGAAGCCTGAAGAACAGTGGCTGTATTACCCGCGAATTAGTGCCTCCCCGGCGGACGTGCATACGGACTCGCCGAAGGATGTGGAAGGTGGCCGTGAGCACAGCATAGTCAGACATCCAGTGGGCGTTTCCAAATCAGTCGTCCAACATCCTGAGACCCCCGCGGATGGCTTTTTGGGCGTCAATGGCGGCAAGCCTGCAGCCACATCTCTTCCAACTCCAACTCAGGACGACCATGTCATCGGCGGCCTTCCCGAGCAGGTTGTGGAAGAGGAAGACGAAGTCCTTCGAGCCAATGAGCCAACTGCCAATCTTACCCCAGATATCGCTGAGAGTCACACTGGGGCATTCTCGGTCGCCGAGAACATGGCGGCAGTAAATACTGGAGCCCGGGAATTGATGGAGGTGGATGATAAAATGGCAACTGGCTCACCTATTGCAGACGCTACCTGTGGGTTTTCCTCAAATAAGATGGGTTACGTTCTTAAATTCTGATTTGCTCTGCTACAGCTACGAGGCCAGACGGCAATCACGACACACTCCTTTCAAGCACGGTGCCGCCGGAAAGCAAGCCGGACTTGCCTCAGCCACCCCCTGCCTCGGGCGAATCCCTTAATATTGTTGGTTCTATGGCTATTGATCAGGGAGTCGGTACCTCCGCCAAACATACGACTACAGCCGGTGTTGAAGCTTCTGTTCCTACTGAACCTCCTGTACCGGTGAGTTATGGAGGAAATGTTCTACGTGGGGTGGTACTAAATATCTGGATTTAGGATGAAGAAATCTCCAGGAACCGCTGCTCTTCTAGTCGCCCAATTAAGTCGTCAGATCCAAAAAAGAGCACTCGGAAATCGAAAGAAAAGACAGTCCCAGGGCACGTCAGTTCTGCGTGTGGTGCACAGCGTTCCGACAAAGAAGAAGACTGTCAAACCTGCAAAGTCCACTATTCGGAGGACGACGGACGTAACGGTGCATGGATTGGTTGCGATGGCTGCAAGGGCTGGCATCACGCGCGCTGCGTCAAACTTGATCAAGCTGCCGTGGACAAGATTGACAAGTTCTATTGCGTCTCGTGCGAACCGACGCATGGCAAGTCTACGTGTAAGTGCCTCTGGTTTCCTCTCCGCAAGCACTCGTAAGGACCGTAGTAATAGTTCTTTCCACTATTGTTAGTGAAGCGATCGTCTGGCAGAGCACGCACAGCAATCGATTACGAAGCACTGCACCATGGCTCCTCCGCACCGGTTAAGAATCCAGACGATGCTAGGATACATCCTTATATCCGCAAGATTCTTGATAAGAGCCACCCTTTCGCCGACGACAATCTCAAGCGCTTCAGGCCCGAATTAGTCACTGCGACGGTGATAGACAGCAACGACGCTACCGCGTGGAAGGAACCGTTCATTGTCCCAGCACAATGGAATCCAACGCCCTGGCACAATGGCCCCAAAGTTGTCCCATCTGGGAGCCCGACGCCAGTTTCTCCTGGTACATCTGTGCCTCTACCGCCTCCCGCTCCCATCAACGGTACGAAAACTAGATTGGGCTCGCCCGCTGGTAGGTCCCGCCAGCCATTGGATATGAACCAACCTAGCCAATGGGCGCCAAGGGACGATGCAGATGCGTTGGATATGAGGATTCCTCCAGGGCTGACCGTTCGCCGAGTGGCTGAAATGGTCGGCATCAATACGACAGTCCCAATGATGGATGTAGTCACCCAAGAACCTCCGAAGGAGCTTTGGACAATGGGCCGATTGGCGGATTATTTTGATAGTCCGGAAAAAGATACCATCTACAATTGCATCAGCTGCGAAGTATCGAAAAGCTCGCTTGGAGAATTGATCTCGCGTCCCAGGGCTGTGAGAGAGACGGATTTGGCAGACCGAGTCTGGGATTGCGCACCCGGATTTACGAAACCAACAGTTGGCAAATACGTCCTTATGTCTGTCAAAAACTCCTTCACCGATTTCCATGTCGACTTTGGTGGCTCTTCGGTCTTCTATCACATCTACGAGGGACAGAAGGTGTTTTTAGTGTTGCCGCCAACCGATAAGACTTTGAAGGCGTATGAGAGGTGGTCTTCGTCCGAAAGTATGAACTACACGTTCCTTCCCGACCTACTTCCGGATATCCCATGCCGCCTCATCACATTGAATAAAGGTGACACTTTTTTCATACCGTCAGGATGGATCCATGCCGTGTATACTCCGGTGGACAGCTTGGTAGTCGGTGGAAACTTTCTCACTCGGAGCTTCTACACCAACCAAATGAGAGTCTACAACATTGAAGCGGTGACTGGAGTGCCAAAGCAAATGCGATATCCACGATATACCACCCTCATGTGGGCCGTCATGTTTAACTACATTGAGAAGGACCGGATGCCTAGGAACATCGAGAAGGATATCCTCACAGCTGTCATTGGACGAAAGCAGAAACTTCGATTGTCCCAGATTTCATACTCGGTCGAAGAGCTCAAAGGACTTCCCAGCTTACTCGACTTCCTTTATAGGAACGTTATGATCATCCTAGGTGTCATCACCACGTCGCAGCGACCTGGAGGTACAAGACTCACCAAAGCAGTCGTGGATGGCGTCAAGAGAGCGGTGCCATGGCCAGTCAATCGGAACCCTCTTCTCTACCTTAAGCATTTTGCACGTTGGTGCATCTGGAAGCGGGCTTGCGCGGATATCGTTCCGGGCGGCGAGAAAGTTTTTGATTGGGCGCAGGTGGATTGGGTGCCTACACCGGTGGGTGGCACGACCGACATGAAAGCCGAGGAAGCCGAGGGTGATGCGGACACTGTGGATGCTACTGGTATCGACGGCGAGACTCCCAGACGTGGGGGGTTGAGGGAGCGTTCAAAGCCGTCTGATAGTCCTGAAGACAATCTTGAGGATTTCAACTACTTCCCGGAGCGCCCCCCTTCAGCCGTTACTGGTGTGAACGGAAACCGGCAAGCTTCGTCGGTGGTTCCAGGGAAGAGGTCGGCCACTCCAGTCCCTGGACCGTCCTTGAAAAAGCCCAAGACAACCCGACGGAACCGGAACACTACCCCCGCGCCGTCGTCCGCAAATTCGAAAAACCAGCAAGTCGAGTACCTCAAACTCACGGACGGAAGCTTGTATGTCAAGAAACTGTCGAACCTCGGTCCGCCCCGTATTGGTTGCGAGAGTTGCCGACTCAAAAAGACTGGCTGCAAGCATAAGGACGAGATTCGGGCACGTGGCTGGTGCGATGACGACAGAGCCGCGACTCAGGACCCCGAGTCCAGAGTTGATCCGGACGAGTTTGATGACGAGCCGATGGACGAACCCCCAAGCAAGCCTGCGCCAGGCAAGGCTTCCCCGGCCGCTGAGAGAGCCCAATCACCGCTCCCTCCAGCGCCGAGGTTTGGCGTTGCGTCATCCTTGACAAGGGTGTCAGTGCCACCAGAATTGTCTTCAGCTGCCGGAGGAAGCCAACCCCCCGTGAAGTCTACAGGCAGTGCCAAAGCGGCCACTCCCGGTTCTATGGGACCGCCTGCGGGTTACAAGGGACGCAAGCCTTCGTGCGAAGACTGCAAAGCCCTGAAGGTTTGATTCCTCATGTCCCCTACGCTTCTTTTACTAACGCGCCACAGAAAAAGTGCCTTCACCAAGATACATGGAAGCTTATCCAAGAAAAGCAGGCAGCGACCGAGTACAAGAAGGTACTCAAGAAGCATGGCATTGAGAACCGGCGTCAGATCAAGGAGTTGAAGCGTAAAGCCACTGTGGCTCGTCAGAGGGAGGATGCCGCGAAATCGGTTACACCCGTGTCAACTGAACAAGAAACCGGCGAGTGCATTGTCCTGCGGGCTCTCCCGACATTGGTACCGATCCAGCCGGCTCCTCCCAAGCTGGCCAAAGCGCCCACTCCAGTGAACGTCGCCCCAAAAGTGCCAGTTAGAGAGCCAGTCAAAGAGCCAGTCAAGGAACCGGTCGAAAAAGCCGCCGAACCCATAGAAGAACCCATCAAAGAGACCGCCAACAAACCCGTCAAAGTACCCGTTCTGGAAAAGGCGGATGATGAGGGGAATAAGGAGGTGACGGAGAAGGAGGCGCAGGAACCTGTCAAGGAGGCCCCCCCTGTTGCTCCTTCAGTACGTGCGACACGGCCGATCAAGAATGCCTCCCCACCTCGCCCCTCTTCGAGGAGTAAGCGATCATCGAACGTTATCTCTCCTAGCAACGATGTCGCCCGTCTTGATCTCGATCTATCGATACTGGCAGAGGAACAAGCGTACACGTCCATTAAAGACGGCGTCGAGCCGGTTCTGGATCCCAGCATTACAGCTCCGCCCATCGACATCGATGACACCCCGCCCAAGGCGCGCAAAGCCCAGCAGCCCAGGACCATGCCCGACGAGTCGTCACCGACTTCACCGAGCGCGTCGCCGTCTGTGGCGCAGAACGACATCCAACGGGAGTACATCGCGGCGCTACACCAGCGCGCCAAGGTCACATACGCGAACTCCAACAGGAGTATTAAGCGGAAGGCTGAAGAGGAGAGCCCTGAGCAGGCTACGGCCGCCACATCCAGCGGCCGGCGCGTTAAGAAGGAGGTTGTCGTTGGGGACGGCAAGACTACATTTGAGAATTTGAGGCAGCTCAGTCTGGGTCTCAGAGTCAGAGGTCAGAGGGGCGGTGAAGTTTGTTGAGATGGGCATTTTTACGCTGGTTTATCTGCTGTTGTTTTCCTCGTTGCTTTCTATGGGAGTGTGGAGTTACCACGGAGGAGTTTTTTTTTTTCATCGTTGCCGCTTGATTGATCGCTGGTGTTGCATGCATGCGTTTCCTCCCTCCCAATCTTTCCCTTCTCACCCCATTTCCCGTCATCACTCATCATCTATTATTACCACTTTCCTTGTCGTTAGTCTTCGCCCAAACTATTTTGGATTTCCCCTTTCTTCCTCCCCTTCCAGACAAAGTCCTTACTGCTTACTTTTTTTCTCTTTTCTGGTGGTGTTTGTCTTCTTGGAGCGTGCTTCTGTTGTCTTCTGCTTCTGTTCTTATTGGCTTTTTTGGTGCGAGATTTGTTTGGGGCGATGATGGAGTTAGTTTGAGGGCGTGCATCCTTTATTTCCGCGGAGGAGAGAGGAGGTTCCCTTTTGTCCGTGTGTTCCTGGTCTTTTTGTGCAGAGTGGAAGGGAAAGCGTCAAGAGGTTTTGTGAGAGGAACGGGGGAAACTGTATGCGTCTTGTTCTTGTTTCTTTTGCTCTTATGTTTTTTTTTTGTAGCGAGTTGTACTCGGGGCGTTAAATGCAGTTCTTTAGTGTTCGATCGAGTGGGGACGGGGGGGGTGAGGTGGAAAGCTCTTCCGCTCGATTTCTCCTTCACGCCACGGGCAATAGGCAATGCGGATTGATTTGGCAGAGATGAGTACAGTAGCAAAAAACGGGGGGGGGAGTTTTCAGTCCAGCAGCAATGTTAGATTAGTGCATTATCGTACTGGCAATACGCGTTTTTGCCTTACTACTGTCTGTGAATGAATGCAGTATTACAAATCATATGTAAGTATCTAAGTACTAACTGATCAACAATGCTGGTGTGATCGTTCTCTGGTCTCGGGGTCCGATGCGGGCTGGATACCGTATCCATTTCCAATATTAGCATAAAAAAATGGGAGTTTTTTTTTTCCGCCTGCTTTTTTTCTCTCTCTTCTCTTTTAATTTTGTTCTATTTTTTTTTTCTATTTTTTTTTTTTCTTTATTCGGATTTCATGTTTTCTAGGAAAGTCACGATACGACGAGCGGGATTCGAACACGGGTTGTAGATATACCACTAACTACATAAGTATATGCTTATGTAAGCTAAAAAATTCTGTCTGCGATGACTAAACAAAGTTTTTGGCAACCACACATAACCCGCTTTCCAACAAGCCGCCCTTCCCGTTTATCTATCCACAGACTACCTAGGTAGATACATATGTACCTATGTATCTATGCAAGTACATTCTGGTATACATAAGTATGCAAGAGGCTGAGTCCTTCTACGTATGTAGAATATCAGATGTGTATGTATTCACAGGCACCAATCGCATGAATAAACAAAAAAAAAAAAAAAAGTTTCGCGTGGCCTTTGCCTACCTATGTGTGGGACATCAATAGGTAGAGTACTTTACCAGTATGTAGTCGTGCTCTCCAGAAGATGCTCGACTGACGTGCAATTGTGCTCCGGCAGGTATTGGGAGGGGGGGGGGGGGGGGGGGGGGGGCACGGGGTGGGGTTTTGGTTTTTAATT
>Ga0307508_10000172_pt1 | contig 78405 bp, 106 predicted proteins | sample 9_EM_MG_FD_203089 | JGI IMG/M metagenome (GOLD analysis project Ga0307508, IMG submission 203089) | Populus trichocarpa ectomycorrhiza microbial communities from riparian zone in the Pacific Northwest, United States - 9_EM | ecosystem: Host-associated > Plants > Roots > Unclassified | place... | reverse complement strand
CCCTCTCCCCTCTTGTTTTTTTTATTAAAAAAAAAAAAAAAAAAAAACAAACCCCCCCACCAACCCCCCCCCCCCCCCCCCCCCCCCCCCCCGCGGGGGGGGGGGGGGGGGGGGGGGGGGGGGGACTCACCGCCGTACTAGTCCTTGGAACCGTCGCTGGCGCTCAGCCTCGCGCTCGCTCAGCGTGGGGGTCTTGATGGGTACCGTGTTCGTTCTGATTATTTCCGGGGCGTTCACGGGCAGCGCCTCCGTGCTGAGAAACAGTGCGCCGTCCATCGTGTATTTCGTGGGTGGTGTTTCGTCGCCGTTGGTGATAGTGGCGATGGTGCCTGTGATGGCGCGGGGGGGTGGAGGGGCGCAATAGCTGGTGGGATGATGATGTCTCTGATGTAGAGGAGTAACTACATACTCTGCATACGTATGGTACTCAACACCAGCGTCCAGATTTCCAGTTGGTTACACGGATGTGTAACTCGAAGCTCATTCATCCTGGCCCCATCCAGTGGCAATGGAATGCTCATTATGTATATTCTTAAAGGCCTCCGGCTTGAGTATGTATTCGGTAATATGTGCTCTGAATAGAGGAGGGCACCTGATCTCGAGGGTGTGTGACGTCAGTTGGCTCAACTGTGCTCCTCTGTCAGGAGGGCGGAGGGCAGAGGGGAGCTTGCAACGTGCCGCCACTGCGCGGACAGCAGACAGGGCCATGATCTGATAGGTCGCATGCGAGTAATGAATAAACAAAAAAAAAAAAAAACAACTCCCCTCCATCATCACCATCCGGATACATACATCCCATCACCACCGCCATCCGGATACATCCCCCCCACCAGCAACATCACGAGATGGCGCCCAAGATGGTGACACTAGTTCGGGTTCGTGTCCTGCGTGCGCGCTCCGCCAACAAGAACGAAAAGCTAACCGAGCGGACGGTCCTTTTCCAGCACGGGCAGGCGGAGAACAACGTGAACCAGCGGTACGACATCCGGGATCCGTACCTGACGGCGGAGGGGGAGCGGCAGTGTCTGACGCTGCCGGAGCGGTTCCGGGCGGCGTCGCACGGGGTGGCGCCGACGCTAGTGGCGACGTCGCCGCTGAAGCGCACCATCCAGACGGCGCTGCTGGGGTTCCCGGGGCCGGTGGCGGTGGTGGCGCTGCCGCAGCTGCAGGAGACGTCGGCGCTGCCGTGCGACACCGGCAGCGACGTGGCCACCCTGCGCGCCGACCCGATGCTGAAGCCCACTGCCACTGCCACTGCCACTGCCACTGCCACTGCCACCGCCGCCGCCGCCCCTCCCGCGCCCATCGACTTCGCCGAGTGCGAGAGACACCCCGATTGGACCGGCAAGAAGGGCCTCTGGGCCCCCGACCCGGACGTCCTGGTCGAGCGCGCAAGATTCGTCAGGCACTGGCTCAGGCAGCGCCCTGAGGAGCATATCGTCTGCGTGCTCCACGGCGGCTTCCTGCCTTACCTCACCGGGGAATGGAATGGGAGAGGCGGCTTCCCCGGGACCGGCTGGGCGAACACCGAGTTTAGGACCTACGCCTGGGTCGGCGATGCCGAGTCGCTGGAGGAGACGGAAGAGAGCAAGAAGCACCGGACCCATGGCAAGCCGCTGGGGATGACGGAACTGAACCAGTTCCTGAGCAGTCACGGCTGATGCAGCAAGTAGTGCAATAGTTATGGAACTGCTTTGCTCGCTTTTGCTCGTTGATTTTGTATGAATGGATTCTCGTTATTACTCCACACCCGGCTCGTGCTCATTTCCATACTCGCTACATACCGTGCAACTCCAAAAGCAGACAATCCAAATCACCACCCCCATCATAAATAGGACACCAATAATATCCCCAATATACTCCAGCGGAAGAAAGAAGGAAGGAAAAAAACACGTTCGGAAGTGGAAGTTATGTACAAACCCCAAGCCCAACGAAATCGTACACTGATTGCACAACAAAACCCCTTCCGTGAGATACTCAATACACCCCACCATTCCTGTCAAACCCTCCTTTCACCGTAGTGGGCAGAGGGGGTGCAGTGCCTGATCTCGGTGGTGGTGGTGGCGGAGTGTTGTTGGCCTCGAAATCCCCATCCGCTGGCGCAGTCCTGGATCTTCTGGGCGGGCCAAATTCCTCCAAGCCATAGTCTTGCACCCGCACCGGCGGGCTTCTGGACTTCTCTCTCGGTGGTGGACGGAAAACCGGCTTCCCCACGTAGAGTGCCTGTACGGGCTGCTCCTCGCGGTCACGCAGCGAGGACTGGCCGCTGTCACGACTGTACTCACGCTGGCCGCGGGGCGGAGTTCCGTAGCCACCCTCGATCGCGGCGGCGGTCATGGTGCGCGAGGGCGAGTATTCGGAGTTCGAAGCAGCGCTTTGCGGTGTAGTGCAGCCGTAATCCGTGATTTGAGGTGGGGGTGTGCAGAAGCCGTCATCTAAACCGACTGCCGTGTTGATCCGTGGAAGGACATACACGTCATCTATGGGTGGATCTGTGCGGTTTCTCGGAGGATGGCCGTATGCTCCAACTGCTGGTGCCGCGGTACGGCTTCTAGCAGGAGGGTCGTAGGCTCCAGCCGTGGGAGCCGCGGTGTAGCTGCGAGGGGGTGGCGCGCCGCCACCGTATCCGCCGGTGTTGCTTCTAGGAGGCGGACCGTACCCTCTCTCCGACGGTCCTGCAGTGCGACTTCGTGAAGGAGGCGCACCGCGGTCCATCATTTGGGGTCCTGAGTTCTGTGGCGGTGGACCGTACCTTCCCTCCAGTGGACCCGCTGTCCGGCTTCTTGGTTCAGGCTGCGGGGGCCGGTACGTCTGCTGCGGACCAGCGGTCTGACTCCTGGGTGCTGGCGCATCCCAACCGCCAAGCCGTTGGTCCACAGGATCTCTTGGACGGACTGGGAATCTGCCTCGCCCACCTTGGCCGGCGGGAAGCTGCGGCTGTCCGTTGTCCCATCCCGCGCCAGCGGTGTTGTTACGAGCGAGCCTGGCAACCACGAGCGCGCCCCTCCCAGCATAGCCCGAATTGAGGGGCTGCAGCTGGTGGTACTCTCCCCCGCCAGCATAGCCGCCGCGCTGCCCGTCCACATGTCCCACCGCCTGCGGTACGTACCCCGAATCGACTGTGGGGTCGTAGTAGGGCTGCTGTGGCGGCATTCGGTGATCCGAGTATACCGACTGCTGGTAGTCCCTCGAAGAGATGGACGACGCATAACTAGTATGTGTCCGCATGGTACCAGTTCTGGACGGATCCGGGTGATGCACGACTCCGCCCACCGCACCCCCGGGTCCACGAGTGAGCGCGGGAGCCGGCGGAGCAGGTCCCGGTTCCTGAATATACGGAAGCTTCGGGTTGCGGCTCATATAACTCGGAGGCGTATTTGAGGCCCATGTGTTCGGGTGCGGTATCGGATGTACCTTGGCTTCTAGGAGCCCGTGGGCTGGATCCCGGGTCGGCTCGAGGACGGGTATTGTTGGCTGTCGCGCGAGGTATCCAGTGCCCTGCTTCTTCTCCCGCTGGATCGCTTTGTCGTGCTTCTTCTGGACGATCTCGCTCATCCGCGTGTCGATGCGTTCCTTGCAGTATTTCCTCAGGCTCTGGGCCCCAGTCATCGTGTGCCAGAGGTATACGATATAGATTATCGACGCAAACAACAGCTGAATGCCCATCTCGAGTCAGCAAGATCCACACCCCCATCTTCCGCGGGAATTCCTACCCGAAGAACCGCCATCACCCAGAACAGGCTGGTGAACGCCATGGTCCCCAGTATCATCACCTGTATCTTGTTCTCGTTGTACAGCGCCTCGACGTTCTTGCCGAACTTCTCCCAGCCATCGCCGCCACTGCTGTGAACGATAACATCCGCCTGCGTGACGGAGATGAAGGTCAAGGCATTGATGACGACCCGCGGGCCTTCCGCAAAGATGATCCTGACCCAGCCCTTGAACGCGAAGTAGGTGAACAGTGCGAGGTAGTCCACCACGCCTCTCGACTTGGTCAACCTCGAGAAAACCAGGAATCGTTTCCAGCCGGTATCCCCCTTTCCCTTGCCCCCCCAGATGCAGTTGAACCCGACCGCGATCAGGTCCATGTATGCCTCGGCGACTCCGTCACTTTTAATGACTTTGACCGCACGGAACCAGTCGATGGCCAGCAGGACGATCGAGAAGAATATGCACACTGAGAACACTATCCTCGCGATGTCGAAATCGATGATGCCACTCTTCTCGAGAGTATCGTTGGTCCAGCGGTTGAACGCGAGGAGGATGACGGCCGTGTAGCTGCGTATTTCGCAGACGTCAGGAATCGGGAAGGGAGAAGCAACCATTGCGATTGCGCAAGCAGGCAAGTCATCTCGCCAATCGAGCATCATCCGTGCGCGATGCGATCTATTTCCCCACGCATGCAAAAGAAGAAAAACTTACATGTCCGCAGCATAACAAGCCACCGAGATCAGCGTGCCAACGTAAATCCATGCATATGCCACATAATTGATGAAGCTTTTGCTAGTGAAGTCGTCCATATTCTGCCGACCACCACATCAGTCCAGTCCTTCCTGTCCCCCCAATGCAGCGCAGCGGATACGCACGATGTATGCGAACTTGTGCTCCGCGAGCACGAACTCCTCCTCCTCCTCCTTCCTTCCGAAGCACCACATGGTTAGCGAATTCTTTGTTGTCGATTTTTTTTTTCTTTTCCGTCGAGGATGGTTTTTTTCGCCGTTATATCCAGACCAGCCACTGGCGGTGCTTGCCGAGTAGGTATGTATGTCGGAAACACCGAAGGCCCGTCAAGGGAGAGATCGCGGACCAGTCCGCTGCCGAGAAATAGAAAAAAGAAAGAGAAAGAGAGAGAGAGAGAGAAGGGGGGGGGGGGGGAGAGAAAAAAACAAATAGGAAAAGATCGAGCAATGTTGTTGTAGATGTTGCCGAGTAAAGAGAGAGTAAGCAGTCGAGAAGAAGGAGGGTGGTTTTCGTTGCGATCAACCAGCTAACGCCATTCAACCCCAATTCGCCCGGAGATTGGGACTGGCTACTCTGACGACCTTCCGTCCTCGCTCCCCGCCCCTCTCTCTCTTTCTCTTTCTCTCTCTCTCTCTCTTTCACCAGTGGCGTTTGTGGGTGGGATGATGATGGCGTTGAATGGCGCCCGCTCGCTGTTTCGAAGGGTGGGCAAGTTTGAGTGACGACTTCTCGTCAAAATCAACATCAACCTCAACCAGCGACGCGATGCCTGTTTTTCTGAAACGTAAGGAAGAGGAACGAAAGGAGGAGAAGGAAAAGGTAACTGTAGAAAGGAGGACGGAAAGAAACGGGGGGGGGAGGGGAAAAAAGAGAGCCAGCCAGCAAGAAAGAAAGAAAGCAAGCAAGCAAGCAAGCAAGCACGCAAGCACTGTGTGCGGTGTAATGTAAGATAAGAAGAGAAGCGATACATCCACCTACCTACTTCACACAACCGCAGACAGGGAGGGGCGAACGGGGCAGTTTCTCCCACCACCAGGCTCGCCACACTCCATCCACAGCGTCACTCTATCTCGAGTGCCCGAAAGGGCTGGCACCCCCTTTCCCTCCTTCCAATCGCCTTGGCCCATAGCACCCCAGATCTCCGAATCCCAAACACCCTTCCGACTCCGCGTATACATATAACTATTTCGTTGCGCCCCTCCGCCACCGCTAGCCTATCAGCGGCTCGCGTACCTGGCAGCGCTTCCCCACGTCGCCCTAGTCTCAATCTATGTATGTATGTACATAAAGCAAAGACTTTTCCCCTTGCTCATTATACTCCAATAGATGGGCGTGGAGCCTGTCCGTGCATGTTCCTTGCAGAATCTGCCGCTAGCTGGAGGAAGCAAATCCGCACGTTGCATGCACTCTATATACTCACTCTACTCTAGATGGCTGGGGGCAGGTGGGACGGGCCTTTTTCTTGGAGCTGCACGCAGGTTGGATAGATACGCAGGTGCACATGTAGATGTAGATGGAGATGGAGATGGAGATGGAGGTGGAGGTGCAGATGGGCAGAGAACTGTTACACGGGCCGGTAGTTAGTAGCTGTGTATCTAGATACATAGATGCTCCGCCGATATACCCGGCCGCGCGCCCTCTCGCCCTTCGGCGGCTGAAACGGTGCTGGGAGGCCGCAGCGGGCAAGGCGCCTCCCGTGCTCCTCCCGTGCTCCCCCCCCCCAAGAACCCAGCCCAACGATGGATCGATTCGAGTTCGTCCATACATATCATACACAGCTCGCAGAATGCGCTCCCGTCCACCTCCGGCTTTCACTCCCGTTCTGGATCTACATCGCTAGCATGTAACCGCGCCAGCCGTTACGGGCTTTTCCCAGCGGCAAAATGCCCTACCAACTCCCCGCATCTATCTATGTAACTGTCTAGTTACCTATATACGTGCTCGAACATCATACCGTCGATCGACAGGATAGATGTAGTTATGTGTCTATGTATGTACATACAAGACAAGTCAAGACAAGTCAAGTCAAGACAAGTCAAGCACCCCCCGAAACTCAAACCCCGAAATCCGAAACGCTGCTTGCCAGGGAGGGGGCCAGGCCACGGCGAACGTCAAGTCGCACCCCCAGAGTATGTATGTTATATATGTACTCTATGTACGCACCCGCCCCGTCCCGCCGCGTTGCGCGCACGCAGACGCACATCGAGTACTAGGTATCTAGGGTGGCTGGTGTAAAAAAAGAAATACGGTAGTTAACCAAGGAAGGCTTAACTAGGTAGCCAAGTACATAAGTGGTAAGTGGCTGCACCATGTATAGATACATCAGTGGAGATATCTACATACGTGTCTCAGTGGAGATATGCAGACCACCCAGGCGACGCGGCTGTTCTGCCGAGTGTCTCGGAGCCAGTGGCCAGTTGTCTACAGTGCGTGGAACGTACATATGCGCTCCGCAGTGCGTCGGCGGTATCGCGTGCCCGACGACGTCGAAACCCGCGTTGCAAAACTTGCAGCTGCGATAGTCTACATATAGAATACATAGGTAGGTAGATCGGCATGTGTTAATAGGGGACACAGGATGGAAGCATAGGTCTTTAGTTAACTACATGGTTGATATATGTACGCGGATATGTAGAGTACATTATGTAGGTAGTGGGGAAAGTTAAGTACATACTTAGAGTATGTACATACATACTTATCTACTTATGTAGACTACATGCTAGGATGGAACTTCGCTCGCATCGTTGCGATATGTATCTCGTCTTCGAGTGCCTAAATCTAAATCATCCTAGCGGCTAAACCATCACCATCACCATCACCATCACCATAAGTAGCCAGACTCTCGTACCTACTCTCACTCGATACTGACACACAGCAAGCTGTCGGTGTACGGTACAGGAGATAGGTCGCACGCAATCAATGGTTAAACAAAAAAAGAACAAAAAAAATACAGAACAAGGTGAGAGCCCGACGACAGCGCAAAAGAAAAAAAAGGTCCAACTCCCGCCCGCCAAAAACAAAGCCAAGCAGAGACAAGAAGCAACGCCCTACCATATCCTCTTCGCACACATTTTGTATCTCGTAACGCCCTCGAGAGTTTCCATCTCCACCCGCATCTCCCTCTCGCGTCCCTTGCGCACCATCTCCGAGACCCTCATTTCCTCCTCCGGGTTGCCGCCGTAGATGATGGCTCTGTTCTCTTCGGTGATGGTGGTGGTGCCGAACGTACTGCTCCTGTGCGCTCCCGTATGCGTCCACATCCTCTCCCGCTCCTTGAGTCCCTTGTAGCGGCTCCTGGCGATGCCCAGCAGCATGATCCCCAGGAGCAACTTGACGGCCAGGAAGATGAGGAAGCACGCGAGGAGGAAGAACGCCATCGTTGCCGCCGCTACAAAGTCGTCGAAAAGAGTGGATGCCGAGGCGTCGGAGCACGAGAGCGCGCGCCGGAGGATGGTATCGATGCTGGCCAGCGCTGCGGACGTTTCCGAAGTGGAGAGGTTCTCGCTGAGCGAGATGGTGGTGGCGGACGCGGAGGGGAGCGGCGAGGGAACGTGGGTGGCTAGGAACATGTGGTAGGTCTGGATCGTGGCGCGGATGAAGAGGGAGGCGAGCGGGATCACGGGGAGACCGATGCGCTTGGTCAGGTTCTGGTCCGTGAACGCCTATGACATCGTTAGCTGGAGCGGAGGGATGTCGCGAAGGGCGGGCCCTACGTACCCGCGAGTAGTAGTCTTTGCATTGCACGTCCAGAAAGCGCTCGTACAGCACTGGTCTGGTGTTGTTGAACTTGGTGATGTAGGCATGTTTGAGCCAGTCGACGATCATCTCGGATCCGATCACGATGAAGAATGGGCCCATGATTTCTCCCGTCCACTTGGGGAAGAAGGTGAAACTTTTCGGGAGGACCCCGCCGGTGGGGGATGGCGAAAGTGACCATACCCCCAGCTCTACCAAGTTCCTCGTAGCGATGATGACGAGCATCAGTATCAGCTGGAACCGCTCGACGATGTCGGCACAGAGGAGCTGGAACAAATTCTCCTTCTCGAACTTTTTGAAGACAGTGGACTTGATCTCAACAAATTGCACGGACAAAAGCAGCGTCATGAGCGCATTGGAGTAAGAGTTGACAGCTACGTTGAGCGTGATCACTTGGTAGAAGAGTACGAGGGAGTGAGCGACTGGTAAGGGTCAGTCAAAGAGTTGATACTTCCGGGCCAGGTACCCACTATTGTAGGCCAATGCGAGCACAAAGAATGCGACGGGCCGCCAGATCTTGCTGTGGCCATCGGGACGCCGGTCGAGCACTTCTCTGGAGAACAGCACATCGAAGATGTCCTGTCCCAAGGCAGCGCATAGTTTGTCCGCAAACTAGGCCACTGTGTGAGAATCCATCCGTAGGTCGAAGCCCCGCGCCAACACTTACATCGAGCATGTTATAGATCACGTACAGTTTGATGCCGCTCTGCCCGCGGATGAAATGGTACATCTGGCTGGCGTCGAAACGCATCAGGAACCAGCAGCTGGTAAATAGGATCATTCCCCTCAAGAGATCCGCCTTGTGGTTCGGGTTCAGCCCGCTAACCTGGTTCTCCTTACGTCTCTTGCGCTCTCGCCGCTTCTCTGGCGATTCGGCCTCGCCTTTTTTCCTGGACTTCTTCCGCAGCTTGTTGCCGTCATAGTTGAAGTAATTCCATACCCGCATCCTCCAATACCCCATCAGTACACCGATGGCTTTTAGAAACCGCAGTGGCAGAATAGTGAATATGTAGAGCCAGCTATCCAGACACGCGAAGACGCCAAACAACAACGCCGCCTCCAACTTTGGCGGCAGAAGAAAAAAGTTCATGATGCGCTCCATCGCGATTGCTGCCGAATCATCGGGGTGGTGCGGCGGCGCTCCATACACCGGCCCAGCTTTCTGTGTGGATGCGTCATCGTTCGTACTCGGTGTCTCGGGGAAGCTAGCAGAAGCCGACGAAGACAGCGCGAGTGAGAGGTAACTGTGAAAAGGTAGCGGTAGAAGCGCGGAAGACGCAGTAGCTGATGTCGATGCCGAAGCGACCTGATTGCCTTCCCGATGACCAGCCTTCCCCTTGTCGACGTCACTGCTTCCCGGGGTATTACAACCCACATCCCCGCCGCCATAATTGTGAACCACCGTCGTGGTCGTGGCCGCAGTAGAGCCGTTGGTTTTTCGATTCGCCGAAACCACGTCACCGCCCTTGCCGCCGTCACTTTCTCTCCTTCTGAGCGATGTCATAGTCGGATTCCTCGCTGGTGTGGGCATCACAACTCTTCTCGACGTAGGCGGTGTGGACAATGTCCTTCCCGCGACCGATGGCCTCCCAGGCCCGGTCCCATTATTCGTAAGAGTGCTCGACCTCGCGCGGCGAACTGGTGAGGAAGACGAAGACGATGGCTGCGGAACGAACGGCGCCGAGGTGGTATCCAAGGGAAGAAGCTCGCCTATCTGCTCTCGAGACAGCTTCCGCACTTTGTCCACGGCCACCATGTCCTTTTGCTCCAGTTCGCTGTTCTGCCCGTCGCCCTCCTCCCAAGCCTTCCCACCACCGTCGCCAGACCCCGATGTTTTCCGCAACAGCCTGTCCTCCGGCGGTGGTGTTGGGTAAACGTGTCCAATCCCCCCAATTGCGTCTCCTCCTCCTCCTCCAAGCTCGATTCCGAGCCCTCGATCACCGGACACCATCTTGTCGCGTAAACAATGCTGTTGGAGAAATGCTCCACGAACAGGACATGTATCGGCTGTCGTGCTGAGCCGTCGGAGCGGGGTTCTTCGTCGCGGTGGCTGCTTTTCGATGCGGTACAAGCGGAAACGCCAAGTTGACGCTGACGGGCGCGTTGGTGTGGGAGCGTGATCGACAACAGGGATCATCTTGAGGGGTGAGAAGGAAGCCCGAAGCCTTTGTTCTCACGTGCCCACAACACCTCGGGACCCAATATATACGTGCAACCGGAGTCTCCACGTATTAGAGTAACGCTGTTCGTGAGTTAACGATTCGACGCTAGCCGGACTAAGCCATCACAGCAGGCAGCCATAAAAACTGACGAGCACGACGAAGGTAGCTCATGTTTGCCTGCAATTAGGGTGCCGGCGTGCGTACCTACTCTTCGGCTTACCAGCCAAGCGGCCTTCATCTTTTTGCGCAGCTTTCGTAGGCAATTAAACATTGGGCCCTGTTCGGCTGCGAGCTACATTTTCAAACCCTGGGTTTCCGGCGAGTTCGAGGTTACCGAAGCTATGCCTAACAAACCGTCCGGCAATCCAGATACATGCCTGAGATGACTTGTAATTAACTAGTTCTAGTTGCTGTATGACGTGAGAGCACTGCGAGGCTCCTACAGTGCCTATGGTGCATGTCAAGCCAGACATCGAGACCTACCACCAAGATAAATTTCGGCGTGCCAATGATTTCTGGCAACGGCCGTGCAACTCGCTGCGGTTGTTCCCACTGCGGGCCGGGCCCATCGGCGACAGGCATCAAAGACACGCACAGCTCTCTCGCAACGAGACAGATACATTGAAGGAACAGGTAAGGGTATGCTTACAAGTAAACCGCTACCCAAAGTAATATATTACTACATAATCGAATACTCAAGCACTTCCTCGGAGACTGGAACATCCAATCCCTATTATTGGCTCAGTTCGATTCGCTTGCAGGACAGATATCTCCAGCAATTCACCAATCACGGGAAAGCGAGCTACGGTGTGAAAAGTTAGGGCATGAGAACTTGAGCTTCCTTCTACAAAACTGCATCCACGAAAAAATTTCCGTATATTCGCTCTATCCAAATTGGTTTCCCAAGCATTCAACAGCGACCTATATCGATTGCTCCGAAGAATCCGACCCGGATAGTGTGTTTGTATGGACTGAAATACGGTGTCCATCCGGAAGGTTGTACTCACAAATATCACTCGATATGGCTGGGACATTAATGGTCACTCGGCTGATATTCTGAGCTTCGATCCGCCGAACACGGCTGGCCCGCTGGCGGACTATTCGAGGTCGCAGCGGACGGTGAACAGGAAAGGACTGTATATAATATCGTCATGATCCAATAGGGTCGCATACGATTAATGAATCATCATCATCGTCTGGGCCAGCCGGCAATAGTCGATCAATGAAGCATCATCGCCCATCATCTGGACCAGCCGGCTAATATCGCCATGACCCAATAGGGTCGCATGCGATCAATGAACCACTATCACCATCTGGACCAGCCGGCCAGCAAAAGATTCTGTGGGCGAAGGTGTGGAAGGAGACCTGAAGAGGGAAGGACCGCGAACACTGGGAGAGGCAGGAAGGAAGAGACTGAGGAGGTGGGTGCCGAGGGGCCACTGTTCCTTCCCACGCCCTCCTCCATGGCCTCTGCGGAGGAGGAGTAGGGAGTCTGGGGGCAGCTTTCTTTTGTCTCTCCATTATCTTTCCTTTGTCACTTTCTTTTGTAATTCCCCCGGTGCGTTCTATCACTCCTAGAACCGGACAGTTTGCTATCGCCTTAATCTATATGCATATGTAAATAGATAGGTCGCACATGATTAATGGATAAATAAATAAATTTGGACCAACCGCAGGCACTTGTATTGCTACTTGGCTCGAGGGTGCATATTATCCGAACAGCCAAATAACAGCAAATTATTGATGTCATCCTGATTGCGGAACCCGCCCCCGGATGCTCACTTCAACCGTCCACGCCATGGAGAAGCGTCAGTTGAAAGTAACGTAGATACTATGTGTTTCGCCTTCTAGATACTCCCCAGACTCCCAGATCATGCCGGCAGAAGCACTCTTAACTAACCAATCAGAAGGTTAGGTCGTTCAGTTCAAGTTGCTGTGTTCACGCAGATACATAGGCCTACGGCACTGCACAGTGGCTGATCGGCGCGCCAGACAAGACAATGCAGTTAAAGTACATACACCTTGGTTATTCGTTTCCAAGTGTAATTAAGTAGGTAATGGAAGATATCTCCTCCATTACTCTAAAAGCAAGTACTTGACGAGAACCAACTGAATCAATTGCATTGACTCACACTCCAGCGCTAAAACTCTAGAAGCATAGAAGCAGAAAGCGGACTCCATTCCTCCGTCAAACAAATGAACAAGAACAATTCAGCGCCGAAACACCAGAGCGCATAGATGCAAAAACTATGCTCCGCGCCCTTCCTCAAACGCCTACCAAATGAAGAAATCAAATCCAGCGCCGAAACACCAGAATTCACAAAACCATAGAAGCAAAAAGTATGCATCGTATCCTCCTTAAAACGGCTGCAGACAAATGACAGAACAAATTGGCAACGTGAGGCCCAAACAAACGACATGGCTTTACAAATCTCAAACGATCAAACTAAAGGCATAAGGGATATTAAGGTATTATTAGCAAAACGAAACAGAAAAAGCAACGATCATCCTATCAGGTAAAAGAGGTGAAAAAAGGCATGGCCACGCCCCTCTGAGAAGATCCCTTTATTCGGTGCGAGGTACCAGCGTCGGGATTGGCTTGAGCCGCGTAGTGATCTTAGATTGGTGTTCGGAGGCGAAATTGACCCTGACCCACTTTCCCCGCATAGAAACACGTCTTCCCATGTAGCCACCGCACAGCCTTGGAGAGAATTTGAAGACCTTGAGCTTAGGTGAGAAGTCTTCAATGATGACCTTCCGCTCAGTTTCGAGGTTGCGTAGATCAGTCCGTTCAAGAGCTACGAGAAGCTCAGGCACCCCCTCAGTTGTACCAAACCCGAAATATTCGCCGTGCTGCCTCACGCAGGAACACTCCCCTGCCTTTATGTGTCCAGACGATCCATCGATGAGGTATCCAACAGTTTTTGACCCTTTGACAACTGCAATCACCGAATTGATCATACTTATGGCTGGTGAACCTAGTAACGAGGGATAGGCGCGCAGCTGGTTACGGTCTTCTGGAGAAAACACACTAGTATCTCCCAAGAAACAGTAGATATTTCCTGCCAAATTGGGACGCAGAACGAGCTGATTATCGATGTTGCTCCAGCTATTCTGAACAGAATCTCTCTTGTGTGCGGAGTGGACTGTAGTACAACGACCGATCAGTTCTAGCAATGTCATCGGAGCCGTAGAATGGCATTTCCCTTGGCCGTTACGGCAGGCCGCCCAGCGGTATGGACACGCCAAAGCACGGTTGCGTTCTCGCTCGAAGAATTCGCAGGTCCTAGGGGAAATTAGCGCTCTTCCATCCTCTGAGGTACACTCGGTGACGGAATTCATTGCCTGCCGGAAGAACTCGATGTCTGAGGTGATCTTCTGGGTGAGGATCTCGTTAAGGGTCTCCAGCTCCCACCACCCGAGAGGGTGCGCCAGCTTCCAAGCCTGCTCAAACCTGTCTCTCAACTCCTCACGCGTGTTCTTGGGTATTTTGTAGTTTGGTCCTTTGCACCCCGGGTGCAGAGTGGTGGCGATGAGGGTTTGATGCCAGATGAAGACATCTATGTCTCCTCTAAGATGAAGAACTTCCAAGATCGGTCGCTCCGAATGGCGGCGCTGATTGGAGGCCCGGACATTCCGTTAGCTCAGATAGGACACGGCTCTCACTCGGTGGAAGGTGTGTTTAGTTTCTCTCAAGCAGCTGTGTTTACGGGAAGCTCTTTGGAAAAACAAGAGGAGTGTAGAATGAAGGTGGAGTGTTTTGTTTGTGGGGATGGATGAAGGTAAGAATTGAGATATATGGAAGTGAAGGTTAAGATTTTTGATGTATGGGAGCGAAGAGAAGGAAGGATGGAGTTGAGTGGGTAGAGTAGAGGTAGAGAAAGTGTTGGCCTCGAATTGGAATTCGAGTGGTCACGTGATATGAAGTTCATACAAGGAAGATGTAGCTACACTAAACGTGACGCTCAAAGAATTAGAACGTGATTGGCTGTACCATAGCGATCTGCACCTTTTTTTTTTGGTTAATTCTTGTTCGCATGCAGCCTATTTATTTAGACTATGGCGAGATACACAGCGTTTCCCATCAACTGTCCGCGAGCGGCCCGTTGTGGCTTCCCCTGCCCTCCGCCCTGTCCCGAAGAGATAAGAAGCAGGCCAAGGAAATAACACAAAAAAGACGAAAAAGAAACCCGAGGAAAAATCGTTCCTACCCTTTCACTCCTCATTTTCCTCTTCCATCATCGACAGGCCAGCAAAGAGTGCAGAGAAGAACTGTAGGACCTCTGCTACCTCTTCCCTATCTGTTTTGGCTACCGTTCTGTCCGGGCATTGCTTTCGAGGCATCCTGTGTTTCTTCGCAGTGATGCGGTCTGTAGCCCATTGGCGAGCCTAAGTCCATTTCTTTTCCGAGATTCCCGCTTGAGATGTGCGAGAGATCTGGGCAGTGGCATCGCTTGTCTACCTTCTCGGTCCGCATAGTAGAGCCATGGCTGCACACTCAGCGCCATACGCTTTTTGGTTATAGCTCATGTCAACCTTGAGACAGCTAGCCACATCGCTTCCTCTTGCAATACGGCTGCATAGCCTGTTGCTCCGCTGTCTAGTCGCGATCCACCAGTGAACATGGTGAGCCCTGGTCTGGCGCGGTCTGCTTCAGTTTTAGCCTGTTCCTCGTCGTCCACTATGGTCGTCACGTCTCGAACCTCTGGGTCCTCCAGCAGAATTGTGGATTCCATCCTGCCAGCGTATCCGATAGCCACTTCCAATCGCTTCCCGATGTCTGATCTCGTACCAACTCTCTAGCTTCATCACCTAGAGGTAAGCTGAGGAGTCGGAAGTCAAACCATCGTTGTCGATTCTCCAGCTGTGCTGTTGCTGGCCGGAGTCTGGATTCCATAGCGGAGCACCCAGGCTAGTCGTTCGGAAGCACCCTGTAATTGATTGCATGAGCCTCTTGGTTTGCTGCAGATTGAACGCAGGGCGTCATGACCTTCCGGCAGTTAACTGGAGAGAGGCCCATCTGACTGGTGAGCCGGAGGAGCTGGTTTAGCGCGTTCTTCCCACTCTTCATCCTGATCGCATGGCGCTCCCTGAGGGTTAGCTACGAGTCAAGCCAAATTCCAAGCCACCGGGACGCTTCCTTTTTTTTATATTCATTACTTGCATGCGACCTAGATACACAGTTCGTGGCGAGGTATACACTGTCTGGTTTAAGTCGGGTCGCTTCCTTGTGAAAAGGTTGCCAATCTTGATGGTTTGTCGTGGGGGTGGTCTTGTTTAGCGATCTGCACCTCAGCCCTAATTGACAAGCGCGCGCACGCTAGCCGCTTCTACCTTTCGCGCGTGGTTAATTACCCTGATAACTACTCAAAACAGATTGCCCCTCCGGATCCCTAGTTGACATCACCAAGTCCATATCCTACCACCCCCATCAAGGAGGGGGCAAACGACGCCAACCCCACATTCCCGCACCCGGAGGCACCTGCCGACCATTCTTGAAGCTTGACGTATCCAATGGCTCTCCTCGAGGACCTGCTCGTGACCGTCCTTTTCGGCGTGGCAGCGAGCTTTACGCATCCTGGCATACTGATCCCCACTGTCGAATCGACCGGGGATGCGGAGTTGAAGAACGTCATCAAACAGACACAGAGGAGCCGTGAGGCAAGGTGGGCGGCAATCAGATCCTCCTTCTTGTGAGGTGCATGCTGACTGTGGTAGGGAAATCCTGGGGTACTCGGTGAGAGTGTGGAAATCTATGACGGACACAATACGGGCTGGAAACGACAAGATAACTACGAACAAGCACCACCTGCTACCGAAAGTCTGGGATTTGGTAATACTGGGACGGAATTTGCTCGCAGCGAAGGAGCTGTCGCAAAATCTTGCTGCGTATGGACGCCACGTCCCACCGCGTTGCGATTACGGTTGACTGAGAACGGTGCAGGGAGGTAGGATTTGAGGCTGAGATCCGGCGGCTAGTGTCGATATGCATTGATAAAATGAACAAAGCGCTTCCAGCAGAGGACAAGCTGCCCCACGACAAAGAAGTGCAGTTGAAAGCAGGATGTATGGTGCCCCCTTAGCCTTACCGCATTTTAGTGGGTCATTTGAGTGGTTGCTGACATTCATACTACAGACAAGAAGGTGATGATTACGGCATTGCAGCTTTTCAACAACCTCATCACCTGCAACGAAACTCGAAAACTTCATATCTGGCTACATATGTTCGGCACGCCTGCCTCGATCCACGCCACTAGTCCCCCCCCAGCTCCAGTTAGGCCCGCGTGGAAAGTCCCCAAAGCTCGAAAATCTACGAAACCCCAACCATCACCCGGTTCCGGCGTTGGTGCCGGACTCGGTGGCACAGTCGCGCATCATAGCGAAATGGCTGTCAAGTGTAACACGCTATCAGCCGGGTTCAACTCCAAGTACTACAAGCCCGGCTTTCTCACCGATGTGCCACGGATGATGCAACCCGAGGAGCTCGAGCCATTGCTCATGATCCTGCAATGCGGGATTGTATCGTTTGCGGGAGCGGATGAGGCTATGCAGTCGGTCAGGTGCAAGCTGATGCTGGCCCAGGGATACGGGCGAACTCTTCTGCGGGAAATCCTGGTGTTTTTGGGTGCTTGGGAGCTTGACGAAGACGATTTCTGCTACCGCGCGGTGGAGCAGATCGTGGAGGCGATCCTTCTCAATGGGTTGATGCCGTATGCTTACGAGTGCTTCCGGGACGTGAAAGATATCATCACCCCAGCGCAATCAATCCTTTTGAAGCTGCTGGTATCTGTCTACCGACCACCGGGCAGCAATCCCCGGCGCAGCCATGGCGAATTGCCACAGGGCTCACCGAAGCCGGCAATGCAGCCGTTTCCCACTATAGGTCTTTCCGTTCGCACTGAATCGTCGAAAGAGGAATCCAACGCCCCTGTTCGAGCTGTTGCTGCCAATCCTTCGACCGAAGGTGAGGACGGAACAGCTGGCTTCTCACCCGTGATTGATAGTGGCATCCCCACATTCTTCGTCAACGCCTTTCTAAAACAGGTGATAGATCCTATCATCTCGATCATTCAGTTGCAGGGTGCGATTCATGCCGGCAAAGAGTCTAAGGACGCGCTCGAGATGAGCTTGTGGGATCTTGACAGGATCTACGAAGGCCTGTACCAGTTCATGGAGCTGTTCGTCCTCTTCTCGGAGGACGACGACGCAAGGAAAACGCTCACCGTTTGCGAGAAAATGCTTGTCGCCGACCTGGTGCGCCTATTAGGCGCGTTGGACCAAGCTATTCCACGCTTCCTAGCTACAAAACCGACTAAACCCTCTCCTCCCACGACCGCCGAACAGCCACGGAAGGATGAGGAGGAGGGATCCAAGAAGCAAGAATCCAAGAAGCAGGAATCCAAGGGGCAGGAGTCCAAGAAGCAGGAGGTGACGAAACATCTAGTTGAACGACCATTCGATGTTGACGACAGCGATGAGGACGATGAAGATGATGACGATGAGGGTGAAGGCGACGACGACGGTGATAGGGAGCTACTGGAGCCGGATGAATTCAGCTGGCCGAATATCAAGCGTTTCATCGTGACCCTCATCGGCACCTTTGCCTGGCGGAATCGGGAGGTCCAAGACTTGGTAAGGAAGAGATCGGGCTTACAGCTTATTCTGAACCATTGCAAGATCGATGACGATAATCCTTGTATGACCGACCCCCCCCCAAAACCAACCAAAAAAGAAGTGTGAGAGTTGTACTGAATAGATTTGTTCTCGACCAGTTATCCGTGAACACGCAATCCTGTGTCTTCGCGCACTGCTGGAAGGCAACAAGGAGAGCCAGGCGGTCATCGAAGAGCTCACTGCGAAGGAAGTAGTGCCGAGCGAGATCCTTGACAAGCACGGCTATGAGCCCTTCATCGACGAGAATGGACAGGTAAAGCTCAAACGTATGTGTGAAGGAATGCCTCGAGGGTGATGTACAGGTTGGCCAGAACACATTTGGAAGTTTCTGCAGGGCTTGCAAGCACTGTGTTTCCGGGGGAAGCTGGTGGTGGGGACAGGCTTAAGATAACGTAATTAGCCGGGAGCGAATCGAAGGGTTTACTTTTTTTTCCTATGTACTGTACATAATCAATCCTGTATTAGTTACTCCACACTTCCTGGTTATGACAATTCCAAAGAGAAAAAAGGCCAACCCAAGTGACAACAAAGTGCACAACGCATGTACATAACCAAGTACCGCATAAACATCAAGGAAACCCCACCCCCGACTCCACCATACCCGCCTCATTTCCACCGCTGCTTCTCCTGAAACCATCCCCAGACGTCGAAAACCCAGGAGCACTGAGCCCACCGCGCTGTCTAATCCCCTCCCGCACAGTCCCAGCACGGTGGTAATCGAGGCGCTTCCGCCCCCGCACCCTTCCCGCGACAACGAGTAGCCACCGTCGACCCTCCTGGTCCTCTCGCGCTCACTCCGCGGGCGGTGAGCAGGACGGACAGAGGGAGCAAGGCCGCGAACGACGCGACGACACGCAGAAGGCGTGCACCGGTCCGCGTGCCATCCTGACGGCGTGGAAGATACAGGGGATAGCGGCGGCGCCGAGCTGCGAACTGACGAGCCAGATGCTCGCAGTCTTGATGTCGCCCTTCGCCAGGCCGCGGACCGCAAGCGTGGTGATCGTCGGGCACGCCGTGCCCTGGAAAACCGAGTTCAGTAGCAGCCAGATGCCGTCGCCGGAGGGCTGCTGTTGTGCCATGGCCGCCGCCGTGGTGACGACCAGACCCACCGTGAACACGAGCAGTAAACAGCGGGGGGCGCACGATCAGCATCACCGCCGCGGCGATGAAGCGCCCCGCGGCGATGAGCGCTTCGCTCACGTCCGTGTGCAAGCGGCTGGCGAGGAACCCACGCGCGTACAGCGTCGTTATCTCTTGTCCGCCGACGTACCAGAAGAGCGCGAATATCGCCAGTGCGAAACCCGGGCCGTAGGGGCATGTGAAGAGGGTTTTTGTGGACGCGCGGAACGTCCGCCGTGGCTCCGTGTCGCGGAGTTCCTAGATGTTGACACAGAGGAAGACGCCAGCGAGGATGAAGGCGGCGATGCCGCAAGCGAGGAAGATCCATTGCACGTCTATGAGGGTCAAGTAGGTTATCGAACTCACCATTTCGCAGATCACGGTGGTTTCTGTCAGGACGACGAGGAGGCTCCCACGGCTTGGGAGCCCTGTAGGATGCTGAGACGGATCTCGGCGTATTCCTGCGGTCCGAGCAGGATGCCGAAGATGTCGGCTGCGATCTCCATCATCCCGCTGCCGGTGCCTATCACTACCGTGCTGATCACCACGCCCGGGTACGACTCCAGGGTGGAGCACGGCCAAAAACACATGCACCCAGTCCCGTAGATGAAGAGGCCGATCGATATCGCCATCTTAAAGCCGTAGCTGCGGAAAATCCAGCCGCCGAGGGTGAGGGCTGATATTCCGTGGCCCTTATACATGTGAGCACTGAGCACTGCATTAGGAGGAAGAAACTCACCCATAGTACGCGATATGCAATCCTAGAGCTTGAGCCTCGGTGGTATGGATGGCATCGGTGAGAATAAACGCAATGCCTCACATGACTATCCCCCATATTTCCATCAGCATATGTCCCCCCCCCCCTTATTCTTCTGGGGGAAACTCTTTACAAAATGGCCCGGAAAGTGAAAACAACAGTGGCAAAGCCTTCCTAATATTCTTGTAATCCTCGATATCCAGCTCCGGCCTCGGGCTGCCACTGGTCAGGGAATGAACGTCGTCGTCGTCGTCGTCCGCGCTTATGCCGTGGTGCAGCACCTCGGGCGTCGTCTCGGGAGCATCTGAGCGGCTGCAGACTGATATAGTGCTTGATCAGCTTGAAGAAGCGTTTCCAGCGTGTGGATAGCGGCTTCACCATAGGCCCGGAAGCAGCCACGATACCGACGTGCACTGTTATCGACGCCCATAGAAAGGAGATGACCTCTTTACGTCGGAACTCGGCGTTGTGATTCGCCTTTCGCGAAATATCTCGAGGATCACTACACTGTCCGTCCCCCAGACGTACCTAAATCAGCCCGACCCAGAAGAAACAATACGCAAGGACTTACAATCCGATCAGGCCGAACAACAGCATGAGACCGATCTTCCGTTTCCTCGGCAGCCGAAGGGAGGCGAGTATCGGCAGGGGCAGTAGGATGATGGCAAAGTCGGTACATATAACTATTCAGCGGTGCGGAGGCATATACCAGTCTCACGGTGCCGATGCAACGCCATCCTGGGAGCAGTTGATCCTGTGCCCTCACCGCAAAAACAACCCAGAAAACCCAGAATTTCTCAATACCCACGCAGATCAGGCAAGTGAGAGTTTGGATAGAAGGGGCAGGGGGGAATGTTACGGGTTTGCATTGCAGCAGTACCACAAGTGATACAGCGAATGCGCCAATATTTACGACTACCAGCACACCCCATGCAAGCCAATGAACTATCCGGTACCGTCGGGAGAGGCTTGGGTAGTAGAGGAGGACCGAGTTCTTGACCATCGCTGCAGTGGGGTTCTGGGCAGGACCTTTCAGCCCTTAGTTGCACCAACCAGCCTGCAGAAGGAGGTGACATACATAGAGGAAAGTGTAGATGAATCTGGACTTGTGTAGACTGTCAGCCAGCAATCTCACCCACGATCGGAGAAAGGGAGAGAGCAAAAGAAAAAAAAACTTCACAATTTGCCTCGCTCTTGGATTTAAAGATTTTGTGTCGACGATCAAGGCCCCCGTGGATGCGGTCGCCACCCTGTGATTATATTCCGCACAACTGAATATCAACAAACAGACAATTCCCTACGATATCTATCCCCCCCCCCAAAAAAAAACCTAAGCCCCAGGTAATTTTTAGGGAGCTAGTATCAACCAATCCGAAGGCGTGACCTGAAGCCGCACGTAGTGTCTGGCGATGAATCGGAGTGTCACCGCCGTACTCGACAGTGCGCACAGCATTATCGACACCTCCATCACAAGCTTCACCGGCATCGGATGTAACTTGATCGTCGACATCTTGCTGTTGGTTTGGCAGATCCGAGGTCGGAATCCGCACTACCGCGGGCGGGCAAAGAGAAGAGGGAGAAAGGGGGGGGGAGGTGTGGATGGCGAGTATGTGGGTTTGTAGCAGTGGTAGGTAGTAGGCAGGCCATTCCTGGGTAGCCGCGGCTCGAGCTCGGGTTCCGTCGTGGACGCGTGCAGGCCTGTGGGGAGATATCACTAAAGCTCCACTCAGTCGGATGGACGGGCTGACGTCAATTGAACACGTCCCCGAGTCCGAGCTTCCCCGGATCGTCAGGCTGCCGGAGAAAGCAGCGGTCTTGCCGGTTACCCCAAGCGCCCCCAGGATACAGAGTCTGGAGGAACGGACCCGGAATGCCCGGGATGTCTGGCCCTGGGAGAGATCAGCAAATGCACGACAACCATCCGATGGCATTTTCTATCTATGGCCGGCTGGTTACAGTACATGGCACCAACACACCCATCTTTACTCCAGCTCGACAGCTCTGACGCGCAGGGCGAAAGACATACGTGTTGCTATCCATTTGCCCACCTCCACCAAGAGAGATGGAAGAATGGCGGCAGTCCAATAATCGGTATGGCTATCCTACAGCTCACTTCTAATCGTCTCCTTCCCTCCAACCTCTTCCTTCCCGAGAACCATCGGTTCCGATGCGTGGCCATTGACCCACTTGGCCACGTCTGCCGTGCCTTCCCAGATCTCACGGGTAGTCGGCGCACTCCAATAGAGCAATCCCTTCGCTTTGGCGCGGACGACGGTGTCACGACTCATCTCCACCATCTCGGCCCTCGTAGGCGTACGCGTCCAGAACTCGGAATTTCCGAAGGCCTGAGACACGCCCCAGAAGGCCTTGTGCGTGCCTTCCCACCGTGTGTACTCCTTCATCTCCAGGATGCGAGTACCGAGGTCTTGGAGGGAACCTGGGCAGTTGTCGCAGCCGCAGCAGCCGTAGGTGCGGTTGCAAGGGGTGTTGTAGACGTTGGAGAAGGTTGTGTTCAGTCCCACCGGGTAGATATCCGGTATTACTATGTCGGCACCGGAAGCGTACTGCGTGAAGAAATAGTTTTGGCAGTTGGGGGTGAAGGATACCGGGTGGTAGCCGTCGAGGACGCTTATGGTGTTGTATGCGAGGAGCGTCGAATTGGTCGGATCGTTGTGGCCGTCCGGTTCCTATTTGCGTCAGCCAGCGCCATATCTACAGCCAACAGTATGGCTGTGCACTCACATCCGCAGTATACCACAGCAGCAGTGCTGGATGCCCCCGAAACATCTTCACCTGCACCTCCAAATCCTCGGGGGTCGCAAAAGTATGCCGCATATCATACATGACCCACAGACCGGCCTCATGCGCCCTATCCATAAACTCGTAAAACCTCTCCAAGCTATCTGGCTCGTCTCCCCAAGCCACGCTTGCCGGCCCGCCACCAGGAATCGGATGCACCATAGTGAAGCCCGCCTTCCTGATATCCTCCAGGACACTCCAGTTCCCAGCGAGGTAGCCCCCCCAAGTAGTGTAGTAACCAATCGGAAAGACCTTCTGTCCGTGAAAAGACGGTGACACCAACTCGTCGGTCTTGGTATCCAACTGCACGGTGGAGCCACCATACGGATTCCCTGGTAGCCAGAACAGTTCGGCAGTCGCGCTCGCAAACGGCGCTTCTGCCGGCGCCACGGCCGCCGCACAGTTGACGGTATACGCCTCCGTCCGAGTGGCGAGCTTCTCGAGACCCGCGACGTGTATCTCCAGCTGGTTGCCGAGCTCGACGTATCCCCAGCCGAGCGATACGGACCCGATCGACGCGGTCACCCAGACCCGTTGCGGAGTGGTCGCGTTGGGAAAGGGACTGCCGACGTCGTGGGACGGCTACCATCCGTTCGTTAGCCTGTCTCCCGAACGACCGGACGAGTGGAATACTTTCGCATCGAACAACAGCTGCGGACGCGGTGAGAGGCCCTGCACGTACGGCTTCAACCGCGGACGACAAGTGAACTCCAGCAACGGTTCTTGCGACGGCGGTGGAGGGTGTTGCCAGCCGGCTTCGACGAGGTCGGGGAATGCCTCTGCGGCTCAAAACATTAGCTCACCTGCCCCCCATCGTCACCATTATCATCCCCAAGGTGCAAGTACTATCGGTAGCCCTATACGCCTTTCCGCACCAGACATCGACGCCTTTTGGAGGAGTGTTGTCGGGATAGCTGATGCCGGACGTGGTGACAGCGAAGAAAAGGATGCTCGTCCGTAGCCACCGGTCAGTCGGCTTCATAGCTGCTCGCGATGGTTTCTGGGTTGGGATACAGAAGTACTAGGTGTACAGGCTAGGCCGGATGACGAGCACAAGTGAGGACGGCTGAGATGAGACGCTTGCATACAGCTCGATCGACGATCCCTGCTGCCCCACAGCAGCACCCGCCCCCGCATCTAGGATTGGGATATCTAGACATTCCTCTCCAGGAACGTGTGCACCCCACCACCGCGATCTCGGTGTGGAGTATATATGTATCTAGGTACGTACGTATCACTGCATTGCTTTTGTTTAATCATACTCACATACAGCCTATCTATACTATGGCGGCGTACATTTTACGTAGTTATCACTGCATTTCCGCCTCACTATCAACAAAATCTGCAAATACATATAGCTACCAATAGACAGCTTGCTGACGTAGGTATCTATCAGATAGGTCACCTGGCTAGGCGTTGCCTCCAGAATTCACCCGCTCACCCACAGGGAAATTCTGGGTGGGACCGTGCTAACATACGCATCGGCCCATATGCTCCATTTCAATTCTGGTTGCTCGCTTCAGTCTTCCTCACGTCCATCGCCGACCAGCCCATTGTCCCCTCAGTCCCCGCGATACGACTCCATCCGAGATGTGCAGCGCTGACAGCGAACTCCGGCTCGAACGGAGGAAAACGTCGAAAAGCACTTGCACCTCGGACAACAATGTCAAGCCTCCAACCACGAAAATACTGCAACAGCTTGTTGCGGCTCCATCCCTCTTCTCACGCACCAAAGCTCACTTTCACTCTTCTGCGATTAGGTAACTATATATGTAGGGACTCGTTTCTGTTCTGCATGGCTATATCTCCCAGCAGCCGTCCCACGCAACGGACAAATACATACATACATACACAAAACCGCCCCAGCGATACATGATGGTAATTTTGAGACTCCAAGGCACATTCCTATTCCCTCTCGCACCCAGGCGGGTAGTAGACCATCAACCCGCCGTACTTCTCCTCTTCCTCCAAGCCCTCGATGTTCATTCCGAATCTCCTGAGGAGCTCGAATCCCAGCTTGGTATACAACCGTTCCCCCTCGATGCTGGCCTCGAGCCCAAGCGGGACCTTTTCGTCCCGGGCCATCTGCATGACCTGCATCATGAGCGCCTTCCCGATGCCCCGTCTCTGGTGGCCGGGACTAACGACGACGCTCTGGGCGTGCCATCTGTTCTTCACCTCGCCGTGCCACAGATCCCCGACGTCGACGACCACCTTCATCCGGCGCTGGTCGACGCTCTTGTCGCGAAAGGTGGCGTAATCCCACGCGAAGCGTGCGTAGAGCCAGATCTTGGTGAGAAGGAAGATCCAGGTGTTGCCGTTGCGCTCGCGCTCCAGCGCGGCGGCATCGTCGCCGCGCCGCTCGAACTGCGCGTACCCTACCGCCAGCCCGGTCGAGGACACGGCGATCAGCGATACGCACCGCGGCGACAGCATGCGGTACCGGATCCGCTGGGAGAAGCTGTACGCGTGCGAGCTTATGTATGCGTGCCGCGACGGATACAGGAACGCGATGAAGCTCGAGTTGAGGTACGCGCAGGCGGCGAGAGAGGACATGCAGGGTATGTCGGACAGCCGCGCCGGTCGGATTGTGTACGTGAATGGCTCCGGGCCGGCTGCGGAGGGACCGGACAGGAGAGGCGAGGTCTCGCCCGCGACTGTGGTGGTGGTGGTCTCCGATTTCGTCGACATGCTGGGCGTGCTGGCTATCCTTTGGATTAGGGGGCGGCTTTATGTATAGCTGACGTGAAGACAGTACCTTACCCAATTTTGTAAAACAGGCAGTCCAGCCACCATTGTGGGAACAATATCAAGCCCGCATCATGTCCACCTTCCTTGGTTAGGCGGGCGACCCCGGACTCCAGAGTTCGGCGGAGCGTGTGGTGGATGTATGTATGTAATATGTACATATGCGGTAGATACGAGGCGCCGGAGTTGAGGAGCAATTCTATATATCCAGGTCCGTTGTGGGCTATCTGGCAAGCATCGATCGGATGTGTGATTGGCTGACGCCACGCTTCTCCTCGGGTGGTACAGATTGTTCGATCAGAGCATGTACTTACCTGATACATGTAGCCGTCAGCACCACGACGCAATGATGAAAAAAGTGCACGGAATTTGCAAGCGAGGCTTCGCACGCTGGCCGTTAGAATGGGACTGGTACCAGACGTTTTAGACGTAACTACATACCATGTGCAAGCGGTGGCACTCTACGGATCAGAACTCTGGTGGTAAGGAGAAACAGGCCCACGAACCAGGGAGAACTGGTGTTGGAATCCGGGCTGAGATGCGCAACACCACTACTCAAAACCAGAGCTCGACGGTTTGCTCTACGGCTTGCATCTCCAACTACTCCAGGGCGATGGAGCTGGAGAGAAAATTGGCGGAAGAAGTGAGCTTGGCAAGCGACTGACGACCTGGCTGGGACCGGATGGAGATGGTGACCGAGAGCGTACTGTGGTATGTGAGGAGGAAGCGTTACAGGCTGAGATTGCGGCGAATGAACGGAAGATGGCGAAGGAAGAAGCAGAGGCAGTCAGAGATGGGTTGACCCTATGGACGGATGGATCACGTACTGAAGGTGGACCGTGGTGCGTGCGGCTGTGCTGTCGTGTGGAGAAAGAATGGAGGAGCATGGAAAGGACTTTGGATGCAGCCTGTGCTGCAATCGCCAGAGCACCACATGTTGGGGAAACAACAACGGGTTTCAAAAATCACGATTTTCACGGACGCACAGGCTGCGATTAAACGGATGCAGACCTTGGAGGTTGGCCCCGGACAGGTCTTTGCAGGAATACGTCGTGTCTGCAGGACGGAGATTGACTGTCCAGTGGGGATTCAAGAGAATCGCTGGCAAAATGAGAAAGCGGATGAATATATAGGCAAAAGTTGCTAGATACAGATCAACCACAACGAGCATGTGCGGAATGGCTCATCATCGACAACCAGCCGAGACGTACATATGCCCCCCGTCTCCTTGGCACACCACCGGCAAAGGCAAAGAAGGGTACAGCATCTCGTTATTAGATACCAACAGAAGACTGGACATGCCCTTACAGGCCTGTACTTGAAATGGATCGGAAGCCGAGAAGATGATACGTGCCGGTGCAGACCCGGGGTTACTCAAACACATGAACATCTGTTCAAGGTATGCACTGCATGGCGAAAGCAGCCAAGGACCGCTCCTGAACTGCCGACCTGTTCGCAGACGAACGCTACCGATTTGGGGCGGGAGGCCAGAGAAGAGGAATGGGAGAGGGTGTGTGGTGACTTTATGGAGGAGGATGATGAATCGGTGGAGGTGGAGGTGGAGGCAGAGCTGACGGAGGGAGAGGAAGATGATGGTGATTTGCTGTAGGAGTATTTGTTGTTGGCTGGACCAGTCGGCCAAAGGGAGAGCCGCATGGCCAGCCTTGCGGACGGATATGGGTTGGTGTTGTTGGCGTTCGCCATATGTATTATGTAGTCTTAACAGGCTTATGCGTAGCGTGGACGCCGGATGGGGTTGATGCCCCCTGATACATGTACATATATAGCCTCGATGGCAGACGCCCACTGGTCATCACGCATATTAGAGCTTTTTTTTTATTGATTGGGAGTTTACCCCCCCCCCCATGTCCAGTGTCCAGGCTTCCAGTGGGGTACATATCCTCTCCCCGCCAAAAAAAAGAACGCAAGCAAAAAGGTGCAAAACCGAAAAACACAAATATGACAAAGAAAAACGCCAAACAGATGCTGAGTTTGAGGAGACACGCTCAAAAAAAAATAAGCAAAAGCAACGCTCAAACAACGACACAAACAAAACAGCACAGGATATAAGTAACATCAGGCATAGTACATATCCCTGGGCCTCTTTTCTTCCGGCGGCCGATAGTATTCGTAGTAGCTGATGAACGAGAGGATAGACATCCTATCCTCTTGACCACCGTACTCGTCCTGACTACCGTAGACGGAGCTAGCATTGCTGTCCGGCCTCGGGCTCCTTCTCGCCTCCTTCTCCTTGCGGCGTTCGTTCTTGCGCTCGTGCTCCACGACGGAGTAAGCGGGTGGTGGGGGTAACAACGGCATCGAGTCCCAATTGCTACTCCTAGCCTCGAGGTAAGGCTTGGGAGTGAATGCGGCGTAGGCTTTCGGCGCGTACGGCGCGTAGGGCTTCGGGGTGGCAGCGGCCACCCCTGATTGTCATGTGGGGTGGTTTCCCCAGACAGTGGTGTCGGTTTCCGTTTCGGCAGCAGAGGCGGGCCGCGTGGGTGGGGTATTGGGATTGAAGGCTGAGTATGTAGGGACTCGCTGGGAGAAGTTGTGCGAGTTGGGTGCGGGGCCAAGCGTGAAGCCTTTGGGTGGGGATGTCAGGGTGGAGCCGGTGATCTGATGTGTAAGAGCGGCCGGTAGTTCCTGTGGTTGTTGAGAGGATCTCCGGTGGAGGTCGGCAGGCCCCTTGGACGTGCGCCGAAATGCTGCAGTGGCCGGGAATACAATCGGTGGGGCGGCGAATGGAGTAGGCGGCGGCGAGTCCGCGATCGGGGAGAGTGGTTTCGGGGGTTCGAGGGCCGACCGTTCGAACAAGTCGCTAGCACGAGCCCCATCGCCGAACGAGGAGGAGGACATGATCCGTCTGTGGGCTGCATACTGCGGCGTGACGGGGTAAGGGGAATCGTTGTCGTCAAGACTGTGGCGGTGATTGCGGATGTGTTTCCGAGCAACCGTCATCTTCTTTTCGCTCTGGATGCGCTGCCAAACGGAAAACACAACGATCATGATGATTATCGCACCGACACCCGCACCGGCAGCACCAAAGATCGCCTCGAGATTGAACCCGTTCATTTTGATTTCGTGCTCGATGGAGGTGGAAGCTTCCGGTGTGCGGGTTGCGAGCAAAGGCGCGTCGTCATATTCTCCGCTGCTGGTGGCTGCCGAGGGCGAAGGAATGGAACTTGCTCCGGATGTGGCGGAAGACGCAGATGCTGAAGTCGATTTGCCGAATGCCGAATTTGGGATCCGCAGCTGGAAAGGAGGACTGTATTCGAAGAGTCCGGTAAGGTCGTCCTTGATCATCAAGCCATACACTTCGTTCGCGGGCATCGTCTCCAGTCCCTCAAGGGCTTGATCGACTTTCCAGGTGTACACTCCAGTATTCGCCACAGCAGCTACAACGCACGTGTATCAGACTACATTCGAAACCACGGTACTTCCACGGACAATCATTACCAGCCAATGGACCGACTTCCACAAGATTACCCCGAGGCCCTTTCATCAGGATCAGCGAGACCGTTCCGGGGGTGGTTGGCTGCCATCACTCGTCAGCCAAAGTCCGACTCGGGCAGCAGATCCAAGCGCCGACAAACCTTCCATGTAACCGGAATGGCGATATCCGCATCGAAGATACCGCCCAACGGCGAAGTGATTGGATTCTGTCCGCTCGCACCCGCTGCACCCGCCATGCCCAACCAAACAGCCAGTGCCAACGCACGAATCAAAAGACGCAGGAAGCATCGGGTCGTGCCGAACTGCATTCTCGCGGGATTTCAGAAACAATCAACGAAAAAGGAAGATGTTGAGATCGAAGGGCTCGACCGCTCGTCGTCCCCACGCCGGTCGTGAAAGGGTGGCAAACGTGTTTGCAATATGAGCTGTCCGGTCTCGCCCGCGAAGAAAAGAATGGATCGATCGGAAGCTCGATCAATCATAATATCCGACGGGCACTCGCAGCTCAACAGGACGGATAGCACGCAGGTACGGACCGCAAGTATCGGCGGGGGCCAATTCAGCCGATGCACGTGACAAAGCAGACAAACAATCAGAGAAACAGAACCGACCAACGAGTCGAGCAAGAGAGTGGGAATATGGGGCAGACAAGAAGGAGAAGCAAGAAGCAAAAACACAAGCAAGTGGGTATAAGTGGGTATGGACTGGACAGGCGGGCGGTGGGGAGAAGGAAGCACTTGGTCAGACGCACATATTCAACCAGACCAAATAAAAGGGAGTGCAGCGTAGGGACCGACGGAACGACCGAGATCGGGGCCTGCAGTTGTGCAAGCAGCTGTTTACATATGTACTCTCATGCACCTTACGACTTAGCGAATTCCCCGCTTGCTCTCGAGAAGGAAACGTTCCGACCTGCATACGGTACAGGCTACCCCTGACTAGTGCCGTGTGCGTGCTAGCGGCGGCGATCCAAGTGTCGCAGCCACTCCATCTGGATACTTTTAGTTAGTTATATGTATCTATGTGTTCTGCACGAGAACAGCACACGTGCGTGATGTCTCCCTCCGCCCTCCGCGTCTGCCGCGGACGCACTCTATGTATTAGCTACTTGCCTACGGGGGACCGGTGGGGGATATCCATGTATCAGACGTCTCCCCGATGTCCACAACGGTTTTTATCTGTGCCGTTGCGGTTTTACGTTTTGGGGTGGTTCGTTCGTTCGTCTCCCGAACCCCCGCCGCCCCTTCCAGATTCGCATTGCGCAACGGCCAAGTGCCATCGCGAGTGCCATCATCATCCGACCATCGTTCTCGGGTTTATCTACTTACATACATGTTTCCAAAAAAAGGAAGCAAAAACAAAAGCAAAAACAAAAACAAAAACAAAAGCTTTTGTTCTTATCAGAGTTTCGAGCAATATCCCCTGCTCCAGCCTCCGAACTCCGGACCTCTCCGAAAGCACCAAAAAAGCCCCCCCTTTTTATGCATCTCTGATGTTCATCATGTCCGAAAGATCAACCCCCGCGTCGGAGCTGGTTATGCGCGGCATACATACATAGATAATAGACACATATCTACATACATAATCTGCCTGCGTCCCCTGACCGGCATTTGATATGAAGTAGATACTCGCTAATCGGTGCTTGATGCCAGCACTGGTGCTGGCGTTGTGCGAGAGAACAGGAGACAGCGCTGCCAAGGCGGGAATCCGGGGAGATGAAGATGTCGGTTGGGCATCAGGAATGCAATCCTACAGCCGGGCGGAAGCAGGGTGGAGAAGGTGCTGTGCTGCCTTACTACAGTACTTCCCCCACAACGGTTCGACATATTAGGGGGAGGGGGGCGCATGGCGTGAATACGGCGGTTGGCATGGAAAGAGTCACGCGCCATCACTCCTTTTTTTTTGGTTTATTCATACTCACATCCAGCCCGAATCATCATCATCAACCATATATACTTGCTTGCGTGTATGGCGGCGAGATGCGCCATCACGCCACTGGTTGGCGATCCCCCACGCCGGGCCCCCCAGCCTCTCGGCGCCTCTTCTGTCAATAATCTCCCACGCCAGCTGCATACCGAAATATGTGAATCGTCCCGAAGCACCCTCTCCATATAGATACATACCTACACCTGTTGGTGTGTACGTACATACATAAGTATACATCGCAACTACTTCCGATCTCCGCCGCATTCATCGCCGCATCCATCGCCGCATCCATCGCCGCATCACCGCATCGCCAATCACTCTACATGTGTCCGGGCCGCATATGCAGGCACTGGAAAGGAGAGCGAGCAGGCCGTGACATAGAAGGAGCAAAGACGCGTGCTCGGAAGTGGCACAGCTGCAATGTGGTTGGCAATGGGCAATGGTGTATCAACGGCACCCACGCCGCTGCCGCCACCTCCGCCGGCGGTGATCGTGGACGTACCATATGTGAACAGGCATCAATAGCATGCGAGAACACTTGGTGGGAATCTGTAGCGTTTACAGGAGGCGACGAGCTCGATGTCCGATCCGGTCTGGGTGGAATACGAATTCCATCGAGCACGCCCGTGCTTTTCGTGGTGTGGAAGGAGCGATGGCGCGGGCCGCTTCACATGTTCCGTCACACGTTCCAACCCGAGGAATCACCTTTCGTTTCACGTCCCGGCCCTCGAGCAGTCGGGTACCTGCAGTTCCCTCCCGTGTATCATACACACCCCCACCAGATGCCACTTGAGCAAAGGATGTTTCCCTTTCCGCAGCATCCATTCTACAGCAATAATCAAACCTCCATTCATTGCAACTTTCGCGGAAGAATCACATCCCAAAAATTCGCCCAGCCTCCCTGATCATATGCATTAGTGATCTCGTGCAGTCCCTCGACTCTTGTCCACAGCATCCCTCGGGGGAGATCTTCGGTCCTGCCCCCCTCAACCCTATACAGATTCGTCTGCCCATCGTCATTGACATCTGGATCCTTGTCCGCGCGAAAGATCATTCCGTCGCGTATGTCCTCGCGCCAGTCCGCCCATTTGCCCGTCTCGTTGGTGGTGGTCCCCGCCCAGATCAGGTAGAGGTGGTACACCGTGAAAGTGGAGCCCAGCAGGCTGCAGAGCACACACAGCAGGAACACCGCACCGACGTAGACTTCGTGTATCACGGCGGCGGACATATACCGGCTCCACTCCCCCCACGTCGGCAGCCCCCGCGGGTCGACCCCACTCCGTCTCAGAACCTCCTCGAGTATCCCATAGCTCAGGCCGGCACCCACGGCCAGCAGCAGGTTCGTGCTCACCAGGAAGAACAGGAAGTGCCGTGTGTTGTTCAGCCCCACACAGTTGTTGATCCAGACGCAGTGGTGGTCGTGCTTCGCCACACAGGCGCGGCAAATGGAACAATGCTTGCTGCGGGCAGGCTTTCCGAGGCGGCAGGTGCGGCAGGGGGGCGTCGGCGGAGACGGGAAGAAGATCATGTTGTCGAATGGGTACATGCCCATGGCGGAGGCGTGGTTGGCGGCGGTGATGATGCCTGGGTCGCTCCTGGCGCAGAGGTGAAGGCTCAAATAGGGGAGCGGAAGCACCAGCAGCGCCAGTATGCGCTGGGATGTGGGCAGAAAGCGCCAGCCAGCGGAAAGAAACATGTATGCGCCGCCCGTGACGACGACGAGGTAGAAGATCATGACCAGTGGGTGCTTCTCGTTCATGAGGTAGTGGCCGCATCGCTGGAGGAATGGGGTAAGGGCGCTAGACGTAAGCTTGTTGTCGAGGAATAGAAGGAGTGCGGGGAGTCGGTGACGGAGAAAGCGGTGGAGGTAGCCTATGGGTGTTTTCCTGGACGGAGGTGTTAGCTGGAAGACGAGCACCTTGGCCAGAGCGAGAAGGACACAACCGTAAATGTCGCAGCTGGCCAAACAGCGCAATGAAGATGAGGAAGGAGATGGCAAGAACCACCAGCCCCAGTTGCCGAATCGGACCCATCTTTTGGCGTTTGTTTGGAGCTTTGCGGAGATGAGTTTCGCCTTCGGGTCATTTGACTCTAGGCACGGACTCGAGCTCAGACTCAAGGCTGCAGCCTGGTTTTGGCGAGACGGCACAACAGAATTGCGAGAACCTGTGAGTCTGAGATCGATCGCCACCGGAAAGATGGATAACGATGAGAAGAATAATAAAAAGTGCGATCTACCTACTTGGTGCACGCCGGAGGCATACGTAAAGAAAACACCCTTCGGCACGCAGGCCGGGGGGCTTGCATGTAGGCCATGCTCCGTGCTGAGGTGCGTTGCTGCCAGCATGACGTTGAAAATCCTAGCGCGTCGTCGGAGCAAGTGGTCGCGTCGTCTATGTAGGCGTGTCAATGTGAACCAACCAAAACCGCAGACATATCCCAACCATTGCATCCCAACCACCCACGGCCATCAACTGCACCCACCGCCTCCATTCTGCATAAAATCTCTCGGGATGGTCACGATAACCCAGGAGGGTCAACTCTCCGCGCCCCTCTCAAACGCACTCTTCCAGAACCTCAAGTTTTGGTTGTCGCTCACCGTGCCACGGCGCGCAGCCCTTATTAGCGACATCAAGGTACCTACGTACCCTATAGTGCTTCCACCGACACCACGCTGACATGAAGCCGCAGGTCAATGGAGGGTTAATCGCAAAAGTCGAGCGGGATGCCGACTACTGCATCTACAGTCAGGAGCGCTCTGCCATCTTGATGACAGACCGACCGATGCACTCCAGCACCTTCGTTTTGGATTCGATCAAACGCGGTCGACTCGAGGATCCCGAGAAGCATCTAATCGACCCCAGCTCAATCCTACCCCAGAAACATAAGTCGAAGCCGGCGTCTTCTGCGGCCAGACCCAAAGCCACGAGACCCCACTCCATACGGAAGAGGAACCCGTTTACCACCGAAGAGGACTTGATTCTGCTGCGCACTATTTCGCAGCCGGGGGTTCCTGTAGCTGGCAATAAGATCTATCATGAAATGGCGGAAAAATACCCGTCCAGGACTATGCACAGCTGGCGTGGTCGCTGGGTAGATCATTTTTCGAAATTGAACGCTGATCCTGAGTGGTGGTATAGAAAGCTGTTGGCTGGGAAGAAGGGGAAGAACCTGCAGCAAGAGAAGGATGATGCGGAGGTAGATGAGGAAGAAGAGGAGGGGCATGAAGAAGAAGAGGAGGGGGGAGAAGAAGAAGAGGAGGAAGAACCGGTGAAGCCGACGACAGAGGTTATTGTGGCGAGACCGAAAATAACACCCAAATCGACTTTGGACCGGAATAAATCAAAGAGCTTGCCATCTTTGGGTGATGATTTCACGCTACAGGATGACGATATACTCATGGCCTACCACTCGACTGTCGTGGACGCCGAAGATCCTCTGGAGGTTTGGGAGGAACTCGGCGAAAAGGTAGGCTTTCTCGGTCACGAAGGTAGTGGCGGAGACTGAAATTGTGTAGCACCCTCACCATCCAGCATCGAAATGGCGAAAGCGGTATAACACTATCATCCTACCCCGAGTCCAGCGCGGGGAGGCATATAACCCACAAGAGTCCACCTCGAAATACCAGAATCCACCGCCGCCTAGCTCGCCACGGCTACCTAGCCGGCGCGGGCACTCCCACTCGTTGGTACAGACAAGTGACGCCCGCCCACGGAGCTCGAAGTCAACGCCGCAGCCCATTCCTCCTGCGAGGCCATCGCCATCCTCGTCTAGCGTACTGCATGCCGTTTCATCCCCCCCCGAACATGGGGCCGCATCCCGATGGCACGCTGCAGTTCCAGGCCTGACATCTGTACCCGCGACGGATGCCCCAACCGTAGCCTCCCCGCAGTCTGACACCGGTACCACCAAACCCAATAAACGCAAGCGCATCCCTCCCACCCCCTCCCGGTTCTCCCGCTCCACTGAAATCCCATCAACCCCCGAGTGCGACCACCGCCAGAAACAACAGCGTCGTCGCGAGCCCTCACCAGAACTAGGCTCTCCAATCCTGCTGCCGCCGATACGAAGTGGAGACCTACGGTCGTCGTCTCCACTCGACAGGGACGAACCCTCGACTGGACCGCCCTCGCCGTCTTCACCATCTAACCCAAACTCTTCCCCATTGTACAAATCTCACTCATCATCGCCCTATCTAGGCCAGAAAACCCCCTCACCCCCCAGCATGACAACACGCGTGGCCTTCAGTCCAATCCCAATCTCCAACTCTCCGGAAAATCAACTTGATGCATCTCTCATGATACCACCACTCGCATCTCCCGCCCCTTCGCGCTCGCTCTCTGCCTCTCCTTCCCCCTTCTCCTCTTCCTCTTCAGAAGAGCCAGAATCCGAAGCCGAAACCCTTCCCGACTTCGTCAAGCGCATGAAGACCAGATTCCCAGGCCTGACGAGCCCCCGGATCGCATGGGCGTTGAAGCGCACATCAGCCGACAAGAACCTGGCGGAAGTCGTGATCGCAGCGCACATGCGTGGCGAGGGATTGCCGGTTATGCGCGGAGTCTGGAGTGAAGAGGAGGATGCGGTACTGGTGGGGAGGGATAGTAGAGCCATCCAAAGTCTCGTGGAGGATAGAGAGGAGGAGTGGGAGCATCGCTTAAAGTTTTTGGAGGAGTGGGAAAGGAGCAAACCAGATACTAGGAGGAGTACTGTTTAATAGGATCATATGTGTTGTTTCTCTAAGGAATATAAATATATCCGGCATTGTGGTTCTCGGCGAGGTGCGGGGGGTATCATAAGTCTCCAAATTTTTAAAATCGTGATGTTTGTTTACCCTTTGCATGACCTCATTCCTCCGTTCCCATCCACCGGCCAACCCACCTTATTCTAGACTCGGAACAGTAGTAGTTACATGATGACCTCGTTTGCAACATCCTTCTTCAGCTCCTTGTACGGAAGACAAACACAATTCCACACGCGCACCTCGTCGTTGACCTTGCACTCCCTGGAGAGGATGCTAACGCTCTGGACCTTGACGCCGTTCCTGACCACGGTAGTCGCATGATCCGTCGCCGCCATAGGTGTGCCTTCCACGCGCGACCACGCACCGACCTTCGAGTTCCAGCCCACAATCGAGTACAGCACACACGCATCGTGCTTAATCTCGGCCTCTTCGAGCACGATCGAATCCTTGATACGTGCACCTGCACCCACGACAGCGCCAGGGCCGATAGAAACGTTCGGGCCAAGTTTCGCGGTAGGGTCCACGGTGGCAGTAGGGTGGATGTACACCGGCGGCACGATATTGGCGCTTGGCTTCGCGAGCTCCTCGGAGCCGGACTGCCATGCCTTCTGCAGGTACAACGCACTGGCAGGCACAGCGGACCCGGCGGTCTTGATCTGTCGCCAGAAGTCGCGCGTCTCGTAGACGAAGAAGCGGCGGCTGTCGGAGAGAGGACCGAGGATGTCTTGCTCCAGGCGGAGAACGGAGGACGAGTCGCCGTCGGTCGGGTCGATGGTCGGGTCAGAGGCGAGGCGGTCAGCCTTTGCGTCCATGGCGGTGCGGATGAGGGAGAAGACAGAGGATGAGAAGAGGTAGACCCCGCAATTGATCAGGTTGCTGATGTGACCTTCCGGCTTCTCGACGTAGTGACGGACCTTTGCGGTCGTAGGGTCGGCGACAATGCCTACATATCACGTCAATCATCATCCAGCTGTGGGGTATACGCCATGGGGGGAAGCCTACATCCAAATCTCTGGGCCGCCTCTCCCTGCACCCTGGTGCCAAGCAATACCGCTTCGGCCTCCTTCTCCTCGAAAAGCTCCAGCATCTCCTTCAGTGGAAAGGAGCAGCAAACATCGGCATTGAGGACGAAGATGCGCTTAGGATTTCCCTTCAGGATCGCATCACGGAAGTGGTACAGGCCTCCGGCAGTTCCCAACGCAGTGTATTCGCGCAGGTACGTGATCTTCAACACAGGAAACTCAGCGCTCCAGGTGCGAATTGACGGCGCGAAGACGGACTCGTCGTAGTAGCCGATCAAGATAACTTCGCGGATGCTTGGGACCTTTGCGATCGCGCAGAGAGGATGCCAGATCAGGCTGTGGCCGGCGACCTCAAAGAGGGGCTGTTCGCAGGACCAATCTGTCAGTTTTTTTTTTGTTTAACCATTACTCGCATGCGAGAACCATCTGTCAGTGGGAATGGCGATACATGGTAACAAACGCGGAATGGGTACCTTGGGGAACTCGAGCGAAAGAGGACGGAAACGGGTGCCCCTAGATGGGCCTCCGACCTATCCATTCGTGGTTTGCATTAGCTTCAGCCTCTTCAAAGCCATTCGCTCAATCTCATGATCCTTTCGTACGTACGAGGATGATAGCTTTGTTAAAGTTAGACATTATGTTCTCGCGAATGGTGTTGTTTTTCGATGAGCACTGGTTCTTTGTGTTTTGGGGGATGGCTGGCAAGAGGGAGGGGGAATTGAGGATAGAGGTTGCACGTTGATCACCTGGCGGTCTGTGTTGTCCTGCTCTCCACCAAAACAGCAAGTCTGGTTTAGATAGCTCATGCAAGGGTTCGGAGGCCCTGTCAAGGAAATTACACATAAATAGAAAAGCTTGGCAAAGGACCCCGGATTATTTACGGAGGGTTGTTTGCACGAATTTCTTTTGGAACATGATACTTATGTAGTTTGCAATTGGCAAGTAACTAAGAGAGCCAGGCCGGGGAGAAGAGAAGCTGGGTAATGTCCCGCGTTACTCATATCTAATCACTCACATCATGCCAGAGGCTGGGTTGCCAGGTGTCAGCCGCATCTCAATTCAACTCAGTCAAGTAAATAAACGGCAGCCGAACGGACTAATTGCAATCGCCCTCTAGATATTCTACTGGGTACACAATTGGAAGTTGACACGTTTCGTTGCAAGGGTTCTGTCCTGACCCATTACCACACTAGGTACAGCGCTGGGAGCATTGCGCAAAACATCCTTCAGTGTAGTAGTTACCCAGCCGTGTGCAGAACATTAACTTTTTTTATTTTACAGTGGTTGTGAATCTACCTGCTGCCGCCCAATCTGCGGTGCCATTTTTTAAAAATCCGGAAAGGAGTCAAAGTACTGATCCTGCTAAATCATCGATGCTAACCGGGCGTTGGGGTGTGATGATGTGGGGAGATTGAGTGGTGATGGGTGTGTGTATCTTGGGGAAATGGAGATGCCGCTGCCACGTCCTGGCCACCTGGTGACCCATCCCGGAAACCGAGGTGCTTGCGCTCTCTGAGTGCAATATTCGGAGTCTTCGATAGGAGCAAGTAATCGGAAGTCACAATTAAGCGGCCGTCCTGCCGCAGCAGAAGGTGCCTATGGTTGAATCCTAAGCTTAGCTTACTGAAAAGTTATTTGGTGCTTGTAAGGGCGCTTGGATAAGCTTAGTTTTAGCGAAAACTGACAGTTTTTTGAAAAGCCGAGCGAATGAAGCTGTAACCTTGTTTGGATAGCAAAAAAAAACTGACTGAAACTGTACGGCTCCGGAGGAACTACCCTCTGGAGGTCAGTTTCTTCACTGCCACTCAGTACCGCCTTTAACTCCAACCCCTGGACTCCCCTCTCGATGGTGAAAAGGTGTCACCGGCCGCGGCGGTGTGTTCTCCCCGCGGCTGGTGAGGCACATTGCACAGCTGGTCAGCAAAGCAGTATACACCGCGCGTACAAGGAAAAAATCCGATGCGCACCTCCACTCTTTCCGGACGACAATACGACCAAGAGGTAGTGTTCAAGAGACCTTTCAACATAGTGGTGAAACAATTCACCGCCATATCCATGCAGTACCCGCTGCATTGCTCGACCTATTTCACGATACCGTCCGACTACCATCTCCTTGTACACCTCGATTCGTCGATTGGAATCCAAAGTTCTTCCCGTTTTTCAAGATTGTCTTGGATCCTTTGATGGTTCCAACGTTCGTGTCCACGTTCCAGCTGGGATAGCTGGTGTCGCGGATGCTGGAGAGTTGGTGTTGCGAACGGTGTAGTTTCTAGTGCCGTGGTATTGGTGTTGGGCTAGCGAGCCACGGGGAAGAGAAAAAAAGCGGGGTTACCAAGTGTCTATGTACTATCAGGGTCCTGGTGAGGCCTATTATTCAGACTCATGGTGAGTATACTGGCCTGAGTGTTTATGACCTCACTAGTCCGGATGCATTTCGGGCAGATTTAACCAGACTAACGGCCCGGCCCGTCTGGGGAACTTCTGAAACAGGCCTTGCTAAGGCGAAGGGCGTTTCCCCCCCATCATCTCTTTCTTCCTACATACCCATGCAGAGCGAGTTTTATGGCTTCTTGGGCCCGTATGAACACTAATATATAGCCAACCTAGCATTTGCGTTGGTATGTAAGTAAGTACTTACGAGTGATTTCACATGTTTGCATCTACGGTGGTGAAAAAGCCCTACCGCCACACTACTACTGGCAGCAGGTCAGCAGTCACCAGCGACACTAGCATCCATCGCCGTAGCCACCAAGAGCGCTAATGGATGAGACAAAATCAGGGGAGGGTAGTATGTAGTGGAAGAGAGAAATTAGGACCCTTCAGTTTGCCGGGTATCCTCTCTTTGTGCGATTATGGGACAGTAATTCATAGCAATCATGCCTAGACATTTTAAGAGCCACGTGCTTAGAACATCTACCGAAATTACTCGATAAAATGTATTTGTGATGTGGTTACACGGTTCAGTGCTGCGATAGTGGCCACACAGTGTGGCCAAAATCATTTCCTTTAGTCAAGAAGATACGTCGAGTGAGCGCAGCTGAACGAGTGATGGCCGATGAACCTCCAGGGCCCGTTGTCCCACAGAAACTTGCGTGAGGGTCGTAATACATCAATTCTATGGGATAATAGTACCAATCTACCGGGGGAAAAGACGATGAGAAGAGAAAGATACACTACGCGGAAGTCTGGAACGATGGCGAACGGTGTACAAAGCCCGATCGGCCAAAACAAATGCACAGACGATCAGGACAAGCAGTGCGAACTTCCAGAAGCTCGTCTCGCGCTATCCACGACACGAGAAACAGAAGACCCATCGAGATGGGGGGCGGGAAGATTCCTTGGTATCCAGAGGGAGCCAAAAAAAACGAAAATGGTACGGGGGGGGAACAACAAAAGAAAAATATGACAGGAAACGGTCGGCTACCAGCAGCATATCTAAAATGACAAGGTGGAGAGATGAGAGGTATTCGCATGCGGGAGGAATGCTCCCGTCCGGAGCGGGGATTTGCAAAACAGAAGGAAGGAAATGAGGACTGCGTGGACTGAAAAAAAACAAAACATCGCCACCACCACAACACATGCCCACGCTCTCTTCACAGCCCTCTCTATCCTCGATATGTACTGGCCGTTGTAGTAATTGCCAGAAAGAAAGACACAATTGGTGGGGGTGCGTGCGTGTGCTGGACCGACTCAATGCGCCCCGCCGTTCGGAAGAGTGGCGATACAGGCTCCGCAGACTTGGAACGAGCATGTGTTGCAACGTTTCATCGTACGCTTGTCTCGCTTCTCACACAAATCGCATTTGGCAGTGGCTACCGTGATGGGTTTGTAGTCTTCGGCAGAACAGGGGGCTGGCATGTCTTCGGCGGAACAGGGGGCTGGCATGACGACCGTTGCGTTGTTGGTTCGTTCGTTGGTATAAAGGAGTGGTGGAGGGGAGTCTTTCCTGGAGGAGGATATTCGGAGGAGGACAGAAGAGTGGGAAACTTCGCGATGCTTTTGTTTTGTTTAGTTGAAGCCCGAGGAGAAAGATGATCTCGGAAGTGACTGACCAGCGAAAGAAACGGTAAAATGGCGAGAATCAACTGTTGATTCTGAGAGATTCTTAAGTAAGGAACTCGGGTTTTATACAGACATGGAATTTTCAAACTCACGCCATCTCCATCGAAAACCCCAGGCGACGGCCCCCCTCTGCTGCCAGGTCAACGGTCCCGCTGTTCAATTTTTCCCGTCATTTAGCGGTTTTGTTGGGACAATGCCTACGACCGTATCAATTCCTGGATACCGACGGCTCCCCGGAAAGCAAGATCAAAGCAGAGCGGCCATGGAAAAGTGCATCGCACGAATAGTATTTATTCTCTTATAAATCCGTGGGAAACATATTCAGCCGGCCTGGATAGCCTGCAGCCGTCGTTCAAGGAGAAGGCTTTCGACATGATTGGCACCACGTTGAAAACCAGCCTATCACAATTTTGGAGCTCTCGGCGTTGAGCAGGTGGGGAGAGTAGATGCACTCGATAAGATGCAGCCGTCCAGGACATGGTAAAGAAGCATCATTGGGATAATGCCACTTTTGTTTCGCCAGCTGCCCAAATTCGACATTCAAAGGTCGGCCGCCTGATAAACTTGTTGTGCTGGCGGTGGAGCACGCTCCCTGACTCACCTTGCATGATATGAGCGGGGAAATACGTTTAATCGGCCTAGAGGTTCTGTGGCTCTGGAAGTTGCCTGAGGCGGAAAGAAGCATGACCTGCGCGGCAGACGGCTGAAAGTTGGTCCTTCGAAATATGATTGGGCGGTGCGTCTCATCATAAAATCCCGGATACAGCCATTGCTTCCGCCGAGGACAACCAGTCAAAGATGCAGAAGGTGCGTGCTTCTCCTTATTTTGGGAGCACCTCGGGGATGCACAGCATCTCGTGGTGTATTAGAGTTAGGACGAAGAACAGATCCACTTCGGCGGGCCTCACTTGGTGGCTAGATTAGGCGCGTGAACTCCGGCTGTGGGCAGTAACATGCAAAAAACCCTCTGCCCCCATGTGCCCTCGTACGTGCAACGCAAACGCTGCCAGAACAGCGCAACTGCCGTGGGGAACTACTGCTGAATCGTAATACATGCACAGACACCCACTCGCACCAACGATCAAGGCGCCAATGAGTTGGCAGCTTTGCCTTCGTGTTTCGAAACCGCGACAGGATCATCCATAGGTTGCCCTTGAAGGAGTGAGTATCCAGTGCACCAACCTGCGGACTCCACACCACAAAATAACCTGGATCGCCATACCAGTACATAATGGAGGCTGTCTGCATTGGCGGCCGTAATAAAGTCGATACTAATGCTGATCCGAGAGTGATCTAAAGGGTTTGTGGGCCTTCCAAGACTGAAGATGATGTTGGGATGATAACAGACTGTCAGAATTCATAACAACCTCCCAAACAACACGGAAGGAGGGCTCACCCAGAGAAAGGGATGTTAGCACTGTGCGGGTTTTGTTGCACGGAGAGCCGCTTTCCGCTCCGCGTTGTCACGGAAGCCGCTGCCCGCTCATGACAATGATGGCGATGATTCATTGATCGCACGCGTCCTTGTTGGATCATGGCGATATTATATACAGTCCTTTCCCGTTCGCCGTCCGCCGCGACCTCTCACAGTCCGCCGGCGGACCGTGGCAACTCCCCCTGCCCCCGCCTGGCCTGTCCCGAACAGAAGAAAAGGAGAGAAAAGGAACCCACAACCGTAAAGACCGTAGAAACGAGAAACGACCCAGGGAAAAAGCTCCGCCCCCTACATGTCCCTCACCCTGCCCTCGTCCCGACTCCCCCTCTAGTTCTGCAGCCTCGCTCCTACATCTCTCCTCCGGTCCTGTTGGCGATCCTTTCGGCCCCACCCTGCGTTCGACCTCCATGGTGCGCAGGAAACCCAGAATCGACCGGTTGCGCCGCTCTTCCGCTAGCAGGTCTCGGATCTTGAAGCAGTGCTTCCCTCTTCCCATGCTCCTCCTCACCTCCGCCCACAGGGTATTCCGCTGCACTTTCCATCGCTTGCAGTTCTTGAGCAGGTGCTCTCGCGTCTGTGTCCTGTGTCTTGTAGTGACACCGCCCGCACTCTGCCGAGTTTGCGTTCTTTGTCCACTTCAGGCACTGTCCGGTGCGGCAGTGCCCGGTTCGGAGCTAATGGAATCTTCCTGCCAGCTGTTTCGGACTCCCAGCCACCCCTTCGTTTGGGCGCTGGGTTTTTGGCATTCGATACTTCTTTCCATTGGTCCTCTCTCCCGCCCACTTCAGGGCCTCTTCCCACTTCTTTTCTGATATCTCCCGCCGGATGTTGGCGAGTGCTCTGGGGAGGGGCATCCTTCGCCCCCCGTATCGGTCCCCGCTTTCTGGCCTCTATGGCGTATCGTTGGCCTGACCTGGGTTGTCCGATGTCATCCTTCTGATCGCGGCCTGTGCATTCGAGGAGATGGTATGCCCGCTCAGGATGATGATGATGATCCATTAATCGTATGCGACCCTATTGGATCATGACGATATATGCCCGCTCAGGACGATCCCAGTCTTGGACGGAATGTGGCGGATACCGAGTGAGTTTTTGTGAGGGCTCGTTTCGAAACAATCAAGGTGGGAAATCTGGCATCCACATACCTAATGCATATAGATAAGTAAGAATGTCTTATGCGCTAGCGCTCTTCGGAGTATGTACCATTCATTGAGCACAGTGACTCGATTCCTGGCGCTAGATGGCAGCTGCGAGACAGAGTGGCATCGATTGGACCAGCCGCATTCGTACCCATAATACAACGCAGGTTCGCAGAATCGCCAGTACATACGCTTCACGGAGCATGTTAACCAGATGGTACTGCAGCACCCCGTACCTGGTCGTCGGGATCGGAACTCCCGACGGCAAACAGATATTCGGCATCTGCTCTCGCCGGCATGCGCAAACATAACTAGATAGTGGCCACCTATCGTAGATAGCCGAACTTCAATCGATCAGAGAATGCCATTTGCTGGCTATCCGTACTCGTGGCGACTAAAAAACTGGACTGACAAGCCGAAAATGTGTCGCCGTGGTGCCCTTGTGTGACCTCACTTGGCGGACCCCCGTCACGCACAGATGCCAAGCCTCGCCGCCGTCCAATCGGCATCAAAGCGCAAAATCCTTTGACCAGCTTCGACATCTCGCCATCAACCGCCGAATACACCGAAACCCCCAACTGACCAACCAACCCCCACACGGCACGACTGCACCCCCCCGACGCCACACGCCCCCTTAACTACCACCCTCTCTCCCTACCAACTTTCTCCTTCTCTTCAGTCAACGATGGATCACTCCCGCGATCCCTGCCCTTGGGTCATTATCAATGACTTCGGTGGTGCTTTCTCCATGGGAGTACGTTTTTACGCCCCGTCCCGGCTGTGTTTCGGTGATTGATGTTCGTGCACTGACTCACTCTAGGCAGTCGGTGGTGCTGTCTGGCACGGTGTCAAGGGTTTCCGCAACTCTCCTGCTGTAGGTTTTCACCTTCCGGGCGCTATGATATTTGCCCCGCCACCGAGATCGCGGAACGATTCCTCCAGCCCTATCACGATGCCACGTTCCGGAACGACGCGGCAGCGGCATCGACAAGAATTACCCAGTTCTCCACACCTCACGAGCAGGCTACTGATCCTCTACTTGTAGGGTGAACGACGAATCGGTGCTCTCACAGCTATCAAGGCCCGCGCTCCGGTCTTAGCCGGAAACTTTGGTGTCTGGGGTGGTCTCTTCTCAACGTTCGACTGTGCCGTCAAAGGAGTGCGCGCGAAGGAGGACCCTTGGAATGCCAGTATGGGCCACCTACCCACATATCGAGGGATTGACTAACCGCGTTCATTGTCAGTCATTGCCGGTTTCTTCACTGGAGGAGCACTCGCAGTCCGTGGAGGCTGGAAGGCCGCCCGGAACTCTGCCATCAGTTGCGGTATCTTGCTTGCCATCATTGAGGGTGCGGGTATCGGTCTCAACCGGATGATGGCGGGAAACAACAGGCCGCAGAATCCACCTGTATGATGCTCTCCGCTTCTCCCGTCCTTCCCCTTGGTCTGGGAAATGCTGACACTTCACTCCTTTCGCTGCAGTTGCCGTCGGAAAGCTCAACGGTCGGGGCCCTCCCTGCATAAGCCCTCTGTTTTTCACATTCACTTGATCGGTTCGGATTGTATGGAATTTCTTAAAATAATCTTTGTGTGTGTGTGACTACTCCTACGGCTCGGCGGATTGGGGGGTACGGGTTGATCACATCTTCGATCTTTTACGACTGGGTTTACGACACGCATCTCTACTCTATATCGGTTTGTGAACCACACATGGGGGTTCGGGGGAGGGAGTGTCCAGTGAGTCTGGCTGGCTTACACTGGACGGGCGAGTGTTCTATTGGAGGCGGCTGCTGTACGATACATGATTGAAGTTGGCGCACTGGCTTTTTTTTTCTCGGGGTGTTGCGTTGTCTGTGCAAGTGTGTTTTTGCATTAGATCGAGGTTTACTTAAATAGCAGCGAACAAAAACATAGAGCGGTGTGAAATCTAGATCAAGGATTCTGGGCAGAGATCTACTCCACATGTGGCTGGCCTGCAGGTGCTCTACGCCGTGTACATTTAAAAACTCTCAGACGTGCCTGCCAACCTGTGGCGGGTGTGGCTGGTTAGATAGTACTTCTCCGGCCTTCGGAGGAAACGTTCAGTCTTGGATGGAGGTGTCCGCCAGTAATGCCCCGCCAAAAGGCTTGGCTCGCTTTGACTCAACCCCCGCTTTCATCTTTTTGGATCCGCCTTTTGAGTCATTGATAGGAAACACAACTTGCACGATTCGATAGCCTCGACCTTGACCGCAATTCTTACGAAAAACACCTGCGAAAAAAGAGACGATCATGGCGGATACCGCAGCAGTACCAACCCCAGCGACCGAGAACGCTCCAAACCTCCAACTCGACGAGGTGACCGGCGAGATGGTCTCCAAGTCAGAGCTGAAGAAGAGACAAAAGAAGAGAGAGGCGGATAAGAAGAAGGTATCCGGCATCCCACCTTGATAAGGAATGGCGATTGGAAGGGGGAAATCGGGAGAGCGCAGAGCGCTAACTCAAGTTTTCTCTGCAGGCTGAGAAGGTTGCCGCTGCCCCTGCGAAGCCCAAGAAGGCGGAGGTCACGGTTGCGGGACAGAAGCCGGAGGACATGGAGGAGTTGACACCGAATGTATGGTCTCCTTTTGCGCTCCTTCCCAACTAACATGTGCGCTGGCTGATATGTATGTGCGCTCTAGCAATACTTCGAGATCCGTTCCAGGAATATCAATAAGCTCCGCGAAACCAAGAACCCAAACCCTTATCCCCACAAGTTTCTGGTCAAGGATAAGCTCGCCGACATCGTCGAGAAGTACTCGCCCTTGACAAAGGGCGAAACAAAGCCCGACGTCGAGGTCCGCGTTGCAGGTCGTATTCACGGATACCGTGCGTCCGGCAGCAAGCTGCGCTTCTACGACCTTCGCGCTGAGGGTGTCAAGATCCAGGTTATGGCGCAGGCGCAGGAAGCCGTCGGCGACTACCTTGCTCAGCACGAGCACCTTCACCGTGGGGATATCATCGGAATTGTCGGATTCCCTGGGAGGACTAACCCCAAGGCTGCCGACAATGCGGGTGAACTCTCGATTTTTGCTAAGGAGGTTGTGTTATTGACTCCTTGCTTGAGGATGTTGCCGACGGAGCACTATGGTCTCAAGGACCAGGAGACGAGGTTCCGTCAGCGATACCTTGACCTGATCATGAATAACTCCAGCAGAGACGTGTTCGTCACCAGGAGCAAGATCGTGTCGTACATCCGCAGATACTTCGACGAGAAGGACTTCGTGGAGGTTGAGACCCCCATGATGAATGCCATCGCCGGAGGTGCCACTGCGAAGCCTTTCGTCACTCACCACAACGAGCTGAACATGGATCTGTTCATGCGTGTCGCGCCAGAATTGTACCTCAAGATGTTGGTAGTCGGAGGACTCGAGCGCGTGTACGAAATTGGCCGTCAGTTCAGAAACGAGGGTATCGATCTCACCCACAACCCTGAATTTACAACGTGCGAGTTCTACTGGGCATACGCCGATTACTACGACTTGATTAACATCACCGAGGACCTCGTTTCCGAGATGGTTAAGTATATCACTGGTGGCTATGTAACCAAGTTCCACACACAAAGCGGAGAGATCTACGAGGTCAACTGGGCCAAGCCGTGGAAGAAGATTGACATGATGGAGGAATTGGAGGCAAAGACCGGAGAGAAGTTCCCGCCGGGAGACCAGCTCCACACTCAGGAGACCAACGAGTTCTTGAAGAGGGTTTTGAAGAAGCACAACATTGAATGCTCTGCTCCTCAGACCAACGCTCGTATGCTCGACAAGGTTTGCTCAACCTAAGTGCCAGTCGTCTCTACCCTGGTCTGACCCTATCATTAGCTTGTAGGCGAGTTCATTGAGGAGCAATGTATCAACCCAACCTTCATCACCGGCCACCCCCAGATGATGTCCCCCCTCGCCAAGTACCACCGCGACCGCGTGGGCCTGTGTGAACGCTTCGAAGCTTTCGTCTGCAAGAAGGAGATCGTCAACGCCTACACTGAGTTGAACGATCCCTTTGATCAGCGTCTGCGATTTGAGGAGCAGGCCAACCAGAAGGACCAGGGTGATGACGAGGCACAACTGATTGACGAGAACTTCTGTACCTCCCTCGAATACGGTCTTCCTCCTACTGGTGGCTGGGGTATGGGTATCGACAGAATTGTCATGTTCCTTACCAACAACTACTCCATCAAGGAGGTTCTGGCCTTCCGTAAGCTACCGTGAAGCTCTTTTTGCATTGAGTTGATTCTAATATCTATCAACAGCCTTCATGAAGGATGACCACACCGAGAAGAAGAGCGCTGCCGAGGTGGTGGGAATTAAGCCCATGCCGTAAGTCCTTTACGCTACTCAATAATCAAGATAAATAATGACATTCCTTAGGACCGAGAGCATTGGTGAGCTGCAGTCGTAGATACTGGTTTTCGCTGGAGGATGAAACAGTTGCGCTTTCTAACTATATACCCGCCCCACCAGTCTTGGTTGCTTGGGAAGGATCCAGGGTCCGTTCATTCTAGCGAACAGCAAATAGAAGTCGGCTTCGTCAATGTTCTAGAGTGTATGTGAGCGTGGTGTTACCTATCCACTTGGTGGATGTAGAGACCATCATAAGCAGTTGGTGGGCGATTGCCGTGCTTATCTAGCTGCAGAGAAACGTTCTCACGCTTCCCGCTTCCAGATTCTGTGGCTTTTTTTTTTTCATTACTCGTGTGCGACCTATGTAGATCATGACGAGAAGTATGTACAGTCCGTTTCCACGCCGCATACCGCGCATGGCGGCCCCGATTCTGTGGTGTGGTGCCGGCAAGGCCTAAGTAGGTACCTATGTAAAATGGGCGATATCTTTATCGTTTCCGCCTGAACCTAGGGAATCATATGTACAAAGGTCACTAACAGACCATTCGTCATCAGTTGAGAGTGGGCTTACCTAACGCGGAGTTCGTCTCACACGGAGCCACGCCTGCATATCCATCATCTGCGACCATCTAGACCGAGTTAAAAAAGTCCAATCCCCCACATTCCACGGGTTCAGTGCAACCTCAACCCCACCACTACCACCATGTCATTCTCCACCATACCCAGTCGACTATTGCTACGATCGAGAGCGTGCAATCACCAGATCCGCAATTTCACGCTCCGGTTGAAACCAGCAAGAACGAGCACTCTCCCGTCCCTGCGCACGACCGGATTCAGAGCGTTTCACGAGACGTTTACACCACGGACCGCCGCGATCCCCAAGACCGGACGGTCTCCGCTTTCCGGACTCGCCGATTCTCTTGTCCGACCTGCGAGGGCCGTCCCCGGATCGTGGCCGGAAGTGAGCGCCAGGAAGGTTGGGTATTGGCTGCTAGGGTCGTCGGGATTGGTGTTCGGGATCGTGATCCTAGGGGGTCTTACACGACTTACCGAGTCGGGGTCCGTATTGCCTGTGGATTAGCTCAATCCGGTCCGCCATTGCTGATCCTCCTCCCCCCCCCTCACAGACTATCGATCACGGAATGGAAGCCAGTAACCGGCACGCTGCCACCGCTCTTGCACGATGACTGGATGGACAACTTCAGCAAATACAAGGACTCCCCCGAATACCGAATCCTGAATCCTAACATGACGCTAGACGAATACAAGTTCATCTACTTCATGGAGTGGAGCCACCGGCTGTGGGGACGAGTGATCGGCCTGACCTTTGTTCTCCCAGCGATCTACTTCACCGCGCGCCGCCGGGTCACTCCCAAAACCGCGCTCAAGCTCCTCGGAATCTCCGGCATGATCGGTTTCCAAGGCTTCATCGGTTGGTGGATGGTCAAATCCGGGCTGCAAGACGACCTCTTCGCCAAGCCCGGCTCCCATCCACGGGTCTCTCAGTACCGTCTCACCGCCCATCTCGGCGCCGCCTTCACCGTCTACGCGGCGATGCTTTGGTGCGGCCTTGACATCCTCCGCGAAAACCGCCTGCTGAACAAGCCCGCCGACGCACTGGCGCATATGAAATCCTTGAACGTGCCGCAACTACAGGTCTTCCGCGGTCTCGTCGGGCTCCTGGTCGCCATGGTGTTCACCACCGCCATGACGGGCGGCCTCGTTGCCGGCCTCGACGCGGGACTGATCTACAACGAGTTCCCAAAGATGGGCACGGGGTACATGCCGCCAATGAAGGAGATGATGGATCCCTTCTACTCCCACACCGCGGACGGGTCGGACCTTTGGTGGCGTAACCTTCTGGAGAATCCAACTACCGTACAGTTCCAGCACCGTGTCATGGCACTCAGCACGTTCACCGCCATCATGGCTATCTTCGCCTTCTCCCGCTTCAACCCGCGAGTCGCGGCGGCGCTGCCGAAGACGGTCAGGGCGGGCATGATGGGCGTTGTGCACCTCGCGTCCTTCCAGGTGCTCTTGGGCATCAGCACACTGGTCTACATGGTCCCGACGCACCTGGCTGCGGCGCACCAGGCCGGTGCGCTCGCACTGCTCACCGGCTCGATCGTCTTGGGCCACAGGGTATGGCTCCCGCGCACCGCGGCTAGGATAGCGGCGCAGAGGATCGAGGCGGCTGCAATGAAAGGCGCGGCGGGAAGGAAGTAGAGAGTGGAGTCGCAGGAGATGTGATATGTATGTACGATACCGTTTTTTTTTGTATCGAGTGTTCTGGGTTTTCCTTTCCGGCTTTTTCAATACAACTAGGTAGGTGTTGGTGCGTGTAAATATACGCCATGTGCTTTTTCTATAGCGATTTCTGTGTCTGTGGATAGAAATACCCCCTCTTCTCCATGATGTGTCCGTTGGGGGAGCCGGTGGGAATGGGGGAATATCAGTGTAGAAGGGCTGTGCAGTTCGGGACTATTATCACTCGGACGGAACAGTCAACAGCGGGGAGTGTTCGCCCACGTAGTATTGTATGTGCCTGCACGCATATATCACGGTACTGTTGGAGCCCATCGGTATCTGTATGTACCATTTGCGTTGACGTTAGTTACTATTGTGGCTAGAAAACGCTAGTGAGGCAGAGTGGGGCTTACCAACACTAGTGCATGAGTAACGGTGCACGAGAAGATACGTAGATATGGGATGTCTGACGCTTGAGCTTTTTGTCTCGGCAACCCACTGGGGAGGGGGTTCGTGTTCGTTGGTGGAGCGCAGCACATAGATACAGCACGATGTCCGGAGGATAGCGGCTATCATATTTAGCTGGCTGGCTGGCCGTGGCGTCCAAGTCTCCAGGCAGCATCGAAGTCCATGAGCAATCGCCGACAGAACGCTCTTTCTCGCTCGCGGCGCTGGTACTGGATGTGTATGCCTTTGTTGGTGCGTATAGCACGTACTGTACCTAGGATGCTCACGAGTAGCGCTAAGCTCCGAGCATATCGTGCGCGAGGGATACTATACTGACCCTGCGCAGATATATACGTAGTTAGATGCTGAACGGAGACCTGGGTATGTATCCAGCGCGCAAATCTCGCTCCAACCGTTCGGCCCCCTGGGGTCTGGACGGTGTGTACATACATATCTGTGCAGAGTTGCGGAAGTCAGTAGTTACAAAGGTGTATGTACTGGAAGAGCTTCTTCCTTCTTGCTCTGTCAGCATCTCAAGGCCGTCCGTGTCGGCCGTGGCGGGCGGCCAAGACTCGACTCCACGCACGCCAAAAATAGGTTGTCGCTCTTCGACTGATGGACTGCGCAGGGCAGAGGTGGGCAGTGCAGCCGCTCTAACCACAGTTGATCAAGTCAGGCGTGTCGGAGTTGTGGCATATGCAGTCCCCCCTTCCTCTCTCCATCTTCAGCCGCAAGAGGCAACATTGGTTATAGTTACCAAGGCCCCCCAGCGACCTCCGCCCGTTCATGCTTGTTTGCTTGCTCAGAGAGTAACGACTTCCATCTTCTCTTCCAGCCTTACCGCCCACAAACGACCGCGACTCCTCCCCCACTACCCGAAGACAGACGCCGATTTCTCGATCGCACACCATGTTCAACCGCTCAAAGCAGCGCCCGGGCTTTCCCAAGCTTCCGTTTTTCATACTGCGCCTAGTGCAGGTGTTGTGTGCCGTGTCGGTGCTCGGAATCCTGGCGTACTTCCTCTACCACCTCTGGAAGGATGGATACACGACGCCGTACGAGTTCTCGTTGCTCGATTTCGCCGTGCGTCCCATCCCGCTCCACTGCCAACCCTCAAGCGACTGACAGAAACCCCCCCGTAGGCGGCCGCAACACTGCTCAACTTCGTCGTGACGTCCATCTTCCTGTGCTGCTGCGGGCTGTCGTCGCTGTACGTGGTGATCTTCGACGGGCTGCTGTGTCTGGTGTGGATCGTCGCGTTCGGGCTGCTGGTTCGTGCGATGGGCGGCAGCGCGACGGAATCGTGCTCGGCCGAGAACTGGGGCAACTCCGAGGGCATCCGCGTTTGCCACCTGTTCAAGATGCTGCTTGCCATGAGTGTCATCGTCATCGTCTCGTCCCTGGCCATGACCATCGTCGCCGTCGTCGCGCGCAGGAAGCAGGCCATGTACAAGTACGAGCCCGCCCTCAACCCGGCCAATACCCACGCCGCGAGCACGGCGCACACCGGAGGCGCCGCGAACATTGGACACGCACACGGGTACGGACATGCACAAACCCACGGCACCACCGCCGCCCCGCCGGCGTACGTCAAGGAACAGCAGACGTATTCGCCGCAGCATGGAGCAGCCTACTATAATTAGATTTCGGATGGTGTTCGGCTGGTGGCTTCGTCGTGTGCTTTTCTTTCTGGCTGGGGCTGGGGCTGGGGCTAGGGGCTGGACTGGGGGCTGGGCGAGTGCGGTGTGGTGTGGTGTTGCATCGGGAGTTGCATTGAAAACTGTGCGTGGAGGCGTTACCGTCAGTTTCTCTTTCTTGCTGCATGGAACGAAAAATGTGTCTTCATATGATACCCTGAAAATGCGGGACTTTGGTTACGGAGAATGTGTGAGTTGAGTACTGTACGTGTATAATGTGTGGTATGTGGGGGGAGTATGGAATGGCCTCGATGGGCTGATGAAATCTCGAATGCGAAAACCTCCTTGACTTGCTTCCACTACATCATTTGACTCCGTCTCCACTATCCGATGCATCAAATCCAACATGCAAATGTCCGCTCTCCATCCCCGCCGGTCAGCCCTCCAGCAACGCCCTAATGGCCGCGACCTCCTGCATGTCGACCTCCCAGACGACGCACATCTTGAAGTAAACGCCAGCGGCATCGACGCCTGCCGCCAGCCCAGCGGCATCACCACCCTTCCTCACGCGTCCGACAGCCCTTGCGATCCTCCCTGCGCCTTCCGCAGCGGCAGGAGGTGGCTTCAAGAACTCGGCGGCATCGGTGTCCCAGAGCTCGCACCTGCCGACGCCCTCGTAGACGGCGCGCAGCTCGGCGGCGTCGGTAAAGAGGTCGGTGAGCGCAAACAGCACCCTGCCGGCGTCGTGGCGCGCACCGACAACGCGTGCGTACAGTTCGACGAGCATGTCCGTGTCCCGTGGTGGCGGCGGCACCTGCGACAGTCGGAATACCGTCCTGATCGTGACCCGCGCCGACAGCCCGCTCACGGCGCTGCGCGGCAGCACCAGCGCTGGGAAGCGCCGCGTATAGTGCGATAACGTCGACAACGGCGTCAGGAGGCTGCCCTGCTGCAGCGCCGAATCGGCCGGCGGGTCGTGCGGGGAGGAGGTCGAGGAAGGGTTGTTGGCTTCGCACTCAGCCAGCTCAGGAGGACACTCGCCATCCAGCTCGGGACAGGGGTATTCGTCCTCGCCGATATCTGTAGGCTTGCCGACACCCGGGGTTGGAGAGGAAGCGGCAGGCCCCGTGGTGGAGAAGTACTGCTGCCGCTGTAGCGGCGACGAGTGCTGGTTTGTGGTGGCGGCGAGCTCGATGGCCTCGGCGACTTCCATGAAATCCGAGTCGTCGAGATCGTCGTTGAAGTAATTGGTCTCCTCGACTTCGGTTGCCATCTCTTCAGGCTCGTCGGACATCGTGTGAATACTGGTTGCCGGTGGGGCTGGGAGGGAGGGAGGAGGATGGGTGAGTAAGTTGCTGTTGGTAGTTGAGTGGTAGAAACACAAAATAGGGGACAATCACTGCATGGCATCCAATGCAGTTCACTGCATTCATTCATCCATCCACTGCATACATTGATATCAATCCGCCCTTGGTGGCATATGTATCGATCCCCCAGGCCTAACGTCCAAACCCTCCTCCTCTCTGTCTATTTTCTATTTAGCGTTTTGTGCAACTTATTCTCTCTCATCGCGGCGGTCGTAAGCAGTCCGAGAGAGCCCAGTGCGAAGCCGATGATGAACACCATCCTCAGAGCATGCATATACGCCTCCGTGACATCTCCCCTCCACTGCTGGGGGAGCTTAGCAACTTCAGCAAAGTCGTTGAGAACCCTACGGATAACCTCCTTCGCCTCCTCTCCATCTCCCAACTTCCCGAGCAGTTGGCTGCGCAGGGAAGTCTGGAACGCCGCGCTTCCAACCGCGGCGCCGATGGTGCCGCCGGTCGCGCGGAACAGGTACGACGAGGACGTAGTGGTCGCCTGCTCCGAGTGCTTCACCGCAGCGATGAGTGCAAGGAGGCCTACGGTGAGCGAAGCGCCGTAACCCGTACCAAAGAAGAACAAGTACAGCACTTGTGGCCAGCTAGGAGTGTGCAGAGTGAATGTGCAGAACAGACTGGTGCCGAGATTGAATGTGAACATGGCGCCGAGGCCGAGGCGGTAGTAGCGGCCCGTCCGGTTCATGATCAGGCCGGCGCCGAGCGAACCGACGGAGATGCCAACGGGGAAGGGTATGAGATTCGCCCCTGCTGCAGTGGCAGAGGCGCCGCGGAGCATGGAGTAGATTGGAATAAAGAAGTACTGTCCGTGGTGAGGCTATTGCCGTGCAGCGGGATATAAGAGGAGGAACTTACCACGCAGTATAGGCTCATCACCATGAACAGCATTGTCAAGCACGATGCCATAACCGTCCGATCCTGCAAACTCTCAAGCGGTATTACCGGCTCCTTTGCGATGAACATCTCCGTGTATATGAACCCTCCTAGGAATAACACGCTCAGCGGCAGAGCGATCAGCACCAGTGGATGCGTCCATGGAACCAATGTTCCACCAGTGTTGAGCGCCAGCAGGAACAACATCAGAAACAGGACCAGGTTGAGAGCTCCGAGGTAGTCCACACGCCTGTGGCGGGAGCCTTCGATCTTCTTGATCGGAATCTTGACGAAGAGGAAGACGAAGAAACTCGAGACAACGACGACGGGGATCCATTGCGTTGGTTAGTGACGGCTGTCTCCATCCGAGATGCCATAAACTCACCTGCAGGGCGAAGGCCCACCTCCATCCAATGGTATCGTTCACAACACCTCCGTAGAGACCACCCAAGGCGGCGCCCGTTCCGTAGGCGATATTCCCTCCCCTAACACCCACTCCTCAGCCATCGTCCCGGTCCGCACAACAACACCAACACACCCTTGCACCACGCCCCTGCGTCTCAGCGGCACCAAATCAGTCGCCACAATCGACGAGATGGCCGTCATCCCACCGCCCCCAGCACCAGCGAGGATTCTGCCCACAATCATGCCGTGCTCGTCCTTAGCGATTCCACACAAGAGGGTGCCAATGGCGAACAGGGCATTACATGCGAGAAGCCCGCCACGACGTCCATAGATGTCAGTCAGTTTTCCGAAAAGCGGCTGCAGCGTGGCTTGCGTGATCAGGTACGCGGTCGTGATCCAGGAGAGGGATGCGAAGGAGTTGAATTCACTGCTGATTGGTGCGAGGAGGGTACTGATCACGGTGGTGTCGAGGGAGGAGAGGAAAACACCAATCTGTTCTTGCCCTAGTCAGTGGGAAAATTGAGCGGATCTGTTCAGCAGTGGAGCCCACCCAAATAGAAAGCAATACAACAATCAGCTTAGAGGTGGAAAGTTCTTCCGCCAGTGGAACGTCGTCGGTGTCATTGTTCGCGTTTGCGAGAAGTGGTGACACCTCAGAAGCAATCGCGGCTACACGTTCGCCGTCTTCAGAAGGCATATTGTCTTGGCAATATGTGGAGAGGCACTGAAGTAGGTATGATGGTCGTGTGAGATCTTTCTCCGAGTATTTATATGCACCGTCGGCGTTTGCGGCAATTTCCCGCCCCCACGGTAGAATACCAACAGCCGATAGTTAACTACATATCTGATTGTGCACGTTGCGCGACTCGGCCGTGGTTCGCACACGGAAAGGACGGCATCTGTGCGATTTGTCAAGGAAAAATATTTGTCCCATGAGACAATCGCTTTCTTCATTTACCAAGAGGTAAGAATAAATTTTTACTCGTATGTGCTTTTAGCTCCCTGCTCGTAGAGAGGGCGTCAGTTGGTCGAACCTGTCAGTTGGTCGAACATATTCTTTTTTTTGGGGTGCCAAGATACCGCTAGTGCACTAGCGTACTCTAGAATATACGTAGGGGGCGCGGAGCCCAGGCATCTTCGTCGTGCCCGAACCCAGGCAAAATCCGTCGTTGCTCAGCCAGTTTTCATCAGATTGATTCAAGTAAGGGCAAAAATGATCCTCAAGCTCAGTAGAATCCAGCTAGGGTGCTCACTAGGTAGTACATGCGCGGCCAAACCACCATTGAACATTACTCAAATTACTCAAGTACAAAAACCTCCCGGTCATCTTCATCACTGTCCCCTCCATCCCCACTCCCGTATTCAGCATAACACTTGTCCTCCAGTACCACTATCTCCTCTCTCAGCTTTTCAAGTCTGTCCAATTCTTTAATCTTCTCCTCTTCCAGTCGAGCTACTGACTTCCAGGTTGCCCAGCTGGATTCCCCTGAGCTTGAGGATCATTTTTTGCTCTTACTTGAGTCAATCCTATGAAAGCTGGCTGAGTAACGATGGATTTTATTCAGGTTCGGGCAGCGTGACGAGGATTTTATTCATGTTCGGACAGCGTGACGAAGATGCCTGGCCCCCCGCGCATATTCTAAAGTACACTAATGCACTAGTGGCATCTTGGCGCCCCGAAAAAACGAATATGTTCGACCAACTGGCAGGTTCGACCAACTGACGCCCTCTCTAGGTAACTAATGGTGAAGCGATGGTTTTCTTTTGGGGTAGGTACGGTGGATTGCAGTGTACGGCTTCTACTATCTCAACTAAACGGAAGTTCCTACATATGAATCCGGGTTTGAGGGCTGTCCTTGAACAAGCAAAGCGAGCACTCTACGATGCTGTCATGGTGGTTGGTCGTTGCGTCTAGTGACACTTGTGTTACTAGCAGAAAACGTAGTTGTTACATAAGAAGACTTGATACATCTGGGAGTAAATCACGAGCCATCATTCGAACGACTGCCCAGAAAGAGATATCAAGAACTCAGCACCCTGTCAAGAGTTACTAATATCGTCATGATCCAATAGTCGCATACCATCAATGAATCATCATCGCCGTCGTCAAGAGTTACTACTAACATCAATGAATCATCATCGCTACAGTCAAGAGCCACAGCCCAAGTGTCCTGCGACCCCCCAAGAATGCATTTCAGAGTACTCTGTGATCGCACAGCAAGTCATCTGGCTGAAGCAGCCATACACACTGGAACTAGTCCGTCCAGCCATTACCACCGTCCGGACTAGACTATGGCGAGCATTGATACATGCAGAAAACCACTGCGAAGACACCATGGCAAAAGGTGGATTGAAGAGTATACCACAACGAGGATCCGGTGGAGAGGACCGCAGCGGGAGTGACACGGCGGGGACAAAACGTCGAAGGTACTCTAACCCAATGGGGTTGTCACGGCGAGCCGAGAGATCGCGGGTATCAATCGTGGAGACGCCCAGAACCGTGGCGTTTTGGACCGCTGGCGTTTTGCTATTCGTGTTGGACGATGGCTGCCGTCCTGGCGCGCTGTCGCCCGGGCACCTGTCGGCCTGCGTCATTCTCCTTCCCAGGCCCAGTCTCGTTGCCCGTCAGGGAATGATACGAGGTAGTCGGTTTGCGCCGCTGCGGCACACGCAGCCTGTCCCGCGCTTGTGGCGTGTATGTGGATCCCGAGGTAAAGCAGGTAGGGTGGAAGCTCGGGAGAGACTGTGGAAGCCAATGGTAGGAATTGCCGAAGGTGTATCTACATATTATGCTATGCTACATATGCAGTACTCTATCTAGTGGAATTGATAGGATTATGTATGTGGCTATGCATTGAAAATCTCAGCTGCCCGTTGAATGGAACCGATGGGAGAGAAGGGGATGAAGGGATAATCAGCTGAAATCCATGAGCAAAAGTGACAAGTAAGTATGGTGGATTGGTGGATCGTCGGGAATTGCGGGCTTCGGCTTCGTCCGCTGCGGATGCCTCACTTGATCGGACCGGCCATAAACAGCTATCGAGGCTCGACAACCAGGTAGCAGCCAACAGCAAGGCCTCCCTCTCTCCTTCCCCCATACCACGCACAGAGGTGAATAGCTGGAAAAGTCACACTATCTACCATTTCCCATTGCCAAATCAGAATCTACGAACGAAACTTACTTAGAAGTGCGAAAAGAAAAACCCTTAGTTTCCAAACCCTGCGTAAAACTAAAAAGTAAAACAACGAGGTTTTTCCGTTTTGATTATCGAAAAGCCCAACAGTGAGCTCTACTGCTTCGCCTTCTGCGCAAATTCCACCCTCAGAACCAAATGGTCGTAGCCGTGACCATCCATCTTGGCGCAAGCCCTCTCCGCATCTCCACGGTCGGCATATGACACGAACGCAAAGCCCTTGGCCCTACCCGTCTCCCTGTCCTTCGCCAAGAAAACTCTGGTGACCCTTCCGAAGCGCTCAAACATGTCACGGAGGTCTTCCTCCTCGGCGAATTCGGAGACGTTGGTGACACGCAGGGTAGCGTCATCCCTATCACGGTCACGACCGCCACCAAAGCCAGATCCGCCAGGGCCACCCATGGTCTCTCCACCGCCACGTCCCTTGCCGCGGAGATGAGGTGCGATGTAGGCGCCACCAGCCTTCTGCTCGATGTCCGCACCGGTGTCCGCATTGTCGGCTCCGGTGTCCGCCGCAGCGTCGTCCATCGGCGGCAGAGTGTCCTTGAATGGACACCTGGCGGTGAAATGGTCGCCCTTACAGATACGGCAAGCAACCTTCTTATCACGAAGTTGCTCGCGGAGGGTGTTCTCCGAGGGGTCCTCCTCCTTCGAATTTGCCTTCCAGTTGGCGGATGGACGGAAAATGATGTTCTCTCCGACCGAGGTGGTGGAGAGATCCGGTCCGGGAGGATGATCTTTCTCGTCACCAAACTTGGCCCATTCCTTGCGTTCAGCAACGCGCGGGTTGACGTGCTCCTTGACGACCGTAATGCGGATCTTGCGGGTTGTCTTGATCTTCTTCCCGGCGTCGTTGAGACGGTACGTGATTACCGACTTGGTACCATCGGGATTGGCGATGATCTGCTGGGGGGGGAGGGCGGTGGCATCGTCGAATTCTTCGTCATCGGCCCAGTTGGCGCGGGGAGGGTTGCTGTGGCGGGGCTTTGCGTTAGCGGGATCGCCCATAGGTTTAGAGCCGCGGGGCGGCGGCAGGAGCTTGCTCACTCGCTAGCCATGATTGTGTAGACGGCCAAGGGGAGGGGGTAGGTTGTACGTGGCGCTGTCCTTCTTTCTCGTCGTCCGTAGGTATTGCGGATTGAGACCGTAGGTCTAGGAGGTTGTAGGTGGGGTGGCGGTTTAGTGGGGCACAATCGGGTATGAGTGGTTGTTCAAGAAAAAGATTTTGTGATCGGTGTGACAACCAATGACTTTCGGGGTTGCTAAGCGACACAGACGAAGCACGGGAGGAAGAAAAGATCCCTTCCAGTAAGATAAGTGCCCAACGACTGCCAATGACGACAGCAATGAGGTCCTCGAAACTTTTCGCACGGGGACTCCTCTCCCGTGGCCTCTTGGCATCTCGTTCTTCCAGGCTGCCGTTTCGAATGCCACGTCTTTACGCGCAATTGAGTACGGCAGTCCAGAAGGTTGGACAGCCCACACACGAAACACATCCACACCTGCTGAGAGCCGGCGAAGGTAAATTGGTTCCGCTCACATATACTGCATGCATACTCACAATCCCACCCAGTCACTCCTGGAATAACCTCGATCGAATACGCCCTCCGCCGCGCGCAGCTTGCGGCCTCTCTCCCTGAAGGCGGCATCGCTGTGATCCGCAGCGCAATCCTAAAATATCGTTCCGGGCCAGTATTCTACGAGTTCCACCAGGATCCGGACTTCTTCTACCTGACAGGTTTTCTTGAGCCCGAGTCTGTCGCCGTAATTGGTTCGTTCCCCGCCGCGGAGGACGGCTATGGAGTGCTAACACCGGCAAAGAAAAGACGGGTCCGGGAGGCGAACATACATTCCACCTGTTCGTCCGTAGGAGGGATGCGCCTGCCGAGCTATGGGATGGCCCCAGGGCGGGGGTTGAGGGGGCTATTGGGGTGTTCAATGCTGATAAAGTGCGAACCGTAATGATGTGCTGCGGAGACTGTAGGCTGATAGAAGCATCAGGCCTACGACGTAGACCGTCTTGCATACGACCTCCTGCCGATAATTCAAGCCGCAAAGACTGTGTACACCGATATCTCCGTGCAGTCGCTGTCCCAAACATTTTTCGGCACGGAGATGGGCACTGCGCTCACCTCTGCGTTGGAAGGAGAGCGGACGCAACAACTAAAACCGGTGATGCACCGATTACGAGTCGCCAAGTCCGGTGCCGAAGCAGCCGTCATGCGGAAGGCGGGAAAGATCTCCGGTAGAGCGTATAACAAGGCCATGGCACAGGACTTTGTGACGGAGAAGGACCTTGCCTCGTTCCTGGAGTACGAATTCAAGACTGGCGGCTGTGACGGGAGTGCTTACGTCCCGGTGGTTGCTGGTGGAGAAGTATATCCTCTCCCGCCATTCGCCCATATCGCTGTTGTTCTAATGGAATTCCCCTAGAACGCCCTGACGCTCCATTACACATCGAACAATGACCTCCTCCGGTGCGCCGCCCCACTCCCGCTCTCCGCTTCCGCAACCCACTGACCCTCAAATGACAGCGATGGGGACTTGGTCCTTGTCGACGCCGGCGGGGTAAGGTGCGTCACTTTACCCGTCGTCTCCCTCCGCTGACATTTTTTTTTAGCACTACGGCGGCTACGTAACCGACATTACACGGACCTGGCCCGTCTCTGGCCGCTTCACCGCCGCCCAAAAAGACCTTTACAACGCCGTACTTGCCGTTCAGCGTAACTGCGTCAAGCTCTGCCGTGCCAATGCGGAACGGTCACTGGAAATGATCCATCTTGACGCGAAACGTGGACTGCTAGAGGAGCTGCTAAGACTCGGCTTTGACGTGGGGAGGAATGCGCTGGAGACTACATTATTTCCGCACCACGTGGGCCACTACATCGGTGTGGATCTCCATGACTGTCAGTTTTTTGGCAAGGGAAGGCCGTTGAAAGCCGGTCAGGTTGTCACAATCGAACCGTATGCATAGATCCCCTTCCCCCACTCAACCTCATGCTGAGGAACTTTAGCGGTATATACGTCCCCAACGATTCTCGCTGGCCAAAGCATTTCCGCGGTATGGGTATCCGTATCGAAGACAGTGTGTACGTCGGCGAGGAGAACCCGATCGTCCTCTCGGTGGAAGCGGTAAAGGAAGTTGACGACATCGAGGCGCTGCGGCAGGAGTAGACAAAGAAGTAGTTGCATTAGGGGTGCGTGTACGATAGATACTGTACTCTACTATGAATCGGGTAGAGAGGACGATGCTGTGGTTGTCAAGGGTATGGTAATCATGATGAAGTGACCACCCTGTATCTAACTGTATTTTACTACATACCTTTTCTCACGACGGCGGGGAAGCTCTCCACCCCACCAACACTATGGCAAGCTACGAAGACGACCACAACCTACCGCGCACAACGAGCACACCCACGCGGCGCGCGCGGCCGGCGCTAGACCTGGACTCGCTATTCTCGTCCTCGCTGCCGAGCGCGACGTCGGCATCGGAGGCGTTCCGGGCGCTGGCGTCGACCTACAGCACGCTCTCGTCGACGCACACGCCGCTGCTCAACGCGATACTGAGCACACTTGCGAGCGACGCTACGTCCAACGCCACCATCTCGGGCGTGCCCGACGGCTTCACCGACACGCTCGAGCGCGTGTCCAAGAACCGACTCAAGGACTCCGATACCTGTCCCATCTGCAACACCGCTTTCCTCGAAGACAAGTTCCCGCTCGTCGTCAGGCTGCCGTGTCATAGGTGGGTATTTATCTACGCACATACATACCAGGGGGAAGCCGTCCGGTTGGGGGGGGGGGCAGATCGCGCTTACACGTCGATACGATAGGGAACACCTATTTGACCTCGAGTGTATTGCGCCCTGGCTGAAACTGAAGAGTACGTGTCCATTGGATCGGAAGGAGTTGGTCAAGAAACCGCCGCCCTCGCCGCCGCCACAAGAGAATGAGGAGGAGGAGGAAGATGAATGGGATGATACGTATGGTTAAGGTAGGAAGAGAATGTTATCTGGATGATGGATTGGAGAGCGCAGATGGATGATAGATAGCGAGGGAATTGTGGCTGAATCTGATGAACGATGCCGGCTAGTTCGTGTGCTCCACCTTAATTCGTTTAGAATCACTTTTAAAAAATTGACCACTCAATTAAGAACAATCAATACTCAGCCAAGCACAAGCATCCACATCAACAAGAAACGGGGGCGACATGTCCCTTCAAAGTACATACAAGAAGCCTCCCCAACCCAACCCCAGCCCATCTATACCATCCGCTTTTTGAGAGACGTAAGGAAAAAGAAAAAGAAAAAGAAATCGTAGAGTATCAAGACCACCAAAATCAACATTAGAAGGAAGAGATGGCGCAATATACACATCACTCCCAATCGCCGCCTCGACGTCCGCCGTTGCTGCCATTGGCTTCTCCACCCCTGACGGCCTCGAGAATCGCATCCTTGGCTTTATTCAGACCTGCTTTGTCGCCGTGGAGAGTAATAGCCTCGTTATTGGCACTATTAGCTCGGTTGTTGTGGGGCACGGTGATCCGACATCCAGTCTCGCGGCGGATACGGTCGACCGTAGAACCACCAGGGCCGATGACGAAGCGGTACTTCCGTGGATCGGGAAGGATCAGGAAGCCAGTATGTGACTGTTTCCGGGCGGCAGCGACGGCCCTCTGTATCTCGGCCTTGGCCTTGGCGACGTTGGCTGGGTTGTTGCCCCGGAGGACCCACGGGTAGGTCTCCTCGTCGTCGGCGGAGGTGGAGTTCTCGACGATTTCCCAGAAGACGCAGCCCTCATCGGCTTCGTCGGTGATGAGAGGCATGTCCTGGGCAGCCTTGGGCTTTGGAGCTTCAGGCTTCGCGGGGCGGGGAAGGCCATTGTGGTCTACGGTTACCTTAAATTCACGCTGGAGCTGCTTGAAGAAGCCGCCGTCGGCGATGGCGTGGTGAACGCGGCGGGGGACTTGTAGAGTCTCGCCCTCGGGCTCCTCGGTCAATTCGACGATGTGGGCCTTCGCGTCCTCGACAGCCGAAGGCATGCCGGTGATGGTGATATCCGGGTTTGTCTGAGGTTGCCCGGGGCGCTGACGAGGAATACCGATGGTGACACCAAACTTGGCCTCGAGCTCACGCCGGATGATACCCTCGCGGCCGATGAGCTTCCTATGCTTATCAGGAGCGACTTGCAAGACTTCGGTCACCTGGTTCTCCTTCTCGGCAACGATCTTTTTAATGGACTCGACGATCTTGTCGACGATGTCGGTAGCGCCTTGCACGACGATGTCATTCGACTCGGATGCCTGGTTAGGGAAGCGGACCAATCGAGCCAGAGCAGCGCGGTCATCAGGTCCACCGGCTTTGACGACGATATCCCTGAGAATCGAACCTGCAACAAATCAGTTATGTGCGCCAGATACCAGAGAAAGGAGAGAAAGTCATACCTCCAGGGCCAATTAGGAACTTGTGGTACTTCTTTTCAATGCTGATCGTTCTAGCAGTGGTATTCTCCGCATTCTGCGCAATCTCGGAGAGCACAGTCTTCGCATGGTCAACATCCTTCTTGGTACCACGGATTCGGATTTCAACGGTGCTCTCGGGATCCGCGTTCCCGTCCTCCTGGGGAAAAGCGATCCTAGCCGAAGTCTCATCACGAAGTCGCTTGATGTCCTTGCTAGCGTTCTTGAACATATAGCCAACAGACTTAGCGAGCACGGTAATAGTGGCAGTGTGGTTGTTGTCAGCCTCGTACTTCCAGAGCTCGGTGATCTCCTGACTAGCCCCCTGGGCGCCCTTTTTGCTGCCGCGGACGACAATCTCATCAGGACCCTGGCGAGAACCGTCATCCTCAGTCTTCTTGGGAAAGTTGATTCGCACGTTGTAACGCTCCTCCAGCCTTCGCACTGTGGAGCCCTCGGAGCCGACGATGGCGCCATGGTACTGCTGGGGAACCTTGATGGTGATGACGGCCTTATCCTCGAGCTCCCTGAGGTGGGCATTCAACTTCTTTCGAGCAGCATCGACACAGACCTGAACACCTGTAATCTTGCCGTTGCCGTCGTCTAGCCGGATGTCAACACCTAAGTCATCCCTCAGCTTGTTGATATTGGATCCCTTGGAACCGATCAAGTTGCCGGAGTACTGTCTGGGGTATTCGAAGTTCTCGGCGACAACTATAGGGATATCCTGTCCTTTGGTTGCTTCCAAGAAAGCCTCGATGTTCGAAGCCACAGTGATGACATTTGCAGGAGGTCCACGAAGAGTTATGGTGTTCTCAACACCTGAATCGGCCTCTGGAGCAGCCCGTCCAAAACGGGCTTTGGGAGCACCGAACTGGACAGAGACAGAACTGGGGTTGAGAGCATTGATGACTGTGCCTCGCTCGCCACGCACTTTCTCGTGGAGCTCTTGAGGGATATCCAAAACCTTCTTGACAATTTCGACTTGACCCTTAACAATCTCACGTATCTCTTCCTTTGCCTTCTCCAAGGCTTCAGAGATTTCAACTTCGTCTGTAGACGGGCCTTCGTAAACCAGAGCGATCCGATCATCTTCCAGATCCTGTGGGAAAAGAAGTTCAACAGAAGTCGCTGAAGCTATCTTTTTGGGTCCTTTTCCATCCTTACCGAGGATATGCTTGAAGTAAAGCGGCTCGACCTCGATCTCAGATATCCGGTTTGGCGTGTATGCTCCAAACACCATCTTGACAGCCTGTGTAGCTGCAGCAGTCTGGTCCTTGTTCTTGCCAATAATGGTAATATGGCAGGGCTTTGTCAGGTCGTAGAAAGTTTCGTGGGCCGGGTAGGCAATGTGAACATCACAATCGCTCTCAATCTTCTTGTCCTGAGACGTCTTCTGGACATGTCGCACAACGTCAATGGCATGTATCTTGGCTCCGTTCGGTGCCTTTTTGAAAGGATTGCACAGGTCGAGCGTGACTGTGACATATGCCTCCAACTTGCGCAGAACGGCACTCAGTCCATCAGCCACGTTCGATGAAGGACCAACAATGTAGGCCTTGGCGACGTGTGGAGGGGGAATAACGACAGCGCAGCCAGTCTCGGCAAACACCTCCCTGATGATCTGGTAGTTGTTTCGGATGAGGAGCTGCGGCTGGGAAACGCCAATGTCGGTGCCACGGATGGGGTATTCCTCGGCCTCTAGCGAGCTGATCGTCTGCTTGATCTGGGCAACAACTTGCTCTACGGCCGACTTCTCACCAATCACTTGGATAGGGCCGGAAGGCTCACTGAAATTGGGCGCCGGCGAAGAGGTATGGAAGAAGTCTGGGACGATGACTCTGTCCACAAGTTCCTCCCATTTCTGAATATCGGTCTTACCTACGCCCTGGATGAAAGGGTAGAACTTGCCAGGAGCAGCGATTGACCGCGTGATTTTAATAACCTGGTTGATGAAAATCAGCAAGTGGATTCCTGGGATTTATGGTGGTAGTGAAACTATACCCGTTCCTTGACAACCTGTGTGATCAACTCGGCAGCCTTCTCACAGCCCTCACTGTCGCCCTCAATGACAACATCAATCATGGCCTCGTCCTCGTGCTCAGCAGCTCCGGTATCAGCGGCATCGTAATAGGGAACCTTGATATTAGTCAGGGTCTTTTGCTGAAGTTCCTGAATCTTGAATCCACCCTTTCCGATGATGAATGGCCGGGTGATAGCAGGAACAGGTACTCGTCGGGTGATCTAATCGCAAATCGTCAGTCCCATCGCCAGAGTATCAATATAATTAAGGCTCACCGTAGCCGTCATCTCTCTCCTCAATTCCCTCTTTGCTCTATCCCTATCATCCGCAGAACCTCCCGAGATGACATACGTCGAACTCCCTCTACTGATATTGGTAGCGACCTCAATCTTGGTCCTCGTCTTCTGCGAAACATCACGAACCAGGTCCTGTACCGACTTCCTCATCTCCGCCGCGGGCCTGCGATCCTCCCTGAGAAGTGTGAAGACCGTCTGCTGGCCGCCAGCACTCTTTACCGCAGGAGACCAATTCGACCTTGCGGCGGTAGCCGCAGCCCGGACCGGACCCGTGCCAGCACCCCACACCACAGGAGCAGCAGAAGCCTTCGAAGGTCCTCCACCGAGCGATGGGAATGCAGTGTCTGAGGCGACATCGATTTGATTGGATTCCTTCCTTGAGGCGGCCTCGTCAAAGCTGGAAGATGAGGCGGTTTCCGCGGCTTCCGCGGCCATTTGCCGGAGCTGCGCGGGTGTCAGGGCGACTTCCTCGATCTGCTCAGCGGCGGGAGCACCATCGGCTGGAATGTTGACGGTACCCTCGTCAACGGTAGCGGAAATGACATTGTCATGTCCGTTGACAGCAATTTCGGCCATTGTATTCAGCGGAAGTGGGAAGTATACGTCTGAGTGAAGCCTTTGCGATTACAGAGAGCCTCTCCTTGCGGAGTAGGGAGGATGGAATTTATGTGTTGGTTGGCGATGAGTTTCGGATTGGAGGGAGGTAAAAGACCCTATATGATGTGCAAGTGAAGTTAGAATCTAGCTCTTCTGTCGAAAGCAATTGCACCCTGCCGGAGTGGGGGACGGGGGAGGACGAACAGGTAAGAACTTGAACCTGTACGATGAGGCGGCCGTGATATGGGAGGAGTAGTTGGTGCGAATTGATTATAGAGAGGAGAGGAAAAAGGAACGAGACGACTATTTGAGAAGAGAAAGAGATGTAGATGTAGAACGTATAAGTAGGTCGCCAAGCAACGACGAACACCAGCGAGGACACCCTGGCAGCTTACTGTTTTGTCGCTTGTTCACTGAATTGAGTAGTGACAACTGTGGCAATTAACTACATACCCAGTACGGCATATATTCACACCGCTGCTTGTCAGACACTCAGAAAACATGTATCGAGCGCAATACAGTTACCTACGTGAGTATCTAGATGAGTAACTCCGCTTCCTATGTACATATGTACGTCTTCCACAATCACTTGGTTACCCTCTCTACTCGATTTTTTTCCCCAAAGTGTAGGGAGGACGGTCGAGGCCAGAAACCCGAAGCAGCGGATCGCTGCAGGCATCGAGAACGAAATCGGGATTCGGGTATCGACAGTTACTCAGAATAAAGTTCATATTAAGTCAAGTCAACTGCCCTAACTAAAGGAAAGCTCGCCGGTCTGTAGGTTGGAATAAAATGTCTGAGTGTCTGAGTCAGACGTGGTGAGGTCCAACAGCACAAACCTCGCACAGACTCCCTTGAATGACTGAGTGATTCGAAAAATTATCGATCCCCACCCGGCACTGAACCCTTATTTACACGAACTCCGTCCCCGCCCCGGCCCGCCCTTACTGGTTAGCCCGCCCCACGAACCACAGACATGCAACACACAAACTAAAATTTGTGGATGAATACACCGTCAGGAAGGCATGCTACACCAAAAAAAGAATGAAAAAGCACCACCTTCAGATTGCCAAATGGGAGAACAGAACGATATCTAGAACTTGGGGAGACCAAGGCCCAGATAGTCGGAGTCCGTATCATACAAAAGCAGAGGTGCAACCTTCACCTTTGTCCCCTCCCGATCCCCCCGCCGCGACCTCTACGAAACACAGGAATTTCCGGTGAATGATGCGGACAGCCAAGCAGAAACATACGGGAGAAAGCAAAGAAAGAAAATCCCAAGGAAAACAAGGAAAAGGGAATTAGTGATTCAAAAAGAAGCCGGAGTCGTGGTATTGTCAGTCTCGAGACAGGAAGTAGTTGAGTTCTTTTCAGTGATGACGCTTAGATCCCAGCACTGGCCGGCGGAGCTGCGAGAGAAGTTGGTCGAGATCCTCCCAGTTCTTGTTGTTGGTCGCAAATTTGCGGTGCTGCCGCGACATAGTGTGCTGGCACAGCCACCAATTAGCAAAACAAACTGGATCGAATATCACCAACTAACCTCATCAAAATCGTCAAACTTCTCTCGGCAGTTCTCACAGTAGCCGGGCTTCGGCTCCACCTTGGACTTTTGTTTGATCGCCTGCGCCTCACGTCCACCACGCTCCACTCGTTGGCTCGTGAGTCCAGCACCCCCACATACCGGCTTGAGAGATCTTGAGCGTCCTTCCACACCCCGGGCCTTGGACTCGTTCTCGGCAGCTTTCGCAAGGAGGTCGGTCGATCTTCGTGCCATACTTGCTGACTTCCCTACCGAGTTGCCCAACAATACGTTTCCAGCGACCTTCCTGTGCAATGCATGGATTTCCTTGCTGGTGCCAGCGCGATGGCCAGGCTGATCAAGGTGGGAGGAAACCATGTGCGAACGGATGGCAGAGGTGACATTGGATGGCTGCACACCAGATGCACAAGGTTCCGTAGTGGAACGACGACCAGCTTGCGACGCAGACTCGTTCGTAGCGGTGAAGGCAACGGCACCCTCAAGGCGAGTACCTCGTTTCGGAATCTCGGTGGCGGAGCGGGTAGTGGTACTCTTGGCATTGACGGCACTGAGCTCGGCAACGGAACGCTTGCTCCTTCCAACGTTGGCACGTGGTTTCGCAGGGGACCGTTCCTTTGAAGCGGCCGCTTCTTTAGCTGATTCGACCTGCTTCTCCACCAACTTAGACACAGGTTTTGCCTCCTTCGCTTGCTTGACTTCCTTTCGTGCCTCCACTGCAGCGACTTTTGGCCGCTCCTTCTCAACTGCGTTCGGCTGCTCGACTTTCTCTCTGTTGATTCCACGTTCCCTATCCCGTCGCTGGTGAATTGCCTCCTCAATGAAAGGGCACTTTCCTCCACTAACACTCCGGAACTGTGGCCACGTGCCATCCTCCCGCTGCTGCACTTTGGGATATTCCCGCATGATGATAGGACGGGTCACTCCAAACCAGTCGCGAATATAGATGAAAGGACCTTTCCAGTAATGCAAATCTTTAGAAATCACACTAGGATCACGGTCGGTCGGACCATGGAGTCTTTCGTTGCGCAGCAGCTGCGAAAGGTCGACATTGGCCTGCGTTTCCACGTACTTCGAGTGGCTGGGCGTATCCTTACGGCTCGGAGCCGTCAGCGATGGTCGTTCGGCGGGGAATCCAAAGAGTACGTTGAGCACGCGATCCAATTTTTCCATAGCCCAGATCTTCATGCCGTACTCCCTTGCTTTGAGTAAGATATCGGTTCCGCCACGTCCACCCTTGCGTGTGTCTGCCCTCTGATCTATCAGAGCTGGATTGACAGTGGTTCGCGAGTTCCATTTTGACGTAGTAGTAGCATGAGTGTTATCGTGTGGCGGCGTACGGTTAGTTATTACATGGGTGACTTTTGCGGAAAAATATTTCTCGCATGTCTGTTCACCTCAAATTCAGCGTCTCTCATCAGAGAATTGCGATCCAACCCCATCTAGACAGCTAGGTGCACTTACCGCTCCCAAGTTTGAAATCTGCTTTTGTGCTTTCAACAGGACATCCTGCGGAATACTCTCGAAGAAGAAGACATATCCTGGAAAAGCCTTCCTATAGTGCTTCTGCCAGGCTCTAACATCCAACGTCTGCTGGTCAGCACCGGGTGCCTGAGAGATCTGCTGTACAACAGCCTTTGAAGGCTTGCGAGCACGCTCAGTACGTTCGATTGCGGGAGGGATTTCCTGCACGACCTTACGCCCACGGCCGGCGACATCGGCGAAAAGCGGTGATGCCGTAGCAGCCGGACGCGTAGAGCGAACAGGAGCCTTCTTGGAAGGATTAGTTGCTTTCGCAGCAGCGTTCTCTCCACCGCCAGAGGCTCCGAATTCCGCACGGGAACGACGAACAGGCGTGCGGAGGATGGCTGGATTGATATCGACGGCCTGTTTTTTCGGAGGTGGTACGTCTTTTTGTCCGCTCTGGGACCGCGAGCGTTTTGTGGAAGTCGTGGACCCCGCCATTTGGAACGGCGAGTTGATGGCGTTCGGGTTGTTGGAGAGGGGCGCCCTCTTGGTAGCCGTGGCTGTCGTGGCCGTCGTGTGCGTCGTCATTGTGGCGTTAGCCTGCGAAATTGAAGACACCTGTGAGGCCATCGTCGGCCAAGCGACAGTGGAGTTTGGTGGAGTGAGTGTGTTTCGTGTAAGATGCAAAAAGAACCGTTTAGAAAGGTCTCCTCTTTTCTGCTGCGGTCGGAACGAACTTCACGCGTGAACCATGCTTAGGAGACACGACCACAAAAACAATAATAACACACAACAACGGGCTACGAATTGGCGATCGTTTTCCGTAGAGAAGGAAGTTTTGTTGTGTTTTCGCTTTTTCGATCGATATAAAGAAAGAGGTTTGTATTCTAAAGCAAGCGCATAAAGAGAACAGAAGCAAGATACAAGGAGACGGGGTGAAAGATTGGGTCGAGGAGGATTTGGTGGTTTCCTTCAGCTGAGGGGGAAGGAAGGATGTTTGCGAGTGGTGGTTAGGATGGGTCGTTGGGGTCGCGCGATGGGATGCGATTGTTAGCAGAGGTAGAAGCAAGTACTCTAGAGTATGGATAGATACGAATTTTGGAGGACGGGCGGACCAGGAATGGAAAGTAGTGGCTGGGCTCTACGACGGGGATGGGTTGATTGGCTGGACAGATGATTGTCTTGGTGCCAGTTTGTTCTGTATTCAAGTTGAGAAGAAAGAAATGACTGCGATACATACAGAAGTATTCACGAAGCGAGGAAGGAAATATAATGTATCTACTCTAACCTTCTGCGTCCGGGTTATTGTCTAGTTCCTGAACAACACAAGCACTCGGGATACATACGAGACATTGACATCAAGGTATATTTGTCCACGTGATCACGCGCGGTTCTACATTCTATTCCACAAAAAATAAAACTGACAGGGGGGCACAGCCAGGAACAGAGCCGGAAGCTTTGCCGTGGTCCGATACCGAGTGACGACGGTTCATCGTACCTAATTGCCAACCTCCAAGTAATCCCCCGCTGGTGCAATTACAAATTTTGTCGCGATCGTTTTTTTGGTCTCTACCAAATCGGAAACCAAAAATAACCAATTTGTCGTTGATGGGTGGGCGATGATATATAGTGACGTGGTGGATTCCAAATCTCTGTGGCAGTGCGGATGTGTCCATCGGCCCCACGTTAACTACTCCGCAATTCAAATACATAGGTACCTAGGTAGTCGGGTGTATAACCTCGACTCGAATATATATTCCACGTCGATGCGCACGCTCATAGCCCGTCGTCTTCTACGGCACCGAAGCATCTGTCCCATTATCACCACCAACACCACCAGTCACATCCTTCCCACCTCTATGGGCGCCAACATGTCCACCTCCGCCCCCGCCACCTCCAGCTTCCCGGTCCAGAAGTCGTCGAACGAATGGCGTACCACACTCTCGCCCGAGCAGTTTCGGATTCTCCGCGAAAAAGGGACTGAGTCCCCCGGAAGCGGAGAATACAACAACCACAAACCGTCTTCCGGAGTCTACAACTGCGCCGGCTGCGATACCCCGCTGTACAAGGCCACTACCAAGTTCTCGAGCGGATGTGGATGGCCATCCTTCTTTGAGGGTATTCCGGGAGCCATCGTGAGGAGGGAGGACGGGAGGTTCGGGGTGAAACGCACAGAGATCCTGTGTGCGAACTGTGGGGGGCATCTTGGGTATGTTCCTTGATCCACCGGTGTGGGAGTAGGGTATGATGGCTGATTGACATGGTGGTACATAGTCACGTCTTCAAGGGAGAGGGATTCAACACGCCAACGGATGAGCGGCATTGTGTCAACAGTATCAGTTTGGAGTTTAAGGATGACGGAGGCAAGGGGAGGTTGTGAGATTGGATGGCTTGCGACGTTGAGATTAGACCGTAGCAGTAGTGTCAGTAATTGATGGGTTCACGAATCAGTATTGCTTGGTAATTGATTGCGGAAGATGTGATGATTCCCGACCCCAGTTCCGTTGGGCCGCCAGCAGACCGACCGAGGTCGGGACGGCGGACTGGAAAGGACTGCAGATACTTAATATCGTCATGATCTGACAAGGTCGCATGCGATCAATGACATCATTACCACAAGGACGAATTGCACTCTAGATGGTCCCAAGTACTCTATTTACGTCTCCACGGATCGCAGATATGTAGCTGGTATCATATCTGTGGGATGATCTGCCGAAGCTTCATCCGATGTCGGGGTTACACATGCTATCCGTTGTTGCTGACCAATTGCCAAGAGCTCGACTGAGCGCGTAAAGACATATTCAAAGCACAGGTGAACTCCCGCTGCTCGCCACCCACACACCTCCGACGAAGTGAAGCTCGAAGGGTTCGGTCTTGGCCGCCACTTCCCGGACATCTGGCGACACGCACACGCCCCCAATCGCAACCATGCTCAAAACCAAGCCCCTAACCCAACTGCTGTCGCAATCCATCAGTCCCAATGTCTCCTCGGCGCTGTGCGTCCTCCAACAAAACTCGCATCTTCCCCCGTTCGCAGAATGCTAATTCCCTCGCAGACTCTTCACCCCCTCCGGATCGCTCCTCGCAACCGGCACCTCCCCAATCGCCCCTGACGCGAAGAAAGCGCGCACCAACGCTGCGCTGGCCGCCAACATCTGGAGCACATACGCCTCCACGATTGAAGATGACGACGGGCTGAAGACCCTTACCCTCGAGTTCGACGAGCACAATATGCACATAGCCCTCGTCGCGCCGCGTGTGTTGTTGTGTCTCATCGGGCCGACGAAGCCAAATACACCCCGGTACAGCAGCTCTAGGAGTAGTGCACACAGCCAAGGAAGTGTGGGCGGGAATGGGGTGCCGGGAAGCGCAGGTGCATTGGGAAGCGCACGACCAGCGAGTGTTAAGGCGGTTGCGGGAGGCGGGTTGGGCCTGCTCAAGACACAGGCACAGGCGTTGGTGCAGTACCTCGAAAAGGAGCTCGGCGGATACGAGCTACCGGAGGGCCTATGAGGAAGCGCTTTCGTTTGGAGTTGAGGTGTGCGTTCGGTAATAGTATATTGTTCTGAGAGGGTCTTTTTTGTTGTTGTTTGTCACGTAGACGGCTTTGTGATCTGCTTCTGCTTCTTCGGTGTGACTAGACTTTGCTTTGCTGGCGAGTAAGGGTTCCGAAATGATATCATATTTTCTCTAATACGGGCTGTCGGTGCCGTGTATCGGCGAGAGCTGATCTGGCCGATGTTGTTTTGCTGTAGCTACCCATAAGCCGAGGTGAGCTCTCTCTCGGAGAAGAAAGCCCGCCTGGCTAAACAAGAGATGGCCGCTCGGATGGGTTGTCTAGGCATCCCATCCTGTCCCTCTAGCCAGAGATACCGATTTCCATAGACCTTATTTACCAATCGATGGATACCTATGTAGTAAACTCCGTCGGAACTTGCCGCGCGACCAACGTCATCCATCCCCCGCATTCCTGATTTACATACATATATCGCGATGCCCTTCCTACCACTGCTCCTAAGACTCCGTGTCATTCAGTCCCACCTCCGACCCAAAATCGCAACTACGACGACGATAGCAAAGATGGCGTACTCGACCAACACCTCACTTTACAAGATGAATCACACAATGTACAGCCAAGAATAAGTAGAGATGAGGGAGGTTGTGGTTACTGACACTGGGTGGATTGGCAGGCTGCGGGTGAAGGATCCCAATGCTAGTGGTGCGTTCGCCCGCTCGCTCCTATAGCATTACAACTGCAATACTAATGGGGAATACGTGCAGTCAAGTTCTATACCGACAACTTCGGTATGAAAGTGATCAACAAGTACCACTCCGCATCCCTCCTGGAGGTTATATACTTATCCCCGTCGCAACCCAGGCTCGATTTTGAAGACGCCAAGTTCTCCCTTTACTTCCTCGCCTTTGACAGCCCCAAGGCGGAGAGCGCCGGCAATCACTGGACCGACCGCGAGTCTGTCCTAGAGCTCACTCACAACCACGGTACCGAAAACAACCCAGACTACAAAGTCGCCTCAGGCAACTCCGACCCAGGCCGAGGCTTCGGCCACATCTGCTTTTCCGTCGACAACCTTGAAGCTGCATGCTCCCGCCTCGAATCCAACTCCGTCCGCTTTCAAAAAAAGCTCTCCGATGGAATGATGCGGGATATCGCATTTGTCCTGGATCCGGACGGCTATTGGGTTGAGATCATAGGACAGGCGGACAGTGACCCCGAAGCGAAGGTGACCGATCTCGAGACCTACAGGTTCAACCATACTATGATCCGTGTGAAAAATGTGGAAAAGTCCCTCTATTTCTACAGGTGCATCCTCGGGATGAGTCTACTCCGTACGATGGAGATTCCGGACAGCGGGTTCAATCTGTACTTCCTTGGATACCGTCGGCAGGGCGAGAGTGGAGAGGTAACGAGGGAGCAGCTGGCGGGAAGGGAGGGGGTGAGTGAACTACCCGCCGCCCACCGCCGAGTAGAACTGACGTTTGTAGTTGGTCGAATTGACCTGGAACTACGGCACAGAGACCGATCCCAACTTTGCCTACCATAACGGTAACACAGATCCTCGGGGCTTCGGCGTACGTTCGGATACTCATTATTTCCCTCTCCCTACCGCTGCCACTAACTCTTGTTAGAACATCTGTATATCTGTTGACAGCCTCCAAGATGCATGCGCACGCTTTGAGGACCTCAATGTCGACTGGAGGAAGCGCTTGACCGATGGTCGCATGAAGACCGTGGCTTTTATTCTGGATCCGGATAACTACTGGATCGAGTATGTCTCAATTCCGAGGAGGGGGGGAGTAACAAGCTGACATCGCGAAAATAGGGTCATCCAGAATGCATCTCTCAAGAACAGCGGTGCCGAGCAGTAGATATTAAACTTGGCGTCGAACATGGCCTATGATACCTAGGTTATAGACCATACCACCCGCAGGGGATTTGTGCGTTTGCCGGATCCACATTGTCCTGGAGGGTATACAAAACAATAGGCCGTGACCTGTGAAGTGAATCGAGACCAGTTGGACTACCGGTGGCGTACACACGAATGCTACAATACGATTGTCCTCGTTGATGTGATGATCTTCAATCTATACCCACTCTTCCAAACAGCACATATCCATTACATCTACTTTGCCTGTGAGACTGGACTGGCTCCAAACTTTCGAGGGCATTATCTTCAAGCGAAGGCTGCAGGTGACATAGACAGATGTTTCAATAAGCTGCCTACTTATGTAGGATGAATGAGTGTTCCAATTAGGTAGGTATTCCACTCTTCACCCGCTTCATCCGAGAGAATGGAATACCCTCACTGGGCCCCGCTTCACCACCCCCAGGATCTGCTGACATCCATACCCGGAGCTTCCCCACACCCAACCAAGTATGTGATAGATAAGAGGCAGTTGCCGTTTGGCCACGAGCAAAACCCACCTCAAGCTGCAGTGTCCCACTTCTCCCCGCTCCACCGGTTAATTCTTACACGCAAATACGCAACGATGGTGCTGTCACGCATAGCAGCTACGGCTCGCACACGAGCAACTAACGCGTTGCGCACGATCCAGTCGCATCCGCCGTCATGTCCGTGTCACGACAATCCGATGCACCCGCACAGCTTCGCCGGAGCGGCGAAGACGGCGCAGAGGTTTATGGCGTCGCCTGGAATGGAGGTGGAACGGCAGAAGGAGTATGCATTTGAGATGGCCGGTTAGCTAGATGCCTCCTTCCTCTCCCCCGCTTAGCTGCATTGGAAAGTGCTGATTTCGAGGGTGCGGAAAAGCGTCGAATATTCGCTTCGGCCCCGGTTCGACTCGTGAGGTCGGAATGGACTTCAAAAACATTCGTGCGAAGAAGGTGCTTGTGGTGACAGACAGTACCATTGCCCAGCTACGCCCCATGCAGGTTGCAATCGAGGCGCTGGAAAGCGAGGGGATAAAGTATGAGGTCTATGATAAAGTGCATGTTGAGCCGAAGGATTACAGTGTCAAAGATGCGATCGAATTTGGGAAGAAACATCCGGTTGATGCATTCTTGGCTGTTGGAGGCGGGAGCACTATGGATACGGCGAAGATCGTGAATCTCTACACGGCTTATCCAGAGGCAGATTTTCTGGACTTCGTAGGTGATCATTGCAGAGGGAGAGGCGGGCTTACTTACTAACCGAGTAATAGGTCAATGCTCCACTCGGGAAAGGACTGCCGATTACCAAGCAGTTGAAGCCTCTCATCTGTATTCCCACAACAGCTGGAACTGGTAGTGAAACTACGGGAACTGCTATCTTGTCCGCCCCACCCCTACTCGGTCCATCTTTTGCTGCTGACTAGTTGCAGCGATCTTGTGGATAAAAAGGCAAAGACGGGAATTGCCCATCGCGCGCTGAAGCCAATGCTCGGTATATGCGACCCCTTAAACACTCGCACTATGCCCTCCGCTGTGGCTGCAGCCACGGGTCTGGATGTGCTCTGCCACGCATTGGAGTCCTACACCGCAATTCCCTTCAACGAGCGGATCCCCCGCCCTGCAAACCCCATCCTCCGGTTTATTTCTCTATCCCTCCCTCCGGCCGCTGCGGCTAACTCCCATGCAGACCTGCCTACCAGGGCGCCAATCCTATCAGTGACGTGTTCTCCTTCCGAGCCCTACAGATGACCATCAAATACCTCCGTCGGGCAGTCCACGACCCATCTGACGAAGAAGCGCAATCGCAGATGCTCCTTGGAGCGACGCTCGCTGGAGTAGGCTTTGGTAACGCCGGTGTACATCTTTGTCACGGTCTATCCTACGGAATCTCCGGTGGTAATCCTGGCTACAGGCAAGCAGGCTACGAAGTTGACTACCCTTTGATACCCCACGGAGTCTCCGTAGCTGTTACCGCGCCTGCAGTCTTTGCTTTCACCGCCGCTTCGAATCCAGAGAGGCATCTGCAGGCTGCAGAACTATTCGGTGTTGACATCACAAATGCGAAAGCCGAAGATGCCGGTGCGGTCCTGAGCGATGCGATCAAGAAGTTCCTGGCAAAGCTGGGAGGCCAGCCCATGGGGATCAAGAGGTTGGGATATGGGCGCGGGAACATCGAGGGGATCGTCGAGGCTACGCTACCGCAGAGACGTGTGCTCATGTTGGCGCCCTCGTTTGAGGAGGAAATTGATCGGCAACGGGAGGTTTTGACGGGAATCCTGGAGGATGCGATGGAGTACTAGATTCCAAGAGGCGGAGTCATTTCTGTTATGGTACGGAATAGAACAACTGCAAATATACGTTGTATATAACTACACTGTTTAAATCCTTAGCTCCGCTTGTGGATGGGGGGTGAGGCTTGTCAAAGTTCGTAAAGAGTAGCGGGGCCTGGAAGAACGCTCTCCTCCGTAACGTAATACACGATACCTCTTACATAATAACTACATACTTCACTGCTGTCAAGGCACATATTAGACGCTTAAGTTTACCGGATCGGGAGATCCTACCGCGCTAAGAGAGGCCAGCGCGGCAATAGAGTACCAATTTGTTTCATTGACTTCACGATTTTCCGGCCATTGATCGCCTTGTGGGTTGGTAGATACTATTTTCCCCAGGCAGGGTGCTTCCCAGAGCCTTCCGTGACGGAACGGCGGCCCATTGGGATATGTATAGGTAACTACTCGATAGATGAGACATATAAATATGGGCAACTACCCAGTCACGATGAGCGGACAGGATGCCCAATTATTATTTGACTAATATCCATGTTTTCCCGCACAAACACAGCTTGAACCCACTCCGGGCCTTCTTTCGTCGTGGAGACGAGAGAAACAAACAAAAAAGGAGTTGATTTCATTCCCGCGTTCCTGCATTAGACAGACGCCATCTCCTTCAACTTTTTTTTTTTCAGAGATCCGCCGCCAAAGTCTTCCGCCCATCCTCGGCCGCCTTGCGAGCCTTCTCCTTGTTGGCCTCAGGTTCCTCGTCGGTCGCGGCATCCTTTTGAACTCATCATTATTATCACCATTTCCAGCAGCAGCAGCATGCTAACATCCATCCCCTAACCACTGGCGGGCGGGGGTGGTTGGTGGTGATGGATCACTTACGAGCTCTCCCTCCAGAACATCCACAGCAGTCGACAGCTTTTCTCTGAGCGTGGGCACGACACCCTTCGTCTCCTCGACGACTTTGGTCTATCCGGTGCACAATATATCAGCTTTCCGTCTCGCTCTTGCCTCCCTTCCCCTCTCCCCCTCCCCACCCCCCGTGTTACGCACCTGCTGCTTGATGGCGTACTCGTCGCTCTCACCGTCCGCCTCCATTTTGGCCAGCCGGTTCTTCTCGAGAACTAGCTCTTTGTGGTAGAGAGACTCTTCCTTTATCAGCCGTAAGACTGCCGAAGTTTTTATTGCGAGAGAGGTTGGGGGCGCCATTATTTTGGTTCGGAGTTTGGGGTTTTGCGATATGTAGTCGGTGGCGAAATGCGCAGAGTGGGGATGAGCTGTGGTGGAGGAAGTGGGATAGAGGGGCGGTGGGGTTTAGTTACCAGGGAGCCTAGCAGCCTTGGACGCGTTTGGTCGTCACGCGCTGCGCTGAACTGGAGCGTGGATACACGGCCTCCCAAAAAACCAACTCACGCCTAACTGAAACCACCTCCAGTTCCAAAAAACCATGATTCCTGAAACAATCACGCTTCAGACGCTTGGGGGGGGGGGGGCGGGCCCCCGCGCGCCCGCCGGCCGCGCGGACGCGACGCGCCGCG
>Ga0307508_10000170_pt1 | contig 78587 bp, 100 predicted proteins | sample 9_EM_MG_FD_203089 | JGI IMG/M metagenome (GOLD analysis project Ga0307508, IMG submission 203089) | Populus trichocarpa ectomycorrhiza microbial communities from riparian zone in the Pacific Northwest, United States - 9_EM | ecosystem: Host-associated > Plants > Roots > Unclassified | place... | reverse complement strand
CAGAAAGGGGGGGAAGTGTTGTAGTGTATGCTTAGTCTGTCCTCGTGACCACTGCTATAGATATAGGCAGTGGCGTCACCGTCACATGAAGACAACCATCACATCTCCACATCACTCCCATTGACACATCTGCCACCGGACAGATCGAGTGACAAACCGTGATGGGCGACCGTCATGTACATTTCTCACTCCACCACATACAGACCAAATTCACATATGAGCCAATTCTAGGTATGTTAAAGGAGAATTATCAGTTTGAGAGGGATATGATGAGATTTCAGCCGACGACGGCCGCCCGAGGCCGAAAGCGCCAGAAAGGTATCTATTGTAATTTCCATAATCGTGCAAACATTGTGATCACCTTACAGCCAAGCCTTCTTAAATCAGTTTAAAGCTAAGATGAATCGGGTAACACCTGGGATTGGGCCAGCTGTGAATTTGGTCTACATATACAAGGTAGGTAGGTATATATAATGTGGCGGTAGATAGAGTAAAAAGTGAATGTCGGTCACGAAGAATCACTTTTTGTCACTCGCTCTGCCCAGCGCATTTTCTGACGACCCAAAAAATGGAATGACGCGAGTCAATAAATAACATGACACGAGTCAATAAATAAAATGAGTGGAGCCAATAAATAGAAGGACTCAAGTCAATTAACTCGTCGGCACCTTGCCATACAACTCTCTGCTCAGTTCGCTTATACTTTCTGCTCATTGCCACCTTACCTGACAGTTTGCCGACTGCATCGCACGTCTTATCGCTAAGCAGATCGTTCATTCCTCTCATCGTATTACTCGCCAGCTCTCTCGTTCGTTCTGCTTATTGGCGGCTCGCCCGATGGATGGCTTGCCTGTCCTGCCACTTGATGCCCGATGGATTCGCTCCGCTCGTCGATGGCCTGCACGACTGCTTGCCCGACGGATAGCTCGTCATATAAACTCCAGTGTAGGAGTGGTATCTATTTAACGGTGGTTCAGTGCTAGGGAAGGCTGAAATCGCTGGTAGCGGGTGAGCTTCTCTCCGTTTTATCATATAAAGTTCGCAGTGGAAATATCTGAGGGTGCTAATAAGTGTCTGCTCTCCGAATTTGGGGTTTGAATACCTCAACAAACGACCCGCCCATCGAGAACCAGAAAACAGGAAGTGATTCGCTTGGTGGTTATCTATCATCTGTGAGCGGCATTAAAAAAACTTACTTAGTTTTGCATCATAGGCTGTGGATTGCAATAGGGATCTCTCACTACCGCTGTTGGTTTTGCATTTTTGGATTGCAATAGGGATTTCTCACTACCGCTGTTGGTTTTGCATTTTTGAGTTTTCGGGTTTGGCCTCAAAACGTGACATTGCCGAACGCGTCGGGTCCGCAGTGGATATTGCGTCGGACTCGGTATCGCGTCGCGCTCGCAGTGGATGTCGCGCTGGCAACCATCCACCGAACTGGTCTCGCAGCAATACGTACGAGTAGCAGGCCAACGATGCGTACGGGGGCAGTCTGCAGCGCGTACGAGGGGAGTCCTGCGGTTGCGGTGGTTGGCATTGTGCAGTTGGTGTGCAGGGAGATTTGATCGTTTGGCTAGATACATGCAGACCGCCGTACTCTATGCATACATAGGGGTCCAGTTGCAAGGATGTTTATCTACCTGCATACATAATTCGCGCGTGCCTGTAGATCTTGTCACTCCTGGCCAATTATATGTAAGATCATCTAGCATCATCTATGTATGTCTGAAGCACAATCAGGTGACCCAACTTGCCCAACTCAGGGCGTCATACCCCTATCAGGGGATTGACATCACAAGTTCTGCCAGCGCGTTGCGATTTCAGGGTGAATAGGTTAATTCCACCGTGTTAAAGTTCTGGTGGCCAATATTGCGGCAGAAATGGATCTTGCACATCCCGAAGCTTTCTTTATGGAGCGTTGAGCATTTGAGGTGGTGGGCTGTGTGTGTGTCTGTGATCAGGCCGGAATCCCTGGTCCGCGTCCGCCATACGCTTCAACTTCCTCCTGGAAATCATTACACTCGTTTATATCGGCTCCCATCACTTCCGCGCGCGTCCTTACATTCGCTCCTCACCCCCTTTGTCTCACGCTCAACGCGACGCACCACAGCTTACCATCAGCGACATCCCGTGCGCCCTCAATCGCAGCTGCTCACAACTGCTACATCCATCACGCTCCTCACCAGACCTCACCAGACGAACGTTCACATGCAGCGTTAACCCACGATTGAAACGGCCTCAGCAGTACACTCAAACAGCGGGATGTCGCACTTGGTGGCCGACACGGAGAACGCTCTGGACAGCCTCCAGTTGCATGGCGGCACCAAGCTCACGAACGAGTTGACGTCCTCTGCCGACAACGACACGGCATCACCGACGACCAGATCCCACCGTTCCAATACCGCTTCTGAGATCCCTTCCTTCATGGTTTCAGCTCCTGGAAAGGTCATCGTGTATGGGGAGCACGCAGTGGTGCATGGAAAAGTTTGTGGAGCCCATCATGTTTCAACCATAGGACACTTCGTGCTCAGCCGTAGGGACCTTTGCATTTTAGGTGCGGCCTGAGCTTGGGAGAAGAGTGATTGACTTGTCAATAGGGTGCGATTGCCGCTGCGATCTCTCTGCGATCGTACTTGCTAGTCACTCCGCATCCGAAACCTTCGAAGACGCTCACGCTTCGGTTCGCGGATATTGAGTTGGACCAGTCCTGGGACATCGACTCGTTACCATGGACCGCCTTTGCCGCTCCTGGCAAGAAGCGTTACTACTTTGATGTCCTCGAAAGATTAGACACCCAGCTCATGAAAGCGATCGCTCCCCTCATTTCCCAGATCCCCGGGAAAGTTCTTCAGGCAGCTGCCACTTCATTCTTGTACCTATTCCTCATGATCGGAAGCAAGTATTCCCCCGGTGCTATCTACACATTACGATCGACCATTCCCATTGGAGCGGGATTGGGGAGCAGTGCCAGTATTGCCGTGTGTTTGAGCGCGGCTCTCCAGATCCAGAGTGGTACTCTAACAATGCCGTTTAGAGGCATGCTACCGCGCGAAACTCAACTTCAGCTCAAGCGAGTGAACAACTGGGCTTTCGTCGGCGAATTGTGTATCCACGGCAACCCCAGTGGGGTTGATAACACCGTAGCTACTGGAGGAAAGGCGGTGTTCTTCCAGAGGAGTGACTATTCGCAGCCTCCCGAGGTTACCCATCTCAATAAGTATTGTTCTTTCGCCTCTATCCGAATCCACAGTCCACTGACCCTTCCGGCAGTTTCCCGGAATTACCGCTGCTGTTGGTCAACACGAAACAGCCCCGCCGGACCTCCGAACAAGTCGCCAACGTCCGAAACCTCCTAACCCATTACGAGGACATCACCAACTCAATGTTGGACACGATTGACAAGATCACAAACGAAGCGCACAATATCATCACTGACCCCGACTTCAGCAATCACTCAGGCAGTCCTCACATCGTCCGACTCGGCGAACTGATCCGCATCAACCACGGAATCCTGGTATCGCTCGGTGTCTCGCATCCCCGATTGGAGCGCGTTAGGGAGCTGATCGACCATGCTGGTATCGGTTGGACCAAACTTACCGGCGCCGGAGGAGGCGGCTGCTCCATTACCCTCTTGAAACCAAATATTAAGCCAGCCATCATGAAGGAGCTCGACAACAAGCTCTCATCCGAGGGCTTCGAGAAGTACGAGACTACCCTTGGTGGTGCGGGTGTGGGCGTGTTGTGGCCGGCCGTTACCCACTCCAGTGAACTCGGCCACCCGGTTGAGATCAGCCAAGAGATGTTCTTGACCGCCAAGGGCGTCGAAGGTGTCGAGTCCCTTGTTGGCGTAGATTCGGATGGAAAGCGTAAATGGCGTTTCTGGAGAGAGTGGACGCCGGAGTCCTAGTAGATGGAAGACGGGCCTCTTCTTTTTCTTTTTTTTTTGGTTGACTTCACTTTCTCTTCTCTGCATGTGTTAGTTACTCGGATACATCTCGTAGTTACATTGGCTTCTCTGTGGTTAGTTTCTAGATTGTAGTTTTAGTTACATAGCGTTGATGGGTTGATGGTTGTAAGTATTGTTGACGGGCGTTTAGGGATAAATGCAATACTTTGGACGTTTTTTGTGGAGTTGGACAGGTTGAGTTGATGGTCGTAAGAACTGTGAAGCTTATGTTTGTATGTTGGCTGTTGAAAGCGTAAGCAAGGCGATATTTGTCCAGGAGGAGGCTCGAACCATCACTCTGTACTTTTGGTGACGATAACTGTGAGTGCATAATGTGTCTTGGTCCTTTGAACTGAGATTTATAGACACTAACGCAACAAAGATTTCCCATCTAAGTATGTATTACTTAGGTGTTCGACTATGGTTGACCATCGAGTCTGTCACTCGTCCGTCGTAGGGTCCCTGCATAATAAACGCGGTGTCAGTAAGGACTGTACATAATATCGCCATGATCCGATAGGGTCGCATACGATCAGTGAGTCATCATCATCATCATCACGGCGTCAGTAACAATTGCCATTCGGAGCAGCCGGTGCTTTGTATTGTCCTGTCTTGCTATTGTCGAAAGGTGCGACTCCTTGCATGCGCCGGTTAGCAAGGATTATGTAATATTGACATTGCTAGCCTTACGGAACAACCCGAACCCCGCAATAACGGCAATACATACATACAGTTGCCCCAGAGCTTCTTCGCGGGGGTAAACGTCTCATCTCATCCCATCCGCGCCCTATACATATACCCGCACTCCCCCCTCCTAATCCAGCAATCAACCACCACCACCTCCTCTGCCACCACGACAATGTACCAGGAAGACCCAGCCTGGGAGGACATCATCCCTCTCCCGCAAGATGACGGCGACAAACCGCTCGCCCAGATCGCATACACGGAGGAGTACGCGGAGACGATGTCGTACCTCCGGGCGATAATGGCGAAAGAAGAGTACAGCGCCCGTGCGCTAACAATCACCGAGCACGTCACGGAGATGAACCCTGCGCATTACACCGTCTGGTTCCTATCCCCCTCTCTTCCCCTTTCTGCGTGTGATGTTGCGTGCGAGAGGGATGCTGACGTTGTCGTCGGGACTGCCGGGCGTAGGCTCTACCGCGCGAAATGCATCTTCGCCCTCTCCCACGATCTGCGACAGGAGATTGCTTACCTCAACGGTAAAGCGCTGCGTCACGAGAAGAACTACCAGATATGGCACCATCGACAGCTCATCATGGATAAGCTCGGGGACCCCACCGGAGAGGCCGAGTTCATCGCGAAGATGTTCGAGAAGGACTCGAAGAATTACCATGTCTGGAGCTACCGGCAGTGGCTGGTCCGACGGTTCGATCTCTGGGAGAAGGGAGAGATCGAGTACATCGAGACGCTCCTCGCGAAGGATGTCAAGAACAATTCGGCGTGGAACCATCGATTCTTCATCGTGTTCGGTAGAGGCGGAGAGGTGGATATGGACGTGGTGGAGAGGGAGATCAAGTACGTTGGAGCTGGCGACTGGACGACGGGACCACGCTGACCTCTGGTATAGGTACACCGAAGACGCTATATACTTGGCGCCGCAGAATCAGAGCCCTTGGAACTACATGCGGGGGTGAGTCGATCATCCGAGTGATCTGACCGCATCGACTGACAACGGACAGACTGCTCTCGCGCGCAAAGCTGCCGCTTTCCCGGATGGAAGCTCTGTGCAAACGCTACGCCCCCGTCGACAATCCCGACCGCATCACATCATCCCACGCCCTCGACTGGCTCGCTGACATCGGCGCTGAGAAACCGGAGACGAAAGACACGGCTATTAAGGCTCTCGACCTTCTCTCCTCGAAGTACGATCCGATACGAACGAACTACTGGAACCACAGGAAAGCCCTCCTACAGAAGGTTGCTACTTAGGTTGAGGGTCGGCCTAGGAGATATGATAAACGATGTGAAATTTATTGTTCTCCTGCTTCCAAAATTACGATGTTTCTCCTTCTTTCTATGTATCTCGCGCTTCACCCTCCCGGTGTCTATGATTCCTGCTGAAGTGGATATTCCCTCCTGTACTTCTCAAGAAGCTCCAAGTTGACATTGCTTCCTGCTCGCCGTTAGTGAGTGACCACCAAAACAGTGAAAGGATGAATTTACCTCCGCAAACCACAACCACCACCACACTTTCCCTAGTCAGTTCGGGCATCATCTTTCTCAAGCCGAGCTCATACACCGCTGCCAAGCTGGCCCCACACGCCGCCTCAACCAACATTCTCTCCTCCTCCGCAAACCTGACGCAAGCCCTGGCGGCTGCGCCATCACTCACTACCCTTGAGATGACGTTGTCCCATGTCCCCACTTCGAACGCCTTCTCGGCGACCGTCCTCGCGCCCAGACTGGTCGCAATACTCGTGACCTCCTCGAGGGTAACCAGCCTCCCCTCCCTCAGACTGGCATTCAAGCTCTCAGCGCCTCTGGTCTCGACGGCGACCACCCTGGTTCTCCCTTCCAGTCCCCTCCTCTCCAATCCCAGCTGCAAGCCGACCAGCAAGCCTCCGCCGCCAACGCTCGCCACCATCACATCGGGGACCTCGCCGTGCATATCGTCCAGAACTTCACCCACCAGCGTCGCGTTTCCCTCCCAGACATCGGGGTGATCGAACGGGGCGCAGTAGTACCCGTCCTTATCCTCGGCCACGAGCTGTCGGACGTACCTATCCGCATCGACCCAGCTCTCGCCCCTGATGAGGACCTGCTCCGCGCCTGCGCCCGCGATCTTCCCCACCATGAAGGCGGAGGTGCTTTCGGGCACGACGACCGTGCACCGGGCACCGAGCAGTCTCGACGCATGCACGGCGGCGAGCCCCGCGTTGCCGCCGGACGACGAGTAGATGTGCGCCGTCTCGGTCGAAACGAGAGAGTGCACACGAAGGATCTCGGAGATCTGGAATCCGACACCACGGGATTTGAACGAGCCGCTGGGCTGGTGCATGTCCAGCTTCATGAACACCCTGCACCCGGCCACCGCGGACAGAGACGCGCTCGGGAGCAAGGGAGTGTGCACCCACGGCCGCGACGAGGAGAGCGGCCGCGAGGGAGAGGTGGGCGACGGCGCGGAGGGGATCGTCATGCTGTTTTTTCTTTTTTTCTTTTTTTAATCTTGTGTGTCGTGGGAGAGGGTGTTCGGCTTGGTTCTGATAGCAAGAGAAGGGCGCTGGTCTGGTCGTCGGTGCTGGATGTCGGGAGGGAAAAAGAGGATATATATCTAGCTATCTGCGTGCTGGTAGGTGTGCCTTGTAGGATGTATCCGTATTCCCCCGTCAGGATGGGAAGCTTATATGCCCCAAAATCTCACACTTTTGCTCTGCCTCCTTCTATCTAGGTCTGTATGCATTGTATCAGCATCACCCCCGCCGCATCGTCCACCGACCACCTCGGCTCCGCTGACCTTCCTCTCCCCACACGGAACAGAGCGCCATCGGGGAGCGGGTAGAAGCGGCTGTTTCCGCCTTCGACCTTGCTTGGCTAGATATTCCTATCTACATAGGCTTCAAGTCACAGGTGTGTAGATATGTATGCCGTATGTATGCCGTATGTATGATAACTACCGACCGTGCATTTGCCAGTAGATAGTCAATCGGTGACTGCGCATTTCGCTCATCCATCCATCGATCGATCCGCCCACCCCACCCACGCAGCCGTTTTCTCCCGAGACTTGTCAGGAACTGCGTTGGCTTGGTTGGGCTGGGTTGGAGGGAATGGGTGGAGGGTGGGTGGCGAAGACGTAGGGAATCCGCTACCGTACTACATATGTATAGATAGTCGCCAGCAACGTCCCGAGCACGCGGACGCTGGGCTGGCTGGATGGGTGGATGGATCATGAATTCGCACCCTCTCCGCGCTGTTCTCACGGAATTAGCCAGACTGCAGCAGCCAGCAGCCAGACACACACTCTCTCTCACTCTCGCACACGCTCACGTAAAAAATAAATAAAATAAAATAAAATAAAATAAAAAAAGAAAGCAGAAAAAAATGGAACAAAAAAAAGGTGAGCGGAAACCCAAGTGGGGAAATAGCACACGTGGCCTCCGAGCTGTGCGTCGTCGTGGAGGTAAATGAGAGGAAGCGTGGAGAGAGGAACCGGAGGACCTCCGTCCGTCCGTCCGTCCGTCCGTCCATCAGAGAGATCCTGGGCCAAAGCGTCCACCCGAGTGACGGCTGGGTGCCGGGTGCTGGGTACTGGTGGGTAGCCACGGAACGGAGGATGCCATGCCAGACTGGGTCCGATTAGCTTTGCTTCTCCACCACTCCACTCTCCCCCATCTAAAAATCAAAATCCGGGGTGGGGAGGGATTTTCCTCCCGTCGTACATAGACACAATCTAATCTACAAACTGCATTGTCTCTGGACATATGCGTACGGAGATCTCACCTCCGCTGTTCTGGGATCTACCAAGCTAGGGTGCATGCAGTTTGATATTGCATGGAAGCGCGGAACTATTTATTTATTTATTTATTTGTTTGTTTAAAAAAAGGTGAAATACTTGGGTCAAGCGGACTATGCAGCGAACTATGTATTGGGCAGATACGGCTCCCCCCGGAGACGCCATGAGTAGATAAGAAGAAGGAGAGGAGGGAGGAATACGGGGGAGAGAGCTACGCCCCAGTTCGTAAGGATCTCGGCACCAAGGCCACCAACGACTGCAGTATCCCGCCACCACCCTCATGCTTCTGGGTGCCCAACACCGCCAGTGGTGGCTGCGGCCTAGGTTTTGTCTCGCCCTCCGCCTGCCGATCCCGGGGACACACGTGGACTGTATCACCGACACGTATCGTCGGCACGCCGTCGCTGGTGGGGAGCGGCAGGTGAGCGGCATGCATCCCAAACAGTATGCGCCCGCCCATCCTCCTGGTCTTCGCCAGCGTGACGAACGGCTCCTCGTCCTTCTCCGCAGTGGTCTGGTCGATACACACCATGTGACAGCGTCTGCACGGCCCGAGTATCTCGAAGCACTCGCGTCCTATCGCCACGCGGGACCACTCGTCCTCTGCGTACGCAGCGGTGGAGCGGAGAACGATGTTGGCTCGGAATACGTCCGCGCTCGCCGCCTTCCCGCCGGTAGAAGAGATGAAGTGGTTGAGGGCGTCGACACTGGCGAGGTTTAACAGCAGGATCGGGGACTCGTTGCTCAGAAGGATTTGCGGTTGGTTGCTCCCTCTCTTGTCTGGCTGTACACCCAGGTGAGGCTTGTAGTTACGGCTGGTGGAGTCCGGTGGCAGGCGTGCAAGGGTGCAGGGTACGCCGACGGCGGCGGTGAAGAACTGGGTTATTGAGGGGGCATTGTAGGTTAGGGCTGTGATCTTGTCGCCGCAGACGCGCGAGGCGGAGGCGTGAAGGGAGGTTGGCGTTGCGTGGAGCGGGATCTGGAGCGGCGGAAGAGATGTAGCCGGGGAGCTGACGGTGAGCAGGCCGGTCGAGAGGTCTATCTCTGGGCGGAGAAGGGCCATTTTGTTGTGGCTGGCCGGCCGGAAACAATGTCAGCCTGTGGTGCGAGGATTGTGGGTGCGTGGTGGTGGTGATGGGACATACGCTTTCTGGCTCAGTGCAGCGCCGGTACCGAGATGCACGAGACACCACTCTCGGTCCCAAGCTAGTCCGTACGGTTTGATCTCCCACGGGACGCCTGGTGGAACTCTGTAGCCGCCACAGGACTTGATGGGGTCTGTATGTATCCAGGCAGTCAGTCGCATTCCGCTTCAACCATGGGGGAGCGAGCACACTCACATATAGCCAAACTATCCACGAAGACGACCTCATCCCGCCCATCTCCGACTCCTTCCCGCACCGGGGCCGGAGCCGGAGCCGGAGCCGGAGCACACTCCTGGTCAACATAGAATTCCTCCAGAAATCGTACGAGCACCAGCACATCGTCCAGCGTGCTCATCCCCCCGAACGACACTCTGACCGCACCCGTCGGCTTGCCGGCGATGACATCCCTATCGTCCGAACAAACATGTCCAGCCTTGTAATTCTGCTCCATCTCCCAGCTCGCGAGCCCCACGTAACTGCTCATGCCACCGGGATTACACATCGTCCCGACCCGTAGGTGTATCTTCTTCACGGCGGCGAGCTTCTCGACCTCGGCGTAGCCGACCCAGGCGCCGTCGGGCTTCCGCATGTTGAACGCTATCGTCGGGCCTTGCTCGAGGGCGGAAGAAAAGTCCCCGCCGCCGTAGACGGTGCACACCCGTCGGCCGTTCCCGTGTCTCAGCTCCGTGATCAACTCCCACGCTAGCCTGCCTAGCGAGAAAGCGTGAGCGCACACCGCCGCGGGGGTCCCGTGTACGCGCTCCCGCGCCGTCATCGTAGCGTCCAGCGCAACGGCGGAGTGGAAGGGCACGGTGCCGTCTTCGAGGAACTCGTGCGGCTCCTCCGTCTTCCTTGCCACGAAGCCCTGGACCGTGAGTCCGCCGACCGTGCCGCCGCCGAAGTACCTCCTCCCCGCCAGCACCGCCGACGCGCTCGCCCGGCGCACGACCAACCCGCCAAGATCCGGGAAGCCGAAGATCTTGTAGAAGCTCAGCACGGTGAAGTCCGGAGCGGTGGCGGGGTCGCCCAGGTCCAGCGGAGCGGTCGCCAGCAGCGCCGCCGCGTCCAGCAGTGTGTAGTGGCTCCCGCGGCGCGCGCGGATCCTCTCCGCCCAGCGGTGGATTGGCAGTCGTCGTCCGGTGAGATTGCTCTGTGCCGGCCAGGCAAACAATCTCGTCCCGTCGCCGTCGTCCCCCTCCTCCAACCAGCGTTCCACGTCCGCATCGGTCTCCAGACACCGCGAATCCCGTGCTAGTTCCCGCAGCCCCACCAAGCTTGTGTGCGCATCGCCGTGGAACCTGTATTGCCACCCGCCATCGCCCGCCACGAACCCCTCGGCGACCAGCTTCACCGCCGCGGTGGCGTTGCCGCAGAAGACGACGTCGAACTCCTCCGGGTCCGCGTTGAGGTACCGTAGTACGCGTAGCCGCACGTCGTTCACGCGCTGCGTCGATAGCTGCGACGATGGTGAGCCGCTGTGAGGGTTGCCGTAGAGATTGCCGCAGAGGTCAGCCGAGAACGCCCGGATGCCAGAGACCGGTGAAAGCGTGCTGCCAGCGTGGTCAAGGTACGTGCAATCTGCGCGGTGGCTCTTCAGTTCAGCTGGCCGAGCCGCAAACAGAAGGGCGGATGTGGAAGGGGATAGCTACCTGTGAGCTGTGGATACTCCTCTGTCCTCGTCCGTTCGATGTCAATGTTGTAGCCGTAGGAGATCGCCCGTTCCAGGGCAGCTTCGCGGCATACTTGCTCGTGTTGATGTCGCTTTTCCATGACCGCGATTCGAATTTACTACGTGCAAGAGCTGTGGTGGTATGTACTTGCCCACATATTATGTACAGGTCGCTTCCGCCAATTCACGCCCCACCGGTGCTGGCCGGTGGCGGGTGGTACGACGGACGGAAACGCGCAATCATGGACGGCTATGCAAGGGTATTTGGCCAACCGTTCGTTAGCCAGCTTGGGGGACGTCATGGTATCGCCACAGAAGTCATCACCTGAGATCCATTCTATTACTACGAGTATCTCACAACAGATATGATGATAACAATAAAAACGCCGCAGGCCGCAGGCCGCTAGCAGTAACACGGACAACGTGGGAATCAGTTCAAGTAAGTGTACTCTTTATTGCGGACGTTTACAATGACGTGGTCACACACAAAGAGTTACTGTGCACGAGCAATGTAGGCGGTAAATCCTCGATCAAAAGCTGTAGCCATCCTCCGTTAGTCTCCCGTTGCAATAGAGGGGGGAATTGTGAAATTGTGAATGCGGAACATGCCTCTAAGCCCTCCAGATATGATATAGACTCCTGCTCGCTCTTGCAACTATTCGGCGGAGGCGACGGGAGCGTAGTAAAAATCACCGCTGTATCGTCAGAGTACCGTCGCATAAGCTCATTCAGGATGAGATGCTGTCCGCGAGACGGCAGATCGTTGAAAGAGAGCCCAGAGATGGTTCCAACAGGCATCTCAACATCGTCTACCGGCGTGGGCACAGGTGAGTCTGGGGTGGCAAACCTGATGCTAGGCCCTGGACCGTCGTCGACGGCGAGCTGCGTATCCGGAATCGCCCTGGAGGAGAAACTGGGGGATGACGGACGGGATACCAACTTCAATCTAGCTAGTCCTGGGTTGAGTTTGGCTCCCAATAGGGCTGGATCACCGCCGGTTCGTGTGGGAATGGGAGCGGTGATGTGGGCAGGGGTGTGAGCGTGGGTGGGAACGGTGGATGATAGTGTCTCCGGTGTGACCTCAATGTTATCCGCCCTCTGTCTGAGCAACTGCATGTCCCTCGAGGCCAGCGCAGCAGCTGCACTGGCACGTCGGGGTCTGGCTACTTCACAAGCAGCTCTATCGTCGTCGTCATATTCATCCGCGTCGTTCTCGCTGACCGCACTACTGGCAACAGACGACTCGTCGTCGCTGGATTCCTCGGAAGCCGAGCCACCTAGGAGCGCATCTGGGTTCAGCCGTTGCGTTCGCATGTTGAAAGACACCGACAGGCCCATCATTGCAAGGCCAGAAAACGAGTGTCGCTTCGCCGCTTTTCGGAGCCTTTTGAGACCCAGCCGGCGCATAGGTGCCGCATCTGTCCTGCCCAACTGCTGGAAGCTGCTTCCCGGCCACGCACTCTCGCCCATCAGCTCGTTTACCCCACGGATCTGCACCGCAGGCGTGGACTGCGGGTTCTGCCGGCGGTCCTGCAACTCCAACCACCATGCCTCCTGTCTCAGAATCCTCTCGATGCGCTCATCGCCGGGCATGCCAGTGTCGACACCATTGACGGTGATCTCATAAGACCTCAAAGACCCGTTGGCAAGCCACGCAACGATCACATCGGCCTGAATCCGGAGATTCTCGAGAAGCTTCTTGACTCGATCGCTCTCTTCCGCTACGTCGGTTTCGTATTCCACGAATACTATGATGCGTAGGTTGTACGCTTTCTTCCACGTCCGGACGGTGTTCAGGATGCACCCCAGCTGGAGAATGAGGGTGTAAGTGTCGAAGTTGGTGGTGGTGAGATTCCCGCTCATATCATCTTGGATCTGAGCTGACATTTCTACTCCATCGTCAGACCCACAAACACTAGAACAAGGATCGTATTCACTCACGGATTGGCCAGAGATCGATATACTTCTTCTCGGAATGTTCACTTGGAAGTTCTAGGTCCTCAAATCCCTTGGCCACAGCAACGTTCATCTGCAGACAGAGCAGAAGATCCTCCAAGATATTGACGTAACTCTTTGGGTCAACAGCGGACTCGGGGCGCATACTGTCAGTCGGTAACTGATCCTGCAAATATTGTCTCTGCTTCCGCTGACGAAGAGCTCCAGATTTACTCAAGCTCGAACCAGGCGTGCTCAGATCAATAAGCGGCCTTGAATCGCGGTACTCATCCATATTGAAGAACCCCATCACGGTGATATTCGGCCTCATTCCACCGAGCCCAGCGGAGAGGACGATATTCCTCGCGCCCCATTCGACGGTGGGTGCAATGGAGACATGCGGGAAGGCCTTGATTCTAGAGAAATCGATGTACTTCATCCAGGCGCTCTGCTGCCGCTTGACTTCTTGGAAGGAGTCTTGGAATTCGGCCGTGACTACCATGTGGCCTAAGATGTAAAGTCCTCCCTTTTTCATGGCGTTGCAGAACTGAATCAGTTTCCAGGATCGCCGAGGGTCGTTGACTAGTAACAGAATCTGTGGTCGCCAGAATTTGACGTGCTCAGTCCTCAACCTGAGTAGGTACTTTCGTACTTGGTGGTAGATCAAGCTAGACCTGTAAGCATCGGCATGAGCAGAAGAGTCCGGTCACCCATACCTCTGCGACACATCGCCCCAGGGCTTCGGAGGAGTGAAGTAATGGATGATCAAAAACAAGAATAGGATCATCCCTATGACCCCCGAGGCATAGGTGCCATCAACCTATCAAGGTAAGGGCTATCAGTTACGCCCAGGAACCGGCACCAGTTCCCAGGTAAGCAGCACTCACGAAAAACATTGTCGCAACACTTATCAGCGCTCCTAGTGCGGCCGTCCACCAAGTAAAGAACCTACCACCCAGTATCAGCACTGCCTCCGATCCCATTAGTCCGCTTCCAAGTGACCTACTTGAAAGTCGGCCGAAAGTTCGGCGCACTTCCGATCTTGAGGAGAAAACACGCGAAGTTGGTGACCCAAAAAGTGATGAGATAGGTCATGGTCACGAAACTAGCAATGGAGTTGATGTTCATGAACAGTGTCAGTTGCGAGAGAAGGAAGGTAAAGAGAATAGCGTATGTAGGATCGTCGCTGGATTTCGTTCCCTGGCCGAATATCGAGAGTCCAGGAAAGATATTGTCTCTAGCTAGAGCCTGCAAAGATTTCGCCGAGCCGATGACGCCCATCAGGGCGGAGAAGAAGGATGTTGCGAATTCGCCCATGAGGATGATTGGAGGGGAGGCGTTGATCTGACACGGACCATGGTTCGCCTGTCAACGGAATATGGATGGGTGGAGGGCCAGGAGATCGATAGAACTTACACCTTGGATGACATTCGTGTTGGTATACAGTGTTTCCCTTGAGATGGTAGCGCCCATGGCGAGGATTACCAGAGTGTACGCCACGAATGTGAACAGAAGACCATGGAGAGTGCCCTTCGGAATGGACTTGCTCGGGTTCCTGAGATCGCCGCTCATGCTGGCTCCTGCAAAGATTCCCGCCGTAGCTGGAAATAGGATGCCGAATAGGTTCTGCCAATTCTCCCTACGACGGCCCGTCAGACATCTTCGAGGCCCCAACATCAGAAGTAGAACCCACTTCTCCTTGCTGTCGCTCCCCGCCGCTCCCTTCGTGAAGTGGGGCATGAAGTTCTCTTTCAACGTAGTCATCGAGATGCCAGTGTAGACGATCCCCGCGGCATCCTCGAAAGGGCCTACGAAGAGCGCCGAGAGCGGGATGGAGAATGTCGCCACAAGCAATATTACGAGCAGCATTGTCGAGGCCCTCGAGAACATGCCAGACCCCAGTAGACAAACGCCGGTGCAAACCACCAGAACGGTCGTCCCGTACAGATATCTGTACCACTACAACGATGTTCTCTCAGCAAATTGCACTTCCCTCGATATCCCCTGTCTCATGACGTCGTTTTCCGTGCTACTCACATACGACTCGGGTATGCCCCCGGTCACCGTGCCCGACAACTCCCCAAAGTTGTTGACGATACAGTCGACCAATCCCACCGCGTTCATGCCAGTATTGAAGACGAAGCCCAGGTAGAATACCAGTCCAATGCTGCCGCCGAATTCGGGACCGAGAGATCGCGAGATGAGGTAGTACGCGCCGCCGCCACGGACGGTGCCGTTAGAGGAAATCGCGGAGACGGAGAGCGTCGTGATCAAGTTGATGACGTAGCTTGGTAAAACGTCAGTTCACGCTGTACGTCCGGCCGCGCCGCATGAAGAAAGACCTAATTATGAGCATCGCTGTGCGCACACACAAACGACGTTCAGCAAGATCCACAGAACGAGCATGGAGCGCACAGTGCACATACCCATCATTCCCAGCACTCCACCCTGCCCGAGGATGAACCCGAAGCGAAGGAACATCAGGATACTATCACCACCACTAGTCAGCACCTCCACCAGTCCAACCAGCCATTCCCCACATCCCGCACAGAACAGAAGGATCCACACCTCAAGACATTGAGCGTAGTCGGGACCCAGACCTAGAAACAACTGACATTCAGCCGTCCGAGCCTACGATCAAAACGCGCGCGTAAGTAAAATACCCCACTAAAGGTCCCCAGCTTCTTGGCCTTCGATCCCAGTGCCTTCTCCGCCGTCGTGTGAGCCCCCCCCGCACCGGTGCTCGCCGCGTTCTTCGCAGCGACGACGGGCGCTTTCTGTTCCCTCCCGCGCCATCGCAACCACCAACCACTCGGGGCAGCAGTAGCAGTGGCGCGGTGTGTAACGCTCTCTTCGTCGCCGATGTTCATGAGCGAGGGTGGTTCCGGATAGCAGCAGTTAGATAGTAGCGTTTGCGGCTGTGTACAGTTGCTGGTGTTGTTGGTGCTGGTGTTGTCGGAACTGGACTTGTGCTGGTAATAGTAGACGGCGGCTGGAAAAGCATGACGAGAGAAAAGAGAGAATACGCGGAAGGATAGGTAGATGGGCTTGAAGGCCTTAACGCATGGATGTCGCGAACCTCGACTAATTGCTGCGGCCAAGCTTTCGCTGGGGCTAGTGTGGCATGCCAGTTACACCAGACCTATATCATCGGTACGTAACGAGGCATATGTGCTGTTCTTTATCCCTTCCCGAGACGTCGGGCTCAGCTTGTAGATAGATAGATAGATAGATAGATAGCCCCCCGTCGCCTGTCTTGTGTCCGCATTCCTGCACCGCGACAGCCGATCAACCCAACCCTAGTAATCCTTACTTAGCAACTTCGATGTCCACGGAACGGAAGATAGAAAACCTCGGGGGGGGAAGAGAAAAAGAGAAAAAGCTCGTCTTTACCGTACACACATGCCGCGTGGAGAGCCTGACACGGTGGACGTGGGTGTGGGGGTTCCCCTTCCGGACAGGTCTGAACTAGACCGGCGATCACCGGGCAGGAACAGGGTCTAGATGCACTAGATAGATGTGTATGCAAAAACCCATTCGCATATTTGCGCAGCACAAACTCTCCGACGCATGTACGTACATAGAGTACTCTACCCAGTGGGATACCAGTAGACAGATAGGCGGATAGTATGTAAGAGAGAGGCAGCTAGATACCCACGCGGTCCCGCATACTTGCAGACTGGAGACGCCTGACGCCCCGATATCTCAAAGTTGGAACAGATGACCCGGAGCAGTCCTGGTTCTCCTCACGCTCTGGGGTCGGCAGTTCACTCTTGGCAGCGGGGGGATCCCAGGTTTGCAGGCGAACTTACATATCACACAAGGCTACTGCAGATCGATTGCAGCCGCTGATCGTTTCCTGATATGAATGCAACTAGGGCGGGGCCGCTGAGGGGCGCACGGTCGGTATCCGGCGAGCAAGAATGGGGGGTATTATGCATGCATACGGTGGGTTATCATGCATTCCAATCTCCCTATGTATTCCCTGAAAGTCCAAAACAGAGCTCTTCTGGTGTCGATAACTACGTACCTCGTTGCCTTACACATGACATTGCAGATACAAAACCATAAGTCATCCGGAATACTCAAAACATCCCCACAGAACAAAAAACTGTTTACTCGTCGCACATATGCTGCGTGCGCGCTAGTTACATCTACCGCAAATGTCCCGGGGGATTCCTAGAGTCGTAATCCAAATGGACGCTTTCCCGTAGTTAGTTGGCACTGTTCTGCACAGGGCATTCTGCTCAGCAGCCGGGAAACTCACAAAGCCCTCTCCACAGTTGGCAGACTCTCAAGAGTATACTGGAGACACTCCCCCAGATCGTGTGAGTCCCTCAGCCCCAGTCCATCGTCCAAGACGACATCGACCTCGACGTTGAGCTTGTCGCCCGCGTGGTACGCGTGCACACTCGTGATCTGTCGGATACTCCTCGCAAAGCGCATGGTGACGTAGAGGAGGACGTTGCGTTGGTCGGCGGAGGCGGCAGCTCCGGTAAGGTTTCTGATGTGCCCTGTGGAGATGCGCACCCAGGCGATTACGACGTAGATGGATAGGATGAGACCTCCGAGGGAGTCGAGGTACCATTGGTTGGTGAAGCTGCCGAGGAGCGGGATAATGATGGAGAAGAAATTGAAGATAACTGCGCGCAATATGAGCGGGATGGACGGGGGCGATTTGAAAAGGAATCTATACATACCATCGGTGAATGCGTCCTCCGCGAGTGCTTGCACAGATGAATTGCGGATCAGCCGACACCAGAAATAGCAGGCGCCTTTAACTGCGACGGTGCTAGCCATGATTGCTATCGCGGTGGGCCCGACAGTGACCACTCTGCGCTCGGAGCCGAACAGACGCTGTAGCGCCGTGATGCCCACCTGAACGAAGGAGGTAACCATTATGACTGAGAACACAAGAACTCCGAGGGGCTCGAGGCGGGAACGGCCGATAGGATCTGTTCCAGGGATTATCAGTAGCTGAACAGTGGAAGCCCGCATCGCTTAGAGAACGAACAGGTGTAGGAGTCTTTTCGGCGCATCAATCTACCCTAGTCAGTAGGGATTTCAGTGATATACTGTGCGCATCGACTCACCTTGCCGTGGTGGCGACGATGACCGTCGAGAGGAAATCCAATACACCTAAGCGGATGCACCATTCAGCAAATCGCTTTTGACACTGACATTGAGAACAAAAAAGGGTAGTCCCAACCATCCACCAAACTGGCAAGTACGGACAACGAATTCGTTAACACGGCCGCCAACAACTTGCAGACCAACAATATCCCGTTCGCTCCGAAGCTGATATAAATCGCAGTTTTCCTTTTTTGCCCCCGGCCGGACGGAGAGTCAATTTCAGCGCAGTCCGGGGAGTTTCTGCTCCTGCGCACGCCCTGCGCACGTGCCATAGAAACCTACACTATGCTAGCTTGCGATTCTTCGGTGACTCCACCGCCGCTGCCGCCATGGGCCTCTCCTTGGAGCAATGGCGATTCCTCGTCTGCGATCTTGTAGATGTAACTGAGACGTTTTCGCTGGGGTGCGAGGGGCCGTGACGCCTGCACTTGGAGGAGGTTGGTCAAGGAATCGGTTGAACCGTAAGCGTCCGTGTATCCACCGTCGATGTCCCTGGAGTTTTGCAGGGAACGGAGCCCTTCATTGACAGTTTCCAACTACATAACGAAACCAGGTATCAGCGACGGTTGGAGGAGTCTGCACACGCGCACAAACTCACACACACACTCACTCACTCACATCGCTATTGTCGTGATACGTTTGCAGCAGATCTCTCGGTAACGTTGAATCTAGTAGTTTGTCGATGTAAATGTATTGATCGATCAACGAATTGTTCCTCCTGTAGTACTCCCTCCTGCACACGCAAACGCACCCACCAATTAGCCCTGCTGTCAATAGAGCAACTCCCGTCCGCTCTGGGAGAAATGCTAACAAAGGCTTTTTCATCCCCTTCAGCTCCTCGGGGCTCTTGCGATACTGCTCCCATTGATACCTCGGATTGTTGTCACCGATGAGCCGCATGTATCGCATATGCGGATTGTTGAATGCGGCCGCCTGACGGCGAATGTGCTGGCTCTGAATGATGTCCTCATCGCTGTTGCATGCCGTCTGCAGCAGGAGCCCCGGAAGGCGGTTTCGCGAGTAGAACAGTTCGGGTTCCTGTAGGGGCATGGGGGAGGGGCCACGACCGCGCTGCTGGTCTGGACGCGGCGAGGGCGAGGGCGTTATTGTCGCGCTGTAACTCATGATTGGTTTCTCCTTTGCTCGTTGTCGTCGTCGTCGTCGGAGGAGGAGGAGGAGGAGGTGGTGGTGGTGGTGGTGGAGAGTAGGAAGCAGGAAGTTATATCTAGTATCCACCCTATTCTATGTGCCACTCCGCGTGGATCGCCGACCCCGAAGAGGAAAAAAGTGCTGGTTTGGTTCACGTTCTGGGATCCACGTTTCTGGCCACCTGGCTGCCACTGGATCTTCCACGCCCTTCGATTTTGCCGTCCCCGCTTCAGAGTCCAAATGCGTTACGTCATGAGGGGGTGCCGTGTTGTCGCACAGGCAGAAAAGATCCAGAGTTCGGGATGCCGGCAAATATGTACATTCTTCAGATTCCAGATCCAGTGCGTCCCCTTCCCGCGTCCGCGTCTGCACCCACGTCTATGCACCTTCTAATCGTGACAATTCCCAACATTATCATACAGCTATGGCCCCCCCCAGATATACCTTCCCCGCCTCCGTCCGAGCCTCCCGTTAGTTCCCCGCTTTAGGCTTCAGTCTCTCGACCTCCTTGTGCAGTGTCTCGATCACCGCTATCGAACGTCAGCCAGCCCTCCGCCATTTCACCTTGCCCCCACCAGCGCAGTCACGTACCATTCTTCTCCCTCTTCTCCTCGTCTTTCTCCATCTTCATCCAGATCCAGTAGAGCGCCTGGTATGTAAATAGCCCCATCAAGAACACCTTCGCGAACGGTCTGCCAAACTCCTTGTACACATTGATCTTTGATGCGTCAGCCAGTAGTCGGACTCAAGTGGAGCGAGGGGGACGTGCATGGGGTGAAACGGGTTTCGGCGGTGGTGCGGCGGGCGCGGGGGTGGAGTAGGTGCGGCGGGGAATGGATACCACGAGGCGGCGTGGAGACGTTGCGAGGCGGCGTGGAAACATGGCGGCGACAGGTTGCGGGAGCATGTTGCGGGGAAGGGTGGGCTCCCAGCGGTGATGCAGCACGGAAGCGTGAGAAGGTTACACGAGGATCGTTGATTCGGCAACTTCCACCAGCGAGCTCCGGGTTGAAGATATGGCACAACCCGTCCGAGACGGCCAGAGTACTTCTATATTGTTCGACGCAGAGAACCTGAAGCTCGAGAAGCGTATACCTTCCACTTAAACTAGAAAAATGGACTTCCCATAGGCCCGCGTAGCTGAGCAGGAAGAGGGAGAAATGACAAAGCTGCCATTCTCAGCCTGCGCTCCAAGCATCCATCACCTTTAATCTTGCGTACCGTGTCCACTTGCCTCGTCAGCAATAACCAACCTTCGGGTCCCTGAACATTGCTCTCACCTCCTGCCAACCTACCTACATCGACAACTCACCCGCGACACCGCCGCTGAAACCTCTCACAAAACACACGTCGTACCCCCCTAAGCAACCTACAGATATCAAGATGGTCCGCCTCTCTCGTCCAACGCCTCTGGCCCCCCTTGAAGACCTGTAGCTGACAAGAAGCAGGTCCAAACCCCTGGTCAACGAAAAGCGAATCAGAAATTCGCCGCGCGGCAAGAAAAGAAGATGGGAAAGTCGGAAGAGACCATCAAGCGCGAGAAAGCGGCCAAGAGCAAGATCTCAGGTATTTGGTTGAGTGAGTTTCTCTCCCACCCCCACCCCCCTCTCCTCTTGTGCGCGGGTTCTAACGCGAATGGAATTTCACAGCTCTCCTGATCTTCGCAGTTCTCGGTGGACTGCTGTTTGAGTTCGTTCGTCTGATCTGGTCGCGGCTCGGTTGAGCGCATGGTGAAGGTGGACTGCGGTGGGGGGATGGGATGATGGCTAAGGCTGCACATCACAACTCGTATGGGGTATGGAAAAGCGCTGCAGGGTTGCATGGCGAATGTATGTACTGGTTGGGGTCTTGGTTTTACGCAATACCCCAGACATTCTTAGTTACTCGATCATCGAAGGCGTTTTTTTTTACACTACATACCACAGCAGCCGGAATTAATTACTACCACTTAAGTAGCAATTCATGCAAAAACTTTTATCTATGTCCACCCAATGCCATCATGGCAATTGAAGCTCAGGCGCCCAGTCCGCGTCGCTTGCCATTGACCTCCGTCATCATCTTGAGACCCGCGTTGAACTGCTTCTCGAGCTCTTGGTCGCGTGCCTTTATGGGCACCCCGCTGCCGTTCGTCTTCTTAGTGATTGTAACTGCCGCTGTGGTGAGAGCTCCCGCCTTGCCGGCGCCGAGTAATCGCATGAACTTGTTCTGACGTTCGTCACCTCCAGCAAGTTCGGTAGCATTCCATTTGGCTATAAACGGTTGCTGATGGGAGATATCAGTTACTTGACCATGGCGGAAGCTGGGGAGAATGCCCCAATGTTCACCTTCTTTGCCTTGGATGCTAAGGTCTCTGTACCTGAGGATTTTTTGGCCTTCTTAGAAGTCGTTTCATCCTGAGAATTGTCAGAGTGGATCGCCAAATGAATATATGCAGCTGAAATTGACCTCGGTATTGCTTGAATCCAGCTTGGAGCGCTTGCTGTCCTTTCCCTTCTTGTGTTTCTTCTCCTTCGGTTTTTTCCCCAACTTCTCAGCATTGCTGTCCTCCTCAAGTTCCTTCGCCTTTTCCTTCTTTTCCCTCTTCACACCATCCATGTTGGGCTTCTTGGCTTCCGGCCCAGCTGACTTGGATTTCTTCTCCTTCTCCTTCTTTTCCCTCTTGTCCTTTTTCTCAACTGTAGCCGCCTCCTCCTCAGTGCCGCCCTTCTCCTTCGCAGCCTCCTTCGCAGCCTTCTTTGCAGCTCGAGCGGCCTTCCTCTCTTCCTTAGACAACCCGACCTTGTCTTTGGTCAGGGTATTGATTGCGGAGGGCGTGGTGGACTTCGACTTGGAGGCCTTATCTTTCTTGTCCTTCCGCTCGGACTTCTGTCGCTTCTTATCCGACTCGCCCACATTGGATTGTACCAAAACAGCGTTATATTTAGAGCTCTGAGGTCACGAATCAGCACACTCCAACACACCTCACCCTCCGCTCGATCCCAGATAGCACGAACCAGGTCCGCATCGTTCCCCCACTTCCTCTTGGCCGCCCTAAAATTCGTCACTGGTGCAGCCTCCTCCGGCGTGGCGGTCCCTTCCCCTTCGCCACCCGTCTCATCGATCCACCTGTTCCCCAAATCCCTAATCTTCCCAAGGGCCTGCTTATTCTCTCCGCTCGCGCCGCCGGCGTTGCTTCTCCAGCCATTGCGCCCATTTTTCGCCTGGCGCCAGCCGTTTCTTCCCCCGCGACCGCTGCGACCCGTGCGCCCGACTGCGGGTGCGGCAGACGGAGCTGGATAATCTGGAATGGAGGTAGCCATTAGAGCCATACGCGCGGGGTTCATGGTGATCTCGGCCATCGTTGTTGATGGAAGGTAGAGTGGTAGTGGGAAAGGTGGTAGTCAGATTGGACCCGTGGTGAAATAAAATTTCGAGGTTGCACAGGTATCGAGTCTCAAGCAGGCTCGAAGTTGACAGGGATAGTTTTGGCGTGCTATCAAGCGCCACAAGTGTGGAGTATTATCTAATATCCAGGGCATCACTTGACTAGTGCGATGGAGCGCCAATTCTAAGCACACAGAACGAGCGTTTCCTCCATTACTCAGTACCGATACCAATTGCTGCCTTCATGTCAAAGCGCCAGAAATCAGTCCATCACCTGCATAGGCTTTCGCTAGCACCAAAGCTCAGACTGACTCCGCGGGGGCTTCCCACCGATACGACACTGCCCACACAACCTCCACGCGTACCCGACCTCCACCGCTTACCCGACCTCCACCGCTCCCGCCACAGACTCAAGCTCGAACAGTCCTGATTTCCGCCACCCCACTGAGTGCCATGGGGGATGAAGCGTATCGGGAACAAGCACGGAATTACCAGCCTGGCGCCGACGCTAGCCACAGCCTGACAGGAAGCGAAAATACAGAGAACACTCGAATATACCAGAACTCACAACACGTCGAGTTCAAAAAATCGGTTTTCCTTGATGGACAGACCTTGAATTATGGCGTATCCGAGAGTAAAATCGACGATCTACAGCAAAGGCTAGAAGTCCTGGAGAACCGAGATCCTGGAATGGTTATCCGCAATCCCAAGCCACCACAAGCGTATCAGTGACGGGCGCCTAGGAGGTCCATCCAAGTGGATCTTGGAGAAGAAGGAGTATGGCAGTTGGATATCTCGAGCGTTTCGAAATTGTTGCTGTTGCGGGGGAGGAGCCAGCAAAACATACATTGCATCAAGGGTCATTGATTTATTCCTTTCGGCGCCGGTGAGGTTGGCGTACTTCTACTATAATCGAGCCGAGGAAAATCGCCGGGATCCTGAGAGCACACTCAACACACTTCTCCAGCAGCTTGCGCAGACGTTTGAAGACGACAAACTGCTGAAGCCGGTCATGGAAATTTACAAAGAGTGCGAGATCAAAGGGCAAAAGTCTCCACAGCTGAGCCTTACAAAAAGCCTAACGCTCTTCGTTCAACCGATCGATATTTATCCACAAACGACAATCTGCATCGATACCTTAGCCAAAGCCAAAACAAAGCCCGTATGCGATTACTAAAAGCGCTGAAGCATATCGTGGAAGGTTTGGAGAATGCGGTGAAGACTTTCGCAACCACTCGAATGGACATCGAAATCCTCAACCAGTTCGAGATGTTTCCTAGGATTGAGTTGCAGCCTGACGGCAACGTCAGCGACATCAACCGATTCGCCGAGACGATGGTTCGGAACGTCATCGATGGCAGATTACTGCTTGATAGCAATGTCGACCGTGAGCTCAAAGCGGAAATATGCAATGTTCTTTGTGACCGATCCAAGGGAATGTTCCAGCTCGCTGCGCTGCAGATTACCTTTCTCTGCGAGATGAGAACTCAAAAGGATGTGAAGCGCAGTCTGAAAGCGGTTCCGGACTCGCTCGCAGACGCTTACAGCGAAATATACAAGCGCATTCTTACTCAGAAAGGAGCGCTCCGCAGCTAGCACTTAGCACCTCCCGATGAATCAAATCTCCTTATGAGCCATTAGAATCGAAAATGCTGCTTGACCCAATCAAGGCCGAAATTGGAGGCTCTGGGGAATTTTCCCGTGACAGAGCACAGGCGAATGACCTACTAAAAGCTTGCCAAAACCTACTTATTTTGGAAGTCTCAACGTTTTCCGGTTTGCACATCTTTCCGTGTATGAGTGAGACAGTGGCCTGTCTTCAAACTGGTAGAACCTCGCAGCGAGCCGCTTGTTGGCGTTTGCTGGGCCTGAATCGGGCTTCTGGCATGGTTCTCTGAGCCGGCTGTACCTGATTTCTTTCCTGTAACCTTGGACTCTGCCCACTTCTTTGCTTCCTGCCACTTGACCTCGGTGATCGTCAACACGAAGCGTCTATTTCTCACTCAAAGCAGGCAGTTGGTGATGAGATTAGGCGTATCATGTTATTGGTAATCTGTAACCGCCAGGCAGCAATGCACCCATATAGATTACAATACCGAACCTGACGCCCACTTCTTCTAGGGCCACGTCTGCCCACTGTCACTGAGGCCCCTTGCCATGCGGCTTATAATCTTCTGTTGCCTCTTTTGCATGATCTTAACGCAATCGAGTCCTACGACATTTTTAGACATCTTTTTCCACCAAATCGCTGATTGGTATGATCGCGGCCAATAACAAGGCCTATGCAGTCAATAAACGCTCAGAATTTAGTTAGGATGGAGGTATGAAGTAGCAAGGGCAGGAGTCTCAGCAGCCTGTGGCTGCGACAACAATGCTAACTGTGGGTCTTTCAAACTGGCCGAGTGATCCTTTGTGACTCACTGTTTTTTTTCCGGTGAATTTTCGTCGTTGGAGCTGCAGTTTGCTGCAAAATACTTGGGTTCCGACTCAGGATTGCCCTCTGAAATAGGCGCTTTGCGGACTCTTCTGGTGGCGGCTCACTTCCGGCAGGGAGGTGGTGGTTGAGAATGGTGGACACCACTACCCACTCGCGATTTGATTATTTTTCCGCTCTGCAAAACCCTCCAAAACTTGGCACAGGCAACTCTACATTGTTGCGAACTATCCCATGTCCGCTGAGCCGGGGTATAGTGGCTTTGATTTTTTTCCTTTCGCTGCCGATGTACATTTTGGTGGCCTGCAAGCCCAGAGACGCTAAAGTTATGATCTGGGGATATACCGTTGACGATCGAGCGGTAATCACATACAGAACGGCAAAGACAATGTCCACTCGCTCAGAGATAATAGTGAATTCACACTTCGAGTCCCGATCCAGACTCCCGGGTCCTGGATCGAAGCCGAGTTTTCATTAAGTATTTCCGTGGAGGACTGATGATAATGATTGCATCGGTAGAGACTGTGTTTTCGGGAAGGGTGTATCGAATTGGAACGAGCTCATTATCCTACAATATATAAAGGAGGAAAGGAGAATATATTGATGTTTATTTGGGAATTCAATTCCAGCACCAATAAGGGTCCCAAGGCGAGTCGGAAGGGCTGGCCATTAGTGTGAATTAGGGCGAAGCAGCTAAGAGCTCATAGCTAGCACCAAACCCGAGGGAGCCGTCCTCGGAGCTGCTGGAGGTGGTGAATGAAATGCTGCGTCATACGGAAGATTGATCAACGGTTATGGAGATCGTAGATAGGGAATAGTGCCCGTCGCTTACTAGACTGGTGTCGAGACCCTAACAAAGTACACAGTGTGCTCGGACAAGGGTTACTTCCTTTGTTAGCTTTTGTCTGTTTCCCATGACCATGTTTTATCCCCAAATACCTATCCCTACCCGTTCACTATCTACAGCTGCCCGCGTAGCGCGGCAAGCAGCTAGAGGTAGCGCGGCAAATGAAGGTAGCGCGGCAAGTAAGCGCTGTGTGATAATATTACGCGACGTCGGACCCTTGTGCCCACCTCCTCTCCCGCGCTGGTCTCTACATCCACCAATAATGCAACCCTCTACGCGCCTGCATTTTCACAACGGTTATCCGACGCAACCATGAACGAACCAATGCCCGAAACCTCCGAAATGAGCGTCTCGTTCGTTGTTCCGGCACTTCATCTCATCGCTCTAAGATTGATGTTGGACAGCGTCGAAGAATTACGCCATGCTGACGGAAAGGCAAAGGCTGAGGTGGCGGCACTTCTGGTGGCAGACGACTTGGGTCAGAAGGACAGTCGGCGATCAGAGGTGATAAAGACAACAATGCTCCACCAACCAAGGACTGTGGACCTCCGGGGTACCATGGTGCCGGCCCACAAAGGAACGCACGGCAAAAAATGAGGCGAAGAGCAAGGCAGAACGCAACTCTGGTGGTTTTCTGGACATTTCCACAAAGCACTGTCACGGCTCTCCATCCGTGGAGGATTGGGCCACTACGCTTCGACATGCCGCAAAGCGCACACCTAGGATAGCACACATGCCTAGATGGAAAATTCCGTGTAGTTGTGTAACGACAAACTCAACAACTATGAGTCTATGGCCTCGACGGCAAAGTCCAGTGCTTGGTCGCCACGCAGCGCGCACTTGCCGCACGAAGTGGGCAAGTGGGGTTACGCAGGATATATTGGGGCGGAAACGCGGATTAGATAAAAGCTGGGTATGTATTCAGGCCACCTGGGGAGGGGTTAGACAGCACTAGGGAAGGAAGACGACTCGGTGGCGACGTTGTGGAACCAGAAACCCTTTCAACGCCGGACTCCAACCCTCACAGACTCAACCAACATTTGCTCACTCAAGACATGTATTGGGCCAAAACGACTGCGGAAGGTAGATAGAAGAACAATCTTATAACGCCAGCGGGCTGTTAAACCAAGCACCAGCCGTAACCAAGCAGGCACTCTGTGCCAAGATCATAACACAAAGAGCAAATTTCTCTCCAATGCGCGCAAGCGTACCCAGTCTTATGCAGCTTCCCTTTGGACAGCGCTGCCTCTTGGGATGCAGGTCGAGATTTGGCCTGTCGCTGAAGGTACCGGCATATGAAGCAGGTGTTGTTGGCCGGTGGGTGCCGTCCTTGCTCCAAATATCCACCGGCTGTCGTATCACGATACAGGGCATTGATCCTGGGTTAGATCCTTCCACCGCATTTTCCACCCCCCTCGACCTCTGCGCCTCCGCCACCTTGTGAGCTTTGTAAGCATTGCTCCGAGCTGCCAAGCTCTCGAACTCACTGTCGGGAAAGAAGAGCTTGAAATAGTCGATAGGCCTTGGCTCATTGCCAGGCCGGAGGTCCGTTCGTTCCCAACTGAAGATGTCGAAAGGGTGTGCAGTTGGGGACAGGAGGCAGGTTTGACGTGTCTTCTGCGGCAACGCCATGGTCTTCTTGGCAGTTGCTCCGTCCCAGGTGCTTCCTCTGCGGTTTCGGCTACCTCAAGTTCGGAAAAGTTGTCATTGAAATCTGGGTGGTCATCGAATCCCGCTCGGTGGGGATAGCACGTCGAACCGGAACTGCATGCTATTTTTGCTGTTGCGGCTACTGTTGTTGCGGCCACGGTGACTACTTCTCCACTCTGCTAAGATAACTCTTGACATACTCCTGCCACCCCGCGCGACCCCCCAGGGGTAACCACCCTTGTAGCAAAGGAAGGGGCCTTGTCTCCTCTTGCCTTGTCTTCTCTCTTGCCTCATCTCCTCTTGCCTCTCTCCACTTGCCTCATCTCCTCTTGCCTTGTCTCATCTCACCTTTTTTCACCTGGTCTCGCTCGTACGGCTCAGCTCCCCACGCACGCTCGCCTGAGGCTACGGGCCAGCCAACACAGCAGAAAGGTATGATCAGCGGGAGGACTTGTTCGCGAGATGACTCTGCCATGCGTCCAGCTTTGCGAATATAGGCTATGTACTGCGCCTGAGCTGACTACATAGGTGTGGGTGTGGATTGGGCGCTTCCAAACACTACAACAAACCTACGATGTAGGGATACAGGAACGGCTATTAAGTATGTACATAACCTTCTTATGTACTCTGATACTCTACTTTTTCTCGGTTGGAAACCATTGGCGGCTAACTCGATTCGTCAGCCAATCACCTTTTATTTTCACGACACTAACCATGCTAATGCACGCTAATTCTCAACCAACATTAACGGCAGGACCAACACAACAACACCTTCACAGATCGGAGTTTTCACAGTGCCGTAATTTCCCCAAACTCCCCGACGTGTATGCGAGCACGGGCCACCCGCGATGTCCCGTTTGGGCGGTTCCGTCCGTGCTTGGACCAAACTATCGGGATCGGCCGGCTCGGCACCTGGGCGATCTCCCATATTCCTGAAGACGGCATGGCGGTTTTCGAGCGTCGGTGGGACGGGTATATAGATAGCCGCAGAGGGGAGAAGTCGACTGAAGAATGCCTTGCGCCCGCTTGGGTTAGTGCAGAGTGCACAGTGCATAATGTACCGGTTCACCAGTTATGATCCACAGTCTCACCTGGCGGTGCGCCTGAACCGAATACTTCATCCAGTACCCGATCCATGCCATCCCGCCAGGTCGCTGAGCATTTCTGTACCTCTACCGTCCCGAGCGTTGCTGTAACTGGGTGTTCGAGAAGGATTGGTTGGTATGTTGGGATCCATTTCTGCCCACGTAGTAGCGGGGTAACTACTCCTCCAGTTGAATACCTTCACAGATCCACACTTGAATACATCAATAGAAGTGCACTTGAATACGCTATAACTGCCGGCCCTAACGACAACTTTACAACTTCGAATCAAACCAGATATAAGGCAAAAAACCAAACAACCAAGCAACCAAACAGCAACAACTACGGCCGCCCGTACAGTTGACGAACTCGTCCGCCTCTACGCCAGCACTCATACCACCACACTGGTGATCTCCTATCCCTCCGCCACTTCGCTAGGTGGATACTGAAAGACTTATGCCAGGCCCGATGAAGATAACGACAATAAAAGAAGGCAGAACCAAGAGAGAATGTGTGGGTGTTGTCGCGACCCTATGATTGGCGGATTCTGTCCGGCGAGGATGATGTACTGGATACTCAACAAACTCCGCCCAACAACTCGATAAATATACAGAATTAGGTGACTAATCACCCACAGAACCTAATTCCTCCCACAATACGCAGACTGCACTGGCCCGTGCCTGGACGCCATGGTGACCCGTGCCGCACACCACTACCTCAGTCTCCTCCCCAGCATCCGGCGCACCTCCTCGGACCCACGCATAGTCGTCGCCATCTTCGGCGTTGCTGGCGTCGAGTACGTAGGTAACTACCTCGCGCTGCAGAGACTGGGCTTGACATGCTCTCCACACGGGTGCAGGTGGGATGGTACATTCATAGCTCTGGGGGTGAGCAAACCCCGAGGTATCGTTGCGGAAACTGTGCTAAAACGAACACGGGCACCGGCTTCCCCAAGTCCGTGGGACACGCACACTGGCGCCTTAGTCTCAGAAGTCCGACAGCAAAGCTTGATCGCGGTCCCGATATTCCACACCTTCGGCCTGTACGAGTGTCCACGTGACTTGGGGAAGATGTTGGTCGATGAAGGTGTGAAGATGGCGAACCACTATGGCACTACCGAGACGGGACTCCTTATGCAGTATGCGGAGGAGGGCTGGGATTGGCCGAAGATGTTTCCAGTGGCGGAGAAGTATGCCAAGTGGGAGCTGGAGGGAGACGGAATATACCAGCTAGTTATGCTGTCTGGTTGGCCGGGGTTGGCTGCGCGGAACCGTGAGGACGGCTCGTATGCTACCAAGGACCTATTCGAGACACCCAAAGAACTCGAAGATGTTCGGATGTTTTGACCGAATGGATTCGACGATCGTTCTCTCCAATAGCTAACCCACTGCTGTTTGAAGACGCTACGAGAGAGCCGGTTCGTCACCGAGGCATTCGTTTTCGGAGCCTGAAAACCGACACTCGGGGCGATCATCGTCGGGTCAGAGCACGCGAATGGAATTCCAAGGGAAGAGTTCCTCGACTGTATCGCAGCCGATATCTAGCGCGGAAACACTAAAGTCCTAGCGTACGCGAAGATTCTCCACGACGCTATTATCGTCAAAGAGGCGGGCACCGATTTCCCAAAGACCGATAAAGGAAATGTGCATGCGGCTCCCATCACGCCCCCCTCTGCTTCGTTGATGTCGTAGTGCTAACATTCGAACACAGGGTTCGTGCTGCTTTCCCCCAGGTAGACGGCAATGTGGTCAAGGGTGGCACTGATTTCCTCACCCTGGGTCTGGACTCCCTGATGGCCACCACTGTTCGCCATACACTCGCCAAGGAAGTCGATACGTGCGGCAAGGTGCTGAACTCGGATATTGTGTTTGAACACCCCACCGTGGATGCTCTTACACGCTTCCTTGTCAGCTTGGAGAAAGGTGCGGAGGAGCGGCAGAGGCCAGTGGCGGAAGTCACGTCATCCACGTTGCCTAGCACGTAAACTTCAACATGGACGTGATGAGCTTCGAAAAGAACCACATCTGCGGAGCCTGGAATCTGCTCAACCTGTGCCTGTCGTCGCCGCATCGCACTCCGGCAGGTTTTGACTTCTTCTCCTCAGTCAGCGCGATGATGGTGAAGCACACCACCAACGGCACGATACGGAGGCTCGACGCCGTGCTGCCCATGGGTCACGGCCAATCCAAGCTGGTGACCGAGCAGATCTGCCGGAACGCCGCGGCTCGGACGCCGATCTCGGCGCGCATCCTGCTTGCTGGCCAGACCGCCGACGACACCGTCAACTGGATCTGGAACGCCACCGAGGCGCTACCGCTGACGGTGCGGTGACAATCGGTGCGCTCCCCGGCGACGACGGCGAGCTCCCCTGGCCACCCGTCGGTACGACCGGAAGTACTCACCCAGCCCGAGGCAGGTCAGGAGTGTGGATGCCGAGTCGATTGGGGGTTTTTGGAGCATTGGCTGCGCGAGTGTTGGTAGACAGACACCGTGGATGGGAATCTATAGAATAGCATACAGTAGGTACTTGATTCGGTTTTTTGCCTGTTCATGTGCAAACTCATCTCGGTAGACAGAATAGAGACACAAATCAGTGGATGTATAAAACGGTCGTTTCGAAGGGGGTATTCAGGCAAGGCAAAGAGCGCGCGAACGAAGAAAATGATGACAAATCTCCAATCCAAGAGAGCAATCCAATACATACGCTTGTGCCACTACACCGTTTCTCTCGCCAGTGAAGAAAAGTAGGTAGAAAAGAAGGAGAAGAAGAACGAGACCAGAAGAATTAGAATCAAACACGGAAATTCCCGCGATCATTATCTATTGTACCCACCTTCCGTCTCCACAACTACCACCCTCTCCCTCGACATCCTGCCAGCCCCACCGGTGCTGCGCACGCTCCTGTGGCTGTGTCTCGGATTGACATAATTGACACTCCCAGACCTCCTACCATGGAAGTTGTTGTACCCGAGTATCTCCGCGCCGCCGTTGCGCAGGGCATCCTCAGCGGTGAGTCTACGATAACTACTCCTCGGGCTCCTTCCCTGGTCGATATAGTATTCTCTCTCTCTCCCGCGTCTGTCATGGCTGGCCGTGCTGATGACGCTGGCATGGGATCCCCTGTATTCCGACGTAGCCTCTCTGTGTCTGCTCCTACTGCGATGGCGGGCATCGTGTTTGACGACCGCGTGGTGGGAGAGCGGCGGAGGACGCGTCTGTATGATCTGCGTCTCCCTGATGATGCCTCCGCCGCCGCCTATCGCCGACGACAGCGGCGGGATCTGTATGGTCTCGATTACGCTGCTCCGGGACCCGCGCACAGAGCTGCGGCTCCTACGGATGGACCCGCCCCGTGAGGCGCTGCCGTGTTGCACCCGTGAACTCCGCCGCTCCGTCACGATCCGTGGCGTCAGGTGGTGGTTCCGCTCCGTGTCGGAGTCCAGTTCGGGCTTGACGCGGATCAGACACATGGGATGCGGACGAGGATGTGGTTACGGCGGCGGCGTTGTGTATGTGTGTGATCGAAGTTGGTGTACGTACGGGATCTCCTCTTGTGGAGGGGGGAGAGGGTGGGCGGGGATTGGTGTTCTGCGGTTGCGACGGGGACGGACGGGACGCGGGTACTCGCAGACTGGTGACTGGTCCGGGTTGCCTTCGAATCTTCTCTGCGACTGCGACTGCGACTTGCGATATTTTATTTTATTTCCTTCCTTCGTCGTCGTCGCTGTCGTCACTTTTGTTTTGTTTTGTTTCGACTCGCTCGTTCGACAAGGCCGATTTGCCGATCGGGTATATAGAGTAGATGTGTGCGTGTAGGTGTATCGGTCGGTCGGTCGGTCGGTCGGTCGGTCGGTCGGTCGGAAGAAGGGAGAAGGGGGAGAAGGAAGGAAAAATAAGTGGGTTGCACGGGACGGCAAGATAGAGAGCGAACAGCAGCAGTAGCAGCACCACCAGTGGTGCCTAACCACTCTATCTACAAGATTACTCTATTCGAGTGGCAGGTTATACGATGACGAACTTGGCCAGGATGTCCGGTGTCTTGACAACACAACCCCCTGCCCACCAACCACCCCCGACCAATCCAATCGTCCAGAATCAACAGCCGCAATTCGGTTTGCCACAGAAACGAGTCTGGTGAAATGCGCAGTGGCATGTCGTGTTCATGTTCATCGCCCTGTGGGTAGCCTGTTTGCGGGGAAGGCTGTGGACGGTGGTCAACGAGGACAAGGCTGTCAGATTGCTAATGCACTCTGGTTGTTTGCTAGCCCGAATGCGGATAAAATAAAAAGCTAGCCAGACTCTAATAGGCCGCCAAGTGACTGCGCTCGGACCTTACCAGATGAGGGAGGAAGATCCGAAGCCTGAAAGGCGGAGAAAAAAACAACGGCGGGCGTGGCGCAGGTTGGTGGCAGTGCAGTACATATGTAATGCACATACCATTTCATCATAGGACACAAAAGTGCTCAAGGCAGCGGTGGCTTGTTCGATTCAATCTGTTATCTACCGTATGCCATCCGTCCATTCCAATCTCCGCCCTCTTGCCGAAACCCCCACCATGATCAAAGCACGAAATGGTATACGCAGGAAAGCTCCACCCAACCCAAGGCCGCACGAATTCTCCCCCCCCAACTCTCTGCCACGTTCGTGTGTTTACTCGACAGTGACCGACTTGGCCAAATTTCCTGAATAGCTTGTTAGATCGGGGTCTCGGGAGCAAGGGGTGAAGCTGAGGATACGTACTTGGGAAGTCGACATTGAGGTTCTCAGCGATAGCCATCCAGTAAGCCATCAGTTGCAGCGGGATGACGTTCAGAAGTCCCTGGAGAATATCGACAGTCTGGGGCAACTGAATCTTCTCGCAGGTCTCGTTTCTGAATTCCTCGTCATCTTCGTTGCAGATGACGATTGGTCGTCCACCACGGGCAACAACTGGAACCACGTGTCAGAACAGACCTTGTACGGACGACAGGATGTGTAAAATTACCTTGCTGGTAAGCGTTCAACGACTTCTTGAAGATGCCGTCGCGGGTCAGGATCATGATGATTGGCAGGTTCTCATCGACCAGGGCCAACACTCCGTGCTTCAATTCGCCAGACATGACAGCCTCGCAATGCAGGTACGAGATCTCCTTGATCTTCAAGGCTCCCTCGAGCGCAGTAGCGTACTGGTTGCCACGTCCGAGAAGAAGCAGCGACTTCTGGTTGTGGAAAAACTTGGCAACGAGCTCCTTGATCGTCTGGTCCAGTTGGAGGATGTCCTTGATCTGTCCAGAAATCTTGCCGAGGGCCTCGATAATCTCCTCTTGCCTCTTGAGCTTGGAAGCCCGATCCTCACTCAAGGAGAGTGCGAACATGATCAACGCAACGTACTGAGACGTGTACGCCTTGGTAGACGCAACACCGATCTCGGGCCCGGCGTTGATGTGGACACCACAGTGAGTGAGGAGCGAAATCGACGAACCGACAACGTTGACGATACCGACCGTCAAGGCGCCGCGCTCGAGGCAGTAGCGCAGAGCCATGAGCGAATCGGCAGTCTCTCCGGACTGCGAGACGAAGACGCAGGTGTCTGGATGCCGACAATGATTAGACCAATGAAATCGCGCCACATCCGAGGGATGACCTTACCATCACGGAACACGGGTGCCTGTCTGTCCAAGAAGTCGGAGGCCAATTCGACCGCGATCGGGATCTCGGTCAATTCCTCAAAACATCCGCGCACAGCCATGCAGGAGTGGAACGATGTACCGCAGGCGATGAATATTATTCTTCGGCATCGGCGGATCGTGCTGATGTACTGTCGAAGACCACCCAGGGTGACCTTCTTGTTGACAAGGTCCAAGCGACCACGCATGGTGTTGACAACGGACTCGGGCTGCTCGAAAATCTCCTTCTGCATGAAGTGGTCAAACTTGCCCTTCATGATCTCCTGGAGCTCCAACTCCAGAGTCTGGATGGCACGGATCGCGGATCCACCCTCCCGCCTTCCGGCTCTGTGGATATTCAATTGACCCTCGTGAATGTGAGCAATGTCGTCATCCTCGAGGTACAGCACCTTCTTTGTGTGCTCAACGATCGCGGAAGGATCGGAACTCAGGAAGAACTCGGCGGGGACGGGCATGCCATCGTCGGAAAGGAACGCCCTCGACTGCGAACGGTGGAGAAGGCTCTTGTCTGGGGGAGCAAGGCTGCTCTGGGGGCCAGTCTTCAAGCTCTTGAGCGCAACGTTGTGCGCCGCCTGCTCAGCGGGCAATGGGCCAGAGTCGGAGAACTCGACGTCCACAAAGTCCACCTTCATCTTGCGCTGAGTCTTTACACCCACCACAAGAGGCGAACCCTTCCGTGCGGCAATAACCTCGTGAGGGTAGTGAACGGACTTCAGCAGCAGACCGAAAGCACCCTCCAGCTCGGCGATGACACTCTTGGCAAGCGTGGTGAAGTCGATCGAGGGGTTCTGATCGTAGATATACTTTGTAAGTTTGGCGATGCACTCGGTGTCGGTCTCACTCTCGAAGACCATCCCCTTGCTCTCCAACAGAGCCTTCAGCTCCTTGTAGTTGGTGATGATACCATTGTGAACGACGGAGAACCGCGAGGTGGGGTCACTCCTACGGTGATGTAAGCAGGTGCCCTATGGGGGTTGGTCAGAGGAGCGCACGTACCGGTGAGGATGGCAGTTGATGCGCGACGGCTGGCCGTGGGTGGCCCAGCGGGTGTGAGCAATACCGCAATGGGACACGTAGGTAGCATCGGGGTCGGGCTTGGCCTCGTCGATCAATTGCTGCAACTTCGCAACTTTTCCGACCTCCTTGTAGGCAAAAACCTCACCCTCCTTGTCACCGTCTACAGCCACTCCGGCGGAATCATAGCCACGGTATTCGAGGCGGGAGAGACCTAAAAAGGCGCGCCAATGGATTGGTTAGAAAGGCTCTACTTTTTTTTTCTCCCTCCTCCTCCTCCTCCTCCTCCTCCACTTCTGCTTCTTTGCGGCTGGACTAGCTAGCTAGCAAGGTGTCCTCTGCCAGGATTGCAAGGGTACCAACCAGCGACCAGAGTTTCCAAGATGTATCTACGGTCCTTCTCGACGAGGTAGTTGATGTAGCCGAAAATTCCACTGTAGTTCCGATGCGAGTCCTGAAATCAGCCACGGTCCACCGCCAAGCCGAACGGAAGCACCGGGAGCGCAGGCCAAACGTACCACATGGCTAACGCTGTTGTCCGGTTGCAGAAAAGGACGCTGTTGGATTAGGCTCCGTTCGACGGGGCTATGCGAGGGTTGGAGAAGGTTGAAGAAGGTTTGGGGGAGAGCGACAGGTATTGTTATTGCTACCGAGTTGATCGGCTATTGTTGATACAGCGGCAGCGACACCAGCAGGGGAAAGAAAGAGGCCCGGCCGAAGTATGGGCGAGTACTGAGATACGGATTGAGGGAGAGAAGGGAGCAGATGGAGTTTTGTTGATGGGGATTTGGGGGGGGTGGGGGAAGGGATAGAGTAGGAGTAAGGGCAGGAGACGCAGGAAAGACGGCAAAAGTTCGAGTTTAAATGCAATGCAAGATTTGACGAAGGTCCAGCGGACAGGGGTCGACAGCAACGGTACGCACCTACCTGCTTGGATTGTTTTTCTGTCTCGCAAACTAGGGTTGGAGTCGTTGGGATAGGGCAATCACCAGACCAGATGGAGTGACAAGTGGGGGGCTTGGTACATACGTAGACTACTCAATTTCCGCGAGAGCAGGTGCTGGACCAACAAGCCATCATCCGCCGCGGATGTTACAAAGACAGTCCCACTCGATTGCCATTGAATGTCCGGCAAAGGCGTGCGCGATTCCAGGTTGCTCCATGGGCGGACGGACACGACGACAGTCCTCACGGCCACGGAGCGGCGGTGGGTGAAGGCGTGCTTTCATGCTCGTCGCCTTCGTGCCGATTGTCCTCAGCCGACGGAGAGAGTTGCGGACGCCCCACCACTGGCACCACAACCACCCGAATGCGCATGCGACGTCCTGGCACCGAACGGCTCTCCTCGGCTCTCCGCGGACTCGAACGCGGCCTGCGCGCTCTACCGTATACACAGCCACTCTCCCTCTCTCCGGGCTGGAGATAATCCTTACCTCCTTGATGTCGGTATGTACTCGACGTGCCCCGCGATTGCTTGCTTTTGGCAGCTATCTTACCCTCTTGCGTATCTCTCTAGCGTGCGCTCTGCGCATCCCGGTTCCCGAGGGGTGCTTGGCGGGTTGGCGCTATTCTGGGAACGTTATCCCTGATAAACACCATGGGGGTGAACAAGAAGAAGGACGAGAAGAAACAAACCGCCAGGCCCGCCCAACGAGGGGCCCGCCACCACCCACGGGAAGCCAAGACGAGCCTCGCCGTCGCACATCCCAAGCGCCAAGCGCGAGTTCCCCAGCCCTCCATCCCTCTGGCTCTGCCTCTTCGGGAGACGGAATCGTGGAGCGAATCAGCTTGCGGGATGAGCAAACTCAGCAGCGTTCGAGTGCCCCTTCTTCCCGTCCGGCTCCCGCGCGGACTCTAGAGTTCGAATTCCTCAGGTGAGATCTTCGAACTGGAAGCAGACGCATGCGGTCGGCGCTCGCCCGCCGAATGTGACGCTGCACTCCGTACTCTATCCTGTCCAACCATGGAATGTTGAGCAGGCAGGAGGTATTCTTAGGTTCTTGCTTGGGACATGGGCGGAACAGCGCGGCATCGCGAACCCTCAGCGCGCTCTTGTCTGATCGATGTCATGGCTGGCCCAGTTGAGCGCCTTCCTTTCCGTTGCCGTGTACCAGCTGCCTCGGAGGGAGAACTCGATGCTCCACGTGGAGACGGCCCTTCTTGTCGATTACCTACATATTGTAGTGTGCATGCTTCCCTTGCCTAGCTACGCAATCAGTCGATTGACTCGATATTCTGCTGTCCGAGGAAGGTTTCCCTTCACAACGCACCACCAGGGTCCGTCCGCATGGAGTCATCCGGGTCTTTCGTCTCATCCAACGCCGAATGCTCCCTCCGGATTGGAAAAGAGGAGGCGTCTTCACACATGCCAGTGCGCGGGACACTCTTGATCGGGTAAGGAACCTGCGAATTAGAGTATGTATTGCATGCAGCAGCGTCGGCACTGGGGGGGGGCAAGCACTCGGATATCTACCACTATTCTGAGACGATTTTCTTCGTCTCGGGGTGTGTCCTCGCGAATTGATGTGATGGCCAGCAAGCGGGAACCTTTGTGGGAAAAAAAAACGGAAGAAAAAAATGGAAAGGGGAAAAAAAATAGAAAAAAATAGAGAAAAAAGAAAGGAAACCCCCCCCGGAAAAGAACCCAACCAGTGTGTGTGTGACAGGATTGGTGCCACCGACACGGCGATCGTGTCAACCAGTTGGCCGAATCCGTCGTGGAGAAAAGGAAAGCTGAGGAAGAGACGGTGGCGATGGCGATGATGGTGGGATCACCGCATCCATCCAACTTTCGAAACGATTTCCCGTCGATCATGGCTGCAGCAGCCCGCCGCCCTTGCAACTTCTCGTATGTGTAGAGTATCTATGTATGTGGAAGGGGAAAGTCAGCGATGCGGCACCGCACTATGTATGTAGATATGTGTGTATGTAGAGTGGATACAAAGGTAAGGCTGCGCTATGCAGGCAAGAAGAATCGAGAGTATGCGGCTCCGAATGGTTCTTGTACGTATGCAGCGCAGAGTTATCTGACGTGGCGGCGCGGGGATGGGGACGGTCTAAGGGCCGCCCCACACTTTCTCGATTGCGGGCCGTCCATCCACCACCCTACATACATACACACCATCCCCCTCGATTCACCCGTGGATATCGGAATCCTTAGTCCCCCCGGAGTCAGCGACCAATCGCATCACCTCTCTCGCCACGAAAGGAAACAGAATGTTCGAAGGCATCAAGGGTCCTGGCGCAGCTGTGAGCTTGGATGGTGGGTTTCAACTTCCCCGGCATGGGGAAAAGCGAGGGGAGGAGAGGAGAGCTCTGCATGGGCGGGTGGACGGATGGACGGATGGATGGATGGCTGAAGGGGACAAAACTTTATAGGCTCTGCCCTCCGTGTCGCCATCGTCCACGCGCGCTGGAACATGTCGCTGATCACCCCTCTGGTCGAGGGCGCGCGAAAGAAGCTCCTCGAGGGAGGTGTCAAGGAGTCCAACATCGTGATCCAGAGTGTTCCCGGCAGCTGGGAACTGCCGGTGGCCTGCCAGCGGTACACCATGCCCCGCTTCACTAATCGAGACTCCGTCCGTGTCTCGGAAGCTGTTGTTGTGTCTTTTCTTTTCTTTTCTTTTCCTACGACGACCCGTGGCACCCGCTGACGTTGCTTGGGCGGCGGGCTCAGGCTCTTTGCGGCTTCGCAGATACAGGCTTCCTCGGCGCCTTCCGGCGATCTTCTTGGAGGCCTCGGACGCAGCTCTACGCCCGTGCCCGGCAGCTCCTCGTCGACGGCCAGCGCTGGCCCGTTCGATTCCATCATCGCCATCGGCGTGCTGATCAAGGGCGACACCGTCCACTTTGAACACATCGCCGAGTCGGTCTCGAGGGGCCTCATGCGGATCCAGTTGGACTTTGGCGTGCCGGTGATCTTTGGGCTTCTGGTACGGCTGGTGGTGACGACCGTTGAGCGCTGCGGGCGGGCTCATGCTGACTGAGCGGGGCGGTAGACTGTTCTGAGCGAGGACCAAGCTAAGAAGCGTGCTGGTTTGACCGCTGATGGTCACAACCACGGCGACGATTGGGGTGTCGCGGGTAGAGCTCCTCCCTCCCCCCTCCTCCACTCACACACCATGGCTAATCACCACTCCCTTCACAGCCGTCGAGATGGGCGTGAAGAGAAAACAGTGGGCGGACGGAATCATTGCGTAAAAAAAAAACTACATGGTCGCCCACTCGGAGAGTGGCGGCTTTGATAGTGCTCTCTTCTATTATGTAGAATGCTTTGAGCTCGAAAGCGAGGACAATTCGGAATTGCGAAAAGTTCGCTGCCCAACAAGTCTGGCAGAAAGCAAGCACCCCTCTCGCTCTCTGTCTCTCTCCTTCCGCACTTTGGTATCCAAATGTTGCCAACCCCCCCCCGTTGTTGCCAATGTACAACATACCGTATTGTACATTCAACTCCGGACGGCACTGCCTAGCAGTGGATGTTCCTCACTCCCGGCTGCGAGTACGTCTCCAGCTTCCTCCGTCCGACGCGCAGGAGGTGCTCGATAGTCGCAAAGTCCTTCTTCCCGACCGCCAGGTGCTCGCGGAACTCGGCGCGCACGTAGGCGCGGAAGTTGGCTTGCGATTCCTGTTCCCTCTCCGTCGTCGTCGTCGTCAGCCCAGTGGGAACGCGAGGGAGAGAGAGCCGTGGAGTCTTACCGGCGGCTTGGCGCGGATCATCCGTAGACACGACCGGTAGAGCGAGAGGACGTCGCGTTGGATCCCGCTGAGTCGTGGGGCGGCAGCGGCGGCGGACATTGCGTTGCGGCGCGCGTGCGTGGGAGGAGATGGATGCTGGGGGAGAGAGTCGTCGCAGTAGGTAGTTGCGTAGTTACCGCGGAGGCTCGGCCCGAAGACGCGGACCGGCTGCGACGAGTGATGCAATGGCTACCCACCTACCTAGGTATGTATGTAGGTACACTCGCGAAGAAGTCGCTCCGGCTCAAACAGCGGCTGCTCGGCATTCGGGACACATTGAATGATCTGCGCCCAACCGGTGTATATAATGTCTCTCTTTTCCGCTCCCGTAGAACGACAGTCGGCCAGTCATTTTCAATCCTTCGTTCTCTCCATCCCACATATCCGGTCGTTGTCTTTTGCGCTTCATCACACACTGTGCACAAACTAGCACCAGAACCACCTTTCGCGCAAAAAAAACCAAAAAAAAACCAGCAACAACGAGCGAACCCGCCGCCGCCGCCGCCGCCTCCGAGATCAGCGACGTATCTCCCCCATACCTCCCTCCCACCGCCCACTGCCCCACCCCCGCGCAGCCCGCGGCCGCGCTACATACGGGACGCATACGAGCCGCCAGTGGCGGTGCTGCGGCGGTTCTGCGGCGCGCTCGTCGCCGACGGCTGGGACGTTCAGCCGCGAGTCGTGGGAGAGCGTGCGCGGCGCCCAAGGACGAGCGGATCCGGACTGCACTCGGGGGCCGAGACGGAGGTCGTCAGGGCGAAGGAGAAGAATACTGCGACCTTCGCTGAGGACGTCGTGCCGTACATAACATCTCTGCGTATTTGCCCATGGAGGGTGCGGATGCGAGGACGCCTGGGCGATAGTCACTGCTCGTGGATAGTCGTGTGATTGCAGTCGGCCTTTTAGTCAGTAACAGTAGACGAAATCTCATCCATCTATATAGGTGCTCCCCTTCCAGAACCTCCAGCAGCATATCGTAGTAGAGAGCCGCCCCAAGTGGCCCATCTCCAGATGTCCAGGTCGTACAATCGCACCAGCTATCTAGACTATCTAGATGCATACTAATTATAGCACCCACTTCCAACCGCCATCCCTGTCCCAAATGAAACTCCAAGCGCAACTCGCCTCGCCTCGCTCAACGTCGTTGAATCGGCCAACGTCGCCAGATCGGGGTTTCTACAGATCTCACTTACGGGCTTGAATCGGCAACGTCTTTGGAGCTTGGGCGTTGGGTTCACATGCTAAGCGAGAACAGCTATGGACGGCGGCGCATAAAACCTATGAGGCAAGAATGTATAAGTATGATACATGGTAAGGCAGAAATATCACCCGCAGTTCATGAAGCCTCCACGGCAGTGTTAGTAGGGGCTGGAGCGGCAGCAGAGGAGGCCGCTTCGGCCTCCTTACTCTTCTTCTTCTTCTTCTTCTTCTTATTTTTTACCTCTCCCTCCCCCTCCTTCCCTCCTTCTGTTTCCTTGGCCTTCTTCGCCGTCTTCTTCTTTGTCGCTTCCCCTTCTTTCTTTGGCTTTTTCTTCTTCCTGGCCTTCTCCGCCATCTCCAAGCTCTTTCTCTGCGCCGCTATACGCTCGGCAGCGGCCTCCATCTCTTTCCGTAACCTATCCACCTCCTTCTTCGCCGCCCTCGCCTCTTCCCGCTTGACATCGTCTACGCCCTCGCCCTCGAGAGAGTAGCCTATCAACCCGCTCGCGTCGACCTGAAGTAGCGCCTTCCCTTTCTTCTTTTTCTTTCCCACAACCGGTTCCTCCTGCTCAGCGTCTTCCTCGGCATCGTCGCCGTCCAAGCCTTCATCGCCGGCGATTTGAATGCGCCCCCGCTCTCTGGGCTGCGTTGCGGCGGGAACAGGATGCGGGAGGTCGTCGAGGTTTAGCTCTAGCACAGGGATGGCCTCCAGGTCGGCATCAGTTACGCCCTCGGACTCGCCGGGGGTAAAGATGTAGAATGGGTCATCGCGATTCCGCTCCTGGCGCTCGCGGCGGCGACGGGCAAGGATATCGGCGTCTAGGTAGTCTTCTTCCGCCAGGTTCTGATATGAGCCGGGCACTGCGGCTTTGGCGGCGGCAGCGGAGTCGATTCCTAGGGTGGCGGGCTGCGAGGATTTAGTGGCAGCGGCGGAGGGCTTGGTGTAGTAGTATGTGCGGAACTTTTCGTCCTCTTCGTCGTCTTCGCTGGTGAGAGTGGGATTGTAATCGGCGGCCACGAGGAGGTCCGCGAGGTGCGGGTTGATGGGCTCATCCAGGTCTAGGCCCGGGGGCAGCGGCACTTTGCGTTGTGCGCGTTGCGCAACTGGGTTCAGCTCCTGGCCATAAAAGAGGGAGGGGATGGCCTGAGTGAGGAGGAGAGGCGGATCGTATTGCTCTGCGTCTGTGTTGGAGGATGCGGGTTGGGCGGCTATGGCCTCGAGGGCGAGGCGGAACAATTCTAGGAACTCGACGGCGCGCTCTTGCACTTCAAGATTAGGAGATGTAGCAAGCGGTTCGAGGAAGCTGATTATGCGCTCGGTGAGGAGCGTCGTGTAGGCCTTGCGCTCGGGTGTCCAGGCAATGCTATCGGAGCCAGTGAGTGCCGCGTAGATTTTTGCGATGGCTTGAATGTAGATTGCGAGGATGTCCGACGGGAGGGATCTCGACGACGCCTTGACCAGGGCGTCGAATGTCGAGGCTGGATCGGTGAGCAGACTGGCGGCGCCAAGAATTAGTTATACGGTGGGTATCCTGCGATGCGAATGGCAATACCTTGCGTATTCTCCCACGATCCATCCAGCAGCTCCCAGCGCTCGCTTTCCACCACCGCCAGCCGCCGGAAAGACGCCATCCCGCCCGCTGACTAGCATCTGTGCACATCCGACAGCTTCTGGACGGACGGATTTGACTCTGATCGCCACGTTCCGCAGCTCATTCCCGATATTCTCACCTACGTCCCGCTTCTTGATAAGCTCCTCCTGTTCATCCTCCTCCTCCTGTTCCTGGTCCTCGCCAGCGCCGACTACCTGAACAGGTGGCGCGTATCGCACAAGCTGCAGGAGAACATCAAGGTACCATTCGAAGTCCGAGATGTTGACGTACATCTCGCGACTGCACATCTCCAAGACCCTGGTGATTATCGCGTGCTTGTAGTCCTCTGGAAGCTCCAGCGGCACCATCTCGCCCTTCTTGTGTTTCCGGGGGTGCATCACTTGTTCCTCCATATCGTCCTCGTCCTCGCTGGGAGCGTCCTCTACTCCCTCCAGCTCTACGAACCCCTGGCTGGCCGTGGGTTTTAGTTGCCGCATCAGCTTCCCCACGACCGCCGAGAGCGTATCCGAGTTTACCATCCCGACGACCAGCTCCAGCGCGCGGTACCGGATGGAGATATCGCCGTCATCGATGCAGTCAAGGACCACATCATGGTGTAGACAAACAAGGTGCGCATGGGTCTTGACGAGTTTTGTCAGTGCTATCAGTCCGACGTACTTCAGGTTACTGTCGCCTTCGACCAGAAACCCACGCAACTTTGTCACGCAAACAGAAGCCAATTCTTCGCCTTCATCCGTGTCTTTCATACTCTCCAGCAGGCCGCCGCTAATGAGGCCGCTTATGCACTCGTACAGTAAAGACATAGCTGGTGTGGTTCGGATCAGGTTGGTGATGGGCGGGACCAATTTCTTGACCAGGCGCGGTTCCAGTGGAGTCAGAGTTGCGAACTGCGTGCGCATTAGCGATCTGGTACGAGTTTGCGGCGCATGGAGCTACCGACTAGCTTGATGAGCTTGATGGTCATCCAGTTGTTCCCCCCGTCGGTCAGGAGCTTGAACAGCTGTGGTGCCAGCGGCAGATAGTTCTTCGGATTCCTCCTTGCCAGCTCGCAGACGACATTGACCGTAGCTGACACCACGCTGCTATCCTCATCGTTCAGACACTCCCGCAGCCTCGGCCAGCACGTACGCAGGAGCTCTGGCGACTGTAGGAAGCACTTGTACAGCACCGGCAACGCCTTCTTCCGCACGTGTGGAGATGAATGTGTCAATTTCGAGACCAGGTCGGGTGCTAGATCTGCCGCCAGCGAAGGGGAGACTATGTGCGAGAGGCCGTTCATAGCGAGAGACATTTCTGGAACGGAGGGGGAGAAGAGGTCCTGTTGCACCCTCCGCCCTTTTAGCCCACTGACCACCAAAGAAAAGCCACAGTAGACAAAATCATCACGAGGAGAGGCCAACTTTCTTGATCAGATTCGTGGTCAACATTAATACATCGGTCTCTAGCCTAAAGCTCTGCACCGCCGCCAGATATCCCACACGCTTCTGCCGGAATTTGGGCGAGCTCATGACTTCGAGCACGTGGAAGCTGGCCCACGACATGTCATGGCCGAACATGTCGAGGTAAATCAGTTTCAGGATCGCGGTGGCCTTGATGTCCAGATCCTGCGACTTCGCTTCCACCCGGCATTCCTTCAGGGACTCCAGCATGTAGTTCCGCTCGTTGCCCTTGTTGGACCGCAGCCCGCGGATCAGATCGTAAAGCGACTTTTCGAACATAGTGGGGGGTTGCGTAGATGTCGTGGGTGCGGGGGTGGAAGCTGGTCCGTGGTGCTGATCAATGGTATATACTCTAGCCCCGCCGCTCGGGGTGGAGGGAAACCGAGAGGTCGAGCTCGGGAGCTGGTTGGTATAGCGGGGGCCAAGGGTAGACGATGGGGGTGGAGAGGTGACGACGGGAGGCGTGCGCGCTTCAGGCGTTACTCGTTGATCAAGTGGGTGAGGTGACACACTTCTAACTGGTTTTGGGGGCTAGGAGCGGTACGCGAAAGCCACAGAAGCCACATCTCCCACACAGAGCGCCCTTTCGTTGAAATCACTCAACCCAGGAATAGAAGAAGAAAGGACCGCATGCTTCTCCGTCTCGCATCAAAGATCACACAGGAGATAGTAACTTAGAAGGAAAGAACAACCCAGATAGCATTGATAGTACCCAACGTATGTATCAGTGCGATTACCTACCATATCCCGCCTCACTTCGACCATCACCACAGTTTTTTTGTAATGGAAAGAGAAGAAAGGAAATGTAAACATACACTACAGTCATATCGCTTGCATGTTTCGTGCCATTCCTCAGGGAGAAAGAAGAAAAAAAAGCCAGGCGATGAGTCAAAAGTAGAGAATTTTATAATAAAAAAAAGAAGAAGTAGAAGCTCATTAATCCAGCCGGCCAGCCCAGCCATATACAGTCGAATCCAATCCGCAGTTCCCTTTCCCGTTAACACCGGTTTCAACCCAATAGGAACAAGAAAGCAAGATCAAGTCAAGAAGTAAGTTGATAGTAAAGCACGCTCATCATCACATCCCAAACATAGAAAACCCGCATCACCTGACCGGCTGCTCCACGGCGATTAGCTCACTCGCAGCTTGCACCTCGGCCGCATCAAAGCCCGTCCAACCTTCTTCTCCCGCCGCTGCCCTCCTGACTATCTCCGCAAGCCGTTCGGTAGCTTTGGCATTGAGTGCCTCGAGCGTCCGTCGCTTCATTCCGATTTTTGCGATCACCGTGGGAGATGCCAGGATCGCATCCGTCGTGAACCGCAATCCATACCAGCCGCGCAGATACCACTCGCACAACTCTACGGAGCGACAGAAGTATCGCACTGCATCCGCCAGCTGCTCGGCATCCGAGGGGCCCGAGATGAACGCCGTGTCGCCCAGACGCGCATGGACGTTGTAGGCGTTTGGATGTATCAGAAGGACCTCTTCCAGGCAGAACGAGGACTGTGCGTAAAGGCCCTGCGAGCGGTAGAGCGACGCGAGGTGTGCCCAGCTCTCGGCATCTGTGGGCGAGTGGGCGAGGAGTTTGGTGAGGGCCGAGATGGCCTCCTCCGGTCGGTTTAGGGACGAGAGGAGTGCTATTCGGCGCTTCTCGATGGTGGTGTTGGTGGGATCGTCGCGGAGGATGGCCGTGTACCGCTTCAGGATCTCGTCGAGTTCCGAGGGTGAGACGGCGACGGCTTCGTCGTAGAGCCCGGTTAGGGCGCGGATTCGGGGGGAGTCGGCGCCGAAACGGTCGCCGAGACGCTGCAGGCACAGCCGCGCGGAGGAGTCGTCGCATGTGCGGAGAGAGGCAAGGAAGAGCTGCTCGTAGATGTACCAGGTTTCTTGGGTGTCTTTGGTCGCTTCGCTGGAGGAGAGGAAGTGAGGCGCGTAGGAGGCTAGGTGCGTCGAGGTGCTGGCGGATTTGAGAGGCAAAGGGTGCGCCGTCAGGTAGGCTATCAGCGTTTGGAGGATGCCCATGGTTGATACGTGCGATGTGTGGCGGAGGAGGCGGAGGTAGAGGTGGATGGAGGAAAAGGTGGCCGGTTTTGGCAGTGTTGGTTGTCGTGGATGGACGTGTCGGTAGTGAGCGGATTAGGAGGTTGAAGTCGTGGTTTAGCGCCCCTTGAGCACGAGAAGCAGCACGAGAAAGGAAGAAGAAAAAGCGGAAGAAGTTATTAGATAAGTAAAGACGAGAAAATGTCCTCAACTCTATTCCCTGCGCTAGCATATGTAGTCGTGAGTGGGTGTCTGCTTCGTTGACCCGTCTCTAATATATGTATCTAATCAATAAATGATCCTCAACCAATTACTACTAAGCTCGTGGCTCTTTGATGGTGAAGCGCCAAACTTCACCTCTCGGAACCTGAACGCAGCCTTGCACGCACCGTCGTGGCAGTCCGATTTGGCCACCACCATCCGAGAAAAGAGGTCCACCTCGTGTTCTCGTTCAACCCGAGTTCATGGGAGGTTCGGATGTCTTCTGGGCAGAGCCGCGTCGGATATGTAAGGTATCTAGCTTCATTGGCTATGTCCATCTTTACAGCTAGGGCGTAATAGTTATTGGCTATTTGTCCCGATACTTCACACATACCCCAAACTTTTGTACCGAGATACCCTACCCTAGTTGCTCCAATGCCCCAACTAAATTACCGGATGCGGGCAGGTGGTATCTATCACATGATTTCAACGCTGGAACAGCGACTGCTCCCCATCCAATCAACATCGCCTGCTACCACACCACTCCCTCCTCTTCGGCGGCCGGCCACAACTCACACTGTTAAGGTCATCTACCTACTCAATCAGGCGTGATCGACGGGACTTACACGCCGGGCGTCTCTTACTTTTGAGATTTGGATCAGCACTTGGAGCTAGTTAATCCTCGATCGAAATGCTGTTGAGTTGAGAAGTACTCAAGCAACATCCCTGGTATTGCTGCACCTGAGCGCAGTTACCGAGAGGAAGGCCTAGCAGCAAAGAGAAAGAGAAAGGACAACTCTGGGAGGCCCGGAGCTAAACAACGGCAGTCACTGGGGAGCTAGTTACCCAATCTACCCAACCGTGCTCCGCCCAAGCGTTCTATCTGTAAAGAAACTGGACACTATGGACACTATGCTCCCAAGTGCCGCAAAGCGCACCCGCAGAGTATCGAGGAGTCCAGGTTAGATACTAGGTAGACCACAGAATAAATAACGTTGGTGTTTGGATGTTTTGCTCTTTCTTTCTGTCGGCGGGGTTCCGTGTTGGGGGTGCGTTATTCCACTTGCCTGGGTCCGGCAATTTAGTTGGGGTGTTGGGGCGACTGCAAAAGTTCGGGGTATTGGAGCAACTTTTTTTTTTTCTTGAAAAAAAAAAAAAAAAAAGCTGGGGTATCGGGACAAATAACCATAAAAACAGAATGGAGATTTATGCCACGCTACTAGCCATAGCCATCAAGAACGCCTGTGCGAGGAGCTGGAGGGACCACAGTCCGACTTTCCTCATTCTCCTCCGTCGGGCCTGTTGGTCGTGAACGTTGCGTGCAAACGCTTCGTACGTCTTTGCCACCCGTGTCAGTAATGTGCAGTGGAGAGGGGCAGCAGGGAGCAAGTTCACCTCGGCGGACAGATCATCCATCAGCCCACTATCGTACACTGTCCAGCTGCCATCGAACTCGCATAGGGACTTGACGACACTGCAGTTGATGGGGATGTATGTCTTCCGGCTGTTTACGTAGGCGACGATGGGACGGATCATGGCGCTGTTGACGTAACTCAAATCTTTGGTGAAGACCGGGACCGCGGCACGGACGTCGTTGAGCTGGACGTGGAGATCCAGCACGAGAAATTTCCCTTCCGTGCGGTCTTTACCGATCGAGGAGATGATCGACGAGAAGTCGTGGTGCTCCCCATCTGGGCTAGAGGAGGCAACGGTAGCTTCCATGTGCTCGTAGATGTCGTGCACGAGCTTGATGAATTGGACGTCGTCGTCGAGGGGGAAGCGCACGTCTGCGACGATGTCGACATTCCCTTGCTGGATCCAGGAGAAGGGTCCCTCGATGCCTCGGTTCAAGTGGCCGACCTCAAGGCCGTCGATGCGGAGGCGGCTGGTCTTCTTCCAAAGGTGGCGGTCTTCCTCGGCATCCCGGTTGGCTCCGGGGAGGATGTTGTGGCTTTGGCGAGGGTGGATGGTGAAGAGTGAGTCGTCAAAGGAGCCCGAGCAGTAGTTGGCGCTCAGGAGATCGTAAAAGAGCCATTGCTTTCGGAGTTGGGGGAGGTCGCAGGAGTAGATGGAGACGTGGAACGGCCGGAAACCGTCGGGCTGGTAAACGGTCACTAGGAAGTCCTCCAGTTTGAAGGATTCGATCTCGAAGTCGCCTGGCCGGTGCTCGTGCTTCAGGCTGCGAGGGTCAATGTTGTCCTCCCAGAAGACGTGCGTCCGGTCGATAACTCCGCGCACGCCCTTGATCTCGACGTCCTTCAGCAGCCCCCTGCCGTTCATCCACCTCGCAAAGGAAAGCGTAACATTAACCGTCTCCATTGTGACATCGAACTGGGTGAAGTTGTTGACTTCCTCCTCGGGATCGACATGATGTTGCGACTCGGGCTCGACGCCGCCACTGGCGCGGATCGTAGCTGCGGCAGCTGCAGCTGCGATTTCGGCGGAGCCTTTGCTGACGTTGTGGCGACCATGTTTCTTTCCGGGACGACAGGAGACGAAGACGTTCTTGAACTGGATGCAGTTATCTTTCCAGCGCGGGACGATCGCGGATTCGAAGACCACTGTTAAGCCCGTTTCCTTGGTGAGGTAGTTCCCGATCAATCCAGCCAGACTCTCTGCAACCCGTCAGCACCGCCTCCCTTCCAGCCAGCCGTAGAAAAACACACCTTGCGCGAACACAGAATTCACCAGGAAAATAGCCACACTGAGAAACGTCGTCGTCCCGACCACAATCCAGACAACATGGCCGAGGAACAGCCACGAAAAGAACGCCGCGACATCCTCGAAGCTATAGGGCCGCATCTGTCGTATGAGCGACCACTTCGTGCGGATCCGTAAACGCTGCCAGACTCCCGTTGCCGCCGCCAACATCTCATCCTTCGACGGCCGGTGGATGTGCGATACCCGCTCGAAAATGCCGCGCATGTCATCCGACGATCTGGTGGACTCTTCATCCTGCGGTGTTGTTGCCGACGGCTGCTTCTCCGAAAGTAGTGGAGGCGGCTTCTCTGGCGGAGGCGGCGGCGGCGGCTGAGTCGATATCCCCCGCCGCTGTGACACAAGTCCCCGACTCCACCCGTCCGACTCTCCCACCCCCGCCATCTTCCGCCTCCGTCGTGCTGCGGAAGCGCTCGTACACCGCAACCCCAGTCGCATCGGAATCCCCTTCTTCGTCGCCCTCTTTAGCCCGCCCACACCTTCCGCCACCGTCGCCGCCGCCGTGGCGGAGGAGGAAGCCGTAGTCCCCACCGGAACGTTGGTGCACACGCAGAGACCGGCGAAACCCCGCGACACAACGTATCGGGATCGCGTGGTCGCCCACGAGAGCACTGTCGGCGCGAACGGCATTCCGGAGAGTGCGGGTCGCGGCGATGCGGGGGTCGCGGCGAAGGACCGACATCGTGGAGGCGGAGGAGGGGTCGTCCGCGCTCTCAGCAGCGGGGATACGGCATCGTAGAAAGCAGTGAAGAAGCGACGATTGCTGTGGCTGGTGGAAGCCATTCCGTTTTCGTTTTGCCGGTGGATTGTTTGGTTCCCGCCGCTAGGGATCTGGATTCCTCGGGGGACGTTGGCCCGTTGCCGTCGTCGATTCTGCGCGGTGGTGGGCCAGGACTGGAGTCGCAAGGAAAAAAGGGTTCTGTTTCGTTTGTCCATCTCCGTTGGAATTATCTGCTGCAGGGGGGATCTAGCAATCGAATTCTTGGCGCGGTACATCGCGACGATCCGGGGGGAGTATAGCATCGCGATTGAGCACTCAGGTAGACGGACCACTCAGGTAGACGGACCGGTCGATGCGATAGAACGCAACCCGTCTCGCCTAGTGGTCTTGGGAAGACCTATGTAAGACCCGCTCCCTTGGAGAAGGTTAACCTCCGTGCGTAAATAACCGGACGTTAAAGGTTTGTCTGGGCGACACTAAAAACCCGTCTTGAGATATGACGTAGATAGAGCTCTCCGTTTTCCGTGAAAGAACGCTTAGGGCCTGTTCTTCTCGACCGCACGTATTTGAGCTCGGAGGCGAAGACTCGGTCGATCGATACGTGAGTGCTACTACTTGTATGTACTGCGGCGACATTCACCAGGTGACGTCTGCAAATTCCTCCAGAATCTCCGTCCCCGCCGCCTGCATTTCCCGAGCAACCCGTTCCACGGCCCCCCAGACACGCAGGATGTTTCCGCCTGCGACCATCCCCGCCTGCTCGTCCGTCACGCCCCTCGCCAGCAGTTCCTTGAACAGGTCCGGATACTTGCCCGCATCCTCCAGGCCCTTCGGCGCCATATCGATGCCTGCCCACCCCCTCCGTCAGCGCAGGTCCGGCAACGCGGTCCACGGAGAGAGAACCAAACCATCGAAATCCGACCCAATGCCGACATGCTCGTACCCGATCAGCTCTCCGATGTATTGGATGTGGTCAGCGACCATGGCGAGCGTGGCGTCTTTCGGATCCTTTCCGTCGCCGCAGTGCACAAACGCGCTGTAGAAGTTGACCTGGACCACGCCGCCATTGGCCCTCAGCTTGCGCAGCACGTCGTCGGGGACGTTCCTCGGGTGCGGGCAGATCGCATATCTGGCACGTCTCGCCCGTCAGCAGACCAGCCACACGTCCGCCGGAGAGAGCACAGACGCCGAAGAGTGCGAGTAGATGACTGGCGCCTTCGCCACTTCCAAGACGTCTCGCATCGTCTCGTCGGTGACGTGCGAGAGGTCCACCATCATGCCGAGTCTGTTCATCTCCCTGACCATCTTTGCCCCCTCGGCGCTCAGCCCGCCCCACCGGGCCCCACCGGGCGCCGCAGCGCCATCCGCGTATCTGTTGTTGCACACATGCGTAAGCGTGATGTACCTGACGCCCAGCCGATGGAACGTCCTCATCACCGCGGGCGAGTTTCCGATCTGGTGCAGTCCCTCGACGCCGATCATCGACGCAACCCTCCCACCGCGGTGCGCTCGCATGGCCGCTCCGGGCGTCGCGGCGAAGGCCAGGACGTCGGAGTACTCGTCGACGAGCCGGTGGACGAGCTCGATCTGCTGGAACGTCCACCTCACCAGGGCGAGGTACGCTGCGTCGCCGAAGTCGCTCGAGTTCGCGGGGCAAGGCATGAACACGCTCCAGAACACGCCGCCGACGCGCCCGCGCTCGAGCCGCGGGATGTCGACGTCCCCGATCATCCCGGTGCGGAACGTGAAGTTCGCCCCGTATATCCGGTTGTGGAATTTCGCGCGCACGAGGATCGGGAGATCGACGTGCGTGTCTGATCTCACATCAAGATAGCTCCACCCGGAGGGGAAGGCGGATGCCTACCGATCAGTGGTGTGGCCTGCAGAATCCGCTCCACACGGCGCTCCAGCGGCACGTCCGGCGGCGGCGGACGCGCACATCCGAAGGCCGTGACGTAGAAGAATAGGAGCCCAATGAGGGCCGCAGCGGTGAGACGCTTCCGGCGAGGCGTAGCGGGCGTAGCGGGCGTAGCGGGCGTGCCCGTCTCGTCGCAGCGTCCGGTGGTGTAGAGCGGGAGTTTGCCCATTGTTGCTATCTATCTGTTGTTGATGCACGTTAGGTACAAAGTACCTGGGAGCGGCAGCTTCTCGGGAGGAGGCACAGGTCCCCTGCAAGGGTGTGGAACCTGGACCTCTCGGGAGCCTATCGCTTCGGCTGGGCAAACGTCGCGATCCTCCAGAGCGCATGCGCATCACCATAACGGAGATGTGACTGGTGGGAAATGCAGCGTGAGTGCATGTAGAGTAGATAGATAGATAGCTCGTATCTAGAGTAGATACCGTTTGCATCTTCCGAATGAAACAGTCACCATGGCCCATGACTAAGCGCCGCCATGTATTACTAACTAACTAGTTCAGGTAGCTGGGTGTAATACAATGGCGACAGCTCACATCACAATGGGGAGTGGGCTATCTATGTAGATATCTACGCACGCTTCCCCCCCCCTCACGCACTGCACTTCCCCGCCTGCCACTCCGCAGCGAAAATGTCCTCCTTGAACCCGATAGCAGCGACCGGCTTCACGGCGGCCGACAGCTACGACGCGCACCGGCCCAGCTACCATCCGGTCGCGGTCTCGTTCCTGCTGTCGCGACTGGGACTCCCGGCGGAGTCGCCGCGGCTCGTCGAGCTCGCGTGCGGCACCGGCAAGTTCACGGAGCTGCTCGCACCGGTGGTGGCCGGCAGGATCATCGCCGTGGAGCCGCACGATTCCATGGCCGACGTGTTGCGCAGGAAGGATCTGCCGGTCGAGGTCAGGAAGGGGAGCGCCGTGGACATTCCGGTCGAGGACGGCTGGGCCGATGCGGTTGTTGCCGCTCAAGTAGGATACCCCCCTCCCTTCCCCCCTTCCTTCCAAAAAAAACAAAAACTGGTTGACAGGGGGGAACTCTCCCAGGCTTTCCACTGGTTCGCCACCCCAGAGGCTCTCACCTCGATCGCGCGCGTCCTCAACCCGTCCGGCCCAAAGACGCTGGGTCTGATCTGGAACGTGGAGGACTACAACCAGTCGCGCATATTCGAGTGCGAAACCGCGTGGGAGAGCTCCATGCGCGATCTGAACTGGCAGTTCACGAACGACGATGCGCCGCGGTTCAAGGATGGGCTGTGGAGATGCGTGTTCGCTCCTGGCAACGAGCACCCGTTCGACGCGGTCGAGGAACGGCTGTTCCGTGAGGTCTTCTGGGAGGACAGGGACGGTCTGTGGGAGAGGTTCAACACACTCAGCAATATTGCGAATCAGGGGGAGAAGGAGAAGGCGGTATGTCTTGCGTGAAATTGTCCGGTGGTGTGAAGGCGGCTTACTGACCGGTGGGTAGCAATTGAGGACAAAGTTCGATAGGATTTTGGACAATGCTGTTGACCTGGGGCTTAACGAGAAAGGAGAGATCGCGGTGCACTCTACTTGCATCATTGCGTGGGCGACACTGAAAGGAACGGAACAGACACAAGAGTAAAGCGTTGCTCCATTGGTTATAAGAACATTAGAGTAGGTATACAGAAACAGCAAATCAAGTCATCGAGAACAGTCCATCAGTGAACCTCCAACGCTCAAGTGTTCCCAAGTCCAATACCCAAGCCATCAACACAAAAAAAAACCGCATCATTATAGGAAAAAAAAACATCAACAACCCGTCTTGGCGGCCACAATTAAACAAGTTGGAATCCAATAATCATAGCGATGGTAAGCGTTCCAGCGGCATGGAACCAGAACGAAGCCGACTCAAAGTAAGGTTGGCCGCCAGCACCGCTAACTCGATCCGCCTTCTTCCTGTCCGAATTCGAGGAAGCACTCTCGGTAGCGGAAGCGGAAGCACCAGACGGAACCTCCGATTCGGAAACGGCAGTCGATCCTTCGGCACCCACAGCCTCCGCAGCGTTGGTCGACTGGGGCTTGGGCTTCGCAGTGGTGGGGGTTGAGCTAGCTTTCTGCGGGACGTCGGCGACAGGGACGGCGGGTGCGATGGGAGTCACAACGGTACTGTTCAGTTCGGCCGGCATAGGGCTTCCAGAGCTATTGCTAGCGTTCGTGGCGGCAGTGGCATTGCTGAGAGCAATAGGGAAGTTTGGGTTCCTAGAACGGGCACTTCTGAAAGTCAGTACATACGTATCACGCCACACCCTGTTCGATCGAGGAACGTACTGCTGCACTATGCAGGGCTCAAGACATCCCTCGGCGACCTTGCCGTTGCTCGCGCACTCCTTGTTGCAGTCGAGAGACATCTGAAGTTCCTGCTCCCGGGTACTCTGGCTGGATGTCAGCATCATAGGATATCACCAGACACGAGTGGGAACACCTACCGGAGCTTTCTTGCAACCCTTGAGACAGATATCCATAGCATCACTACCGTTGGCTAAGATGTTGTCGACACCCTTTGCCCGGCACGAGATCTCGCAGATGCGGTCCTCGACGGGATAGTTGGTACCACCGAGACGAAAGTGAATGCGGGCGGGCAGGCCCGGGATGTGCTCCTTCTGCTTGTGTGCCGTCTTGACGGCCTTCCTTCCTCCAACAAACATGGGGAAGCTGCCATGCGTCAGCGAAGTTGCAGCGATCGCGGCAATAGGAGGACTCACTATTTGGCGAAGCATCCACCTCTGCACTCGGCGTAGAGAGGAACGTTCATCGACTCGGAGAGGTAGGCAGCACAATCGTCCTGGAGCACACCCTCGTCAGCGCACAGATCATCAGGTTTCAGTGGAACTTACGATGCACGCCTGGCACTGGCCAGCCTCGTCGGCGGTGGGTCTCTGTCCGTCCCGTCAGCTCAGCCAAGAACAGAACAGGGCAGCCGTCTCGAGCCCATACGTTTCCCTCCACGCAACGCTTCTGACAGTCAGTGTGGTTGTTGACGTCGTACGTCCAGCAGACTTCGGTGCAGAGCTGCTGCTTGTCTATCTCATTGGCTGCAGCCAGACCGAGGAGGGCAGACACGAGGACGAGTACGGCAGCAGCCTTCATGATAACGGAAAGGGTACAGTAAAGGGAAGACTGAACGATTGTGGTTCCGATGGGACTCTGGGGGACAGAAGATAGAGAGCGGGTTCCAAGATGAAGCAAAAAGAAGAGACTGTTGGAGGGAAATGAAGAAGATGAAGGAGGAAGAGAGGAGGGAGGGGAGGAGGAGGGAGGAGGGAGGAGGGAGGGAGTAGGTCGGCCGGCCAGCCCTGCAGCTAGCCAAATAGGGTGCCCCCACCCACCCACCTCGTCCGCTGTTTACATGTTTACGTATTTTACTGCTCTACGGTCGTCCTTCGAGACCGGTTCGTTCTACAGGTGCCTCACTTGCCCAGAGTCAAGCATGCATGGGTACTTGGCCGCCTTCGAGACACTGAGCATGTAAATTCTCGCCGATTCGACTCCTCACGCAGCAACTCCAAAACCGGAGTCTCTCGAAGCTGGTACCGAGCGAACCCCAGGTTCCTCTGGTGATGCAGCCAGCAGTGATAAAACCGCAAAAAAAAAAATATTAAAAAAATGATATGACAGTGACTTCACCCAGGCTCGATCTGGGGACCTTGTGTGTGTTAGACACATGTGATAACCAACTACACCATGAAGCCATTCCATGCATAGCCAACAAATACATGCCCGTATTCTGTGCGTCTTCTCCCGCAGAAGATAGAACCCGCTCGCATCCGAAGCCAGCCCGGTGGGGAGGGGAGGAGGGGGGCGGGGCGCAGACGACCGGTCTCCACGCAGCCTCGGGGGTTAGTATGCGCTGCCCCGCCGCCGTCATCGCAGCACCCAGACACTGCACGTGGCGGCCCCTTCGAGAGCCTAACACGGACAAGCCGACGCTTTCCATCTGTCCGCCATTGCAGATATGGCCCATCCCGGCGGGGGATCGCCTGCATCTCGCCACGGTCCCCGCCATGCGAGAGCGTTTCCTGTCCGCCCCTCCTGTGCTACGCTGCCTCTTTCCCCAACCAGCGCGTCCGGCAGTCAGCTACATACACGCTCTTCCCCATCGCAGGGGCATTTACTTGTCCCTGCAAGCCGCCGAGGCCGGCAGCTATGGTGGTGATGATATGATGACGATGATGATGATTCATTAATCGCATGCAACTTTATCAGATCATATGGGGTCCCAGGAAATGAGGCTGACGAGCGGCGAGTGGTTACGTTGAGTGGACCGGTACCGGGGGGGGCCAGCCTCTCAAACTCCAAGCGGGAGGATCGTGGACCGAAGCCCGCCGCTGGGCGGAGGTCGGATCACCGCCAAGAAGTACAGGACGCCGGCTGAGAGGCGTCCTGTCGTGGGCGCGACACCGAGTGATCGGGTGATATCCGTCCCTTGCGGCGCGAACGTGCCCGACCGAGCGACCGGCACACCCGCCGGCCCGTCGACACCCCCGCTGAGAAACGCCCTCCGCCCCTCGCCGACCCACGTCCGAGCGGACGGTCGTTCACGCGACATCACTCGTGACCACCAGACAAGCGACTTCGGACTACCGCGAGACCGGGCGCAGTGCGCATGTACTCGAGCCTCACGCATTGCAACAGGAATCCGCCCCCCCCCCGATCGACAGCGGTGGCCTGGCAACGATAGGGGAGGAGAAGAAGAGGAAAAAGGCAGTCTGCCCGCACGCCAGACATCTCCCACCGCTCGGCGTCCCTCCGTTTCCGGCGACAGCGCTCGGTACGTTCCACGCGGTCGCGCGAGAAACAAACAAACAAAAAAAACCAAGAAAACGCCCCTCCGATACGCTACCTGTGTGCTCTTCGCAGTAGGCTCGGAAGACACGAAAGTTCGGCAACGGCGGGCACGACGGAAACGACGGATGTCGCACTGCAGCATATCTGTCGGGCATGCATGCACGGCGCCGTGTGTTTGTGTTTGTGTGTTTGTGTGTGTGTGTGCTGCTATATTCGGTCAGCCCGCGACGGCTGTTTCGCTAGCCGGTTGGGTAACGACGATACACACGCTTTTTTCGTGCTGCGAGGCGAACTCATCCTGCAATAGAGAGCGGCGATCCGATCTCAACCGATGGTTGGCGCAGGGGATCTCCACTGCAGACCGTCTGCACGCAGCTTGGACTCATCGCGACTCACTCGCGGCCCGCCATCCAGCTCCGGGCACGGAAGCGCTTCCCAAGTCGACGGGATGCGAAAGGAAAGGATGCTCTCCCTCTCTCCCCGAATTGGCAGCGACGTGGGATAGGCCGCATGCAGTCCATGCCGCAAATCGAAGAAGGAAAAGAAGAAAAAAAGGGAAGAAAAAAAAGGAAGCACTTCGCAAACGGGCAGACGTCCGCTGCCGCACGCCGCTCTTCGCGGACCACGCCTCTTCTGCCTGCTCGCGCTCGGCCACGGGAAGCAATCCGCCGCCGCCTCCACCCCCATCCCGCAACTCCGCCACAGCACACGCGCGCGCATTCCACCGACGCACCACTCTATCCCAAACCCGCCCGCGCCCCCGCGCCCCCCGCCACAGACACACAGACTACGCACATGCGTCCTTCTAGAAGTCCAGGCCAGGTCGCTGTGCGGACGGACGCGTGGAGCCGACGCCGGACGGGGAAGGACGTGGACGTCGCTATCTCCCACTCACTGCCCGAGATGCACGCTTGCATGCACGCAACATGCAATGCACGGTGCAGCCGGAGCTATGTACCGAGCGGCGTCGATAACGGAGATTAGATAGATACTGCTCTGCCCTGCTGAGGGCGGGTGCTAGATAGTTAGTCTAGTTGACGATGATGATGATTCATTGTTTTCCATGCTGGTTAGTCCAGCATGTAGCCGCGATATGTTGCCCGGACCGAACGGCGAGTGATCGATGCGCCAAGCGGATGGACGAGTACGTAAGTCAGTCGATCGCCAGCAGGTGGGGCGGGCGGTCCGTTTGCGCACTCCTCCGCAGGCAGCACACGGCAATCGCCCAGCGCGAGCGGTGTGCGTCCTGGTCGTTGCGAAGCTTATCCCCGCTACCACTGCAGCGATGGATGCTGCATCCGGCGAACGACGATGCTGCCCACGGCTTGGCCGCTGGCTGCTCTCCCGCCTATGCCCGAAGCGTCGGTGTCGCGAGTTCGCATCGACCGATCGATCGTGGGTGCTCGTGGACGGCGGGTCACGGGCGGACCGAGGCAAGCGCGATGGACGCCGACGAGCCCACGGGCGGACCGAGGCAAACGCGACGGACGCGGCCTGCATCCGTCTTCGCCGTGCCCCTGGATCGGGACGCGTGTGTGGTCGGTTTTCGCTGTCGTCGCTGCAGCTCCGTCGCTGTGGCCGCGATGCCGTCTCGATTCGACGTCGAGAGGCGGGAGAGTCCCGCGGCCGTGACTCGACGACTGCGCACTCGTTTCGACGTCGAGATCTGCCGGGAGTCGCTGCGTGCAGTGCAGCGCAGTGCAGGCGCTCGTCTATCTAGATGCCCACCCTATCATCCCCCTCGCCCGCGCCCGAGGTCGAGTCACTCCCTTCGATTGCTGGCCGTCGACCGTTGAGTCAACCTGGGGAGCCGATGGGCCGGTCGACCGGTGGGCCGAAGGCAGCAGCGCGAGCCATTGCTGCTGCTAGCGGTGTTGCTTGGCCCGGCGAGATCGGTGCGGAGGGATGGAAAGCGGGGAATTCTCCATGCGAGTGAGTCGGATTGGGATGCGACGTTTTCCCACTGGCCCAATCCCACCAATGATCCGCCGGCCGTAGCACATATATGCAGCCCAAGTTGCGTATCCACATATGAGTTCTCAATGAGGATCTAATGTAGCACCCAATGCGCGATGGCCGATCCCTCTCCAGGATGCTCCCCCCGCCGCGTCCCCAAGTCCAATGATATCTATGATGATGACCGATCGGACCATTCTCTGGGTGTTGGGGCTGGGCCTGTTGCGGCTTCTGTTCTTTTTCGCTCCTTTTTTTTCCTTTCTTTTCTTCTGTCGCCCACGCGTGTGGGGGCGAATGGAGCGTCGCTGTTCTTCGTGAGCAAAGAAATATATGCCTGTGTTGTCTGGCAGAGTGCTCTGGATGGATGCCTGGAGATCGCGAACCCCCCCCCCCCTCCCCCGCGGAGTGTGGAGCGGATCGTTGCGCAGAAACGCGCACAAGTGAGGAGTATGTGTATGTATGTATGTACATAGATAGGAGGGCTGTGCGGTCTGCCGACGGGAAGGGAAGGGCGAAAGCGAAGATGAAACCAAACCTCAGGAGTCAAGGCCGCTCTCTTCCGCTTCCGTGGAGATATCGTCGTCATCGAACGAACCGGAAAAGAGCCGCCTTCCGTCCAATAATGCGCAGCGGGCTGGCGGACTCGTGATCCGTTTTATGCGGGTAGGGATCCGGGGTGCAGCATGTATGTACATATGTGCGATGGCTGCATATCGGATCAGATTAGATGCTCGGCACTACACACAAGGTATGTACTCTACATACAATACACACATAGTCGAAACGCATGCATATATTTTACATTCATATCATATCTACATATCTATATATGCAGCAGTTCGAGCTGGCAGGGTGGCTTTCTGTTGCGGCTGGCATCTCCGTCGCCACTGCCCATACTTGAAACGACACCAGGCGGCACTTGGCTCTCTTCTCAGCCGTTCCCTTCGCTGGTTTGGAACCTGCTGCGAGTGGGACGGTGAGGACCTGCTTTTGCTTGTGCGCGTGACTTGGATGGGATACTTTGTGCGCTTATGTAGTGGATCGCGGTGCACCACGATGTACCGTGATGCAGTGGGTATGTACCCGTGCATGTGTTGGGGGGGGGGTGTACATATCGTGGGGGAAAGCAGAAGAACGGGAGGAGAAAGAGGACGAAAGCCTCGCGCATCGGAGGATGTTCGGGGAGGCTGGAACATCCCGAATAGGAATAAGGACAGCTGCCATGATGCCGGTATCCTCACTGCCCGGCGAGCACTTGCTTGTTTGAAGGAGGCAGTTCAGCTAGCTACATACATGTCGCTATCTTCATCCTTTCCTTTTCCTTTTATCTCCTTGTCTCTATTCTGGGGAATGTGTCAGCGCGATCGCGCACTAGAAGTCGCCCCCGTTGCTTCTCCCGCGGACGTTCGTCGCTCCGGGTATTTCAGGCCTTGCGGGGGGCTGGAGATCGATAGATATCTGCCTATCTGCGCTTCCCACGGACGCGAATGAGAGAGAGAGAGAGAGAGAGATAGATACTCTTTTTCCTATCTAAGAGGTTCGCCAGCATGCATTGTCCTCGCAAGCCGACCGAATCGGACTAGAGATAGCGAAAAGCAACGACAGAAGAGCGACCACAGAAGGAAAGAAGGAAAGAAAGACGGAAGAAGCCCGTTAGCCCCGTCAGCGATCCAACCAACCCATGCACGCAGCGAGTGCGGCTAGATACATATCTATGTACATACATACATGGAGTACCTACTACGCGGAGATGGTTACATACATACCTCCGCTCGATCAGTCCTCTCCGTCCGGGGGGGGGAGGGTGTCGTCCGGGGTAAGGTGTGCGACTGGGAGCCCGGAAGGTGGGTGCGATGACCGACGCGAGCGAGGCGACGGATGGATGACGAAAATCGGGTGCTTTTGATGTGAGCGAGGTGACGGATGGATGGCGACAATCGAGTGCTTCTGATGCGAGCGAGGTGACGACAGATGGCGACAATCGAGTGCTTTTGATGCGAGCGAGGCGACGGACGGATGGATGGCGAAAATCGCGTGCTCTCGATGAGACTGCGGCGGATGTCACCATATTGCCGTATCAAGGGTGATGGACGCGCACCGAGTATCATATAACCATGTAGGCACATACTTGTGCGTCTCGCAGCGAGTCCGAGGAGAAGGGATGACTCGGCTGGTAGGGAGGGCGGTGCTTGGGCGCTGTCGTTATTCCGGCGTGCCATTCGGTCACCCGGATACGAATCGGGGCTGGGGACTGATCCCAGTGCGGCGCCTGCCGGGGGGGGGGGGGGGGGGATGTTGGGGGTTTTTGTGTTTGGGGGGGGGGGTCTGGGGGGGGGTTTTGGGGGGGGGGGGGGTGGGTGGGGGGGGGGGGGGGGGGGGGGGGGGGGGGGGGGGGGGGTGATGATGGTGCTGAATCCGCTGCTGTTGTTTTTGCCGCTGTTGTTGTTTTTGTTGTTTTTGTTGCGGCGTGCCGTAAGAGTATGTAACCACATGTGCAGACGGAAAAGGCAGAAAGTCGAAAGTTTCTTTTGCGGAGAGACGCTGTGTTCCCCATCTTCCCCTTCGCAGTTGCAATTGACGAATAGCCTCCCAGCTCTCGCCATGTCATCCACCACCGCCGACCAGTGGGATTCCACCAGTCGAGCTGTCTGAGGCCGTGGTGGATACTTCTTCTGGGGCAGGTGGCCGGGCCGGGGGCGTGCGCGCGTTAGATCACCCACGGGGTGATGGGGATTAGATCACCACGGGGCGGATGGGGATTAGATCACCCACGGGGTGGATGGGGATATCTTGGGCGGTGGGGTCGCATGGCGGCAGTCCACGAGCACACTTGACCGCTGCTGGTTAGGGCGGCCCAACGCCATCACGGCCGCCACGCTCACCCGTCGCTCGCTGCTCATGGCGGGCAGTGCGGAGAGAACCGTTCCAGCACCGCAACGACACGGATTCGCGGGGGCAGAATAGCGCCCGCCCGCTCTGCGCTGGCTGGCTGCAAGCATCGAGAGACCGCGCTGTTCTCGGATATACCTGTGCGCAAGCATCGAAAGACCGTGCTGTTCTCGGATATACCTGTGCCCGCCGTAATCCATCCAGCCAGTCGTCCAGCTGGAGGACGGTGACTGGCGCTGGTGACCGCTGTCTGGGCGAATGACTGCGCGCTGAATCCCGGCCGGAGACGGCAGTCAGAATGTAGTGCACTGTACTCGGCGCAGGACTGCAGTCCTCGAGTGCAATAATGAGCACTTAGCACTGGACTCCAGTATCCGCAGTGCTTTGCACTGCACTCCGCTGTGCACTCCGCAGTCTGGGTGGCGATGGCGGTGGATAGAGTAGATATCTCGAACTGGAAGAGTGCCTGGCATGGGCCCGTTAGTGCGGAACTTTCCTTTTGCCTCTTTCTGCGATCACGGACCAGCTGCGCAACGAGAGTTGACGAGACACGAGACTGGGAGAGAGAGAGAGAGAGAACGTGCCGAAATTAAGGAATGGCCTAGTCGAGCTGCTCATGGAAAACACTCCGATCAGAGGTTGGAAGTGATCGCCCTCTTCTCTCTTCTTCTCAGTGGTCTCGTCTTGTTCCCACTTTCTCCCTTTGATGTTTCTCTGACGCTACTCCAAAGTGTGAGTCGAAGGATAGATACTTGGGTGCAAGCACTGGGGACTCGAGATATGATCTCCCACACATAGCAACCACCTCCACGACTCACACTTCGCGTTCCCGTCCCACCACCACCACCGCCTCCTCCTCTTCTTCCTCCTCCCTCCTCCTCCTCCTCCCCCACCTCAATAACCTCTCCGTCTCCCCGCCCGCCAGTACGACAACGCTCGCATTCTAAGCATATTGTCCTGCTGCTGGCTGTCCGCTATCTACGAACTGCTATCTGCTCTACCTATCTGCATCCCACCACCGCCGCAACCTCTACCGAACTCTTCGATATCCTCCCCGGCCACCCGCGCACTTTAACCTACATACTATACCTTCAAGGTGCTGCGTCTGTTCCCGTCCGAGACATCCTTCCCACACCCTCTCTCCCTCCCTCTCTCCCTCCTCCCTCCCACCCCCCAGGACCTACACCCCAAACTTCAAAAAAAAAAAAAGCTCTATCGGTTGTGTTGAAAGCTAGCTCCGCTGCAACAACAACAACCACTCGTTCGACTCTGGCTCTCCCTCGTCTATCCCCCCCATAGCTTCCTATCTACTTCAACCACCTCAAGCATCCACCGTCCGCCACTGCACCAACCCAATACCCCTTCTCTCACTCACGCCTTCCACAGTCACCCACTACGACTACTTCCACTACTTGATCCCGTCGTATGCTCCTTTACACCGCCCGTTCCACCCGACACCGACGAACACGGAGCTAGCGGAGGAAGCGGCCTTGCACCAATTTCGCTCGAATTGAATCGTCGGTCCGTTCACACACCTCTGGTCACTACTGAGGATTCAACGTCATGGCGGCGCGGCCAGGTGGTGGCAGCAATGGAGGTGGGGTCCAGAACGACCTGGTCGTGGGACACTATCGAATAGGTGGCGAGATTGGAAGGGGTTCTTTTGCGACGGTTTACAAAGGACATCACACAGTGAGCTCCCCCCCCTCTCCCCCCATCCAACCCCTCACATTGCTTTGTTGGCTGCTTTTCGCATCTTGCGGGGAGGCCCGCGATGTGAAAGCGGGCGATCGGACGATAGGCGATATTGGCATGTACTTTGGAACTGCAAGCAGCTATGCCCCGGCCTGGGGATAGCTGTCGACTGTATCCCGCCTCGCCACCTGTCCGGTGCTATGCCGTCTGCGCTGCCGGGAAAGCTTCCCTGGAGCTTCGCTGGATATCTGTTTCGATCGATTCTGACACGTCGTGATCTTCAGAAGAACAAGTCGCTCGCAGCGGTCAAGATGGTGCAACGATCGAAACTTAGTCGGAAGCTCCTCGAGAACCTCGAATCCGAGATACAGATCCTCAAAAAGTTGAACCATCCCCACATCGTCGCCCTGAACGACTGCAAGAAGTCGGACAAATTCATTCATCTCATCATGGAGTACTGCTCCGTCGGTGATCTCTCGATTTTGATCAAGAAGCGCGATCGTATGGCGTCCGTCCACCCGTGTCTGGAGCCCGTGGCACGAGACTATCCATCACCACCGGGTGGCGGTCTGCACGAGGTATTGGTGAGACACTTTGCCAAGCAGCTCGCCAGTGCTCTCGAGTTCTTGCGGAAGGATGGACTGGTGCACAGGGATGTCAAGCCGCAGAATCTGCTACTCAACCCGTCACCAGACTATGTGGCGCAGTACGGTGAGGAGAGCGATATGGAGGGATCACGCATGCTGGTTGGACTCCGGTCTTTGCCGGTGCTCAAGCTTGCCGACTTCGGATTTGCGCGCGTGCTGCCCTCGACTGCCATGGCAGAGACGCTATGCGGCTCGCCGCTCTACATGGCGCCTGAGATCCTTAGATACGAGAAGTACGATGCCACCGCGGACCTTTGGTCGGTGGGAACCGTTCTGTACGAGATGATGGCCGGCCGACCGCCTTTCAGAGCTCCGAATCACGTGGATCTTCTCAGGAAGATCGAGGCAAAGAACGATAAAATCGATTTTCCCCAGTCTTGCGTTTCGAGTGATGAGCCCAGGGGTCTTGTGAGAGCGTTGTTGAAGAGAAATCCTTTAGAGAGGATGTCGTTTGAAGAGTTCTTCAGCCATCCAGTAATATTGGCGGAGGCACATGAGCCACTCGCGACCACTCCCGAGAAGCCTCGTGCAGAGCCGATCGCACAGGTGGAGGCCCAAGAAATCCGAAGCTCGTCATCTTACAGGAGGACTGTGGCTGATCAACGAGCCCTGGGAGTCGAGCGGGAAGAGAGGCATTTGCGGGACGGATTGCCGTCCTCACCACGACCTTCGAGACCGGTATCGACCATAGAGGATTCGGCGCTGCCTTTCGCAACTTATACGCCCAGTCCCACATCCGCCACGCACCTGCCAGCAGAACGGCCTGCCGAGCTTCGCAGATACACAACACAGTCAGGACGGCCGCAATCACCACTTCTCACCAGGCCTGGGATTGTCGCGCACGCTACGGCTCCAGCTCGGGACGATTTGATCGTACAGCGCCGCAGTGCAGCGATGGAACGGATACACAGCAGAGAATCGAACCCATCTCCAGGAACATCGCTGATGATGCAACATCGTGAGGCCGAGCAGCAGCAGCGCGAACCGTCTCGTCGTATGACTCACAAGCGTGGCAACAGCAGTCGGGAGCTTCGCAATTCCGACGAGGATTATGTGATCGTGGATAAACACCAGGTCCAGGTCAATGCATTTGCCGACGAACTTGCTACAGCGAGACGCGGGGGCGTGACACCGCCTTCCGCTAATGCTTTGGTACGGAGGTTGAGCTCCGGCGGGACCCAGCGATCACCCGCTCGACAGGCACCCGCGCGTTCCGGCGAATACGTCCATCCTATGGGTTCCTACGAGAGAAAGTACGGATCCTCCCCTGGTACGGCGGCTAAATCCGCTCTCGCGAAAGCGCTGGAGATTGCAAACATGCGGATCTTCGGCGTGGGTCTATCGCCCCAGAACCACAGCCCGCCGAATATCGCCTCTCCGTTTCCGCCTTATCCAGGACCCGGTAGTTTGGTTGTGGTCGGGAACGGTGGCAACCTGATGGAGGAGGATGCAGTGGCGCTACACACCATCGAAGACAGTGCCAGCCGAAGTGATGTGGTATACAACTTCGCGGAGGTAAAATATGCGCAGCTGATGCCTTCGGCCAGGCCGCAGCCGCAGCCGCAGGGCCTGGGTCTGCTAGCGACCGGTGGCGTCCAACTGGAGCCTTCAGAGGGCCAGAACAGTCCCGAGCTTACTCCAGGCGCCACCATCTTGGCTGCGGAAGAATGCATGGTGCTCTTCGTCAAGGTCCTATCGCTGCTCTCGAAGGCCACCGACGTCGCACACGTATGGTGGGCTGCAACGGGTCAGCACGGCAAGCCCGTCCCAACTGCACGTACGACCGCCAGCATTCGCATGAATAGCGTAGTCCAATGGATGCGCGAGCGGTACAACGAGGTACTGGAGAAGGCACAGATTGTGCAGGAGAAGATCATCGAGGCGCAGAAGGATCTTCCTCTCGGTCACCCAAGCCATCCAAGCAATTACAACAGCGTGACCCACGGCACCACCGACAGCAACTTCATGCTCACGACAGGTGTTACGGCCGAGAAGCTCATGTACGATCGGGCCTTGGAAATGAGCAGAGCGGCAGCAGTCAACGAGTTGGTGGGCGAGGATCTATCCGGATGCGAAGGGGCTTATGTCACTTCGTTACGTTTATTGGAAGCCATGCTCGAGAAGCGTGACGACGATGAGATGAACTTGGATGATGACGACAAGAAACTCATCGACAAGTGTACGTTGCCTCTTCACCCCCCTCTGTCCGAAATAACCGAGACTGACCCGTTGGGTATAGTCCTCGTCAACATCCGACAACGGCTCAACGCGATCAGGAAGAAGATGGACGGACTGGCTCGTCGATCACCGATTCACTCTGCCCATGGATCGCCCCATCTCCGCCATCTCTCGCCATCGCCGGGTCCCACTTCATCCTCCTCGGTTCCTGGCCATCGTTAACACTCGGTTATCATCATCACCATCGTCAGCGGCAGCATCGCCACTATTTTAGCGTGCATCTGGGGCGACTCTTTTTTTGTTTCTCCTTCAATTTACTAGTTCTATCGGACGCGGCTGTCCGTAAAGGGAAACATACACTGCAGGGCTTATCTATATTCTTGCTACTTTCCTCCTCCTTTTCTCCCAATACGACGGGTTCCTACTTTGATCATACCTCGCGTTGTTCTTTTTTTCGAAACTCCTACTAGAAGGGATGTTACGATCATCATATCACCCATGGCTATGCTATGGCGCTATTGGAGGGTGGAGGGTGGGTTTAAGGGAGTGCAGATTTCGGGATTACTTTTTTTCACTTTTTTTTCCCCCTCACATGGCGATGAGGTTTTGCTTTCATTTCAGAATGGGATGGGATTGCATTTGGATTTTGTACGACAAGAGGCGGATGCATAGTGAGGGATCCGCGTAGGGGAAACGGGTGGACGAATGAAGTGTGCAGGGTTCTGGCGTTTTGCTTCTCTGTTTGGCTGTTATTTTACTCCCTTCCTCTTCATGCTTTTGTTTTTGCGGGGTCGATCTGATTATTCTGCATGCGTGTGCTTTTCTGTTGGATTTAGCTTGTTTTGTTTGCGTTGGTCTAGTTCTGGTTGGGTTCTGACTTCCATCATGACTATTGCTCACTGGATGAGCTGCTTGTTTCCTTCCCCCCTTATTCCCCTGTCACCTTCCTTCGTTCTTTTCGGTGCGTGTTGCGAGATGTATGTGGGATGTGGGGGGAGGAAACAATGGACGGAGGACAGGAAGGAGGGGCGTTTTGTTGTTTGGTGTGTTTTGCCGCATTGTTTCTTGCTATGGTCTACTGTCATACAGGTATTTTAGACACCGTCAGTACTTTTATTTCACGAGCCATACTGGGTGGGATAGATGGATGGCGAGTGAGGGTGGGCGCTGGATGGGGATACGTGTGTGCATGCGAGCTTGATAGTTGTTGGTCTGGCATGGACCGGATATCGAAACATTCCGTTGATATGTAAACGCTGTCCGTGGTGGGCCCGGATGGGTCTGATGAGTCTCAATTTGATGCCACGGGAGAGTTGGTCATTTTGTTTATTTATTATTTATTTCTACATTAATCGCAGGGAGGGTTGGGCATCACGTCCGAAAACCCCCAAGGCTCATGATTCATTCGAGTGATCCTTCTCACGAGTGATCACTGATGCCACCCCGATCGTTTCTCTTTACCGCGTGCGTCTTGGCCAAGCCACTACGTCACTCCGCAACTTCACCCATGATGAGGATGATGATTCATTAATCGTGTGCGACCCTATTGGATCATGACGATATTAACCTCACCCATGATTGCGATCGTCGACTATCCCTTCCTCACAGCCTCCGAGTTCCACTTGGCCTGTCGCGAATTCCTCAAAACCCAGGAATCACTCTCCATTGCTGGACACCGCTATGTCGCCGGGGAGTGGGCACTGAAGGAGGTGGCGGCGCCATTCGTAAGTCGACATATCGGAAATCGCAAAGTGGGAGGAGGTATTGATGGTGGGGGGGCTTAGAGTGACGGCGTGGATGCGTTCCTCGAACTGCGACGATACTTTCCTTCCGATTCCGTATTCGAGGACCGGGATGGGAGTGGGGACGAAGCGGGGAAGGGAGAGGAGGAAGGAGAAGAAGACCCCGAAGCGCTCCCGGCCCAGAACAAGGAAGCGACGGTCCTCTACAACATCCTCTACGATCCTAATTACCGCGTGCCGGTGATGTACTTTACGCCGCCGCCGCCGCCACAATCGTCTTCCGCGGCGGTGTCGGCGGCATTGGGGTTCGTCGATGGCGCGGTTAGCCAGGGCGAACACTTGCTTACCGGTGACGTGTGGTGGTTCGTGCATCCGTGCAGGACCGCGGAGGAGATGGCGGGGAGAGTCGGTGGGGAGGGGTATCTGGCGATGTGGCTGGGGACTGTCGGTGGCGGGTTGGCGGGAGTCGTAAGGCGCGAGGGTGTTGAGTGACGCTGGTGGGTTCGAGATGTGGACATATACCAAGCAGGGTGCGCGGAGCTCCCGGTGTGCCGTTCGAGAGTACTACGTACCGTTTTGGACCCAGCGGAAAGCGATCGTTATGTATGTACTACGCAACTCCGGTTTGATCCAGTTCAATGTAATGGTGCGCGGACCTTTTCGATATGAGGCGATCCCTCTCGAGAACAACAGAGCACATCCATAATTGGCAAGGTGGCACATACAATCTCACTCGTTGTTCTGATGTTCATTCTCCTTGTCGACGGCTTTCTCTCGGCGACACAACCCGCATTCTTCTCCACCCACGCATGACACCACATCCATCCGCCGAGCCGTTGCGCGGACGACGAGTACCCCGGTCAGCCATGTCTGTCTCCCAGTGCCCGGCCATTCCGGCGTTCATCCCCACCAGAAGCAATCAGAAACAGCGCCGCGCAGCACAGCGCCTGGCAAGAGCGGGATTCAGCATGAAAAATATCCCTCCTGCTCCGCCTCCTCCTCCTCCCACTCCTCCGCAGCAGCCAGCCCCAAGGACCACCGTGGGTACAATGAATGCTGCACTCTCAACTTCGACAAACACCTCGCCCAGCGAAAACACCGCAAACAGCAACGGCGACATGGCCGATATCGCTGTAAGTAAACAGACACCTGCCCACTTTTGCTGGTCCCCGAATACACGCACGTTCGGCTGCTGATTTTGTAGCCCCTCGCCCGCATGAAGAAGTTGCTGCTGCCGGAAATCGCCCGGCAGGGCAATAAATTCCCGGTGGCGTTCCCCGGAGAAGTAGGATGCCCTCTGTTCTCGCTCACTAGGGCGCAAAAGCTCAAAATATTCCGCGACGTCCCTTGTGAGTTGGTGCTCTCAAAGGCTCGCAGTTTGCGACTTCTCCAGAAGACTGCAGCTGCCGAGAACTTTGTGTCAACCGTCATGGTCGCCAGCAAGAGCGATAGCTCTACGCGGGACCAACGGTTTGAGCACGCGGCTCGCGAGGCCGAGGTCCCCGAGATGACACTCGCGACTACGTGGCAGTTCGCCATCTCGGCGAACCTCGCTGCGACCATGTGGGGGGAGGATACTTTGCATGTTGGCTCTTGCCCTCCGCCTGAAGGGGCGATGTTGATGGCCGCTGCGATCAGATGGTTCGAGAGGGCCTTGGGCCTCACCATCGAGGATATCGCGGGCCTTGGAAACGCCGTACCCCAGAACCCGGAGCCGACCGGCGCCCAAAACGGATGTGTTGGGCTTGAGTGGACCCCAGAGCAGATCATGGATCCATTCAAGATGAACTTGTCGTTCCCGGCGGTGTGTCCCCCACCAAAGTGGTACCCGGTGATCCCGGAGTGCGTCCGGAGCTTCTTTTGCTCGAACTTCGTGGACGAGCACGTCCAGAGGACGTACGACCACGTCGTGGTTCGACAGACACATCTAAGGTGTCAGTACGGCACGCGCCTGAAGGAGCTCTTTGAGCAGGATTGGCTGGCGACTCCGAGCCATCTGAGGTACGGGATGGTCGCAATGGCGCTTTCGAACCTGTACACCAGGGATGACCCATTGCAGCTCAGGGACTGCGAAGGGGTGGTGGAATGGCTCGGACAGCGGAAGCTGAAGCCCAGAAAATTGGCACGCTGCAATTGTAAGCCCCCTCCGTGTTACCAATCTCACACGCACCTGCTGATAGCTTTTCCACACAGTTATGCCTGACCTCCCAGAGCCATACAACTTCTCCACCGAAGAGGTAATCGGCAGTACCCTGCAGACCTTCCCCCTCCACTGGCGCGGCGAATGGACTGCGGAATCGCGTCCACATGCACTGTCCGACGATCCCTACAGTCTCTTCTCGCTCCTCGGCTGGTTGATTGGATGCGACGCACCCCATCATCCCCGTGAGCGGTCGGCGGACCCGCAAGCAAGGCCGTTCGGCTTCGGTGAATGCGACTTCTACAACACCGACTGCCCCCAGTGCCGTGTCAACTTCTCTCTCAAGCTCCGTGGCCAGGGACCGCCCGAACTCGGATCCCGCACCAAAGAGCCCAGAGGCACTCCTAGCATCATCAATAACAACGGACAGCTCGTCACGGTCGTCCTCCGTCCCCGAATCCCACGCAACCATGTCATTGAGATGGTGTTTGGAACTCACTCCTCAAGGTGGCAACAAGAGAACAGTCACTACGCCGTGTTCCAGGAACTGGTTCGCCTCAGCAACGCACTCTTCCTTACGGAGCTCGCGTGGGAGATCATCAATATCGTCGGAAAGGCCCGCCGCGAGCGGATCTTTTTCAAGTTGCCGGACCTTAGGGCCGCGGTGGAGGGCGTGCAGTGTCTCGAGGATGGACACGACAAGAAGGAGAGGATGCAGAGCAGGGGAAATGTTGCCGACTTGGTTGCGGCGACGGTTACGCCTGCGATTAAGATCACCGATGACCCCATGTCGCAGGGAAATCGGAAGAATAAGAAGAAGGGAAAGGTCAGCTTTGCTCCTGCTCCTGTTTTCTACGAGCCCGTGGCCTCCTTTGCACCCAAGACTGCTCTTGGGCCGGCTACTTCTATTAAACCTATTTCTGTCGGACAGGCTGTTCCCCCCGAAAATATGGTTCCTTGGGCACCAAATGCTTCCCCCGGACTGTCCACTTCTGTTGGACCGGCTGCTGGTTTCGAACATATTGTTCCTTGGGGACCAACTACTTTCCCCGGGCCAATCGCTTCTTCTAAGCCAGCTACTTCGTTCGAACCGGCTGGTTCCCTCGACTTCGTTCCTTCTGCTCCCTTGGCGGTTGGCGACACTAGCACCTTGTCATTTGAGAAGCAGAAGGTTCTTGACGACATCGCCCGCCTTCATTCCAAGCACAAAGACCTGTGTATCTCGACCCTGAAGAGACTGGATGAAGTCTGCTCGGAGATGTGTCTCGGCCTCCGCTTCGTCAATACCGAAACATACGACAGCATCAAGGATGACCACGAACGGGGAGGCTTGTGGGAACGCAAGTCTACTTGGGGTGTGAAGGAAAAGGTTATGGCGGTGTTGAGCCGCGAAGCTCGCTAGGCGTCGGTGTCGGTATCGGTGATCAAACGATACGAGTGCGTTGCGATAGATGATGGGAGTTTTTTTCTTTCTTCTCTTCTTTTCTACAAGGTGGCGTTGGGAAGAGAGACGATATCAAGCTTTCTTAGTTTTCTTTGCTCTGCTTTGCTTTTGACGGAGTTGAAGGTTACTGGTTTCTTTTCCTTTTGCGATTGCTTTTGCCTACCTAGATTGCACGATAAATGGGGACCGGATGGTGATATCATGACTTAATCTGAGCGGTGGATATGTGGTATCTAACTAGAGGCTATGGGTTCTTGTATGGTTTCGAGTTTCGATTTATTTATTTTTCGCTGGCGACATTAGGAACAGGTAGTTACTGCAGTGAGGACGAATGGCGAATGATATGTATGTACACGGATTTTGAAGTTCACAAACCCACCGTCAAACTGCAGCCATGTTCTGAGCATCTCTAACGGTTGGTCCCGGCCAGCAGACTTTGAAGCTATCCATGCAGGACAACAGAACCAGGAGCGGCGGCATAGGATAAATCTTGATGGCACTGAATGAGGGATGTGGTTTGCCTGCTGGAAGTTAGAATCATGGAGTTTGGCAGATTTGCATCGGAATGCAGCTTCCGGTCCGGCGCCGGAAGCGAAATCGGGCACAGAAGCAGCCGCACGTGGGACCGGTGGGGTTCCGCTGTAAATCCAGCCTCAAGTATGTAGGCCCGCTCATTCGTGATATAAAGCCATGCATGCCGATGGTCAGTCGGAAGCGAGTGCATGTATGTCAGTGACCTACCTACGCAGGTATCTGCGACTATACAGAAACTCAATCGAAACACACGGCATCTCCATCAGCATCGTTTGCTGTAATGGTGTACGGTGTCTTACTTCTCCATCTTATCGCAACAGGTTTCGGTGAAGTTGCGAGTGTGCCAAGCTCCGTTGGGTATGCAGGTGACTAAGAGAAACTCTCAGGCAAGTAGGGCTCAGGAGAGACAATACGTTCCGGTATGTGCTGTAGATGATAGGATTTACGGTGTTTTCTTTTGGACTCAGGCGTTCAAACTTCACAACCGAGTGAGTCACAGTGAATTCACATGGCTGTTCCAGAGCGCCTTGGCAGCCGACGCTTCACCCCGCACCCTCCACCCCACCACCAAGCAATCGCGTCTTCCGAACCAGAGCTCCACTCACCCCCGATCATCCTTCCATACGCGAACCATCACAACCCCCCACATCCGCAATGTCAGCCCTGTATCCCGAACTCACGACCAGAGCGCAGATGCAGACGCTCTTGGAGGGCAGCAAGCCGGTGATGGTGGCCTGTGAGCCCCCTACACCAACCAACCGACGGCGCAACTTCACGAAGCTGACACTTGTGTCCTGATCCCATTATGCAGTTTACAAGGCTGCACACCAGGTGCTGGATAGTATGGGAATGGTCGCTGGACGCTTCACGGACAAAATCCGGCTTGCTCGCTGCGATGTCACTAAGAACCCCTGGGCAGCGAGCGAGTACCGGCTCACTACGTAAGTGTAAACATCCATCCGGTAGCCGTTCGATTGCTGGTTCCTGACAGACCATTGCCGGCAGTGATCCCACCTTCCTTGTTTTTAAGTCCGGCGCCATTATCCGTCGCATGTCGGGTGTCGGCGAGCTGGTCACCTCGCTCCCGGATCTCATCGGTGGCTTCGAAACTCCTGCCGGTGGTGCCCCGGCCGGTGCCAGCAAAGCCAGCGACTCGTCTTGGCTCGGAGCCCCGATTTCCGTCAAGAATTACCTCAACATCACTCAGTCGATCGAGCTGTTGGGACTGGACATTCTCAATGCCAACTCCTCGCTCGGCGGAGCGCGCGCGCTGTTCGAAGCCAGCAAGCCGTCCGGAAAGGGAGCCGACGGAGTCGAGAGCGACACCGACGAACAGTTGATGCTCTACGTTCCGTTTCAGGCGCCCGTCAAGCTGCACTCGATCCACATCACCTCTCTCGCGTCGGCCAACGAGGACGACGAGGACGACGAGGACGAGGCCCCTTCCCGCCCTCGCATCATCAAACTGTTCTGCAACACCCACCAGATCCTTGGCTTCGAGGACGCCGAGGAGCGCGAGGCTACGCAGATGATCGAGCTCAAGCCCGAAGATTGGAAGGACGGTACGGCGGTGGTCACGACCAAGTTCGTTAAGTTCCAGAGCTGCTCTGCGTTCACCATGTTCTTTGTCGAGGCGGAGCGCTCGGGTGCCGAGAAGATCCGCATCGACAGGATACGTGTTATCGGCGAACGGATGGCTGAGAAGATGGATATGAACAAGTTGAAGCAGCAGGAGGAGTAGTTGGCAGAATCTGGCCGTCCCATGCTAGTACTTTTTACTTTCTTCCTTCTTTCTTTTGGTCTTACTCGTAATTGCATCGCGATACGGCGGGGGGGGGGGGATCGCTCCGAAGGGATGCAATGGAAGGGGACCGCTTTACCTATAGTCTACTTACTACTTCAAGTGCTTGCACGCATACTACGGCCAGGTGCTTTTCGTTTGTTTGTTTTTCACTGATTTGTTTTCTTCTGCAGGTTATGTTGGTTTCTTGTTCGGTCGGCGTAGAATGCATCCACAGCAGTTGCGAGAAACTGCTATAGTCGCTGCTTCTTTCATTCCTTCACTTTGGACCCATGGGCATGAGGAGTTCACGGGAATCAACGTTCTCACTCGGACATCCAAAATCCGGCCAATCCAACTTCATTCATTCGTGATCCACCGATAGCACTTATATAAAAGCAAGAAAAGAAATAAAGAAAAGAAATGTACATCGAATTATAGTCCCGCTCAATCAGCTGTCAAGAGCGGGGTGGAAGAAGATGCGGTCCTGCTAAGATACCAATATTGCTATCCCACTAGATTTCCAATGAATTGTTACGCTCCGCACCTTGAGGATGTCCCCGCAGGATAATATCCGAAGACATTCAGCAACGGGGACGGCGTGGGAGGTAGGCATTCTGTGGGTCTCTCTCCTGTCTTTGCGTACGGCAATGTCGCAGGAGAAGGAAAGGTGCAGGATGTGCAGTGAACGAGGGCGAGGGGGATGCAGAGAGACATGCAATGTTTTTATTGCGACGGGAGTTATGTACATGCCGGCAAAGCGAGGCCGAAGAGAAGAAAGCGTGCGTGCTGTTTTGTCGTGATGTCGTGGTCGTTGCGTGAAGTAGAAGTGAAGTAAAAGTAGAAGTCGAGCAAAGAAAGGAAGAAGAAAAAAAAAAGTTCTTTATCCCGCGGGATGCCAAGCCATTCCTGGGAATTTTACCCGCTGCCCAACCCAGCACGATTTTGCACACTCAATCTCTTCGTTAGACTATTTCATGCTAGCAACATATATAGAGGCCCTTTTCGTACTGAGATGGCCAATCGATCTACATACTCTATTTATCTGGCCACCAACAATCCCTAAACCAGATATGGAAAGTATTTATTGGAAAATATCAATAAGTTGGTGGCGAGAGTGGAATTCGGGAACTATGTAGGAAGGGATAGATAGTTGTATGTAAACTCCTGCTTCTCACGCCAACCAAAGAGAACGTTTTCTTCATGCCTCCGGCCCGAGCATGCGAATGCAACTTTCCAACGGGGTATGAGAGGTCATATTGGCGTTCGAAAGGGATAATCGATGGGGATCGCCGTTTTTTCTGCCTTTCCGCGTCTCGCGAGGACTGATTGTGGCTGTTTAGGCTGGCTCGCGGAGTATGGCGGATTGGCGGCGGTAGCAGGCGCTCTACATTTCTTTCGTCGTGGGACTCTTCTACGAAAGTCTTCACGATGTCTTTCTGCATAACTAAGTACCCGTTTGCGTGTATGTAGATGGTGATCTGCAGTCAGATAGGAATGGCCTATATATTACTGTGCTGCGTTTGTGCCCAAGCGCTTACGTACTTTCCGCTGGCTGAGCGCCTGTTTCTCTGTATTTTCCCAAGCTGATGCTCACGTTGTTGGTGATCTCCGTCCTCTGCACGCATGCACTTTCGCCAAGCAGGGGTGTGGCCTGACCAATAATGCCGAGGGACACCCCAACTTAGCACGGAGAAAACGCGACGAGGGAAGCACACGAACAACTCGTTGTCGAACGGGATCTCTTCGCCAACCAAAGATAGTCGCGTCCGCTCCGCAATTCTCCACCCTTACTCCTCCTACCGCCTCCCAACGACCTTCACCCTCACTCAACATACATAAGCTGAGGAAGTCGCATCGTCTCTCCGGCAGACCTCTGACCCTCGTCTCCAGCCCCCTCCCTTTTACTCGCTCGCACACAGTCCGCCACCCGTCCGATGTCCTCGATGATCAACAAACGCCAGCAAGCGCGCAACGAGAAGATCTTACAGGACCTGATCAAGGGTGTTCCGGGAAACGACAAATGCGCCGACTGTGGTACTCGCAACCCAGGTAACTACATCGCTTTTTACCACCTCTCTCTCTGCGCGGCGGGAAAGAAAAGGTGCTGACGGGAAAGGATAGGTTGGGCCAGTTGGAGCGTAAGTGGTGGTGTCCGAGGAGACAGCGGGGGAGGAAAATTGTGCTGATCCGGGAAACAGTTGGGCATATTCTTGTGTATTCGCTGCGCCTCGCTACACCGGAAACTGGGCACACATGTGTCGAAGGTCAAGAGCATCTCGATGGACGCATGGACAAACGAGCAGGTTGAGGTATGTTGTGTGTCTGCGCGCGTGCGCGTGGGAAGGAAGGGGTGCTGATGGAATGTTCCTTGCAGAGCATGCGGAAAAACGGCAATGCTAGATCAAACGCTTACTTCAACCCCGACCCACACAAGCACCCTCCACCGGTGTCGCAGGAGGATGCGGATAGTCATATGGAGCGGCACATACGCGCTAAATACGAGTATCGGACCTTCAGGCCTCAAGGGAATGGTGCGGGATCGTCGAGTTCGGATGCGACAGTGGCTGGGGGAGCGAGCGCGGCGAAATCTTCCTCCTCGTCTAGGAGGCGGAAGTTAGAGATGGCGTTGTTCCGTACATCGTCGCCTGGCGGCCAGGGGAAGGTGAATCAGATTCTGGGCACCAACAATGCGCCCTACACGGACAGTCGTTCCGCGCCGGGACCCGTGTTCCCGCATGGCATGGCCGCGCCGACGCGGTTTGAGCTCTATGGGGAGCAGATCAAGAGTCTATCCGAGATGGGGTTTACCGATGTCAACCAGTGCCTTGAGGTTCTCATGCAGACCGATGGGAAGATGATGGAGGCTGTGGAGATCCTGATACGACTCAACAAGGCCGAGGATCGACGGCCGGAACCCCCGCCAAAGAACGGGTTGGCCGTCCAGGTGCACAAGAGCGGTCCGGCGGCGGTGCTCCGCCACAGCGTCAGCTTGACGATTCCTGCTACGTCCTCGTCGAATCCCTTTGACGAACTGGACAAGGAGCAGCCGCCGCTCCCGCCACTTCCACTCTCGCAGGCACGCACTGGAGGTAGTGTGCCATCCGCGCATCCAATGTTCTTCCAGCAGACACAGCAACCCTTTCCCGTGCAGCAGCAGGCATGGCACTCACAGCTCCTTGGGTACCCCCAGCAGCAGCCGCCGCCGCAACAACAGCAATTTGCAGTCCCCCAAAACAACAATAACCCGTTCGGCGCCGCCCCAATCTCACCAGCGCCGATGCAGTACCCTGCCTCCACCGGATCCACCTACAATCCGTACATGTCGGCGCTGCCCTCAAACCCGTACCAACAGCTCCAGCTCCCGCCACAGCAGCAGCCACAGCCACAACTGCAAACAAACCCCTACCAGCAATTTCAGCAGCAGCAACCGCAATTCCAACAGCAGCAGCAGTTCTTCAACCCCCAGCAACACCAGCCTCAGCCCCAAAGCATCGACAAATCCCAGATCCTCGCGCTCTTCAATGCGCCGCAGCTCGCGCCGCCTAGGAGCGAGATGCAGATCGAGGTCACAAGTAGCCAGCCCCTGCCACAGGCCCAGCAATCCCAGCAGCAACAGCAGATGCCCCAGGCAGCAAGCAACAACCCCTTTCTCCCAGCTACCGTCCAGAGCCACAGTCATCGCAGCCAAGAGAGCGTTGACTTTGGTGCCTGGCAGAGCGGCCGGCATAGTCCGGATGCGTTCGCGAGCTTGGCGTTTGGGGGGAGGTAGTTGCAACTGCCCGTCCGGTCGCCCCCCCGGGATGGCCGGGGGAATGCATGGGGATGGGAGTCTATAATTTGTAATCCGACATTTGGCCTTCTTTCTTCGGGGTGGTTGTATAGATAGTAGTCTTGTCTTCTTTCTTCTACTTTTGGAATGTCTGTCGATGGAATGGAATTGTGATACCCGGCTTATTGGTAGATTGGTAGATAACTGGGGCTATTGCTGTGATTGCGGGAGAAATACCAGGCCTGACTGGTGCGGGATTACGAGCCACAGATGCGCCGTCCAGGACACGAACTGACCATCGATATGGAGAGTGGGACGACCGTCAAGCCCATGGCTAGTCTGTCGCCAGCTCTCATGCCACAGAACGGTAAGACTCGCGCTACACTGCTGCACTACTACGCACAGTATATCACTCGCCGAGCCGCGTACTACGTGAACGCCGAACATGCCTCGGGGACTATACAAGCTCCCGGAAAAAAGCGGGAGCGGGAGCGGGAAGCGAAACTCTGCGATGAGCCACTACCCGCCTCTTCCGCCGTTCCGCGTGTAACTATAGACAACCTCGACCGACACGCACGAGTCCAACCTCGGGCCGGTGGTGACACGGCGCATCGTGGAGATAGACATTATATACTCTCCGCTCTACCACGTGGATAGCTAACCGTTCTGCGGATACTTGCGTACATACCTGCTGCGTCCATATAGCGCGCACATATATGTAATGTGGGTAGCCTTCCGTTGTTTGGCGGGTCCATATACGAACGTACCTATGTATGTATCCCGCGGAGCAGGAGGTGAAGCGCCCTAGAGCGGCTGGTGTGGCACATCCATTGTGCTCTGGCTGATCGGTTTTTTTTTTTTTTTTGGGGGGGGGGGGGGGGGGCAAGAATTTTTGTTTTATATTTAATTTATTTTAG